>Ga0210040_10003695_pt1 | contig 20518 bp, 16 predicted proteins | sample CryGeyCG12114_NA_FD_185462 | JGI IMG/M metagenome (GOLD analysis project Ga0210040, IMG submission 185462) | Groundwater microbial communities from aquifer - Crystal Geyser CG19_WC_8/21/14_NA (SPAdes) (version 2) | ecosystem: Environmental > Aquatic > Deep subsurface > Groundwater | place: USA... | reverse complement strand
GAGAGCGGAGCCGAGCTTCAGCGGCGCTGGGTCGACGAGCTCCACCAGCTGGGCTTCACTCCCCCGGCCGTCGGGGTCGAGCAGCGGGCCGTTCCGATCGGACGGCTCAACCGGGACGCGGTCGTCGGCCTGGTGCTCTCGCGCCTGGGTGGACGTCGGTCGCGCTGGAACGCCGCCGACATCCGCGGCGAGGTCGAGCGGATCATCGCGGGCGTCGAAATCGTAGCGACGGCGCCGGTACGCCACGAGCTGGTCGAGGACCTGACCTACCGCACCGTGACCCGCTGCGTGCCGCTGCTTGACCGCGACGACGTACCCGAGCACGTCCGCTCCCTCACCTCGCGCGAGGTGCTCGATGTCGAGGACGACCTCCTCACCCGACTCACGGCACGCGCGGAGCGGCCCGCGACCAGCTGTCAGATCGGCACCGTCGTCTCGGGCCGCGCGCTCGACCACGCCCAACGACAGGTCGTCGCCGCACTGGGTGGAACCGCGCAGCTCCTCGTCATCGAAGGCGCGGCCGGTGCTGGCAAGACCACCACCCTGGCCGCGGCCCGGGCACTGCTCGAGCTTCAGGACAAGCGGCTGATGGTGGTGACCCCGACGCTGAAAGCGGCCCGAGTCGCCGAAGAGCAGCTCGGGGCCACCGCCTTCACCAGCGCCTGGCTGGTCCACCAGCACGGCTTCCGCTGGGACGAGGACGGCCACTGGTCCCGCAACCCGGTCCCGCGCAACGCCCTGCCACCGCGAGCGCGGCTGACGCCCGGCGACCTGCTGCTCGTCGACGAGGCCGGCATGCTCGATCAGGACGTCGCCCGAGCCTTGCTCACTGTCGCCGACGAGATGGCAGTCAGGGTGGCGTTCGTCGGCGACCGCCACCAGCTTCCAGCCGTCGGCCGCGGCGGCGTCCTGGATCACGCCGCTCGCTGGGCACGCCCCGAGGCCTGCCTCGAGCTGGAGACCGTGCACCGGTTCATCGACCCCCAGTACGCCGACCTCACGCTGCTCATGCGCACCGGGGACCGCCCCGGCGAGGTCTTCGACAAACTGCACGAGCGTGGCCTCATCCAGATCCACGCCACCGGCGTCGAACGCCTCGCTGCTCTCACCCACGTCGAGGGGACGGTCATCGCGGACACCCGCGAGCAGGTCACCACACTCAACGCCGCGACCCGCGACCAGCGCCTCGCCACCGGCGAGACCAGTGCCGACCAGACCGTGACCACCGCAGCCGGCGAGCGACTCGGTATCGGCGACCAGATCGCGACCAGACGAAACGACCGAGACCTCGGCGTCGCCAACCGCGACCGCTGGACGGTGACCGGCACCGATGGCCACGGCGGGCTCGCCGTCCGGGGTCCCGGTGGTGCACGGACCCTGCCCGCGGACTACGTACGCCGACACGTCGAGCTCGCCTACGCCACCACTGTCCACGGCACACAGGGCGAGACCGTCGACCAGGCGCACCTGCTCATCGGTGAAGGCACCGGCGCCGCCGCGGCGTACGTCGGGATGACCCGCGGACGCCAACAGAACACCGCCCACCTCGTGGCCGACAATCTCGACGAGGCACGCGCCCAGTGGGTCGACGTCTTCAGCCGCGACCGCGCGGACCTCGGACCCCGCCAGGCCGCTCAGACCGCAGCCGAAGACATCGACCGCTACGGACCCCAGGCCCCGGCACGAGCCACCGAGCCCGACGTCCACACACCGCGACCGGGTCCTCGACGCCCACCCGAGCCACCCCATGCGTCGCCCCCTTCCGGCCGTTCGTCAGGCATCGGTCGATGACGAGGAGTGACGAGATGTCGCGCTAGTGAGCGCCGACGGCCCCTTCTATGCCATCTGTCACTACGAGAGGACAGATGCCGACAGAGGAAGTGGCGCACATGAACCCGATCCAGATCCCCCAGGAGTGGCCCGACAACGGCCTCATCACCTTCGAGGAGTTCTGCGACCTGATCCGCACTCCACAACGCACCGTTCGCGACTGGCGCAGGCGCGGCATCGGTCCGCGATGGGCACGCTTGAACGGCTGCGGTCGCCTCTACATCACCGTCGCCGAAGCCCGCCGATTCCTCGACTCTGCGACCCCGACACGACCCGAGGAGCGGGTCCATGACTGAGAAGACGCTGCCGGTGTACGTCAGCCTCGAGGAGGCAGCCGAGGTCATGTCCCTGTCCGTCAAGACCATCCGTCGCCGCATCGCGGACGGCACCATCCCCGCCTACCAGTGCGGCCGACGCCCCATCCGCATCCGCCTCGACGACCTCGAAGCCGCTCTGCGCCGCATCCCATCGGCCCGGTGGTGAAGCTCCTTAACTGAGCCCCATCCGCATCCGCCTCGACGACCTCGAAGCCGCTCTGCGCCGCATCCCATCGGCCCGGTGGTGAAGCTCCTTAACTGACAGTCAGGCACAGCGGCTCGCGAGGGGCCTGCTGCCAACCCACGGCAGCAATTCCGGCGCAGTTGAACGTTCCTGCAGCAGGCCCCTCTTTCTTGACGGGCATAAGCGGTGGTGTGACGCGCCTCAGCAGTCGTCGCACAAGCGAGTGCCCCATGCGATCGACAGGCCCGCTGAGGACCGAGGTGCGCCCCGGTTCCCGGGCGGGTGCACGGCGGCTCGAGCGGGATCGCGGCGGCGTGGTGCATCAGGTTCACCGCGGTCAACTTCGACTGGGCGTGTCGAGGTAGGCGGACCGGAGTGCGACACCTCAGTCGTCAGTTACCAGCGCCAGTACGGCAGACATTCCCGGGGGTTGGAAGCCGTCATCGGTCATTTTGTCGACGATGACGTTGCGGAATGCCTCGTAGTCCGCTGCGCCGTCCAGGTGATCGCGGACGAAGGATTGAAGGATCCGCCTCCCCGGAAACTCTTGAAGCCATCGCCCGTCGGCCCGCCAGCGTCGAAGTTGGTCTTCGACTTCAGAGGCAGTTGCGCGCAGACTGGCTTCGTCGGTTACCTGCGCTCGCAGCGAGTCCAAGCGAGCGAATGAGCCAATAACTGATGGGACCAGCGCAATCACAGGATCTGAGCCATCGGGCTTGCCTCCTATGTTGATCGCACCAACGATCTTGTCGTTAACGATTTTCCGAACTCGCTCCTGAGCTAAACTCGGGAGGATGCCATCCGCCGCGGCAGCCAATGCTTGGGTGACGACGTAGTCGGACTCAAGCTTTGGCCTTTGCATCAAGGCGCTCATAGCTTGACGGATGTAAAGCGGCTCCAGAAGATAATTCTCGATATGATAACTGTCCCATTGAAGTTGCCGAGCTCCCGAAGGCGCTGCTTCGTAGACGGCTGTGTCCTTATCAGTGATGACAAAGAATCGTCGAGTGAGGCCGACCTCTTCGGCGGTTGCAGCTAGCACCTCGTAGAGGTCCCTCACGCGCCGCTTCCCGCCGCCACTCACGAGATTCATAGACCGAAGCAAGTCGGGAAATAGCCGGCCCGTCAGCCATGTGTCGAACTCAGTGTTGCCCCCACCCTCAAACAGTACGACCTTGCCGTGGGGACGGTAGGTTGCCAGATCCCCGACGAGTGCAATGGTTGCGCGTTCCAAATCATCATCCCGAACAACGGGAAGCGCCTGATTTGGTAGTGGCGTTTTAGTTGCGGCACTTGTCATGTGTACCACGGTGTAGCTACGGTTTCCTACAGCTTGCCGAAGCAATGTATCGGAATGGGTCACAAGCCAAAGCTGGTTTCCTAGTGCCAGGCCTAGATTTCGGTTGTAGAAATCCGGGAAGCCCTCAAGAAGGCCAGGATTCAGGTGCAACTCAGGTTCATCCAAAAGGATCGTTGAGTTGCGGGGCGTCGAGTTCCGGAGCCGAAGGTAGCCGTAAACGACTTCCTTCTCGCCGGAGCTCAACTCATTTATATCGTGCACCTGACCGCTTTTTACCCGAACAGGAAACGCCAGTCCGCCAGAGGCCTCGGCTTGCACTCCGAGATACTCCTTATCGGGAAAGAACGTTTGAAACAGTTCTTTCAGAGTGTCGTTCAGGTCGGTACTGCCGGACGAACCGTCTGCTTGTTTCGCGATGAGGTCTCTAACGTACGTGGTAGCAAGTTCGGTCTTTACGTTCGAGTATTTTCCGGCCGAGTTGTATAGCGACTGCTGGCGGCGCTGATTCTGCAAACCATCGATGTTAAGGTTAACACCACCGATCTGCTCGCGCTGATAGTTCCGGGTAGCGCCGTGATAATCGACGATGCCGAGGTTCGCAGGATCGAATGTCTTGAACACGACCTCCATTGTTGGGCTCGGAGAGATGGTCAGCCCGGCCGCGGGATCGACCGTCAACGCGAGGTTAAAAACGGGATTCACGAGGGACGCTCGAAGTTCGATCGCCCGCGTGCGGGTGGTTTCGGCTACGGCGTCTCCAAACTGTCTGAACTGCGTAGCAAGGGCTAGCGACGAGTACCCGAAATTTTCTAGAGGCTGGCCGGTCAGCTCGGCCCAGATCAGAGGCTCAAGGACGCGTTCAGCGTTCTCTGCCAGGTAGTCGACTTCCGTGTTTGCGAGTCCGATCGATGCCGCGACTTGCATGGGCAGTCGTGGATCTCGCAGCACTCGGGTCATCTGACGCCGGTCGTTGAGGTCGATCTGGAACTCTCCGAACCATTGCATCCATTCGTTCGACTGGTATCCGCCGTAGACCGACTTGAGCAGGCGGATTCCGTCAAGTACGCACGACTTACCGCAGCCGTTGGGCCCCGCGATCACGATGAAATCTGTCAGATCCTCGATCGCGAAGTTTTCGATGGCTCGGAAATTCTGGATGTGCAATCGCGTGAGACGCAAGGTGCCTCCGTCGGGCTGGGCGGGCGTGACTGCCGCGATTGACCTGGCGAAGGCAGCCTAGCCGCTGGCCTCGGCCTAATACTGCAAATGCGACGGCTCCTCCGGAGAGAGAGCTACGCGGAGGAGCCGCTGCTGAGGTGCGTCTAACTGGGCGGAGTGACGCACTCGCCCCAATAGTCACGACCGGTCGTGTCATGCGCCCAAAGCGCGTGAGTTTCGCCGATGGCGTCGGCCAGCCGCTTGTCCCGGTCCAGCCAGGGTCAGGGCGGTGTGCCGGAGGTGGTAAGTGGTCAGGTCGGAACGACCGGCTGCATGGGCGAGCAGTAGGGCGGTAGCGGTCGAGGTCCCCGAGTCGCGCACATCCGCATCGAGAGGGAGGGCCGGCTAGGCCGCGCTCAACTGCGACGGGCGTCGACGGCAACATCCGCTCTCTCGACCGCTCCACGTTTGACGCCCCGACAAGGGTCCCTTAAGAGCGGTAGACCATCTGATCCCAGATGATGGCCGATCTGGCACCAATCTGGCACCAGCCGCCTCAGGGACCTCCGGCCCCGCCTGCCCGAGCTCGTCGTCCGCCCCGCCGACAGAGAAGCCGGAGGGCCCTCGTCCGTTACCGGATGAGGGCCCTGACCTGCGACAACGTGGAGCATAGGAGACTCGAACTCCTGACATCTGCCTTGCAAAGGCAGCGCTCTACCAACTGAGCTAATGCCCCCTATTGAGTTGTGTAGCACCCTGCTTGCAAAGCAGGTGCGCTACCAATTGCGCCATGGCCCCTCGATCGCGCCGGCGACACCGGCGCGAGAGGTCAGCGGGAGGTGCGGGTGACCTCGTCGGTGGCCTCGGCCCACAGCGCCTGCTCGTGCCGGGCAGCCTTGGCCCTGCGGCTGGCCACGACGGCGGCTGCTGCCGCGGCGGCGACCAGGACGAGCTTCTTCATCTCTGTCTCCCTCGGCTCTGCACGCTGGGTCCGCGACGGGTGACTCTACCCATGCGCCCGCGAACCGGTCCTGGTGGAAGAACGTGGACGTGGGGTGGGCCTAAGAGGACTTGAACCTCTGACCTCTTCCTTATCAGGGAAGCGCTCTAACCGTCTGAGCTATAGGCCCGCTACGCTGGCCGGCCGGGAGCCGGACCGACGGGGAAGATTACCGCACCCCGCAGGTCCCGCCCAAACCGGGCGAACGGCCCCGGGAGGGACGGCCAGGGTCCTCAGCGCTCGTCCTCCGCGAGTGTGACCTCGATGCCGCCGAGCAGGGCTGCGGCGAGGTTGTAGAGGAACGCCGCCAGCGTCGAGATCGCGGTGATCAGCAGCACGTTGACCGCGGCCACCACCATCGTGAAACCGAGCACCCGACTGGTGCCGACGTAGTCCTCGACCCGGAAGCTCTGCGTCGAGTCGCCACCGAGGACGTCGGCGACCGTCTTGTCGATCGAGTCCCACACGCCCGCGGCGCCGAGCACCGACCACACCACGGCCACCGCCACGACGGTGACGATCCCGATCGCGATCGAGAGCAGCAGGGCGGTCTTCATCACCGACCACGGGTCGAGGTGCACTAGCCGCAACCGGGCCCGGCGGGTGCCCCGTGGGCGCGGCTTGGGCCGAGCGGCGGTCGAGTCGGTCGCCGCCGCGGTCTGCGCAGTCGCGCTGCGCTCGCGCGCGGAGCTGGCCTTCTTCGCCGCCGTGCTCGAGCGGGTGGGCTTCGACGTACCGGACGTGGAGGCGCTGGAGGCACCCGAGCTGCTCGTCCCGGTCGAGGTCGAGGACCCCGACAGCGGCCGCCGCGGCGCCAGGGGCGCGTCGTCGGAGCGTCGGTCAGCCATCAGGACTCCTCGTCGTCGTCGGCCGTGTCCTCACCCGGCTCGTCGGCCACCGGTCCGGAGCCCGCAGGCGCCGCGTCGTCGTCGATCATCGCATCCGGGTCCTCGGCCTCCGCCCCGGCGGTGGTCGTCCGCTCCGCCATCACGTCGCTGACCTGCGCGGCCGCGGCGTCGGCAGCCCCGCTCGGGCCGTCGGTGGCCGCTTCCACGGCGTCGTCGATCTCGGGGGCACGCTCGACGCTGCGAGCCACCACCGCGACCGCGTCGCCCCCCTTGACCCCGACGAAGCGCACGCCCTTGGTGTCGCGACCGGTCGGACGCAGGTTCTCGTCGATCGCGCTCCGGGTCACCTGCCCGGACTGCTTGACCGCGAGCACCTCGTCACCCTCGACGACGATGAACGCGCCGACGATGCTGCCGCGCTCGTCGTCCTGGCGCATCGCCTTGATGCCGATGCCGCCACGCGACTGGAGCCGGTAGTCCGAGATTCGGGTGCGCTTGGCGAAGCCGCCGTCGGTGATCGTGAAGACGTACTGCTCCGCGACTCCCTGCAGGTGCTCGCCGTCGGGCGAGGCCTCGGCCTCCGCCTCGGCAGCCATCTGCTCGGCGCGGATCACCGACATCGACAGCAGCTGGTCGCCGTCACGGAACTTCATCCCGGTCACCCCGGACGTCGCCCGTCCCATCGGCCGCATGTCGGAGGCGTGGAACCGGATCGATTGGCCCTTGCGGGAGACCAGCAGGACGTGGTCCTGGTCGCCCACCAGCTCCGCGCCGATCAGCTCGTCGTCGTCCTCGCGGAAGTTGATCGCGATGACGCCGGCCTGTCGCGGGCTGTTGTAGTCGCCCAGCCGGGTCTTCTTCACCAGGCCGTTGCGGGTGGCCAGCACCAGGAACGGCTGCTGCTCGTAGTCGCGGATCGCCAGCACCTGGGCGATGGACTCGTCGGGCTGGAAGGACAGCAGCCCGGCGACGTGACCACCCTTGGCGTCGCGGGACGCCTCGGGGAGGTTGTAGGCCTTGGTCCGGTAGACGCGGCCGGCCGTGGTGAAGAACAGCAGCCAGTGGTGGTTGCTGGTGGCCATGAAGTGCTCGACCACGTCGTCACCGCGCAGGGTCGCGCCCCGCACCCCCTTGCCGCCACGCTTCTGGGTCCGGTAGAGGTCCGCCCGCGTGCGCTTGGCGTAGCCGCCGCGGGTGATCGTCACGACGAGCTCCTCGTCGGGGATCAGGTCCTCCATGGACAGGTCGCCGTCGGAGGGGATGATCTGGCTGCGCCGCTCGTCGCCGAACTTGTCGACGATCGCGCCCAGCTCGTCGGAGACGATGCTGCGCTGCCGCTCCTCGCTGGCCAGGATCGCTTCGTACTCCGCGATCTCCGCCTCCAGCTCGGCGAGCCGGTCGAGGATCCGCTGACGCTCCAGGGCGGCCAGCCGGCGCAGCTGCATCTCGAGGATGGCGTCGGCCTGCTCCTCGTCGATCTCCAGCAGCGCCATCAGCCCGGTGCGCGCCTCGTTGACGTCGGGGCTGCGCCGGATCAGCGCGATGACCTCGTCGAGCATGTCCAGGGCCTTGACCAGCCCGCGGTAGACGTGGGCCATCCGCTCGGCCTCACGCAGCAGGTAGCGGGTCCGCCGCTGCACGACCTCGATCTGGTGGGTGATCCAGTGCGAGACGAACTGGTCCAGGCTCAGCGTCCGGGGTACGCCGTCCACGAGCGCGAGCATGTTGGCCGCGAAGTTCGTCTGCAGCTCGGTGTGCTTGAACAGGTTGTTGAGCACCACCCGGGCGACCGCGTCCCGCTTGAGCACCACGACGAGCCGCTGCCCCGTCCGACCGGAGCTGTCGTCGCGCACGTCGGCGATGCCCTGGATCTTCCCGGAGTCCGCCAGCTCGGCGATCTTCAGCGCGAGGTTGTCGGGGTTGACCTGGTAGGGCAGCTCGGTGATCGAGATCGCGGTGCGCCCCTTGGCGTCCTCGTCGATGTCGACGACCGCGCGCATCGTGACCGAGCCCCTCCCGGTGCGGTACATCTGCTCGATGCCCTGCTGGCCGACGATCAGCGCACCCATCGGGAAGTCCGGGCCCTTGACGCGCTCCAGGAGGGCGTCGAGCAGCTCCTCCCGGGTCGCGTCCGGGTGCTGCAGCGCCCACTGGACGCCGTCGTTGACCTCGCGGAGGTTGTGCGGCGGGATGTTGGTCGCCATCCCGACCGCGATCCCCGCCGAGCCGTTGACCAGCAGGTTCGGGAACCTCGCCGGAAGGATCACCGGCTCCTGCGAGCGGCCGTCGTAGTTGGCCTGGAAGTCGACGGTGTCCTTGTCGATGTCGCGGACCATCTCCATGGCCAGCGGCGCCATCCGGCACTCGGTGTAGCGCATCGCGGCCGCGGGGTCGTTGCCCGCTGACCCGAAGTTGCCCTGGCCGTCGACCAGCGGCGCCCGCATCACCCACGGCTGCGCCAGCCGCACCAAGGTGTCGTAGATCGCCGAGTCGCCGTGCGGGTGGTACTGGCCCATCACGTCGCCCACGACGCGCGAGCACTTGGAGAACCCCGACGTCGGTCGGTACCCGCCGTCGAACATCGCGTAGAGCACCCGCCGGTGCACCGGCTTGAGCCCGTCGCGCACGTCGGGCAGCGCCCGCCCGACGATCACCGTCATCGCGTAGTCGATGTAGGACCGCTGCATCTCGACCTGCAGCTCGATCGGCTCGATCCGCCCGCCCGGCCCCAGCGGAGCGCCGGTGCCGTCAGTGGTGTCAGTCATGCCTCAGTCCTTCGTTTCGACGTGCGAGCACGGTGGGTGAGTGCGAGTCGCGGCCGACGCGCCGCCCAAGCGACCCGGGGCGCCGTCGGGAGGCTGCCCACCCCGGACTCCCGCTCAGATGTCAAGGAACCGAACATCCTTCGCGTTGCGCTGGATGAACGACCGCCGCTGCTCGACGTCCTCACCCATCAGCACCGAGAACATCTCGTCGGCCTGGGCGGCGTCCTCGAGGGTGACCTGGAGGAGCAGCCGGTTGTCGGGGTCCATCGTGGTCTCCCACAGCTCGTTGGCGTTCATCTCGCCGAGCCCCTTGTAGCGCTGGACCGCGTTCTCCTTGGGCAGCTTCTTGCCCGCCTCGAGGCCGGCGGTGCGCAGCGCGTCGCGCTCGGCGTCGGAGTAGACGAACTCGTGCTCGTGGGGCTTGTTCCACCGCAGCCGGTAGAGCGGCGGCTGGGCGAGGTACACGTAGCCGGCCTCGATCAGCGGCCGCATGAACCGGAACAGCAGGGTGAGCAGCAGCGTGCGGATGTGGTGACCGTCGACGTCGGCGTCGGCCATCATCACGATCTTGTGGTAGCGGACCTTGTCGAGGTCGAACTCCTCGTGGATGCCGGTGCCGAGGGCGGAGATGATCGCCTGCACCTCGGTGTTGGCCAGCACCTTGTCGATGCGGGCCTTCTCGACGTTGAGGATCTTGCCGCGGATCGGCAGGATCGCCTGGATGCGGGGGTCGCGGCCGCCCTTGGCGGAGCCGCCCGCCGAGTCGCCCTCGACGACGAAGATCTCGCACTCCTCGGGGTTCGTCGACTGGCAGTCGGCCAGCTTGCCCGGGAGGCCACCGCCGCCGAGCAGCCCCTTGCGGCTGCGGGCGAGCTCGCGGGCCTTGCGTGCCGCCACCCGGGCGTACGCCGCAGCCTGCGCCTTGCGCACGATCTCGCGCCCCTCGGCGGGGTTCTTCTCCAGCCAGGCACCGAGCTGGTCGTTGACGACGCGCTGCACGAAGCCCTTGGCCTCGGTGTTGCCGAGCTTGGTCTTGGTCTGGCCCTCGAACTGCGGCTCGCCGAGCTTGATCGAGATGATCGCGGTCAGGCCCTCGCGGACGTCGTCGCCCTTGACCCGGTCCTCCGGCTTCTTCATCAGCCCCCACTCCTCGCCCCAGTTGTTGACCAGGGAGGTCAGTGCGGCGCGGAAGCCCTCCTCGTGGGTGCCGCCCTCGTGGGTGTTGATGGTGTTGGCGAAGGTGTGCACGGACTCGGTGTAGGTCGTCGTCCACTGCATGGCGACCTCGAGGCTCATGCCGCTCTCGACCTGCTCGGCCTCGAAGTCGATGACCGACGGGTGCGCGACTGCCTTGCGCTTGTTGAGGTGGTCGACGTAGTCGACCAGGCCCCGGTCGAACTTGAACACCCGCTCGACCACACCGTCCTCGGTGCGCGAGTCGGAGGTGTCCGACGGGGTGGAGTGCGCCTCGCGCGGGTCGCGCGGCGCCTCCTCCTCGTCGTCCGCGTCCGTCTGCAGCGCGTCGGTCGAGAGCTCCGCCATCCCGCCGTCGACGACCGGCCGCTCGTCGCGGATGGTGATCTGGAGTCCCTTGTTGAGGAACGCCATCTCCCGGATCCGGTTGACCACCGTGTCCCAGGAGTACGTCGTGGTCTCGAAGATGTCCGAGCTCGCCCAGAACGTGATCGTCGTGCCGGTCTCGGAGCTCTCCTCGAGCTGCTCGAGCGGGCCGTCGGGCTCCCCGAGGCTGAACGACTGCCGCCAGTGGTGGCCACGGTTGCGCACGTCGACCTGGAGGTGGGTGCTCAGCGCGTTGACCACCGAGACGCCCACGCCGTGCAGGCCGCCCGAGACCTTGTAGCCGCCGCCGCCGAACTTGCCGCCGGCGTGCAGCATCGTCAGCGCCATCGTGACCGCCGGGATGCCCTCGACCGGGTGCACGTCGGTGGGGATGCCGCGCCCGTCGTCCTCGACACGCACGCCGCCGTCGGCCATCAGGGTCACCACGATGTTCGTGGCGTAGCCCGCCAGCGCCTCGTCGACGGAGTTGTCCACGACCTCCCACACCAGGTGGTGCAGCCCGCGCTCGCCGGTGGAGCCGATGTACATCCCCGGGCGCTTGCGCACCGCCTCGAGGCCCTCGAGGACCTGGATCGCGGAGGCGTCGTACTTCCCCTCCTCGACCGCGTGGCCCTCGCTGCGCGGTGCCAGGTTGGCCGCCGCCTCGGCGACGGCACCAGGCGCCAGGTCGGTGTCGCTATCAGGGTCTGTGCTGGGGTCGGGACCGGTGCTGCTCGGCGGGGTGTCGGCGGGCATCTGGTCAGCCACGAGCCATCCTGTTCGTCGTCTGCGCACACGCGAAGGCCACCCCCGGAGCGGGGAACCGGCCAACGGCCAGTATAGCCCGTCAGGCGCCTCAGTCACGGTTCCCATCCACAGACTTGGCCTCGGCGGCGGCTGCAGGAATGCGGTTCCCGGCCTCCGAAGGCATCGTGGAGCGGTGCGCGGGGGCTCCGTCTAGTCCCGGTACCGACCCGAGCCCCGCAGATCGCTCCTGAGGGCCTCTGCCGGGCGGTGGATCAGCCGTAGGTGTCGCGGGGGCCGCGGCCGTCGCGCACCGATCGCAGGCCTCGCTTCCACGTCGGACCGTGCGGACCCCGGACGTCGATCACGGTGACCGTCCCCTCGCCCAGCTCCTCGTTGAGGCGGCGGACCACCGTGGGGGCGAGCAGCGTCATCTGGGTGGCCCAGGCGGTGGAGTCGGTGCGCACCGTCAGCCGGGTCTCGGCGAACGCCTCCGGCAGGCAGTGCTGGGAGACCTCGCGCCCAACGATGGTGTCCCAGCGCGAGAACACCCCGTGGACCCGCACGTCGGTGCCCCACCCCTGCTCGTCGATGAGCCGACCGATGGTCGAGTCGAGCAGCTGCGGGTCCCGCTCGTCGGGGTGCGCGCCGGACGCGGTGGGGTCGACGCGCCGGGACGGCCGCCTGCCACCCGTCGGACCGCTCGTCGTACGCCGGGGCGCACCCGGGCGCGCGAGGGACCGGGCGATGCTCCGCGCCAGGTCCAGCCCCCCGTCGTCGTGCTCGTCGGGTTCACCGGCCGACGGCTCCGCCGCACCACCGGTTCCCGGGCCCGGCCGCTCCTCCGACTCGTCGTCCGCACCAGGGGGCGGGGGCTCCTCAGGCGGCACCGGGCAGCACCTTGCCGTCGACCACGTCGAGCCGAGCGCCGGCCAGGGCAGCCGGGATGTCGTCGGGGACCGCCGCGGTGACCAGCACCTGCTCGGCGCCTGCGACCAGCTCGGCCAACCGGTCGCGCCGCTCGGTGTCCAGCTCGGCGAACACGTCGTCGAGGATCAGGATCGGGTCGTCGCCGGCGGCGCGCAGCAGGTCGTAGGACGCCAGTCGCAGCGCCAGGGCGGCCGACCAGGACTCCCCGTGCGAGGCGTAGCCCTTCACCGGCAGCGGTCCCACGCTCAGCAGCAGGTCGTCGCGGTGCGGGCCGACCAGGCTGATGCCCCGGTCGACCTCCTCGTCGCGACGCCGGACCACCTCGGCGAGCAGCGCGTCGGCGAGCACCTCACGGTCGTGACTCGCGGAGCCGTCGTCACCGGTGGGCAGCTCGAGGGACGGCTTGTAGGCCATCGTCGCGTCGGAGCGGGTGGCGCCCTGCGCGACCGCGGCGTACGCCGCACCCACGTGGGGCCGGAGGTCGTCGACCAGCCCGAGCCGCGCGGCCAGCAGCTCGGCGCCGCTGCGTGCCAGGTGCTCGTCCCAGACGTCGAGGGTCGCCAGCGCCGACTCCGTGCGGCTGCTGCTGCGCCCACCAGGGGCCCGGCGCGCCTGCCCGGCCGTCTTCAGCAGCGAGTTGCGCTGCTTGAGCACCCGGTCGTAGTCGGCGCGCACCCCGGCGTAGCGCGGCGCCCGCAGCACCAGCAGGTCGTCGAGGAAGCGCCGGCGCTCGGACGGGTCGCCCTTCACCAGCGCCAGGTCCTCGGGCGAGAACAGCACCGTGCGGACCAACCCGAGCAGCTCACGCGCCCGGGGCAGCGGTGAGCGGTTGATGCGCGCGCGGTTGGAGCGGCCCGGGTTGATCTGCACCTCGAGCAGCGCTTCTCGACCGTCGCGGACCACCACGGCGCGCACGACCGCGTGGTCGGCGCCGAGCCGGACCAGCGGGGCGTCACCGGACACCCGGTGCGAAGCGAGGCGGGCGACGTAGTCGATCGCCTCCACCAGGTTGGTCTTGCCCTGCCCGTTGCGCCCCACGAACGCCGTCACCCCCGGCCCGAGCGCCACCTCCGCCTCGGGGTAGGAGCGGAAGTCGTGGAGCGACAGGTGGGAGACGTGCACGTCGGCCGGCTGCAGCGCTGCTCGGTGGAGGTCGACCGGCCCGTCAGGCCGGCGACTGGTCGCCGCCGGGGGGCGCGACCGTGCGGGTGGCGTGCCCCCCGAACTGGTTGCGCATCGCGGCGACGGCCTTCATCGCCGGGCTGTCGTCCTGGCGGGAGATGAACCGGGCGTACAGCGCGGCCGTGATCGCCGGCGTCGCCACGGCGTTGTCGATGCCCGCCTCGACCGTCCACCGCCCCTCGCCGGAGTCCTCGGCGTAGCCGCTGATCTGGTCGAGGTGGTCGTCCTCGTCGAGCGCCGCGACCAGCAGGTCGAGCAGCCAGGACCGGATGACCGTGCCCTCGCGCCAGGACCGGAACACCTCGGTGACGTTCTCCACCTCGTCGACGGCCTGGAGCAGCTCCCAGCCCTCGGCGTAGGCCTGCATCACGGCGTACTCGATGCCGTTGTGGACCATCTTGGAGAAGTGACCGGCGCCCACGGGTCCGGCGTGGACCCAGCCGAACTCCCCCTCGGGCTTGAGGGAGTCGAAGATCGGCTGCACGGTCGTGATGTTGTCCTTGTCCCCGCCAGCCATCAGCGCGTAGCCGTTCTCGAGGCCCCAGACACCGCCGGAGACGCCGCAGTCGCAGAAGCCGATGCCCTTCTCGGCCAGGGAGGCGGCGTTCATCTGGTCGTCGGTCCAGCGGCTGTTGCCGCCGTCGATGATGATGTCGCCCTCCCCGAGCAACTCCTTGAGGTCCGCGATCGTGGAGCGGGTGGCCTCGCCCGCGGGCACCATCACCCACACGACCTTCTGCGACGGGAGCTGTCCGAGCATGTCCTCCAGGCTGGTGGAGTCGCTGAGCTCCTGGTTGCGGTCGTAGCCGACGACCGTGTGCCCGTCGCGGCGCAGCCGCTCGCGCATGTTGCCGCCCATCTTGCCCAGACCGATGAGACCGAGGTCCATGCCGCTTCCTTCCCGTCGTGCCCTGTGCGGGCCGTGGTGAGGCCAGAGTGTGGCCGGAATGTGGTGGGGTGTCGGTGGGTGCTGTGCCCCTGCGGGGGCCCGGTATTCAGGACAGCAGGCGTCGCGGCATCAGCAGGTAGCGGAAGTCGGTGTCCACGTCGCCGTCAAGGCTGTCCGAGCCGGACATCACAGCCGGCTTGGAGGCCTGGGTGAAGGCCAGCTCGACGACCGGGTCCTCCAGGGCGGTGAGCCCGTCGAGGAGGAACTGCGGGTTGAAGCCGGTGGTGATGTCCTCGCCGTCGACGCGCGCCTCGATCTGCTCGGTGGCCAGAGCCTCGTCTCCGCTGCCGGCGTCCAGGGTCAGCCCGTCGGCGGTGAAGGCGAGCTGGACCGCGGTGTTGCGCTCGGCGACCAGCGAGACGCGCTTGACCGACTCCACCAGCGTCGTGCGGTCGACCCGGGCCACGGTGGCGTGGTCGGTCGGGAACAGCGTGCGGACCTTGGGGAACTCACCGTCGAGCAACCGGGTGGTGGTGCGCCGGACGCCGCCGCCGGAGGCGCCCTCGAACCCGATGATGCCCTCACCGGCCCCCGAGGAGGCCAGCGCGATGGTCACCTCCGTGCCGGACGTCAGCGACTTGGCGGTGTCGGCGAGCACCTTGGCGGGCACCAGCGCGGCGGCGGAGACATCGGTGCTGCCCGGGTCCCACGACAGCTCGCGCAGGGACAGCCGGAACCGGTCGGTGGCCAGCAGCGAGATCGCGGAGCCCTCGATCTCGATCCGCACCCCGGTCAGCACCGGCAGCATGTCGTCGCGGCCCGCAGCGGTGACGGCCTGGGCGACGGCGTTGGCGAACACGTCGCTGCGCACCGTGCCGGTCGCCTGCGGCATGTCGGGCAGGGTCGGGTACTCGTCCACCGGCATCGTCTGCAGGCTGAAGCGGGCAGAGCCGCAGGTCAGCGACACCTTGGCGCCGTCGATGTACATCTCCACGGGCTTGTTCGGCAGGCTGCGGCAGATGTCGGACAGCAACCGGCCGGAGACCAGCGCGCGTCCCTCGTCCTGGACCGAGGCGGGCAGGGTGGCCCGGGCCGAGGTCTCGTAGTCGAAGGTCGACAGCTGGAGGCCGTCCCCACCCTCGACGGTCTCGATCAGGAGGCCGGCCAGCACCGGGACGCTCGGACGGACGGGCAGGCTGCGGGCAGCCCATGCCACGGCGTCGGCGAGCACGTCGCGTTCGACGGTGAACTTCACTGGTGTGCGCCTCCTGGGCTGGGACGGGGCGTCCGGGATGAGCATCCTGCCATGCAGCCCGCCCGGGTGGCACCGCCTGCCCGCCCCGACGTACGCCGGTCGCTGCTCGTCCCCAGGCCGAGGGACGAGGTGGTGTTCTCGAAGGATCCGGAGACAGGGAGATCAGTGGGATGAGTAGGTGCGGTGGACACTGTGGACAACTGCTGTCCTTGCAGGTCAGACCGGCCGCGGTTGTCCCGGGTGGGTGTGCACGACGCGGTGCACGAGCAGCGGGACGTGTGGTTCGTGACCTGCCGGGTCCCGGCCGGCGTCCGGTCGTCCCCAGGCGCTCCCCCGGCAGACGACACGACTGCACACCGCCGTCCCCAGGTCGAGCGGGTGATCCGGCCGGTCACGACTGGCGAGCCTGCTGCTTGATCCGGTTGGTGAGCTCAGTGACCTGGTTGTAGACGCTGCGCCGCTCCGCGAGCAGCTGACGGATCTTCTTGTCGGCGTGCATGACCGTGGTGTGGTCGCGGCCGCCGAACTGCTGGCCGATCTTGGGCAACGAGAGCTCGGTGAGCTCGCGGCACAGGTACATCGAGATCTGCCGACCGGTGACCAGCACCCGGCTGCGGCTGGGCCCGCACAGGTCGTCGATGGACAGCCCGAAGTACGCCGCGGTCTGGGCGATGATCAGCGCCGCGGTGATCTCCGGCTCGCCTCCCTCGGGGATCAGGTCCTTCAGCACGATCTCGGCGAGCGTGAGGTCGACGGGCTGCCGGTTGAGGCTGGCGAAGGCGGTGACCCGGATCAACGCACCCTCGAGCTCGCGGATGTTGGTCTGGATCTTGCTGGCGATGAACTCCAGGACGTCGGGCGGCGCGGTCATCCGCTCCGTGGCGGCCTTCTTGCGCAGGATCGCGATCCGGGTCTCGAGGTCGGGCGGCTGGACGTCGGTGATCAGGCCCCACTCGAAGCGGTTGCGGAGCCGGTCCTCGAGCGCCTCGAGGCGCTTGGGCGCGCGGTCGGAGGTGATCACGATCTGCTTGTTGGCGTTGTGGAGGGTGTTGAAGGTGTGGAAGAACTCCTCCTGGGTCTGGATCTTCCCCTCCAGGAACTGGATGTCGTCGATCAGGAGGACGTCGACGTCGCGGTAGCGGCGCTTGAACCGGTCCTGCCGGTCGTCGCGGATCGAGTTGATGAACTCGTTGGTGAACTCCTCCGAGCTCACGTAGCGGACCCGGGCACCGTTGAACAGGCTGCGGACGTAGTGGCCGATGGCGTGGAGCAGGTGGGTCTTGCCCAGGCCGGAGTCGCCGTAGATGAGCAGCGGGTTGTAGGCCTTGCCCGGAGCCTCGGCGACGGCGACGGCGGCCGCGTGCGCGAAGCGGTTGGACGATCCGATGACGAAGGTGTCGAAGACGTACTTCGGGTTCAGCCGGGTCTCCATCGCGCTGCCCCCGACGGCAGCACCGAGGGGCGGACCTGCCGGGGGTGCACCGGCGGACCCGGCCGGGTTCTCGGACCGGTGCAGGGACTGCTGCCCGATGCCGGTCGGCTCCGAGGACGCGTGGCCGTGACCGGGGGCGTCGAGACGGCCGCCGACGCGTCCGCTCGCCCCGGGGCCGCTGTCGCGACCGAACAGCGGTGCGTCGGTGTCGCGTCCATCAGCCGGGGGAGGGGGCCGCCGCGTGTCGGAACCGTATCGATATGTCGACTCATCGACCTGCCCGACCCCGTTCGTGGCGTCACCGAGCTCCGGGGCATCAGACTGCGACGTGGCGCCGCCGAGCTCGGGGTCGACGGTCACCGCGATGCGGACCGGACGCTGGTAGGCCGCGGCCAGCGCCTCCTCCAGCCGCGAGCGCAACCGGCTCTCCAGCTGAGTCCGCGTGAAGTCGTCGGCCACCGCCACGATGGCGGTGCCGTGGTGCAAGGTCATCGGCTGGCTGCCGTCCAGCCACGCGCGCTGGTTCGGAGGCAGGTCCTCCACGATGCGCCGCCACACCGGGCCCAGGTCGTCCGGCTCCGCGCCTGCTCGGTGGTCGTCGCTCCGGCGTTGGTGGCCATCCTCCACGCGGGTCTCCCTCTCCCTCGTCGTCCCTCAGCGGGTGGTGCGCGTCGACCGCGTTATCACCCTGGACCACTGGTGCGCCAGCAGATCCACATGTTTGTCCACAGGTTGTGCACGTCGTCGCGAGCCTTCTGGATCGTCTGGACGCCAGATCGACGACCCAGGCCGACCTGTGAAAACGCAGGTCAGACGGGTGGTGACCGAGACCGCCACGGACAGACGGGAGAAGGCGAGGCGACCGGACCACGAGAACCGGTGGGACGAGAGGACGCTACAAGCCGGACCCGGACCCGAGCAAGCGGTTGTCCACAGGCGGTCGGCAGTCTCGCGGCTCGTCGCGGGACCCGTCGGGGCACCTGTCGCTGGTTTGACCCTGTCCCTGCCCCACGCGTACCGTTGGGCAGTCGTCGCGGTGTCGACCGGGCGCCCCTGCCAATCGGGGCGCCGCCGCCGGACGCCGCTGATCCGCACCACCGGACGGTCCTCGGGGCCGTCACCAGACCCCACCTCAGACCCCACCGGAGACCTGCCGTGAGCAAGCGCACCTATCAGCCGAACAACCGTCGCCGTCACAAGGTGCACGGGTTCCGCCTCCGCATGCGCACGCGCGCCGGTCGCTCGATCCTGTCGGCCCGTCGCCGCAAGGGCCGCGACAAGCTCGCGGTCTGAGTCCTGTGGCTGCGGGGCCGACCGGTGCTTGACCGCGACCACCGGCTGACGTCCTCGGCCGCGTTCGCGACGGCCACCCGGCGCGGACGCCGCGCCGGCAGCCGCACCGTCGTGCTCCACCTGGCGGCCCCGACGAGCCCGGCAGCCACCGACGCCGCCGGTGCCGGCGCCGTGGGTGCCCGCGTCGGCTTCGTGGTCAGCAAGGCCGTGGGTGGCGCCGTCATCCGCAACCGAGTGCAACGCCGACTGCGTCACCTGGTCGCCGAGCGGCTCGAGAGTCTCCCTCCGCGCTCGACGCTGGTGGTCCGCGCGCTGCCGTCCGCGGCATCCGCGACGTACCGTGGGCTGGGACGAGATCTCGACACGGCGCTGAGCCGGTTGGGGATCCAGCTCCACGGTCGGCTGGACGGGACGGTGACGACACGATGAGGTGGTTGCTCATCGGTCTGCTGCGCGCCTACCGGTTCGCGATCAGCCCGCTCTACGGCCAGGTCTGCCGGTACCATCCGTCCTGCTCGGCCTACGCGCTCGAGGCAGTCACGGTGCACGGCAGCCTCCGGGGCAGCTGGTACGCCGTGCGCCGGGTGTGCCGCTGTCACCCCTGGGCCGCTGGCGGCTACGACCCGGTCCCCCCGCACCTGTCACACCCCCACCAGACTCAAGGAGCCTGAGTGTTCAGCTTCCTCGGCGACATCGGCTCGTTCATCATGACGCCGCTGTACTACCTGACCTCGGCCGTGCTGGTGGGCTGGCACCAGGTGTTCGGGGCCCTGTTCGGAGCCGACACCGGACTCGCCTGGGTGCTGTCGATCGTCGGGCTCACCCTGCTGATCCGCACGGCGCTGATCCCGCTGTTCGTCAAGCAGATCAAGTCCAGTCGCAACATGCAGCTGCTCCAGCCCAAGGTCAAGGAGCTGCAGAAGAAGTACGGCCACGACCGTGAGAAGCTCGCGGCCGAGACGATGGCGCTCTACAAGGAGACGGGTACGAACCCGTTTGCCTCCTGTCTGCCGCTGATCCTGCAGATGCCGATCTTCATCGCGCTGTTCCGGCTGATCGACCACGCGGTCAAGCACCCCGACCAGGGTCGCGCGCTGCTGACCAGCCACTTGGCCACCAGCTTCTCCAACGCGAAGTTCCTCGGCGCGACCATCTCCGACAGCTTCACGAAGACCGACCAGGTCGGCGTCCGGATCCTCGCCGGCGTCCTGGTGGTCGCGATGACGGGCACCACCTTCTTGACCCAGCGCCAGCTGATGAGCAAGAACATGCCGGCCGACGCGATGACCGGTCAGTACGCCCAGCAGCAGAAGATGCTGCTCTACATCCTCCCGCTGGTGTTCGCGATCGGCGGCATCGCCTTCCCGATCGGCGTGCTCTTCTACTGGACCACCTCCAACCTGTGGACGATGGGTCAGCAGTTCTACGTGATCCGGAACAACCCGGCCCCCGGCACGCCCGCGTTCCAGGCCAAGCAGGACCGCGAGGCCGCGAAGCGTGCCCGCAAGGGGCTGCCGGAGCCGGGATCTTCCGAGCCGTCCTCCGGAACGGTCGTGAACGGCACCGTGACGTCCTCGACGCCCGCCGCGCCGGTGGCGCCGAAGCGGCAGCAGCCCAAGGTGCAGTCGCGCAGCCAGCGCAAGAAGCAGGCCCCGTCGGCCACCAAGCCGACCGCGAAGCCGTCTGCCAAGCCGGCAGCCAAGCCGTCCGGGAAGCCGACGGGCAAGGCCCCCGGTGCGACGTCGTCGGCGCCGGCCGGGCCAGTGCCCCGCACCGAGCGCCGAGACGAGTCCGGCGGCACCCAGCGCCGACCTGCGTGACCCAGGTCGGG
>Ga0210040_10003694_pt1 | contig 20524 bp, 10 predicted proteins | sample CryGeyCG12114_NA_FD_185462 | JGI IMG/M metagenome (GOLD analysis project Ga0210040, IMG submission 185462) | Groundwater microbial communities from aquifer - Crystal Geyser CG19_WC_8/21/14_NA (SPAdes) (version 2) | ecosystem: Environmental > Aquatic > Deep subsurface > Groundwater | place: USA... | reverse complement strand
GTACATCCATTGTTACCGCACGTATGGATCATATATAGAATTTCTTTTGGCAGGACATGTGAGAAGCAAAAGCGGAACAACGGATGAGTAAAAATCCCTATCTCATTGAAATGCCTTGGGTGAACACTTGAAGTTTATTAGTTAGTTAGCTACTTGGCTCTTCTGTTGCTTTTACTATGCTATAGCTTTTACTATTGGAATAAATAGGAAACATTATAGAGTAAATAATAAAATCCTTCCCATCTGCTCTGTGCTGGTTGCGGTTAGTTAAACATGATGTTGAAGGAATGAGTTGCATGATGACATTTGTTAATTCTTGGGGCAGCTTCAAGGGAAATTAAATTGCTGACTGACTAAGAAAATGGGAAAAATGATGGCCAACAAATCTTGAGCATGCAAACATGCCATACGTAAAATGAAGTGAAGATGATATTATGAACCGTTGGTAAACCAAACCAGTCTAGAAGTTATATAGTTGGTTGTTATTGATAATGATTAGCACATTTGACTGAGCTTCTATTTGCTATGGAAAAGGGAAAACTAGTTTTCAGCAAGCAATTAGGAATGACTAATTACAGCGGAATGCATGGTAAAGAATCTTGGCTTTTCTAACTAACCATTTCCCATTATATTCCTGCACGCACAAGTGGTCGGCTAAATAAATATTTAATAAATTTTCTCAACAGTTTCTGCGTGTCACTAGCATGATTAGTATGTCTGTGTTGGTCAAATTAACCCTGAATGAACCGTAATGATGAAATAAATGTGCAATAGACAGCACAACTTTATAGTTGCTAACATATACTAGAAGGCTATAAAAATGTATCGACATGAAATAGCGTTTGTACTATACTTGTGCAATAGATAACTTTGAAGTTCATCCTGAATTTAGTTATGTTTTTGTGTTAAAATGATATTGTATAATTTTACAGCCCATTTTTGCACTTTCTAATTACCCATTTGAGTAAAATAATAACATATTAGATGATCATCATGTTGATTACAAGTGACCCTGACAGCCCTATAGCTCACATGAGATAATTTTCGACTGAAAAAACATGTTTCAGAAACATGCTGAACACATGAACAGGAATCATTAGATGCTATACGGAATACTACACACAGACTAGTTGAACCAGTAGTTAGTTAGTACAGATTATTAAATAGCAGTATTAGAGCAAAGTGGATGGAAAACAGTCGTAAATCTTGTTATCTTGGGAAACCAAGGTTGTCTATCTGCATATTATATGAAGCACATTATTTTGAGCACGAACAACAAGAAAATAATTAATTAGTATTATCATTAAAAATGCTCCATTATGATTCCCAGAGATAACATTAATGAACGCTCTAAATGCTTAATACATTAAGTCTATGCGTCAACGTTGATGATAGTACCAAGTGGTGAGCGTTACAAGTTACAAGCTAACGAACTGGAGAGCAAGAACACCATTTTTATTATTGCTACCACTTAATTACTACAAGAGGATTCATCATAAACGAATTTGCGAGCTTTTTGTGCGATCTTTATCTTATCCGGTTTACAGGAGCTCCCTACATAAAATCAGCGGGAGTCATCATCTTCATTAACTTTAATTTTTGCGTCTTCCTGAATCCTGCAAAAAAAATGTTGTGAATTACTTTCAACTAACTCAGTCAGCAAAGCAAAATTTTGCACTATATCTGGCGAAAAGACAAAAGCACAAAAAATGTGGTAGAAATTACCACAAATGACGTTGATTGTGTGACCAGGTTGACTTTAATGACAAAGCTGGCTTCACAAGAAAAACACTTGGAATACAATTAATGGCAGGATCAGGCGACACACAAGAGTTTTTCATCTCATTTCGTCTATTACATGAAATGCGCCATCATGGTCGTCAAACTTCTTTGTCAAGTAAACATTTTAGTCTCCAAAATATATTCATGACAGTCCACCAACCAGTCCAAATAGGACGACTAGAAAAAAACACACTTTTACGGAGTGACTGACTATACTAATGGTTATAGTTATGGTTCAGAACTTAGGATTTGCTAATAAGACAAAGTGACGAGGACTCTTGCTGTGCTCTTATTGCTTATTTCACTCACCCTCTTCAATTTCTGTCACTCCATTAGTTTTATCATTTCTTTTGGCTCGTATTTCGTCCCAAGAGACACTCAAAAACATTCTTATGCACTTGGTTTGTCTAATTTGGATTTACTAACTAACTCCCAAACTATTTATTAACGATATTGTTTCTTTGCCTGGTTAAGGAGTAAATTTTACATTTTTTATTGAAATATGTGAAATCAGCAATCAATGTGCTCACTAACTATAACTAGTGGAAAAAGAAATTTTGAATCTGCCAATATTAGATTCAAAAGAGACCCTTCTCCTTCATTTTTCACAAACTTAGTCGCATTTTTTTTCCTCCAAGTCACTTTGGGACTGAATTTATCAAAATCCATCAGTCAGTCGTCATACATAACGTGTACAAACCATTACAGTGAACTGACATTGATCCTTATCCATGATGAGAAGACTGGACTATAGGTTGATCCACCGCACACAAAAACAATCATAGCTAAACTATAGCATAGCCATATGTCTCGTACAAGAAACTGACTGGCTGAGTCTGTGGGTCATTTTTTGGCAAACAGTGTCATTATCTTGCTCTGTGATCAGTCAATTTATACCTTCCCACGTACTAAATGCATACTTACTTGCCATTACCAAGTAACTAGTACGTGTTTAGGTGCGTCCGCTCAGATCATCAATTATTATTATCATCATGCTCATCCCACAGGATTTCTTGGAAGTCACATACGATGACCTGACAATTAAGGTACAAATGTTTCTTGATGACCTCCCATACATACTACCTGTTTTCTTTCCCTTTCCCCAGTATGCATCCTTTTCTCAGTCAGTAGTTGGGTATGCTGCAACATACAGATTCAGCTGCGGTGTACATGCATAACACATACACCTAACAGCTTTTTATGCTAGCAAATGGCCAAGAAACTTCTCTGTTAACTAACTATAAGAGATGGATGTATAGGCGTTTGTTGTTTACAATGATAGTCATATACAGGCAATAATAATTCAACAAGATTCGTGTGTCCCTAGTTATTTGCCCACTTATGCCATCAGTCCATGAACCAAGTAATAGCTATAATTTGCAGTATGGAATTCTACATGTGTGCAGTCTCAACTAGCAATTTGGCACAAACGAATGGGTGGAAAACTTTTCCATGCAACCAATTTTTTCTACATGGAAAACTGGAAACAAAGGGAAAAACAATGCTCTTACATTTGGACTGCGCCAACATGATTACAGCTAATAAACTGTAATGGTATTCAATAAAAGGTTTGTAAATGAATTGCCGAACAAGAAAATTACAGGTCTCTATTCTTTTCTGGTCTGTACAAGTGCACAAGTTTGCGTAGAATGTAAATGGCGCTACTGAAAATCATTCGCATCGCTTATAGTTAGTAGCTATATACGCACCTAGAAATAATAATAGTACAAAAAAGGAGGACACTTAAAATGCTTAAATACTAGTTAGTTAAGTCATACTCCTCAACTTTGCTAATATGATTTCCCTTCTCATTATTATTATTATCAACCGCTGCTCCCCATAAGAAAAACTGGTTAGCATTCATTTCCCTGCTCAAATGGTACTTACTACAAGCACAGCACAATGATCATAATAAAGTAAGTATTTAATAGGTAGCAGCAAGCAATAGTTAGTTAGTTAGTATCGTTTTCATCCCCCAAAAACCCGTGTGGCATGCAGTCAGCAGCACATGGCATCCCATTAGATTCCATTTTTTGCACAGAATTCCTTCATACATCCCCAAGTATGATAATCACACAACTTATCATCTGCATATAGTACTTGATTCATATTAAAATCATCATACTAACTACTAAACTAATGCCCACTAGCCACTTTTAAACTTGTATTCACCTGTGGGGATGGGTCACTAGCCAATATTAATAATAATAATAGTGAGTAGTATCTAATGGCTTGTGGAACACACTTGTTTTCCCTATCGGCAAATTTAATGAAATCCATTAAGCACATGGCATTATTAACTTACCGATTCTCATACTACATAGTAATGACCATAACAAGACTTTTTGCCGACCAAAGAACACGTGCCTGGCTCAAGTTATTGGAAACGATGAGCTACATTATTATTATAACTGTGTGTGTGAGAATTGCGTGTGCGCTATATGCCGTCAAACCCATAATAATGAGACAAAGATTGCATTCTTTCTCCTCATCATTTATTATTCGATTGGAAAAATAATTTGCATTGGTCACTAACTAACTAACTAACAGTTAATGTGTAATACATTTCGGTTAATCATTCACACGAACGCAGGCTGTTCACTTTGCGTTAATATGTAAATCAGGCGGGTTGCCATTATTATTATTCCCATACAGATGATATGGTTGGAATTAAAGGATGCTGTGATAAATTGGAAAATGTGTTGGATGAGCGGCCGATCTTTTGAGCACGAGATACTGTTTAAAAAATGATTGCTAGTTAGTTAGTTAGTTAGTTAGCAATCAGAAAGACGACGACAAGTAAAAGTTAGAATATAATCAGGATGATGATAAAGAGCGGTTGACCCCTTACTGTTTTGAGTGCATAAGATTGAATAGGTAGATAATATGTGCGTAGTTGCTAGTAACTTATCTTTTAAATAACTACTTGAGAACTATTTCCATTTTTTTGTGCCTCCGTAGGGGCAGGGTGGAAAAAATCATCTGAATTATGTGCTACTCAAGTAAAGTTAAGTAGCAGTCACTGACTTGTTGATCTCTTGGCTTGTTTTAATGATAGAAATTGGTAGTTAGTTAGTTTGGAAAGTGGTCATGTATTTTCTTCATTATCAGAATTGGTAGCACACTGCATTTATAACGGCGTTTGAGGCAGAAATATTGATTGGTACAATTGTTTAATAGTAGCTTATATAATAGTTAGTTTGTTAGTAGCAGTAAAATTCTTGACCAGCGAATAATAGTAAGTAGTGCTAACGGGTTATAATGAATGAGTTTGTAATCATAATGAAATGATGATCGGGATTTTTTAATCGGAGTTGATATGAAAATAAGAGGGTTATAGTTTTTTTGACTTGCATTCATTACATATCTTGCAGTAAAAATGATGTAGCTAAAAAAGGGTGTACTGGTATGATTAAAGGAAGAATTTTTTCCTAACTGAACTCATTACTTAAAGAGATGAGTTTTTGAGAGCCTCTAGTTCAATATAATCAGAAAGCACTTTTTAACTTTCTAACGAGCAGGTAAATATAGGGGTTTAGACAATGTGCTCTTCAATTAATGCCAAATCAGGCTCAAGGGCTCTTTGTTTGTACGTAAATTAGGTAGAAAAATGCCAACCAAGGGGTTTTAAGGAGCAATACTGTCTTACTAACTAAATTTTCCCATCCCACAGTACACTAGTATTCCATACTAAGTAAGTTAACTACCACAGTAAGCGTCACAGTTTAAGGTGTGTTTTTTCTCCTGCCGCTCATATGAGTCTTTATTACCAACTAACTAGCATACTAACCAACTTATAAGTATGAGAAAGATTAAGGAATCTTTAGGCCGACATTTGAGTTGGAAACGAGATTTAACCCTTTTGCCAGTTTCATGGAAAATAATAATAACGCACGGTTTAACTAACTACAAAGATTGATGAGCTTTTTAGAAACTTACAATTATCCCGTATTTGGAGTTTAGTTCAAGCTACATTGTACATTACATTGAATTTGAAGATAAATTCCCATAATAGTTCTCATTCACGTAAATAATGATCGGATAAATGAAAGTGTATAATCGCTATATCCAGTAAGTACCTATAAAAGGATACTTTTAACTAGTCAATAATATTCATTGAAGTAAATTAATTTTAACATCATAATACCAAATACGTATATTTTCACAAATTTTAATGCCGTTGGTAAAGTTAATATCACCAAAATTATATGAGACAGAGCAAATAGGTGGATTCAACCTATTTATATGCTCCATATAGGATCATATGTTTTCGAAAACAGCCTGGGTGGCTCTTGAAATTCAAAGAAGATGAACTCAATTCACAGAATGTGCCCTACAACATGAGTTAAATGTGAAACCATGAACAAAACAGTTCCAATCTGTAGTTGCTTGTATTAGGGTATAAAAAGAAGGACATTTCCTTCTTTTCCATGCATTCCATTACCTTCAGTAATAAAAGGCAGGACTGATGGACACAAACTGGAAACAACTTTGGGAATCAGTTGGGACATCAACAATGTATAGATAGGATCGCAATGTAATTTCCATTCATTCCTGTCTTTGCACAGAATTTAATTCAAACTCCTCCACCTCATTTTATATACAATACAATGTGATTCCAACTTGCATAGTAAAGGAGGACAATAAAAGCCTGGAGTTAAATCACTAGATTTTGGATTTACGAAGAATAAGGATAGCTATGGTATCCTCAAAAAGAGTTGGATTTTTACAGACATTGGCAAAATAAAAGTGAAAGGCATGCAGTCTGGTAAAACTTTCTATTAGAATTTTCACGATTTTTCTTTTCATGCATATTTTTTCCACACAGAGTGGCCAATTCAAAGCGTTGCGTAAGTTTTTCGATTTAAACAGATTTATTTACAAAATTCAAATGTTATGAAATCCTCAATGGCGTAAAGCATAGGAATTCATAAATACTGAATCTCCAAGATATTTCAACAATCTGCCTTCCTAGTGTATATTTACAAATGAAAACACATAAAAGAGCAAATAGGATCCCAAATTCTCGTAAACATAACCAACCCTCATTGTTCACCTATACGTAATAAACTCTTTTCTATTTTTCCACAAAAAGATTCCAACACCACTCGCCCACCTTATTATCTCTCTTTTGACATCACATGAGACTCATATGGTTTAAAAAAGTGTTGAATCTTGACTGTGCCCCTTTGACCCTTATAGAGGATCCCTTGGAATGATAAACTCTTAAAGACGCACAAAATGAAGCTCATTTAGAAACACATAAGCATTGAATTTATGGCCATACTTAAGGGGCAACTTGGTGTGTACTTTTTCATAACTAACTAACTAACTACATTTCATCTTGACTAACTTACCATCATATGTATATCTTATCTATGGTACTCACCTTGTTAAGTTTGGTTAAGAAAATATTAATTCTTTCCTTTTTTCTCTCTCTTTTTTTATCTTGTTCCCAGATCATCTTCATCTTCCATATATTTATCTCTGTGTTGTTATGTACAATTCCTAAACATGTTTACCTCGTGCAGCACATACTAACAAACTAACTAACAATGTGGTTGAATAAATGTATATTCTGTGTGTACATTGTGTTCGTGTATGGAAAGACTATACTGTTAGCAAGTAACTATGGACAAAACTCAGATTTTATATACCTCGCACAGTTAATAATCACACTTGATATTAAAAGATGGGAAATCAAACACCTACCAACCAACCATACTATATGTAGGGACTGGCCTCCTCAAAATTTTCACAGAGGGAATTCTAAATATAATATCAGAGATCTCATCATAATATATTATGTAAACTCTTTTGGGCACAAGTACCTTTTTGAAAGGATAATTTTTCCTCCTTATTCTCATATGTTGCACACCTTTCTCAACACATTTTGGAACACCAATGACCCTCAAGGAAAACAAATGAATGCGATAATGAGGTAGAAAAGACTTGTTGGGCACATAAATATCAACACTTTAGGCATTTCAAAGATCCCATGAGCTCCGTTAAACTTGCTCGCTTTCTTGTTACAAAGTTTGATAGATTTCGTGATGAAATATTTCTTTCCTCCCATCTACACCCTTATTATTATTGTTATGGTCCACCAAAAACCCTGTTAGTCTATATGATTTATATATGCAACGGTTATTTTCTTCTGCTTTTCTCACCTCAACTTGTCAGTTGGTAGTAGTTAGTTAGTAGGGAGTGCATTTATTTGGAAGCATGGGATTCAATGGAATCATAATGTGTGAATTTTTGTTCTCCTTTAAATTCTAATGATGATGATAGGCAGGATTAGGATCCCTTAGTTAGTTAGTTGGTTAGCAATTGAGGAGAAAAATGTGAAGAATCTGGAAATGTTGAGTTTCTTCACAACACTCACTTACTACTACACATGGTAAGGCCATTGGGTACAAGACACTTAATTTAAGTTGACTATAACAAGCGAGATAGATATCTGACAATGATCATTCTGGTTTTCAACTGTTTTCTTAGGATTCTGGAACTCACTTGTTTGGACCGAACCCACTTTTACTTCCTTCTACAGGTGGGCCAAATATCCCAAGAATTTTGGTAAAGTCTATATGGCAAGTCATGAAAAATGCACTGAGCAAAGGAGACCTAATGAGCTCCAATCATGCAACCTTATACACACACACTGGGGCTAAACTGTACTTGGTAAACCAAATGGGCGAGTGCACGAACTTTGTCAACGCATTTTCCCCATTCCTACCCACATAAAGTAGAAAACGAGATTTTGTACAAAATTGTGTATCACATATGCATTTTTCAAATATCAGTTAATAAAATTGCAAAGGAACAATTACCATTGTAATATTTTTGAACGTATGTTTTTAATCCATTCTTTTTGAGACTGGTCAAGAAATATTATTTTCTTCACAAAATTCATCTTTACAAGTTCACACTGTAGGTTCAACATTATAAATACTTGTCACATGTACAACAATGAATCTTTTACATGTCTTATCAATAATAAATATCTGTCATAACTTAGTTAGTTAGCCCTATACACGTAATATATAAATATTTTATAGAGAGAACAAGTCAAACATTTTGGCACACTTAAACATCTAGACTATAGTAGTGGTAAGCATTACGGTACTTTGTACACACTAGATGATTAAAAATTAAGTCTGTAGCCTGTTGTCTATATACCACAAATGAGATGCATTTTTTAATGGGCAAGAGACTATTACGCACTAAATATGCAAATCTTATGAACCTCTTACCCTCTATTAATTTTTATTGGTTGACTAAGGGGCAGCTTTACACAATTTAACTCACAGTCCAAGTCTAACTAACTAACTAAGTTAATCAAATGGCATTCAATCCAATAATTACGTAAACTAACTAACTAAGTAAGTAAGTAACCAACTATACGCTTGATTTGTCAATCATCTAAACCATTTTTTTGGCACACAAGCTTCAACATGGGGGAATTAATGTGTTGCATTACTTTTGCTCTCACATACAGGTTTACTGACTGAACACATTTCACACGAAGGGAGGACCAGAATGCCGTAAATGAGAAAGGAATCATTTCAAACTTGACCCGTGTTTGTTTTCCCTTTCATTTCATAGAAGCAACCAACATGTTTATTTATATTCTCACTCTTTTAAGCCAACTAACTAACTAACTGCAGCTAAATCAGTTACTCACTCACATTCCGTGTGAATGTTGGACCCAACTTTCCCTAACTCAACTCACCCCAATTTCTTTCTCGTGCAAGACCAGGAACCAAAATCAACCATGTAAAGTACAATATTACCCCTAATCAGATGTTATCTAGACAGTTGTGCTGTACCATTCTTTGCTAATATGTGGGTATACAGTGACGATAAAATCCTAACCACACTAGACCATAGCACGCACACGCATTTTACCGATTCGGGCGGGATTGAATCAATACTTTTTTGCCGGTACCGAATTCCCCTATGCAGTTAGTTAGTTAGTATCTATGCTTTGCTCCCCTTCTACTGTGGTTTGGTTTTTGGTTAGTACAAAGCCTCTCATCAGATCACCCTACCTTATAGAATGCGGCTATCATAAAAAGCCTATCGAACTAGCTAGCTAGTTAGTTCCCTAACTTGTATGGCCACCAATAATAATATAGTTGTAGCAGTGAAACCATGAATCTAACTAAATAAAACTGTGTGATCGAGTGGTTGAGCATAAAATTTGGGCATTCATTTAATTCCAATGGAGTATATCGGTTTCCTTATAGTAGCGAGTGAATGATGCAGTAGGAGGACTATGCACAAAGTTTCCAAGCTTTTAATGATTCCGTGGCAGCCGTAAAACTAACTGTGAGAAAAGAAACGAGAATCTAATGTTGCCAAAATTAAGGTCCATAAAAAGGCAATTCAAGTTGGCCAATAGCACGGTAATCGTCTCGCTTCCACTCCCAAATAAAGCCATAATAATCTGGTAAAGACTCGACCAAATCTCGCTTTAATTGCTGCCTGTTAGCGACAGTATAAATTGGTGGAAACACCTCCCCTGTGTGAAATGTGATCGACCGCAATATACATCCACTGACTAACTAACTACACAAATGGTAGTATTCAGCAGTGCAATCAAACTGGCTTGATTAGTCCAAAACTTTTACTGATGACAGGGCAAAAAAGCATTTATCACTTAATTGCTCTGTTGGGATCGTGCGAGGTCATGTCATTATTTTATTTCTTTGGGTACGCTAACTAACCCGTCAATTATGAAACGAAAAAAAAAACTTGTCAACTCTGCCAAAAAAATACTCTTTTCATCCTTTCATGTTTATCAAACCCACTATTTATTATTTCTAAAATGTTTCATTTTCCATGGGTTTTTTCTTAACTATAACTAAAAACAAATGTGAGAGCAATGCAACCATAATAATACTTTTTCAGGCAAGTCATGTTTGTCATATCACCTCATATTGCATATTTTTCACTGCAAAAGAAAACTTACAGCTATAGAGCAAAGATACTGATAATACCGTGGTTTTGAGACAAAGATTATTATATGGCATTTCTGCTCACTAAACTAACTAAATCATGATTGAGGATCCTTAAACGTAGTTAGTTAGTTAGTTAGTAGATTAATTAATCACTAAAATTAGCTAGCTAAATATATTACGACTTTTGAAGATGATGATGATGGTGCAAAAGTTCCTCCGCTTCATCCCCACTGTAGTCTTCGTCCATGACAATTTCTTCATCACTACTCTCGTCCGCATAATTCCGTGTGGACGAGTCCGCTGAAATGGGATTGGATCCATGAACACTGGAATTACTCGTGCCATTGGTGCCAGACTTTGACGGGGATTTACTTTCCTCCTCCTGCTGCATTCTTTTGTGCTTTGTACGACGGTTTTGGAACCATACTTTGACCTGGAACAAAAATAAAATAACCAAGGTAAGTAAAACTACACATGGACAAAATAAATTTCCCCTCTCAATCCCATTTCCGTTCGTTTCGATACGGACTAATCGGTTTGCTAGATTCCATGGATTGATACATTGATTGGAGTAAATAAAAAAACACTTACTTGAGTTTCAGTTAGGGAGAGTGTATTGGCTAGCTGTTTCCGCTCAGCTCCCACCACATAGTGATTTCGTTCAAATGCATGCTCTAATTTGAGCAGTTGAGACGGACTAAATGCTGTTCGAATACGTTTGGGTTTGCGAAATGGCTGGAGTAGGAATCCTGGCAGTTCGGGCCCTGTAATAAAAAACCAATTTTATTAGACAAGGACTAAGATTGGTCAATATAGTAAATAGTTGTTCTACCGATTAGCTTTAGGGCGGAAGTTGCATTTTTTGCTGTGTACAACAAACTACTATAATAATATTGTTTGGAAATATTTCACGGATAAACATACGTTCGAGTTTATGTTTAACTTTTGCTGCCAGACTGGTTTGGATAAAATCACAAAAAATTGTCACCCTCTAGGGCTTGAGTTTGGTTTGTACAACAATGGATGCCAATAAGGAAAGGAAAAGTGTATGTTGTTGTCCCTACAGGATTAAATAATAATAATAAATAGACATGTTTTGTGAAACTTCACATTGAGAGCTACAAGTTTACATCACCACTTTGCTTGCGTTATAATGATATGCGAGCTAGGGCCATGGTGGGAACTCATGCAGCGTTTTTTGGGAGCTTCCCTACCTGGGCTTATGACGGGTGCTGCTCATAAGAATGCAACAACTTATTCAAGAAAACGGCTAGGACAGTTCTTGCATGTGCTAGTCAGTTAGTTAGTTAGTTCTGTTGATTTACGCCGGGTGTACATATATGAAAACTAGATATGTATGAAAAATCAGTCCAAATATTAAGCATTTAAATTCCTCGAAGGAAATTCATCATGTACATATGGCCAGCAGTAAAAAAATACTAAACTAAGACACGCGTAAGTAAGTTAGTGAAAAAACTTAAGTAGTTAGTTAGTTACTTGGAGATAAAAATTGGATTACTATATAGATTTATTGCCACCACAGTGAATTCAAAGTTAGTCAGCAATAACTTTTGATTTATGTGCTCAAAATAATTAACATGCAATGCTATCCAGTAGTCAAATAGCCCATACCCTTGATTTCACACTTGTATAGAAAATATTTATTGTTATCCCTCTTTTTTATTATGAATCCTGTCAAAATAACTACTATAGCCTTCCTATGTAAATATTCAACCGTGCACCAGTCAATATTAGTTTTCCCACTATTCCAAAAAGGAAGTGATTCCCAAAATCATAAATGGTAATCACGTCAGACTGATTGTACATTAATTGTGTATGCATTGAAAAAAGTCAAAAGTTGTAAAACATGCATCAAGTATCAGTAATTGCTATATGCTATGACCGTATACCTAATCTTATGAGTTATTGACTTACACATGCAATTAAAAGCTACAACATCGATCAATCAAAGATTACCAATGCTTATTTACAGCGTCATCAAAAGAAACTCACAAATGCAGAATAACTGGTTGCTATAATTTGCTCACTCTGCATATAGAGAGCAATTCAATAATCATTATCACTACTACTGCTGTCCACAGCGTGGTTGTAAATTATACCAAGTTGGATGCAGTGCATTTTTTAACGAGAATAATATTTGCTGGCGGACCCCCAATACACCTTTGTGCCAATAGTAATAATTGTGGCGCTTGTGTAAATATGGCCTTCCTAACTAACTAACTATTCGTAATAATATTCAATAAGTGTGAATTCTAATGAGATGATGAGGTTAGATTGGAAACTGGCAGTGTGTGCATCCCAAAGGCATTGTAGCGATGAGTTATTATTCTTTTTTATGAAATGAGGCTCTCTGCAAGAGTGTAGTATAACGGAAAAATGATGCTCCTGTCAATAGTCAATACCAGCAGGCCTGCACTTGATCATTTATTTATGTGGCGAACAAAAGAAGTTAGTTACTAACCATCTTAATTGCTAGTTAACATTTCATTAGATTCTTGTTTTCCTATGTGGTCAAAATATTCAGCAATATTTCTCAAATCTGTCCTGCTGCTAACTACAAGGATACTATGCGTTTGTCAACAGACAACGACTGTGCTTTTCTCATTCACAGAATTTACATTTTGAGCGCTCACAGAACATGGACGTTGAGATGGTTACTCGAATAAATCATTTTTAAACGATTCATGTTGAATTTTGATATGTAATACAAACTCTTATGTATTGTTTCATTCTTACAAAGCTGTGATGAGGGATAAAACAAAAATGATAATCATGGTCCAACTAAGCTAGAGAACATTAGATCACATTTTCACAATTGTTTTTAATAAAATAAGGAAGGCGTCAAAACTATCCACTCTTATCTTCTCATTTTTCAATAATGCGTTCTTTATCAATACCTGCAATAATTTATTGCCCATTTTCTCCCTTTTCCATGCATTTTTAACAGTAGATCCCTATCTTTGCTCACTAAGCAAGTAACTTACACCAATGATTCTTTGTGTGGCCCTTTGGCAAATCTCCATAATATATTGAATACAAATTAATGAGACTCTTCAGACTGTACACTTATCTTTATCTTCGAAATCTCCAATATTTCACCTACTATTACTTATCTCACTATAACTAACTGCCATTACTACTACATAAAATTTTCTCTTACCAGGTCCAAATCTATGAGGAAACAGTCTCGGATGCTTGGCCATAAGCCAAGGGTACAACGGATGAGCGGCGGCGGCAGCAGCAGCCGAAGAAGGATGATGTTGAGGATGTGGATGATGAGGATGCTGCATCCAAGGGATAGGATGATGATGAGCTGCTGCGGCGGCAGCCGCGGCAGCAAAATTCAACATCCCTGGAGGATAGGTAGCAAAATGAGGGATTCCATGAGATCCCATTTGTTGATGCGGCTGCTGACTATTATTATTAGGAGGTTGAGGAGACCCATGATGATTGGGAGAATGGAACATGGGAGACTTGGTCTCATGTGGAGGAGATGCACTGGAAGAAGCATTTGAGTTGACTGATGCGGACCGATTATGGTTTCCACCACCACTCAGATTGTGGTTATGGTTAAGACTATTATTATTGCCACTACTGCTACTAACACTATTGGAGTTGGGACTGGCATTATGACTATCATTATGCGTGTCAGTAGTGCTAGATAGGAGATGATGCTGATGTCTATGGAGATGGTAACTGGACAAATGATGATGATGATGGTTGTGAAGACCAGTAGTTTTGGCGGACAAATCGGTGGACGATGGTTCCGGAGATGGAGGAGTAGAATTATTATCGGAGCAAGGAGATCGGAGTTGACTTTTGGATGCTTCCCCCACAATGGAGTCAATGGAGAAGCCAATTTTGGGCCGGTGGGCTGCCGGCAATTCAGTGGATGTGGGTGCCAACGGCATCATAATAATTTACGAGAGGTTTGTCCTCTTACAGGGTACAACTGGTAACTAGGCTCATTTGAATGTAGTTGGTTTGTTAGTTAGTTAGTTAGTGGGCACTTGTCAACATGATGAGTTCACGATCAGCTTATAATCAGTGTTGAAATCAGGCCTGTTTTGTTTTCCAATTATGACTCGTCAATACTACAATGAGTTGTACACAGTGGATTCAATTAGTAGTTAGCGTGTGGTGCTAGTTAGTTTTGTTGATTGGATTCAGTGAGTCAGCAAATTCCTTGCGTTATTTGTCGGAATGTTTTCCAACAAGTTTTCAATTGTGATTTCACTCTTTACTGATTTTTAAACGAATTAGTTATTCACCACATTTGTCTCCGTATTTGTTTGCCGTAAGGCTATTGAACCAACTGTAATAATTGCAGATGATCCCTGGGAACTCACAAGTCTCTCATATAATTACACCACAACTAAAAGTTAGCAGCTTTCATGTCACATGAAATGATAACATTGCGTAAATAAAGGAATAATTACTATGCAATGGAGCACGCACAAAAATGTAGTATATCTCCCAGGCAAACCTTCATTCAGGTAGGTCTTTTAAAACCAGGGAAAAAACACACGATGTAAATAATTCCGCGTAATTAAATGGCTGGCACAATATATCGTGTCCGGTTTTAAACATTCACTTTCTCAAATGCTTGTATGCAACTGTCACAGCATTCCACCCATATGTTTCAGTCTGGATAATCTAACAAGAACTGACCGAAAAAGGAGCACTGGCCAATTATATATACTACTGACTGTCTTACACAATGTGGGTGAGCAATGCTCAGGATCTTGAGCTATGGAAATCAAGTAAGTTAGTTAGTGACCAAGCGACTAACTGCACTAACTAACTATTAGTGGTACTCTCAATGCGGACTCCTTCAGTCGACTAACTAGTGTAAATGACTACACTAATGGGTACAGCTCCTTCAAACTAACTGATTTAGCTCAATTTGAGCTCACCATTGTAAATGCACTACTGGTCGTAGGTACCAGTCAAAATCATAGAAGAGGTACTGCTGCGCTAGCTAACTAACTCTAGCCACTATACTTACTTGCATACAATACAAGATTGCCCTGTTCCTCACACTTTCCGAACCCAAAACTAACTAATGTGCATCTAACCAACATATATACATGAACACAATACTGGGACTGGGATTCGTATGCAATCTAAAAGCCTAGGTTTAACATTTGTACGACTCCACTGTCAGTGGTGTAGCAGTTTAAGTGGCTAGCACTAACTAAAGCATTCACAAAAGTCAGTTTTTCATTGTTCCCTTACCTTGTGTGGAGCAAAAGATGCAGTTTTGGATGGGCGCGTATTATGTGTACCTACCTCTACATATGCCTAGGACTACCCACTTGAAATCTAGCTACTTTTGGTATCTAAAAATTTAAGCAAACTAGAGGAAAATTCAAGATAATTTTTTGCCAAATCGTTTATAAGCGCAACAAAAATTTTATCAAAGTCTATATACCAAATTACCATTGATTTTAGAATCCATTACCGACTAAGTAACTGACTCTTAGTTAGTTAATCATGCTAAGATTGGTGTAATAACTAACTAGCTAAAAGAGGGTAGTTTAGCTAGGTAAAACGCCGAAGCGAAATTTAAACACACACTTTAGGGAACTAACTGACAAACAATATGATTATGATGATGCACGCATGTGAGCAATAGAAAGTGAGTAAGTAACAAAAGAGCCACCATAGTTAGTGACTATCCTGTACATGCATTAGATTATTTGGAGGAGAGAACAAGAGGGGCCGAGCATACGGAAGAGAACTCCACCTTTGGTCCGACAACCCCCTTTCCCGTGCTGAAGCGAATTTGGGGACTCCTCCCGGTTGCTTGCACTTGCAACTCTCGAGCTCGGCATTTAATAGACTCATTCACACCTCGATCATCGTCTCATCCATCCCATCAGTTACCAAACTAGAGATATAGTTAGTTAGTTAGTTGGTCCCAGTTTTTCATGTTGAGGTAGTTAGTTAGTTAGTTAGTTAGTAATGATGACAAAAGGAACACACACACACTAACTAACTAACAAACAAACTGTGTTGTTGTTCTTGCTGGCATATTATTATTATTATTATGGACTTGGCTTGACTGAATGATTGAATGTGCGACTGTTGCTTAATATGATGGTCATCATTGGGATTATTATCAACTCATGACTCGGGTGTGTAATAACAATGATTAAAGCAGTTTGATGTACAGTCAGTCTTTTTAAATGACTAGTTAGTTTAATGGCCACTATTTATTTGCTCATTAAGTCATTTTATAGTTGACCAATGGATGGTATGATAAGAGTGTCGTATAAAAGAATGCATGCCAATTATGATTCTCATTTAATGACAAGAGTGGAGTGTGATAGTAGCATCGTTAATAGAACTTTTTTATGTAAATAATATTGGAATTTGTGATGAATATTTTGAATGAAATAAGGTTTTCGGAAGCATCTTTTAGTTTGAGTTTGAGATGGGTTGAAAAAAAGAAAACTAGAAACATTAATTACCCGGTATGTATAAAGTGAGGTGAACGAAATGAATGAGATGATACAAATATTGACTTGGGTTGTAGTTTTTTCCTCATTTGCTAGATAGGTAATCATAGAGAGGAAAATAAGCCTTGGAGCTGGATAAACGGTTTTCAGAAGAATCTTGATTGAGCACGTATTTATTTAAACGATCGGATGAACACGAACATATGAGGATGATATGTGACCCCCACTCTGCTGATTAGTTTGGGATAAGAGAAAATGTTTCCAATCTTTTTTGATTGATGCGTTAATTAATCATGAATTAAATGATAGGGTGTTGGAATTCCAAAGTAGCAGTACGCCATTTATTAAAGTAAATAATAATACATGCTTCATTGGTGCTCAGTTTGCCTTTTAGTTCATGTAATTATGGTTTATTTTTCTCTTTTCGCCCCTTTTTCATATGTTTGGGGCTATTGATTGCGTTATTGGTTGAATGTCATAGTCACATCAACAAGTTACACTTTTGTGTTTTGAAAAGCTGCTTAATGCTTCGTACTATGTAATTAGGATGGCTTTGGAATTGGCACTATGTGCTAACTACATCAGTTTTCAAATTGGACCTGTATACTTTTACTTTGTAAACAGTCTACGGAATTTCAACTGAAGTGTTCCAAAACAACTAGCTTGATCAATTGTGCTTCATTCTTACATACGTACAATGTGTGTAAAAACAAGCAACTGTAAGTTGAGTTAATAATCACAAAATTTTACAGACTTAGCGCATAAAATGTGAATGCTGCAGAGTTGCATAATATCATACCACTTTCTTTTTAGTCACTCATCTGATATCGCTTCTTGACTCGAACGAATTGAATGGAGCATAGCCGTGGATGCACTATCCAAAACCTATGCAGCATCTAGTGAGGAAAAATGCAAGTATTTTGGCTTTGGACTTTAGAATCCCAAACATGGCCACTAAACCAAAATATTCTCCAGTTTTATAAGAAGGGAGAAAAAAATCACGCTCGCCCATCCATAGAATAATTCCACGCCAATTAACATGGAAACTGAAGCATTTGGTCCAAAAATAAACAACATTAAATGCTCCATAGATAACCTCACAACAAGTTTATTGTACACTGAAATATTGGAGGAAACGTTTTTTGTACTCTAGCAATTAGAGATTTCTTTTTGTAACTAAACTCCGTGCAAATTAAAATTTTGCCAGTAGTTATCCATAATAGGACTGAATCAATTATTATTGCCCCACTTAATACAAAAAATTCCCCTTGACTATGCCATTGCCTGTCTCAAATACTCTTCGCGAAACGAAAACTAGTCCACCGTCTTTATCAGCATACATAAACTTGCATGGACTCAAAATTGGTAAATTGATTGGAGAGGGGTCTTATTCCAAAGTTAAGTTATGCACACGTCGAGGACATACTGAAGGGTCAATATTTGGAGAAGGAAATGTTGCATGCAAGGTACAAATATAAGCAGGCTAGGGTATTGGTAATGCTGTATAGTAATACAGTAAATCTTATTTGCCCACAAAATTAAAAGCTGGAAAATTTTGGCTAATTATAATTATAGGTTATTGATAAAATGAAAGCATCTGAGGACTTTGTCAACAAATTTTTACCCCGGGAGCTGGAAATTGTTCGCAGAATACAGCATCCAAACCTAGTACAAGTTTTAGATATTGCTGAATATGACAACCATATTTATCTTTTCATGGAGTACTGTCCAGATGGAGATTTATTGGTTAGCTTCCCGCATTTTGCTTTTCATATTTAGTTTGTTTTTGTTGATTAGTCCGTAAATGAATTGTACTATTTATAAACAGGAATACGTTCGTGCAAAAGGGAATTTATCGGAAGCAATAAGCCAGCATTATTTTCGGTAAAAATACAACAAACGCAGGCAAGTAGATTTGCATGTTTTGGACAATTGTAAATCCACGTTTTGTTTGCTTACAGACAGATCTTGAATGGTGTAGCGTATTTGCACAAATTGGACATTTGCCACAGAGATCTCAAATGTGAGAACATACTTCTAAAACATGATAGTCAAATTCGCATATCAGACTTTGGATTTGCTCGATATTGTTGGGATCCTGAAACTGGGAAAAGGATATTGTCCAAAACATACTGTGGCTCTTGTGCATATGGCAGCCCTGAAGTATTAAAAGTGCGTATGCTTTGAATATGAATGCCACAAAATTTCCCGTTCCCCACAATCCTTACTATTTGATTTTTTTTACAGGGTATTGCGTACAATCCCAAATTCTATGATATGTGGTCGTTAGGATGTATTCTTTTCATCATACTAACTGGACATATGCCATATGATGAATCCAATATTCAGAAAATGTTAGACAATCAACTCAATAGGATCCTTGTGTACCCTCATATGGCAGAATCTAGGATTTCAAATGCTGCCAAGCATTTAATAAGGTATCATTTACTAATCGCACATGTACAAACTAATAGATACAGATTTTTTTTTGTCTTCTTGATCTCCCGCACTTGTATAACAGACAACTACTGGAGCCGGACGTAACCAAACGAGCAACAATAACACAAGCGATGTCACATCCTTGGGCCAGAGATTCAAAATCAAATGGAAGCTGCAGTGCCAGAGAAAATCAAGGTGCTTGCGGAGACTCCACATTGAAATTAAAGCCACATACATCGCAAAATGCCGACAATAGGGCCCCTGAACCAACCGTATTGAGTCAATGTAACAAAGGTAGTAAAATGATTCAGTCCAGAGGTGAGTCTCAAGGCGGAGGAATGACGCTCTTGAGATCAAGCACACCCACTACAAAGGGAGCCAAACCGAGTTGTCATAAGGGGTGTGGAGAAACTTTGGACGAATCTTCGACCACTTTAACAGATTGTTCCGCGAAAGAGAAGAAGAAGGAGAGTCGACTCAGGGATAATATGACATCTGTAGTGTCTCACTTACAGAACCTGAACTTTTGCAAAAAGTCATTACGTTTGAAGAAAGCGACAAAATTTTAAGTGAATGCAGTACATAATGCTTTGTAATCGATACGAAAAAGAGCAAAACTGCAATAAAATTTAAAGTCATCCACGTAAACATGCATCTGGTTTTCGTACTGTCCAAAATTTTATAAAGTTATCATTCTCCAATTTCACATTCTTCATTTGGTAATGGTATATAATACGTTTAGGTTCTAAAAAAAGTATTTCAGTAAGAATGAAGCTTCACATTATTGTTAAATAACTAAAGAATTGGAGTGCTAGAATAATAATGGAACAAATCTAATCAATATCCACGCGTATA
>Ga0210040_10003693_pt1 | contig 20525 bp, 22 predicted proteins | sample CryGeyCG12114_NA_FD_185462 | JGI IMG/M metagenome (GOLD analysis project Ga0210040, IMG submission 185462) | Groundwater microbial communities from aquifer - Crystal Geyser CG19_WC_8/21/14_NA (SPAdes) (version 2) | ecosystem: Environmental > Aquatic > Deep subsurface > Groundwater | place: USA... | reverse complement strand
GCGAGGTAGCGGCCGTCCTGCTCGACGCGCATCACCGGCGTCTTGCGCAGGTTGCCGCTGCGTACGCCGCGGTTGGTCATGATCACGACCGGCAGCCCGGTGTCGCGCAGCGTCGTGCCCTGCGTCCCCCCGGAGGACTCGTACAGCTCCACCTGGTCGCGGACCCACTGCTGGCTGCTCGGCTCGTACGTCCCCTGCAACGGCATGCGGCCCAGTGTGCCCGTCGCCCGCGACGTCCTCAGCCGGGGGTCAGGTGCTCGGCCGGGATCCACCGCTCGACCAGCACGACCCGCCCCTGCTCGTCGACGGCGTAGACGACGCGTCCGGACCACCGACCGGTGGCCTGGTCGTGCCGCCACTCGGCGAGCAGCCCGGGGAAGCGGCCGGGGGAGCCCGGCAGGCCGGCCACCCAGCAGTGGCGCGTGACGACCGGGCGCTCACGGGACGCGTCCGCCGCGTCGCCAGCCGGTCCTCGGCTGCCGCCGGACGCAGCGAGGCGGTCCGCCAGCGTCGGTCCTGTGCGCCGACCCATGCCTCCGGCCATGCCGACAGCATGGCACCTGCTCGAACAGGCGTTCGAGGACCGTGCGGTGTCCCGGGTGGCAGGGTCTGCGCGCGCCAGCTCGTTGGCGAGCCGGTGGTCGAGCGCCGTCGACTCCCAGCTCATCCCGCCCAGCATCCCGATCGTCCGCATGGCCCCAGGGCGACGGACCACGGGCCGCAGCACCAGACCGCCGCAGCGCGTGCACCGCGTCGTCGTCGCCGATCGGGTTGCAGCGGCCCAGCAGGGACGTCGCTGCGCTCGCGGGCCTGCAGACCGGACGTGTGAGGATCGCTGCGTTCCGACCGCGTCCGCGGTCCGTTCCTGCGTGCCGGTGGGGGGACGTGCAGGATGCGAGCATGAGCGCGACGGGAGCCACTGGTCTGCGTGTCGTCCCAGCGCACGAGGCGAGTTGGGAGGACCTGCAGACGGTGTTCGGCGCCCGCGGTCAAGCGCGACGTTGCCAGTGCCAGCGGTACAAGCTGTCGCCGAACGAGTCGTTCGCCTCCTTCTCCGTCGAGGAGCGAGCGCACCGGCTGCGCCGGCAGACCGACAGCGGGAACCCGGGTGCGGACCGGACCAGTGGCCTCGTTGCGTACGCCGATGGCGAGCCCGTCGGGTGGTGCGCCGTCGAACCGCGCGCTGCCTGCACGGGGTTGGTGCGCAGCGGTCAGGTGCCCTGGGCGGGCCGGTCCGAGGACAGGTCCGACCCCACCGTCTGGGCAGTCACGTGCCTGTTCACCCGGGCGGGCTTCCGCAAGCGGGGCGTCAGCAGAGCGCTCGTCGACGCCTGCGTCGAGCATGCGCGCCGCGGCGGGGCGCGGGCTCTCGAGGCGTACCCGATGAGCACGACGGACGCGGTCGTGGAGGAGCTCCACGTCGGGCTGGAGCGTGTCTTCGCCGCCGCGGGCTTCACCGTGGTCAGCCGACCGACGACACGGCGCTGCGTCATGCGCGTGATGTTCTCGGCCGCACAGGACGAGGCACGGGCACGGCCCGGTGCCGTTCCGCCATCGGCCGGGTGACCGGTCCGGCGTCAGAACGGCGGCGGCTCGTCCTCGACGGCGTCGGCAGGCTCGTCCCTGGGCTCGTCCCCGGCTTCCTCTCCGGGCGGCAGCACCGCGCGTTCCCACGCCGCCGGCCGCCCGGTGTCCGTGGGTGAGCCGGACCGCGGTCGAGGCCGAAGGAGGGGCGGGAGGTCGGCGTCGAGGTCGACGTGCGGTGGCTCGTCGTGCGGCGACGGTCGGTGGTAGGAGCGGCCCACCGGACTGGTCCACGTCGTGCTGCCGTCGAGGTGGCGCACGAGGGTCCAGCCGGCATGCTTGGCGCGGTGGCAGCGCGGGCTGAGGCGGCCGAGGTTGGCGGCGGAGGTCGGTCCGAGCGGGAAGGGCACCAGGTGGTCACGGTGGGTGTGGGTGCCCGAGCAGCCCGGACCGCAGCAGTGCACATCCCGCACGTCGACGAGGCGGGCCAGGCGGGCCGAGGGGTCGTGCTGCGGCTCGTCGGCGTCGACGACGACCTCGGGGACGAGGCGGTCCACCACCTGCTGCCGGGCGAGGTGCGGATCCTCCGGGACGGAGGTGAGCGCGTCGTCCAGCGCGACGGGTCGGCCGGAGGTGGCGTCGACGAGCACGCGCCGCCAGCTGTGGGGTCGCAGCAGCCGGACGTGCTCGGCGCTGATCGGGCCGTAGCGGTCGAGCGTGCCAGGGGAGTGGCTGAGGTCGAGCACCGTCGCGACCGGCACGTGCACGTTCAGGACGACCTGGGCAGCGACGTGCTCCGGTCCGAGCGTCCACGGGCGCAGGCCGGTGGCGGCCGGCTCCTGCGTCGACGCACCGAGTGGCGGTCGAGTCGGGTCGGCGGTGGCGCGACTCGACTCGCGGTCCTGTGCTGTGCCGGCCAGGACCATCGCGGGCAGCCCGGCGAACAGGTCGGCGCGGCGCTGCTCCGCGGTGCGCTCGACGCCGCTGGCCCGGTCGGCGAGGCGTTCCCTGCGCTCGAGCCGGTCGAGCCCCTGCTGCCAGGCGGTGAGCTGCTCGGCGGTCAGGACGGCGCCGGCCAGCCCCATGCCGTCCTGCAGCGGCTTGGCGAAGGTGTGGCGCTGCGCTGCCGCGTCGGCGTGCCGCTGCTCGGCCGCGTCGGCCTGCTCGGACTCGATCCGCAGGACTGCCCGGTCGACGCGACGGGTGAGGTCTGCAGGGACGAGCTCGGCGCCGGCCGGCAGCACCGACGCCTCGACGGCGCGGGCCACGTCTGGCGTGCAGTGGCGGGTGCGGTGCAGCAGCACCACGGCCTGGTGGACGAGCAGGTCACCGCGCTCGAGCATCGCCAGCGTGCGTGGCAGGGCGTCGTGCACTCGCTCGGACTCCCACTGCCACCGGGTCGCAGTGAGCTGGCCGATCTGCCACGAGCCGGCCATCTCCAGCTGGACGAACTGCGCCGTCCCGTGCCGGGCCCGGCGCGACAGGGTGTCGAGCTGGGCCACGAGCCGGAGCTGCCGGGCCCACGACCGGGCCTGCTCGCGCAGCAGCTCGGTCACCTCGTCGAGCGTGGCGCAGTAGGCCGCGTCGGCGGTGGGCAGCTCGTCGGACATGCCTCATCGTATCGAACACGCGTTCGAACGGCAAGAGGCTGTGGAGGTCGACGCCCTCGCCGCTGACGAGCGGACCGGTCTGGTGCTCGACCGTTGACGCTGCGTACCGGCGGTCGTCCGGACGCATGGACCCGCTCCGGGGTGGAGATCACATCGTGGACGCGCCGAGACGACCGGGAAGGACCGACCATGCCGACCCCGAGCTGTCCGCACACGCCGCCCTGCCGGCCCGCGGACTCCGCGGACCACGACGACGCCCGGATCGTCTCCCGTCACCCGGAGCAGGGCTGGAACCTGCTGTGCAACTCCGTGGTGGTCTTCGACGACACCGGCGAGCTGCTCCCCGACGGGCGCGTGGTCGCCCCGCACCGCCCGGGCCGGCGCCACATCGCCTGACCGCGCGGGGCGCTCGCGGGCGTCCGTGTGCCGAGGTCCGCCGAGCCGCCCGCACCGCGTCCGTGCACCGGCTTAGCCTGTCACCCAGCCGGACCGGTCCGGGCAGGCTGGGGAGGGGCGCGACGTTGAGCCCACGTCCGGGCAGCGTGCCACCGCCCCGCCGACGGGTGCCGACGCGCCGGGCCTCCTCGGTGGCGGCGGTCGTCGGGCTGCCCCCGCTGCTCACCGTCGGCGTGGACATCGGCGGCACGAAGGTCGTCGCCGGCGTCGTCACCTGGGACGGGCAGCTGCTCGAGCGGGTGCGCGCCGGGACACCGCACCGCAGCTCGGCCCCCGAGGCCGTCGAGCGGGTCATCGTCGAGCTGGTGGCTGATCTCGTCACCCGGCACGACGTGCACGCGGTCGGCATCGGGGCCGCCGGCTTCATCGACGCCTCCGGGGCCTCGGTGCGCTTCTCGCCCCACCTGTCCTGGCGCGACGAGCCGCTGCAGGCCGCCGTGAGCAGCCGGCTCGGCCTGCCGGTCGTCGTCGAGAACGACGCGAACGCGGCGGCCTGGGCGGAGTGGCGCTTCGGCGCCGCCCGCGGCGAGTCCCACCTGGTGTGCGTCACCCTCGGGACCGGGATCGGCGGGGGGCTGCTCGTCGACGGGGAGCTCATGCGGGGCCGCTACGGCATGGCCGGCGAGTTCGGCCACATGCAGGTCGTGCCGGGCGGCCACCGGTGCGAGTGCGGCAACCGCGGCTGCTGGGAGCAGTACGCGAGCGGCAACGCGCTGGTCCGCGAGGGCCGCGAGCTCGCCGCCGCGGGGTCGCCGATGGCCCACCGGCTGCTCGAGCTCGCGGATGGCGACCCGCAGCGGCTGTCCGGGCCGCTCGTCACGTCGGCGGCGCAGGACGGTGACCAGGCGGCCGTCGAGCTGCTCAGCGACCTCGGGCAGTGGCTCGGTGTCGGCCTGGCCGACCTCGCGGCGGCGTTCGACCCGGGGACCTTCGTGATCGGCGGTGGGGTGTCCGACGCGGGCGAGCTGGTCCTCGGCCCTGCGCGGGCGGCGTTCCGCCGGAGCCTGACCGGTCGCGGCTACCGTCCCGAGGCACGCATCCTGCAAGCCCAGCTCGGGCCGGACGCCGGCCTGGTCGGTGCGGCCGACCTCGCCCGGCAGGTCGCGCGGCGCTTCCGCCGCTCCCGCACCCGCGGACGCCGCGCCCTCTAGCCTCCCCCTGGCGGCAGGACGCGACCTCGAGCACGGTTCGGGCCGAGCGCGTCCGGGCAGTCCGCGGGGATGGCGGCGTGCGAGGTCTGCGGCAACGACTACCGGTTGAGCTTCGAGGTGCATGCCGCGGGGGCGGTGCACGTCTTCGACTCGTTCGAGTGCGCGATCCACGCGATGGCGCCGGTCTGCGAGCGCTGCGGTGTCCGGGTCGTCGGCCACGGCGTCGAGGCGGACGGCGTCTTCTTCTGCTCCGCCTCCTGCGGACGGAAGGGCGGGCGCGCGAGCGCGGCGGAGCTCGTCGACGCGGCCGGCCAGGCACCCGTGCTCGACGGGTCCTGAGCGCGGGCGGTGCACCAGCGCGCCGCTCGGCCGCCGGTCTTCGTCAGGGCGTGACGGTCCAGCGCCGGGCGTCGACCGGGAAGACGTAGCGCGCGCCCGGCCACTCGCTGACGCACCACAGCTGCTCACCGGGCCGCGACCAGTCCAGGTCCTCCGGCCCCGGCGGCAGCACCGCCCGGTGACGGCGGAACCGCCCGGGCGCGCCGACGTGCAGGTCGCCGGGGTTGCCCTGACCGGCGCTCGCGCTCACCCACCAGGTGCTGCCGTCGACGGCGACGCCCTGCATGCGGTGGGGCTGGTCGGTGTGCACCTCCAGCGGCGCGCACCGGCCCTGCGCGTCGAGCTGCGGCAGTCCGGTCGACGGGTCGAGCGGGTACCGCGCCAGGCGCGGCGAGGTGCCCGTGCGGCCGTACTCGCCGACGACGAGGCTGAGCCGCCCCTCCACCCGGCCGACCGACAGGAACGACCAGCGCAGGCCCGGCTCGGCGCGCAGGCGCAGCAGCTGCGGCAGCACGTGGCCGTAGCCGTAGGCGGTGAAGCCCCCGGTCGGGCGGCGGCCCAGCGTGCGGGTGCCGGCGCCGCGCCACGGCAGCAGGTCGTCCAGCCGACGGCGGGGGACGCGGGCGAGGTCGCCGAGCCGGAAGACGCGCACGCCGGCGCGGGTGTCGGCGACGTAGACGAGGTCGCCGAGCACGGCGAGACCGCCGGCGTGCACGCGTACGCCGCCCATGGTCAGCCGGCCGAGCGGCCGGCGCGGGCTCACCAGCAGGACGTGGGCGTACCGGGCGGCGGCCGGGTCGACGACCGACAGCCGCGAGCCGGGGCTGAACAGGCCCCAGCGGCGCTTGGCGTACCAGCTGACGAGCAGGCGCTCGCCGGTCGAGGCGACGCCCTGCGGCCACCAGGTGCGGTCCTCGGCGTCGCGGTCCTCCCAGGTCAGGCCGTCGCCCGCCGCGTCGCCGGGGACCTGTGTCGGGCGGGCGACGCGGTCGAGGGCGACGCCGGCGACCCCGACGCGGGGCAGGCGGGCGGTGAGGTCGTCGACCAGGCGGTCGCGGCGGTCCGTGACGGTCAGGACGTACGGCGCGGGTGTCACGTCCCACAGCCTGCCAGTGGCGGACGACCCGGACGGGTGATGTGCCCGGCGGCCACCCGGCCGAAGCAAGGGTCGACCCCCCGCGCCGACGCCCTTGGGAGCGACTTCCGTGAGCATCCTGCTGGACCTGCAGCCCGCCGTCGGCGTCGACGGCGTCGCCCGCGGCGACGTGGCGGCCTCCGACGGGCACGACGTGCTGGCAGTGCGGGCCTGGGCGCGCAGCCGCGGCTACCCGATCGACGAGACCTCCGGCGTGCCCGTCGCCGTCCTGCGCACCTACCGGCGCGTGCACGGCGGCTGACGCCACGAACGCGGTGGACGGCGTCCGTACGGTGGCGGGGTGACCCCGCAGGAGCTCGTCGGACTCGTCGCCGAACCCGCACGGCTGCGCCTGCTGGCCGCCGTCGCGCTCGGCGCCCGCACCGATGCCGAGGCGGCGTCCGCGGCCGGCCTGTCCGGGCGGGACGCCGCCGTCGCGCAGCGGCGGCTCGCGGACGCCGGCGTCGTCGTGGCCGGTCCCGACGGCCTGGCGGTCGACTACGCAGGGCTGCGGCGAGCGGCCAGGGACAGCCGGCCCGCAGCCGAGGACGGCGACCGCACGCTCAGCCCGTTCGTCGTCGGCCGGCAGCTGCGGTCGATGCCGGCGCAGTCGCAGCGGCGTCGGCAGGTGCTCGAGCACGTCGCGACGACGACCTTCGAGCCTGGTCGGTCGTACGCCGAGGCTGCCGTCGACGAGCGGCTCGGGGCCTGGTGCGCCGAGGGCGCCGTCGACCACGCGGCGCTGCGCCGCTACCTCGTCGAAGGGGGTCACCTCGTCCGGGGGAGCGGCATCTACGCGCTGCCGTCGGACGAGCCGCCGCCCCGCAGCGCCGGTGAGCGGCTGGTGTCGGGGCTCGGCCTGAGCTGAGCCGGCCGGTCAGGCCAGGTCGCGCACGCCGTCCGGTGCGAGCGGCTCGAAGACGGTGCCGGCCGGCTTGAGGGCGTCGAACTGGCCGTACCAGATCTGCGGCTGCGACAGGACGGCGTCGTGCACCGGGAAGGCCAGGCGCGGAGCGACCGCACGCAGCAGTCCGACGGCCTCGGACAGCTTGAGCCAGGGGGCTGCGGTCGGCAGGCCGAGCACCTCGACGTCGGCGTCCGGCACGGTCAGGGCGTCGCCGGGGGTGAAGAACCGGTCGGCGACGAGGTAGCCGACGTTGGGGATGCGCGGGATGTCCTCGTGGATGACCGCGTGCGCGCTGCCGTGCACGGTGACCGGCACGCCGAGGTCGAGCACGTCGCCGTCGCGGACGACCACCGCGTCGAGGTCGGCGTGCTGACCGGCACTGCCCTCGTCGAGGTGCAGCCGCGCGTCGGGGTTGGCCTGCAGCAGCGGCCGCAGCCGGTCGACGTCGAGGTGGTCGGGGTGCTGGTGGGTGACCAGCACCGCGGTCAGCCCCTCGAGGTGCTCGAAGCCGGCGCTGAAGACGCCGGGATCGAGCAGGATGCGGGCGTCGTCCTGCTCGACGAGCAGGCAGCTGTGGCCGTACCGGGTGATGCGCACGGCAGGGGACTACCCCGGCAGCGGGCACTGCGCAACCCCGCTGCGAGCGCTGGGGACACCCCGAGCAGGTGTGGACGAGGACCGGGACCGGTCGCCGGGCGTCCCTAGCGTCCGCGTCGCGTCGGCTCCCGGAGGGCCCGACGCCGCCCGCGGCCGGTCGGCCGCGGTCCGTCCGCTCACCTGGAGGTCGTCGTGTCCGCTGCTCCTGTCCTGCCTGCCCGTCGCTCGCCCGTCCGTCGGGCCGCCGCGCTGCTGGTCGCTGTGCTGTCGCTGCTGGGGGTGCTCGCGGGTCCGGCCGCCGCCGCGACCTCGGACCTGCGGCGCTACGCCGTCACCACTGCGCAGGAGCGGGTGGTGCTCGAGCTCATCGACGACATCTGCGGCGACACGTGGTGCGAGGGCGAGCACGCGTTCCGCTTCTCGCGGTTCGACTGCCACCCGAGGCGCGGGTGCGTGCTGCGCGCGCAGATCGCGTCGTGGACGTACGACCCGCTGCGCTGGCAGGAGCGCTCGGCCCGCCTCCTGGGCTTCCCGCGCTTCCGCGACATGGTCGTCGCCGGGCCCGACGGATCGTGGTCCCTGCAGCCGGCGTTCTTCGAGGCCGTCGGCGAAGCGGTGGGCGAGATGACCGCCACCGTGTCGTAGGACGGCGACCGGTCAGCCCGTCAGGGCTGCGTCCATGAGCCCCAGCGGCGGCGAGCCGAGGGCCAGCAGGTCGGTGTGGAAGCGGCGGAGGTCGAAGCCGGGTCGCGACCGGGCCCGCTCGCGCAGGGCGAGCAGCTCGAGCTTGCCCCAGGTGTAGCGGCCGTAGGTCGGGTCGTAGGTCGAGCGGCGGGCCTCCGACAGCGCCGCCGGGCCCTGCAGGCCGGCGTCCGAGTGGAACGCCGCCGCCCCCTCTGCGACGCTGAGCGCCCCGGTGTGGACGCCCAGCGCGACGCGCAGCCGGGTCACCCGCACGAGCGCCTCGATCGCGACGCCGGCCTGCACGAGCGGGTCGCCGTCGCGGAAGCCCTCCTCGAGCGCGAGCTCCTCGCCGTAGTGGGCCCATCCCTCGGCGAAGCCGTCGCTGAGCAGGGTCGCGCGCGCCTGGCTGGCCACCCGCCGCAGCGCCCGGCCGTGGGAGAAGTGACCCGGCGCCACCTCGTGGAGCGTCACGGCGGGCAGCGACGCGCGGCTGAACACGGCCAGCCACTGCTCCTGCTCCTCCTGCGGCCAGCCGGGGTCGGGCGGGGTGACGTGGTACCAGGACGGCCCCTCCGGCTCGCCGGGGGCAGCCCACGACATCATCGCCATCGCGTACGACCGCGACTGCGGCGCCGGGCCGACGAGGCACTCGCCGTCGTCGTAGGGCACGAGCCCGCGCTCGGCCGTCCAGGCGATGACCTCGGCGGTGAGCTCCCGGGCCGCGTCGAGCACGCCGTCGGCGTCGGGGTGGTCGTGCTCGAGCCGCGACAAGACCTCGGTCACCGGCACGCCCGGCGCGATCCGCCCGCAGGCGTCGGCGAGCAGGGAGCGCAGGCGGTCGCGCTCGGCGTCGGCCCGCTCGGCGAGCCGGCCGAGGTCGACGTCGAGCGCCTCCCGAGACGACATGAGCGCGGCGAGCCCCGGCCCGCCCAGCGACGGGTCGGGATCGCCGTCGCGGGCGGCGCGCTCGACGTGGTCGACGAGCCGCCGGTGCGCGGCGAGCGCGGCGTCGTCGTGCACGCCGGCCGACAGCCCGCGCACGCTCGACAGCGTCCCGGCCGCGACGTCCGCGGGCACCTGGTCGAGCGAGGCGAGTGCGGCGTCGACCGCGTCCGGCCAGGCGGCGAGGTGCCGCGCGCGTGCCCGCTCGCGTTCGTCGGCGGGGGCGTAGTCACGGTCGTAGCAGGCCAGCTCGAGGGCCGCGACGTGCAGCAGCGGATCGCGCCGGTGCAGCTGCACCTGTCCGTAGGCGACGCGGGCCGCGGCCTCGAAGGCCGTCAGGAGCCGCTCGTCGTACGCGTCGTCGACCGGCGCGCCGCCGAGCGCGGCCAGGCCCCGGGTCACGCCGGAGGGCGACAGGTCCTGCACCACGCCGTCGTACTCGTGGCGTCCCGAGCCCTCGCGGACGTCCGGCACCGACAGGTCGCACAGGGCGCGCAGGCGAGGCTCCACGAGCCTCAGGCTGCCATGGTCAGCCGCGTCCGTGGACGGAGCCGCCGGCGAGAGGCAGCGGCAGGGCCACCAGCAGGACGACGCCGGCCGCCGTGCGTGCGCCGTCCGGGGACGGCTCCGCTACGACCGGTCGAGCAGCCGGCGCATGCGGTCCTCGGTCCGGGCCGGGTCGCCGGGCAGCGGCTGCCGCTCGCCCGTGGCGACGAAGCCCCACCGCGCGTACGACCGGCGCGCGCGCTCGTTGCCGTCGGCGACCCACAGGCAGACCTCGGGCACCCCGGCCGTGCGGGCGAAGGCGCACGCTGCCTCGACGAGCGCGGCGGCGGCGCCGTTGCCGCGCACCGCCGGCGCGACCCACATGCCGACGAGCTGCAGCGCGGACGGCGACACGTCGTCGGGCACGAGCCCCGCCGTCCCGACGACGCGCTCGTCGTCCCAGGCCAGCCAGCACGTCCCGTCGGCCCGGCGTCGCCACTCCGCCTCGTCGAAGGCCTGCTCGCGGGCGAGCGTCGACGCGAACGCACGGGGGGAGTCGGTGAGCGCCTGGAGCCGCACCTGCCGCAGCTCCTGCCACTGCCCGCCGGTCGTCCGGCGCACCTCGACCACGTCAGCAGGCAGGGACTACGCCGCGACGCGCTCCGGCGCCGAGGTGGCCTGCTTGCCCGGCACGATGGTGGAGACGACCGCGTCCTGCGCCTTGGCCATGAAGTCGTTCGGCAGCGACAGGCGGATGACCGTCTTCCACGCGGACGCCAGCTGCTTGGGCAGCGGACCGGTGACGTAGGTCAGGCCGTAGCGCTCGAACATCTCCTGGATCTTCGGCGAGATCTCCTTGTAGCGGTTGCTCGGCAGGTCGGGGTAGAGGTGGTGCTCGATCTGGAACGACAGGTTGCCGGTCATCATGTGCATGGCCGGGCTGCCGGTGATGTTGGCGGCGCCCAGCATCTGCCGCAGGTACCACTCACCGCGGGTCTCGCCCTCGATCGAGGTCTTCTCGAAGGTCTCGACGCCGTCGGGGAAGTGGCCGCACATGATCACCGAGTGGGTCCACAGGTTGCGGACGAGGTTGGCCGTGGCGTTGGCCGCGACCGTGTGCAGGAACGACGGTCCCGACAGCAGCGGGTGCACCACGTAGTCGCGGGTGGCCTGCCGCTTGATCTTCGCGAGGACCTGCTTGGCCTGGCGCTTGAAGGTGGGCTTGTCCTTGCGGCCCTTGAGGTACTTGCCGATCTCGAGGTCGTACGCGGCGATGCCGTACTCGAAGAAGCAGGCGTTGAGGAAGTTCCACAGCGGCTGGCCGAGGTAGAACGCGCTCCAGCGCTGGTCCTCGTCGACCCGCATGATCCCGTAGCCGAGGTCGTTGTCACGGCCGAGCACGTTGGTGAACGTGTGGTGGATCTGGTTGTGGGAGTGCTTCCACATGTCGGACGGGGAGGCGTTGTCCCACTCCCACTGCGTGGAGTGGATCTTCGGGTCACGCATCCAGTCCCACTGGCCGTGCATGACGTTGTGCCCGATCTCCATGTTCTCGAGGATCTTGGAGATCGACAGGCCGGCCGTGCCGATCAGCCAGGCCGGCGGGAACAGCGAGAACAGCAGGATCGCGCGGCTCGACAGCTCGAGCTTGCGCTGGACGTCGATGACCTTGCGGATGTAGGCCGCGTCGCGCTCGCCCCGGCTCGCGATGATCTGCTCGCGGATGGCGTCGAGCTCACGGCCGAGCTGCTCCACGTCCTCGGCGGACAGGTGGCCGATCGGGTTGTGGGCCTTCTTCTGCAGAGCGGTCATGCGATCTCCTCGCGAGGTGGGACAGGTGGACTAGAGCTCGATGTCGCAGGCGCCCGCGGCGGCCGAGACGCAGGTCTGCACGAGGACGCCGTCGCCCTCGTTGGCGGTCGTGACGGCGCCGTCGCGCAGGTCGCGCACCGCGCCGGAGCGCAGCGGCACGACGCAGCCGAAGCAGATGCCCATGCGGCAGCCGGAGGGCATCAGCACGCCGGCCGCCTCGCCGGACTCCAGCAGCGGGGTCGCCCCGTCGGACTCGACGACGACGCCGCTGCGGCTGAAGGTCGCGGTGCCGCCGTCCCCGGTGACCAGGGTGGCGGGCCGGAAGCGCTCGACGTGCAGCCGGTCGGCGATGCCGAGCCCGGCCCAGCGGGCCTCGAGGTCGTCGAGCAGCCCGGTCGGCCCGCACGCCCACGTCTCGCGCTCGGCGAGGTCGGGGACGACGGCGGTCAGTGCGTCGACGTCGAGGCGGCCCTCGAGCCGGCTGTGGCGCTCGACGAGCCGGATGCGCCCGTCGGCGGCCAGCGCGCGCAGCTCGCCGCCGAAGACGACCTCCGCGGGCACGGGCGACGTGTGCACGACGACGACGTCCTCGAGCTCGTGCACGGCGTTGCGGAGCATGCCCATGACGGGGGTGATGCCGCTGCCGGCGGTGACGAACAGGACCTTCGCCGGGCGGGTGGCCGGCAGCACGAAGTCCCCGGTCGCCTGGTCGAGCTGCACGACGAGGCCGGGCCGTGCACGGCGCACGAGGTGCTCGCTGACCGTGCCGCCGGGGATCGCCTTGACGGTGATGGCGATGCAGCGGTCGGGGTGCGGGACCTTCGAGGTCAGGGAGTAGGTGCGCCACTGCCGCACGCCGTCGACGTCGACGCCGATGCGGACGTACTGGCCGGGGACGTGGGTGTTCCAGCCGCGGCCGGGGCGGATCACGAGGGTCACGGCGTCGCGCGTCTCGGGCCGGACCTCGACGACGCGGCCGCGCAGGCCGTTCGTCGAGCGCAGCGGGTCGATGAGGTCGACGTAGTCGGCGGGGACGAGCGGCGTGACGACCATCCCGGCCAGCGTCGTGACACGCTCGCGCAGCCGTCCGAGGACGGGACGAACGGGAGCCGGTGCGGTCATGCCTTCATCTTGCCCACTCCCGGGGCTAGTCTCGTCGCCGTGCGGGGTGAGGTCTCGAGCGCCATCTGTTCGCGGAGGACAGTCCGGTGACGGAGCGTGTCGGCGCAGGCAGGACCGCTGGCCTGGCCCTCGACCCCGAGGTCGTCACGAGCCTCGGCACCCACCTCCCGCGCGTCGCCGAGCGGACCGTCGAGGCGATCATCGAGGAGGTGCCGGGCTACGCCGGGGCGCTGACGGGCGAGATGCGCGACAACATCGAGCTGGCCGTGCAGATGGCGCTCGGTGCGTTCCTGCAGCTGGCCGAGCAGGCGCAGGACGCCGACCCCAGCACCCCGCTGCAGCCCGCCATCGAAGGGGCGTACGCACTCGGCCGCGGCGAGGCCCGCAGCGGCCGGGCGATGGACGCGCTGCTCGGGGCCTACCGCGTCGGGGCGCGCGTCTCGTGGCGCGAGCTGTCCGGGGCCGTCGTGGGCATGGGCCTGCCGGCCGCCACCGTGGCCCGCTTCGCCGAGCTGCTGTTCGCCTACATCGACCAGCTGTCGGCGGCCAGCGTCGCCGGCCACACCGACGAGCTCGCCACCACCGGCCGGGTGCGCCAGCGCTACCTCGAGCGGCTCGGACAGGACCTGCTGTCGGGCGCGTCGCCCGACGTGCTCGTCGCCAGCGCCGAGCGGGCCGACTGGTCGCCGCCCGACACGCTGACCGCCGTCCTGCTGCCGACGGTGCGCGTCCGGGGCGTGGTGGCGGCGCTCGACCCGCGCGCGCTCGTCGTCTCCGGTGACCTCGTCGCGCTCGAGGGCGGGGAGTCGCGGTCGGTCGTGCTCGTGCCCGACGCGGACGGGCGCGACCGCGTCCAGCTGCTCCGGCTCCTGCGCGGCCGCCCGGCCGTGGTCGGGCCGTCCCGCCCGTGGGCGACGGTCGCGTCGTCCTACCGGCGGGCGGTGCGCGCGGCCCCGCTGCTGCTCGGGGAGGAGGTGGTGGACACCGACGAGCGCCTGGCCGACCTGGTGCTCGGCGCCGATCCCGAGGCGCTCGCCGACCTGCGGGCGCGCGTCCTCGCGCCGCTCGCCGCCGTGAAGCCCGGTGCCGCCGAGCGGCTCACCGAGACCCTGCGGTCCTGGCTGCTGCACCAGGGGCGGCGCGAGGAGGTCGCGGCCGACCTGGTGGTGCACCCGCAGACGGTGCGCTACCGCATGACGCAGCTGCGGGAGCTGTACGGCGACCGCCTCACCGATCCGACGACGGTCCTCGAGCTCACCGTCGCCCTGGCGGTCCCGCCGCGCTGACGCTCAGGGCAGGCGGCCGCAGACCAGCAGGTGCGGGCTCGCGCCGAGCAGCGAGGGCTCGCGCTCGACCCGGCGGATCGCGGTCAGCACCCGCTCGCGGGTGCCCGGGTCGTCGAGCATCGCGTCGAGGTCGGTCGCCGTGCCACCCAGGCCCTCGACCGCGACCGGTCCGTCGGGGGCGAGGCCCGCGGCGGCGACCTCGGCGACGAGCTCCTCCGGACGGGAGAACCACGCGGTGGCGAACCACCCCGGGTGCTGTGAGGGGTTCTGGTGCACGCCGGTGCGGACGTCCTGCTCGACCATCGCGGCGAAGCGCGGGTCGCGCAGGAAGCCGGCGCAGATGCCGTCGGTCGTGGACGCCCAGCGGCTGATCGCCGCGGCGACGACCACGCCGCCGGGCCGCAGCACCCGCCGCGCCTCGCGCAGGGCGGCGAGGCGGTCGTCGCGCTCGACGAGGTGGTACAGCGGCCCCAGCAGGAGCACCGCGTCGGCGCTCCCCCTGTCGTACGGCAGCGCCCGCGCGTCGCCCATGAGCACGGCGGCGAGCGGACGGTCGGCGTCGGCGCTCGCCTGCCGCGCCTGCTCGACGTGCAGCGGCACCGGGTCGACGAGGTGCACGGCGTACCCCTGGGCGGCGAGCGGGACGGCGTACCGGCCGGCCGCACCGCCGACGTCGAGCACCGTGGCGGGTGCCGCGGGCAGCCACCGTTCGAGCAGCTCCGTCGTGCGCAGCGCCTCGAGGCGGCCGTGCCCGCGGGACAGGCGGTCCTGCTCGCGGCCCATCGCGTAGTGGTCGAGGACGTCCGTGGGGAGCCGCACCACCGCAGCCTGCCGGGCAGGCGTCCGCGCGTCCATCGGGTTCGCCGGACCGAGGCTTGTGAGTGAGCACTCACTCACGTATCCTCGTGCGCGTGCCCCGACCCGCCCGCGCCACGGCGCTGCCCCCGGACCAGCGCCGGCAGGCGCTCGTGGACGCCGTCGTGCCGCTGCTGCTCGAGCACGGCGCCGACGTGACGACGCGGCAGATCGCCGAGGCGGCGGGGGTGGCCGAGGGGACGCTGTTCCGCGTCTTCGACGACAAGCGGGCGCTGCTGCACGCCGCGGCGCACGCGATGCTCGACCCGGAGCGCACGCGTCGTGAGCTGGCGGCGACCGATCCGGGCCTGTCGCTCGAGCAGATGGTGCGCGCCGTCGCCGAGCGGCAGCTGACGGCCATGAGCCGCACCGTGCAGCTGCTCATGACGCTGCGCTCCGGCCCTCGACCCGCGGGGGACCGGCCCGGCCCGCCCGCCTTCGTCCTCGAGGCGCACCGGGCGCTGCTCGACGGGCTGACGGCGCTGTTCGAGCGCCACCGCGACGAGCTGCGGGTCGAGCCCGCGCGGGCCGCCCTGCTGCTGCGCGCACTGCTGTCCGGCTCCCGTCAGCCGTGGACCGACGGGGCGCAGTCCCTGACCGGCGAGGACATCGCCACCGCCCTGCTCACCGGGATCCGGAGCTGACCCGTGCTCGTCCGCCTCCTGCAGCGCTCGCTGCGTCCGTACGCCCGGCCGCTGCTGGCCGTCGTCGCGCTCCAGCTCGTCGGCACCGTCGCGGTGCTGTACCTGCCCAGCCTGAACGCCGACATCATCGACGAGGGCGTCGCGCGCGCCGACACCGCGTACGTCCTGCGCACCGGCCTGGTCATGCTCGGTGTCTCGCTGCTGCAGGTCGTGTGCACGGTGGCCGCGGTCTGGTTCGGCGCCCGCACCGCGATGAGCGTCGGCCGCGACCTGCGCGGTCAGCTGTTCACGCACGTCGGGTCGTTCTCGGCCCGCGAGGTGGCCGGCTTCGGGGCGCCGTCGCTCATCACCCGCACGACGAACGACGTCCAGCAGGTGCAGATGCTCGTGCTGACGTCGTGCACGATGCTCGTGGCCGCGCCGATCATGATGGTCGGCGGGGTGCTCATGGCGGTCCGGGAGGACCTCGGCCTGTCGTGGCTGCTCGCCGTCAGCGTTCCCGCGCTGTGCCTGGCCGTCGGGCTGGTCGTCTCGCGGATGGTGCCGGGCTTCCGCCGCATGCAGGTGCGCATCGACGAGGTCAACCGGGTGCTGCGCGAGCAGATCTCCGGCGTCCGCGTCGTGCGCGCCTTCGCCCGCGAGGAGCACGAGACCGCCCGCTTCGGCGTGGCGAACGCCGAGCTCACCGCCGTCGCGGTCACCGTCGGGCGCTGGATGGCGCTGATGTTCCCGACCGTCCTGCTCATCCTCAACGTCTCGAGCGTCGCGGTCCTGTGGTTCGGCGGTCAGCGCGTCGACCAGGGGCTGATGCAGGTCGGGGCGCTGACGGCGTTCCTCGCCTACCTCCTGCAGATCCTCATGGCGGTGATGATGGCGACCTTCATGCTGGTGCTCGTCCCGCGGGCGTCGGTCTGCGCCGACCGCATCGTCGAGGTGCTCGACACCGCGTCGTCCGTGGTGCCGCCGCGCCAGCCGGTGCGGGCCTTCGCCGGGCCCGTGGGCGTCGAGCTGCGCGACGTCGAGCTCACCCACCCGGGCGCGAGCGACCCGGTGCTGCGCGACGTCAGCCTGGTCGTCCGGCCGGGACAGACCGTCGCGATCGTGGGCTCGACCGGTGCCGGCAAGACCACGCTGCTCGACCTGGTGCCGCGCCTGTTCGACGTGACCGGCGGGGCGGTGCTCGTCGGCGGCGTCGACGTGCGCGAGCTCGACCCGGACGTCCTGCACCGGGCGCTCGGGCTCGTCCCGCAGCGGGCGTTCCTGTTCTCCGGGACGGTCGCGAGCAACCTGCGCTACGGCCGGCAGGACGCGACCGACGACGAGCTGTGGGAGGCGCTCGAGATCGCGCAGGCGCGCGAGTTCGTGGCGGCGCTGCCCGAGGGCCTGGACGCCCCGGTCACCCAGGGCGGCACCAACCTGTCGGGCGGCCAGCGCCAGCGCCTGGCCATCGCCCGCGCGGTGGTGCGCCGCCCGGCCGTCTACCTGTTCGACGACGCCTTCTCGGCGCTCGACCTCGCGACCGACGCCCGGCTGCGGGCGGCGCTGCGGCCGGTGACCCGGTCGTCCGCCGTGCTGGTCGTGGCCCAGCGCGTGTCGAGCATCCTCGACGCCGACGCCATCCTGGTGCTCGACGGCGGCGCCGTCGTCGGTCGCGGCACCCACGACGAGCTGCTGGCGTCCTGCGCCACCTACCAGGAGATCGTCGCCTCGCAGCTCACCGTGCAGGAGGTCGCGTGACCGCCGTGCAGGGCCGCCGCATGCAGGAGACCGAGCGCATCTCGGCCGGGCCAGGACCGGGCCGCGGGCCGCTCGGCGGCGGCATGGTCGGCCAGCGCTCGATCGACTTCGGCCCCTCCGCCCGCCGGGTCGTCGGCCGGCTGCGGCCCGAGCGGGCCCGGGTGCTCGCCGTCGTCGCGCTGTGCGTCGTCAGCGTCGGGCTGTCGGTGCTCGGCCCGAGGCTGCTCGGCCGCGCCACCGACCTGATCTTCTCCGGGTTGTTCAGCCGCCGGCTGCCGGCCGGGACGACGCCGGAGCAGGCCGTCGAGGCGGCGCGCGCGGCCGGCGACGACGACCGCGCGGGGCTGCTGGCGCAGCTCGACCTCGTGCCGGGCCAGGGCGTCGACACCGGCGCCGTCGGCCGGGTGCTGCTGCTCGCGCTCGCGGTCTACCTCGCCGCGTCGGTCTTCGCGTGGCTGCAGGCGTTCCTGCTCAACGACGCCGTCCAGCGCACGGTGTTCCGGCTGCGGGAGGAGGTCGCCGCCAAGCTGCACCGCCTGCCGCTCGCGTACACCGACTCGCAGCCGCGCGGGGAGCTGCTCAGCCGCGTCACCAACGACATCGACAACCTCAGCTCGACGCTGCAGCAGACGCTCAGCCAGCTGCTCACCTCGCTGCTGACGGTGCTCGGCGTCGTCGGCATGATGCTGTGGATCTCGCCGCTGCTCGCGGTCGTCGCGCTGGTGACCGTCCCCCTCACGGTGCTCGTCAGCGGCCTGGTGATGAAGCGCTCGCAGGGCCTGTTCGTCGACCAGTGGCGCACCACCGGCCGGCTCAACGCCCACGTCGAGGAGGCCTTCACCGGCCACGCGCTCACGAAGGTGTTCGGCCGCCGCCGGCAGGTCGAGCAGGTCTTCGACGGGGAGAACGAGCAGCTGTTCCGCGCCAGCTTCGGCGCGCAGTTCGTCTCGGGGCTGATCATGCCGGTGGCGACCTTCCTGGGGAACCTCAGCTACGTCGCCATCGCGGTGCTCGGCGGCGTGCGGGTCGCCACCGGCGCGATGAGCCTCGGCGAGGTGCAGGCGTTCATCCAGTACTCCCGGCAGTTCAGCCAGCCGCTCACGCAGGTCGCCTCCATGGTCAACCTGCTGCAGTCCGGGGTCGCCTCCGCGGAGCGCGTCTTCGAGCTGCTCGACGCCGCCGAGGAACCGCCGGAGGGCAGGGCGGCGCTGCCGGCCGCCGGCGCCCGCGGCGAGGTCGTCTTCGACGACGTCTCGTTCCGCTACGAGCCCGACGTCCCGCTCATCGAGGGCCTGTCGCTCGTGGCGCGGCCCGGGCAGACCGTGGCGATCGTCGGGCCGACCGGCGCCGGCAAGACGACGCTGGTCAACCTCGTCCTGCGCTTCTACGACGTCGACGCCGGCCGCATCATGCTCGACGGCGTCGACATCGCCGCGCTGCGCCGCAGCGACCTGCGCGGCCGCATCGGCATGGTCCTGCAGGACACCTGGCTGTTCGGCGGCACGATCCGCGACAACATCGCGTACGGCCGGCCGGCCGCCTCCGAGGACGAGGTGCTCGCCGCGGCGCGGGCGACGTTCGTCGACCGCTTCGTGCACGCGCTGCCCGACGGCTACGACACGGTGCTCGACGAGGACGGCAGCGGCCTGAGCGCCGGCGAGCGCCAGCTCGTCACGCTCGCGCGCGCCTTCCTGTCGGACCCGGCGCTGCTCATCCTCGACGAGGCGACCAGCTCGGTCGACACCCGCACCGAGCTGCTGGTGCAGCAGGCCATGTCGGCCCTGCGCAGCGACCGCACGAGCTTCGTCATCGCGCACCGCCTGTCGACCGTCCGCGACGCCGACCTCATCCTCGTCATGGCCGCCGGGCGCATCGTCGAGCAGGGCCGGCACGAGGACCTGCTGGCCCGGGGCGGCGCCTACGCCGAGCTGCACGAGGCGCAGTTCGCGGCCCCCGTGGTCTGAGCCCGCCGAGCGGTACGGTCGTACCAGTCGACCGACCGAGGAGCGTCGCGTGCCTGCTGCCTGGCTGCTGGTGGTGGTGGCCGGCCTGCTCGAGACCGGTTTCGCCGTGTCGCTCAAGGCCAGCGAGGGCTTCTCGAGGTGGCTGCCCACGCTGAGCTTCGCCGTCTGCGCGGTCGCCAGCTTCGCGCTGCTGTCCACCGCGCTGCGCGAGCTCCCCGTCGGGCCGGCGTACGCCGTCTGGACCGGGATCGGCGCCGCCGGCACGGCGGTCGTCGGCATCCTCGTGCTGGGGGAGTCGGCCTCGACCCTCAAGCTGCTGTCGATCGTGCTCGTCGTGGCGGGCGTCGTCGGGCTGCAGCTGACCAGCGAGGGCGCCTCCTGACGTCCCCGCCACCGGTGGGGGCCCGGCGCGGTCGCGGCGAGCAGCGCCGGTCGGCCCTGGTCGACGCGGCGGCCGCCCTGCTCCTGGAGGGGGGCTTCGGGGCCGTGGCGCACCGCGCCGTGGCCGCGCGGGCCGGGGCGCCGCTGGCCGCCACCACCTACTACTTCTCCAGTCTCGACGACCTCGTCGGTGCGGCGCTGACCTCGCTCGTCGACTCCTGGCTGGCCGGCGCGCAGGGCGTCCTCGACCGGCTGCCCGAGCGCATCGACGACGCGCCGACCCTCGTCGGCGCCGTGGTCGGCGTCGTGCTGGGCGGGTCGGACGGCGACGACGAGGGCGCCCTGCTCACGATGTACGAGCGCTTCCTGCAGGCCGGCCGCTCGCCGCACCTGCGCTCGGTGGTCACCGCGTACGGCGCCCGGCTCGACGCGCTGCTGCTCGACCTCCTGCGCAGGAGCTCGCCGACCGCGGACGAGGAGTCGGTGCGCCGGGTGCTCGCGGCGCTCGACGGCACGGTGCTGCGAGCCCTCGCCGAGGGCCGGCCGGCCGTCCCTGCGGCGACGGCCGCCGTGACGCCGCTGCTGCGGCTCGCGCCGTCCCTCGACGAGTCCGGGCCGGCCGACGTCAGGACCTGACGGCCCTCAGGCCGGGGGCACCGCGTACGCCGCCGCCAGGCCCGGCAGGTACTCGTCGAAGTCGGCCGGCACCGGCCTGCCCGCGAGCACGGCCTCGAGCCGGTCGAGGTAGTACTGCCAGCCCGGGCCGATGCTCGACGCGTCGTAGGGCTCGGCCAGCCGGTGGGTGAAGCGCAGGCGGGTCCGGCCGTCGTCGTCGGCCAGCCGGAGCTCGAGCGGCCACGGACCGTCGGGCCCGGACGTGCTGACGGCGAGCA
>Ga0210040_10003692_pt1 | contig 20527 bp, 19 predicted proteins | sample CryGeyCG12114_NA_FD_185462 | JGI IMG/M metagenome (GOLD analysis project Ga0210040, IMG submission 185462) | Groundwater microbial communities from aquifer - Crystal Geyser CG19_WC_8/21/14_NA (SPAdes) (version 2) | ecosystem: Environmental > Aquatic > Deep subsurface > Groundwater | place: USA... | reverse complement strand
CAGGACCACCCGTGGTGGCACGGCGAGGCCCTCAGGACCCGCTGGTGCGCAGCAGCTCGGGGATGGACTCCAGGTAGGCGGCCAGGTTGCGCGCGGTCTCCCCCACCGAGTCGCCGCCGAACTTCTCCAGCAGCGCGTCGGCCAGCACCAGCGCGACCATCGCCTCGGCGACGACGCCGGCCGCGGGCACGGCGCACACGTCGGAGCGCTGGTGGTGGGCCGTGGTGGCCTCACCGGTGGCGACGTCGACGGTGGCCAGCGCGCGCGGCACGGTGGCGATCGGCTTCATCGCGGCCCGCACGCGCAGCACCTCCCCGGTGCTCATGCCGCCCTCGGTGCCACCCGCGCGCCCGGTGCGCCGGCGCAGGACGCCGCCCGCGCTCTCGATCTCGTCGTGCGCCGCGGAGCCGCGACGGGTGGCGGTGCGGAAGCCGTCGCCGACCTCCACGCCCTTGATCGCCTGGATGCCCATGAGCGCCGCGGCCAGGCGCCCGTCGAGGCGGCGGTCCCAGTGCACGTGGCTGCCCAGGCCCGGCGGCAGCCCGAAGGCCAGCACCTCCACGACCCCGCCGAGGGTCTCCCCCTCCTTGTGGGCGGCGTCGACCTCCTCGACCATGCGGGCGGACGTCGCCGGGTCGGCGCAGCGCAGCGGGTCGGCGTCCAGCGCGGCGACGTCGTCCGGCCCGGGCAGCGGGGTGTCGTCGGGGACGCCGACCGGGCCGATCGCCACGGTGTGGCTGACCAGTCGGACGCCGGCCGCCTGCTCCAGCAGGGCGGCGGCGACGGTGCCCAGGGCGACGCGCTCGGCGGTCTCGCGGGCGCTGGCGCGCTCCAGGACCGGCCGCGCCTCGTCGAAGGCGTACTTCTGCATGCCGACCAGGTCGGCGTGGCCGGGCCGGGGCCGGGTGAGCGCGGCGTTGCGGCCGGTCGTCTTGAGCAGCGCGGGGTCGACCGGGTCTGGCGACATCACCGTCTCCCACTTGGGCCACTCGGTGTTGCCCACCTCGATCGCGACCGGGCCGCCCTGGGTCAGGCCGTGGCGCACCCCGCCGAGGATCCGGACGGCGTCCTGCTCGAACGCCATCCGGGCGCCGCGGCCGTAGCCGAGGCGCCGGCGGGCCAGCGCGGCGCGCACGTCGTCGGAGGTGACGCGCACCCCCGACGGCACCCCCTCGAGGATCCCGACGAGGGCAGGTCCGTGGGACTCTCCAGCGGTCAGCCAGCGCAGCACGCCGTCATCGTGCCACGGGAGCTCCGGCCCCCTCGCCGTCAGCCGGCGAGGGGGTCCAGCGCGACGTCGCAGGGGTCGCCGAGCGCGTCGGCAGCGCCCTTCAGCGCGGTGGTGTCGACCGCCGCGGGCGGGGTGCCCGCGATGAGCTGCTCGCGGACGCCGTTCGCGGCGTCGCCGACGCCGATGACGAGCAGGCCGATGGGCTCGTCCTCGGAGCGGGCGCCGAGCTCGCGCAGCCCGACGACGGTGGTGCCGAGGGAGTGCCCGAGGTGCTTGGGGGTGCCCGTGCCGTCGGTGAGGACGCGGAAGACGGAGGCCGCACCCTCGGTGGCGCTGCTGCAGACCGTGGCGACGTCCACCAGCTGCGGCGCGGTCGGCGTCGGGGACGGGGATCGCGTCGCGGTCGGCGCGGGGGTGCGCGTGACGGCGGGGGTCTGGCCCACCCCGCCCACCGCACCGACCCCGGAGCCGCCCGAGCCGCCGACCGCGGAGGAGTCCTCCGCGGGGTCGGTGACGGGGGCGGTGAGCTCCTCGTCGGAGACCAGCGCGGCGAACAGGTTGCGGGTGGCGACCGGCGCGGGGGTCGCGGGGGCCGAGGACGGCGAGGCGGTCGCCGGCTGCGCGGCGGGCAGGACGAGGTCGACCGTCGCGTCCTGCTCCGGCGAGCCGAGGGAGACCACGGCGTAGCCGCCGGCCGCGACCGCCACCGCGGCCAGCGCGGAGACGAGCACGAGGGTGCGCCGGCGCGAGCCGGGCTCGGGGTCGGCGGGCGGGGTGGCCAGCGGACGGGTCGGCGGGTCCTGGGGGGCGCCGAAGGTCGAGAAGCTCATCGGGAGTCTCCGTTCGAGGGCGCGGTCAGGACGCCGCGGCGGCGGGGTCGGGGGTGGAGGCGTCGGCCGTGGGGTCGAGCAGCACGAAGACCAGGGCGGTGACGGTCAGGGTGACGTCGCCGGTCGCCGTGGCCGGCTTGCCGCCGGCGGCCTCGGCAGGCTCCTCCGCCACGAGCGCGAGGTCGGTGACCAGCAGGTCCCGGCTGCCGGTCTGGAGGCCCTGGAGGAACAGCTGCGCGCGGGCGAGCTGCCCGACGACCTGGACCTCGACGGGCATCGGGACGGCGCCTCCGGCGGACGGCGCGGCGGGCGACGCAGCAGCGGTGGGCGCGGCGGTGGAAGCGGCGGCATCGGAGGCCGGTGCCGCCGCGGCGGCCGGCTCCGCCGCAGCGGTGTCGGCGGAGCCGGGGACCGAGGGGGCGAGGCTCATGAGGCGGACGCCGGCCTGGTCGGCCTCGGCGGCCAGCTGCCGGGTGAGCGTGGAGAGCGCCAGGTTCGCCGGCAGCGCCTGGCGGGCGGCGGCGAGCTCGGCGCGGTGGTCGGGCAGGGCCACGTAGTCGGTCCGCAGCCGCTGGACGGAGGCGGCGAGCACCTCGTTGGAGGCCTCGACGGAGGCGGCGTCCGCGGCCAGGACGCCGGCCTCGGCGCGCTGCGGGCCGATGAGCAGGAACCAGGCGGCGAGGACGAGCAGGACCACCGCCCCGGCCGTGCCGGCCACCCAGGTGCGCGTGCTGGTCATCTCAGCCGTCCTTGCGGTCGTGGCGGTGGGAGAGCGCGTCAGGGACGACGCCCACGGTCGAGCTGAAGTCCACGACCGGGCGCTCCTCGGTGCCGGCGCGGGTGGCGATGCTGTAGCGGGCGTCGGACAGGCCTGGCACCGCGGTGAGGCTCTCGAGCCAGGCGGCGACGTCCTCGTAGCTGCCGCCGCTGCCCACCACCGTGATGGTGGCGATGGCGGGGTCGGCCAGCGGGTCGGTCGCCTCGGCGGGGGTCCCACCGGCGACCGCGGTGGGCTGCAGGGCCACGGTCAGCTGCTCGAGCCAGACGCCCGCGGGCGCCCGACCGCTGATCTCGTCCAGGTAGGAGGCCCACAGCACGTCGCCGGCCATGGCCTGGGCGCGGGCGCCCTCGACCGCGGCGAGCTGGGACTGCACGCGTGCGACCTCCGCGAACCGGGCCTGCTCGGCCTGCAGCGCGGTGGTGCGGGCCTGGGCCGCGGCGAGGTCCTCGCGGGCCGAGGACGCCGAGCTGGTGGCCAGGGCCGTGGCTCCAGCCAGCACGAGAACGACCAGCCCGACGCCCACGGCCAGGAGCTGCTGGACGTGGCGCAGGCGGCGCGCGGCGCGGATCTCGGGTGGCAGGAGGTCGACCCGGGGGATGCGGTAGCCGGTGGCCGGCCACAGGTCCGCGACGGGCACCTCCTGGGTGGCCGTCTGCTCCGGCGTCAGGGCGCTCATCGGGTGCCTCCCATGGCCAGGCCGACGGGGACGGCGACCCGCGGGGCGAGCGCGGCCACCTCGTCGGGGTCGAGCGGACGGCGTCCGACGCGCAGGCCGGTGAGGGAGTCGCCGCGGTGCACGGGGACGCGGGTGGCGTCGGCCAGGCGCGCAGCCAGGCCGTCGAGCAGCGAGCCGCCGCCGGAGAGGACCAGGCGCTGCACGGGGCTGTGCGGGTGGCCGGTGTCGTAGTAGTCCAGGGAGCCGCGGATCTCGTCGACCAGCGCCTGGCTGGCGTCGGTGACCACCGCGGCGGTGGGCACCGGGCCGACGCCGACCGGGGCGTCCGCCTCGGGGTCGGCGTCAGCCTCTGCCTCTGCCTCTGCCTCTGCGGCGGCGTCGACGCGGTGGGCGAGCTTGAGCGCCTCGGCCTCCTCCGGCGTCAGGCCGAGGAGCTCCGCGACGGTGTCGGTGACCTCCTGGCCGCCCAGCAGCAGGATGCGCACGAACTGCGGCACCCCGCCGCTGTGCACGACGATGTTGGTGACGCGGGCGCCGACGTCGACCAGCGCCTCGGTCTCGACGTCGACGTCCAGGCGCGCGCCGAGGGAGCGCAGCACCGCGAACGGCGTCAGGTCCACCGAGTCGACGGTCAGGCCCGCGGCCTGCACGCAGGCGACGTTGGTCAGGACCATCTCCTTGGACGCCGCCACGAGCAGCCCGCGCATGAGCGGCTGGCCGGCGGGGCCGGTCACGTCCTCGAGCCGGTGGAAGTCGAGGACGGCGTCCTCCACGGGCATCGGCAGCAGGTCCTGCACCTGGAAGGGCAGCGCGGCGGCCAGGTCGGACTCGGGCATGGCGGGCAGGTCGGTCTGGCGGACGACGACGCGCTGGTTGGCCACCCCGAGCACGACGTGCTTGGAGCGGAAGCGGGTGCTCGACCACAGCTGGCGCAGCGCGGCGGTGACCGCCGGCGCGTCCAGGACCTCCCCGTCGCGCACGGCGCCCTCGGGCAGCAGGACCTGGCCGACCGCCTGGAGCGTCACGCCGTCCTTGCCGAACGACAGCTCGGCGGCCCGGACGGCGGTGCTCCCGATGTCCAGGCCGATGGCGGTGCGTGCTGGCACGTCGTGCTCCTCGTCAGCGGCGGGTGCGGCCCCGGAGGAGCCGCTCAGAACTGTGATCGGTCCGCTGCGACGGATCTTGAGCGCTACAGGCCGAGCAGCCCCAGGTACCAGCCGGCGACCGCGTCGCCGGCGCCCAGGCCGATCGCGGCGCCGAGCAGCATGAACGGGCCGAACGGCAGCGCACTGCGGCGACCCGCGCGCCGGGCGGCGAGCAGGGCGATGCCGACCAGGCCGCCGGTGAGGAACGCCGCGAAGCCCCCGACGACGAGCGCGGCCCAGCCCTGCCAGGCCAGCGCCATCCCCAGCACCCCGGCGAGCTTGACGTCGCCGAAGCCCATGCCGCCCGGCTTGGCGACCGCGAGCGCGTAGTAGGCGACGAACAGCGCGACGCCGCCGACGGCGGCCCGCAGGGCGGCGTCCCACTCCCCCTCCAGCGCGCTGGCGCCGCCGAGCAGCACCACGAGCACGGGGTAGCTGGGCAGGACGATCGCGTCGGGCAAGCGGTGGACGTCCAGGTCGATCAGCGCGAGCGCGACCGCGACGGCCGCCAGGTACAGGTAGGCGGGCAGGTGCCAGACCGGGCCCGCCCACCAGGCGGTCAGCCCGAACAGGGCGGCGGTGCCGGCCTCGGTGAGCGGGTAGCGGGCGCTGATGCCGGTGCGGCAGTGCCGGCACCGGCCGCGCAGGGCGAGCCAGCTGAGCACCGGCACGTTGTCGCGCGGGCCGATCGCGGTGCCGCAGGTCGGGCAGGCGCTGGGCGGGTGGGCGACCGACTGCCCCAGCGGCACCCGGTGCACCACCACGTTGAGGAAGGAGCCGATCAGCAGGCCCAGGAGGGCGCACCCGGCGACGAGCAGCGCGGTGGCGCTGGTCATCCCGGCAGCCCGCCCTGCGAGACCACGGTGAAGCCCGAGCCGGACGACGTCCACGAGGACGGCGCGAAGGCGACCTCGGCGTAGTTGTACCACCACAGGACCTCGGCCTGGACCTGCCCGATGAGCTGCGTGTAGCTGTGGACGCTCACGTGGCAGCCGCTCAGGAGGTTGATGTTCGCGCTCGAGCTGCGTCCCGAGTAGTCCCCCAGCTTGACGTTCTCCTTGTCGGTGCAGCCGGTCGTGCTGGTCTTCGGCCGGACCACGGTGAGGGTCCGGCGCGTTCCGCCGCTCGACTGCACGTTGAAGTAGTCGGCAGCGCTGAAGCCGTTGACGATCATCACCATGTCGGCGCCCAGGTGGAGGTCCAGGTTCTGTGCCGTGTACGAGACGCCGCTGGGGCACTGGCTCCGGGTGTCGAACACCGTCTTCGCCGTCAGCCCCGTCGCCACGTCGCCCGTGTAGGTGCAGCTGTACGTCCACGGCTTGACGGTGTAGCCGCGCGCCTGCCAGACCTCGACGTCGGCGTCTACGGCCGGCAGGGGCGTCGCCTTCCACGCCGACTCGGCCGCCCGCTTCTCCACCGTCCCCCCGATGCTGGCGTACGTCTCGCGCGTGGGCGTCGTCTGCGTGACCACGTCGCCCGTGATGCGGGAGTAGGCGTTCAGGTACAGGGTCTTGGCCCGCACGTCGCCGGTCACGGCGCAGTAGTCCTCCAGGACCGCCTGGCTGCGCGGGACGACGACGTCGCCCTGGATCTGCGCGTGCGCGCCGCAGACCCAGCGGTCGCCCTCCTCTCCGGCGTAGACGGCCAGGCCCCCTGCCGGCGCCGTGATGCGGGCGTAGTCACCCATGTGCGCGACGTCGTTGGTGGCCACGGCGGCGGGCGCCTGGGCACGCGCGAACTCCAGGACCGCAGCGGACTGCCGGACCTGCGTCGTGCCCGCGCCGACCAGCGCCTCCCCGGTGCCCACGACCTGCGCGTAGGTCGCTGACGCCTTCGCCTGCCCGCAGGCCATGGCCTTCGACGGGGTGCCGACGTCAGCCAGGGCCGCCCAGTAGGTGACCGTGGCCGAGTACGTGCTCGTCGTCGTGAAGGGCGTGGAGGGCAGGGCGACCGAGCACCACGCGCTCGCCGCCTCGGTGCCGTCGAGGCCGTGGAGCTGAGCCGTGAGCCGCTCCACGGCCGACTCGGCCGCCGCCGCCGCCTGCGTGCGGTCGCGGTAGGCGCCGGAGTCGCGGGTGCTGCGGATGGCCAGGCCGACCACGACCAGGGCGAGCATCACGCACACGGACATCGAGATGATGGTGGCGAGGAGCGTGAAGCCGCCGTCACCGGCCGGTCGCGCGAGAGGGCGGTGCGACGTCTCGTGCGGGGTCGGCGTTCTCATCCCTGGTCCCAGTCGTAGGCGCGGCACGGTGCGGAGACGGCTGCGGTGGTGGTGTTGCGGGCGCCGAGGGTCGTGGTCACCGTCACCGCGCGGCCCCGGCCCGCCTGGACCTCGAGGTCGGTCACGACCACGCTGCCCTCGTCCGTGGCGGCCTGCAGGGCCAGGTCCGACAGCAGGGAGACCCACTCCGACAGCGACGACGCGTCGGACGTCGCGGGGTCCCACGGCAGGAAGACCGACGCCGACGTGAGGCCCGAGGCCAGGCGGGTCGCGGACGACCACGCGGGACGGGCGGCGGTGGCCTTCGCGGCGAAGGAGCGCTGGCGCAGGGTCCCGTCGGGGAAGACCCGGTACTGCACGCACCGCCCGACGAGGTCCAGCGTGCCGTCGGGCTTGCGCAGCGCGGTGCCGGTCGGCCCGACGGCGCTCCAGAAGCCCAGGGCGCGGGGGTCGGCGACGTCGAGGGGTGCGGCTCCGGCGCGCACCTCGCGCTCGACGCTCTGCAGGACCACCCGGGTGTCGCCCACCGCGTTCGCGGTGCTCGCGGCGCTGGAGGTCTCCCGCTGCGTCGTGACGAGGATGCCGACGACGAGGGGCACGACGATGCCCGCGACCACCATGGTGACGAGGAGCTCGACGAGGGTGAGGCCGGCGTCCCGGGGCGGCTGCGTGCTCGCTGGGGAGGTCATGAGCTGCTCGGCCGGGCGATCTGGGTGCGCACCCGGACCTCCTGCGGCACGGAGCTGTTGCGGCTGGTCCAGGTCGTCACCGCCGTGAAGGTCAGGGGGTCGGCGTTCGGCGAGGCCAGCTCGAGCTTCGTGGTGAAGACGGTGCCCGAGTCCGTGTGCCGCAGCGGGACGGCGGTCGCGCCCCAGGTCCCGATGGCCCCCAGCGCCGCCTGCCACCCGGAGCCCGCGGTGGCGGCCCGCACCTTCTCCAGCGCCTGGTTGCTGTAGCTCGTGGCCTGCTGCCGCTCCTCGGCGAGCACCACGGTGCCGAGGGCCTTGGTCTGCACCAGCGCCAGGCCCAGGAGCACGCCGGTCAGCAGGAACACGGACACGAGCACCTCGACGAGCGTGAAGCCCTCGTCGCCGGGCGCCGGGGGGCGGCGCCGGTCTCGGGTGGCGTCCATGCGGTCCTCCTCTGCGGCGCGTGCTGCGAGCGGTCGGGTGAGGGGCGGGGACGACGGTGGGCGGCTGCCGTGCGTCAGCCGCCCACCGTCGGGGTGGATCAGGAGGCGAGAGGGCAGTTGCCGTCGGCGGGGCCCGTGTTGGTGTACTGGAAGAACGAGCCGCTCTCGCTCTTCAGCGCCACGCAGAAGGCGGTCGCGTCAGTGCCGGTGGCCGAGCTCGCAGGGAACTTGACCCTTCCAGCGTCGACACCCTTCGACACGGTGCCGGAGGGGACCAGGTTCGCGGCCACGGTGGCCGGAGTGGCGGTGACCGTCCAGGTCCCGTTCTTGGTGTCGTTCTTCTCCACGGTCACCGAGATCCCCTTCAGCGAGTTGTCGATGGCGAAGGTGGCGATCTCGCGGCCGATGTTGGCGACGTCGGACTTCGCGGCGGCGTCGTACGCCTTGTTCCGCTGGTTGAGGAACGTGGGGACGGCGATGGCGGTCAGGATGCCGAGGATGGCGATGACGACCAGGAGCTCGACGAGGGTGAAGCCCTTGTCCTTCTCCTCCACGGCCTTGCGGATGCGAGCGATCATGGGTCCTGCTCCTTGGCTCTTCGGTGGAGCCGCCCGCATCTGGCACGGCTCTCTGACGATGTGTTCATCGGACGGGTGGGTGTGCTCTTGAGCGTTGGGGCCGGCCCGCTCGCGGCCCGCTGGGCCGGACGGGTGACCCCGCCGGGGCCCTACAGGTGGTTGAACATGCTGAACATCGGCAGGTACATCGCGATGACGACGAAGCCGACGACGCCGCCGAGGAACGCGATCATCAGCGGCTCGATGAGGCTCGTCAGGGCGTCGGAGGTGGCCTCGACCTCGGCGTCGTAGAACTCGGCCGCCTTCTCCAGCATCGTGTCGGTGGCGCCGGTGTCCTCCCCGACGGCGAGCATGTGCACGACCATCGGCGGGAAGACGGGGTGGCGCGCCAGCGGGGCCGAGAGCGACTCACCGCGCCGGACGCTGTCCTGGACGTCGCGCACGGCGGCCTCGATGACGGCGTTGCCGCTGGCCCCGCCCACGACCTCCAGGCTCTGGAGGATGGGCACTCCGGAGCGGATCATCGTGGCCAGGTTGCGGGTGAACCGGCTGATCGCCACCTTGCGCGTCAGCTGCCCGAACACCGGCACCTTGAGCAGGAGGGGGTCGACCCGGGCCCTGACGGCCGGGCGCTGCCCGTAGCGGCGCCAGAGCACGGCGCCGGCCACGACCAGGACCAGCCCCAGGGGCGCGGCCCACACCATGGCGTCGGAGGCGGCCACCAGCACCCGCGTGAGCAGGGGCAGCTCGGCGCCCAGCCCGGCGAACATGGTCGTGAAGATCGGGACGACGAACACGAGCATCGCGACCACCGCGAGGATCGCGATGACGAAGACGACCGCGGGGTAGGTCATCGCCGACCTGATCTTGCCGCGCAGCTTGAGCTCGGACTCCAGGTTGTTCGCGACGGACAGCAGCGTGGTGTCGAGGAACCCGCCGACCTCCCCGGCGCGCACCATGTTGACCACCAGCGGGGAGAACACCCTCGGGTGTCGGGCCAGCGCGGTGGACAGGCTGATGCCGGCCTCGACGTCGGTCCGGGCCGTCGCCAGCACCTTGGCCAGCGGCTTGCTCTCGGTCTGGTCGGCCAGGATCGCCAGCGCCCGCACGAGGGACAGACCGGCGCCGACCATGGTCGACAGCTGGCGCGCCATGACCGTGAGGTCCTTGAGCCCCACGCGGTCGCCGCCGGGCAGGGTGATCTCGCGCTGCAGACCTGTGCCCGCCTGCTTGACCGACAGCGGCGCGTAGCCCTGCTCACGCAGCCGGCCGATGAGCGCCGCCTGGCTGGGGGCGTCGAGCTTGCCGCGGAGGAGCTTGCCGCTGCGGTCGCGGACGCGGTACTCGAAGGTCGTCGTGGTGGACATGGGCTCAGGGCCTCCCGGCCGTGCGGTGGGCGAGCGCGTTCGGGGACTTCTCCTGCGCCTGCGCGACGGTGATCGCCCCGGTCCGCACGAGCTCGGCCAGGTGCTGGTCGAGGGTGTGCATCCCGTGCTGGGCGCCGGCCTGCATGGCGGAGGTGATCTGCGCGGTCTTGTTCTCGCGGATGAGGTTGCGGATCGCGGGCGTGGTCACGAGGACCTCGGTGGCCACGACCCGGCCCTTCCCGTCCGCGGTGCGGCACAGGGTCTGGCAGACGACGCCCTGCAGGACGCCGGCCAGCTGCACCCGCACCTGGGCCTGCTGGTCGGCGGGGAAGACGTCGACGATGCGGTCGACGGTCTGGGCGGCGTCCTGGGTGTGCAGGGTCGCGAAGACGAGGTGGCCGGTCTCGGCGGCGGTCAGCGCCACGGAGATGGTCTCCAGGTCGCGCAGCTCGCCGACGAGGATGATGTCCGGGTCCTGGCGCAGCACCTGCTTGAGCGCTGCGGCGAAGGACCAGGTGTCGACGCCGACCTCGCGCTGGTTGACCAGGCACGAGCGGTGGGAGTGCAGGAACTCGATCGGGTCCTCGACGGTCATGATGTGGTCGCGCCGGGTGCGGTTGGCGCGGTCGATGATCGCGGCGAGGGTGGTCGACTTGCCGGAGCCGGTCGGCCCGGTGACGAGCACCAGCCCGCGGGGCAGGGTCGCGAACTCCCCGATCGACGCCGGGATGCCGAGGTCCTCCAGCGGGCGGATGTCGAAGGGGATGAGCCGGAAGGCGGCCCCCACGCTGGCGCGCTGGCGGTAGACGTTGACGCGGAAGCGCGCCCGCCCGGGCAGGGAGTGGGCGAAGTCCAGCTCCATCGTCTCGGCGAACCGCGCGCGCTGGCGGTCGTCGAGCAGCTCCAGGACCGGGCCCTCCAGGGCGGCGGGGGTGAGGACGGGGAAGTCCACGAGCGGGTGCAGCTCCCCGTGCACGCGCACCATGGGCCGCGAGCCCGCGGCCAGGTGCAGGTCCGACGCTCCCGCCGCCAGCATCGCCTCGAGCGCTGCTGTGACGTCCACCGGTGCGGTGGTCTGCGCGGTGAGGGTCTCCACCCGGACCTCCTCCTCTGCGGGCGCAGCGGTCTGCGCCCCTCGACGCCTGTCCATCGGCCGGCCCGCAGGAGGTCTTGAGGCGTCAGGCTGGGCGGGTCCTGCTCACCACTCCGACGCGCTGATCGCCTCGGTGATCCGCGGCAGCAGCACCTCCAGGCGCTCCTCCCCGACGGCTCCGCCCGACAGCTCCAGCAGCGGCTGGTGCGGGACGCCGGGGGCGGTCAGGCGGGTGGCCACCTCCAGCGCCGTGCGCAGGCACGCCGCCCACGGGGAGGCCGCCGCGTCGTCCCGGTCGACGTGGTGCAGCGCCTCCGCGAGGTCGCGGGGGAAGCTCCACGACGAGAGCGCCGCCGCGGAGACCTCGGTGTGCCTGAAGCCGTAGCGCTCGGCCTCGGCGGCCATCAGCGCCTGGCGGCCACCGCCGGCGACCTCCTCGGAGGCCAGCAGCTCGGTGTAGCCCTCGACGTCGTGCTGGCACAGGATCGCCTGCCCGACCGAGGACAGCAGGCCGAGGCAGAACATGTCGGCGGTGGGCAGGCCGAAGGCCCCGGCCAGCTCGCCGGAGGCCACGGCGGTCGCCTTGGACCGGACCCAGAAGTCCTCCGGCAGCGACTCGTCGTCGTCCAGACCGGCCACCGCCACGGCGGCCATGGCGCGCACGGTGGAGAAGCCGACGACCGTGACGGCGAAGGTCACGGTGCCGACCCGCCCGCCCAGGCCGTAGTAGGCGCTGTTGGCCAGGCGCATGACGCGCGCGGTCAGGGTGACGTCGGCCATCAGCGCCTGCGCCAGCTCCTTGGAGCCCACGTTGTCGTCGTCGGTCATCGCCACCACGCGGGCGGCGGCCGGCCGGTTGGCGGCCAGGTCGTCGACGGTGTCCAGGAGGTCGGCGAGGGTCAGGACCGCCTCCGGAGGAGGTCCCTCGTCCACCGGCCCGCCCTGGGGCACCAGGGAGATGACGGTCTCGGTCACGGGTGCACCACGTCCTCGGTGTTCTGGGGGTCCGGCGCGGGGTCCGGCGCGGGGGCCGGCGCGGGGGCCGGCGCGGGGTCGGCGCCGGAGCGCCACGCGACGAGCTGGTCGGAGGTCATCGGCCGGGCGTACAGCCAGCCCTGGCCCATCCGGCAGCCCAACGCCTGCAGCTGGGCGGCCTGGTCGGCGTGCTCGACGCCCTCGGCGATCGCCTCCAGGCCGAGGCTGTGGGCCAGGCCCACGACGGCGGTGGTGACCTCGGGGTGGCCCTCGCGCAGCTCCTGCACGAACGAGCGGTCGACCTTGAGGAAGTCCACCGGCAGCTGGCGCAGGTAGGCCAGGGAGGAGTAGCCGGTGCCGAAGTCGTCGACGGCGATCCGCACGCCGATCTCCTTGAGCCGCAGCAGCCGCTCGCGGCAGGCGCCCGGCTCGGCCATGAGCGCCGACTCGGTGATCTCCAGGCAGAGCAGGGACGGCGCGAGGCCGGTCTCGGCGAGCACGCTGCGCACGACGTCGACCACCCGCGGATCCATCAGCTGGATCGCCGAGAGGTTGACGTTGACCTTGCCCGGCGCGCGCTCGCCCAGGCGCGCGGCCCAGGACGCCATCTGCCGGCACGCCTCGCGCAGCACGTGCACGCCGAGGACGTCGATCAGTCCGTTCTCCTCGGCCGCACGCACCATCTGCTCGGGCTCGACCCAGCCGCGCTCGGGGTGGTGCCAGCGCACCAGGGCCTCCACCGCCGACAGCTCGTCGGGGTCGGCGATCGAGACGACCGGCTGGTAGACGACGCTCAGCGCCTCGTCGGCGAGCGCCTGGCGCAGGTCGGTCACGAGCGTCAGGGCCTCGCGGGCCTCGCTGCGCGCCGCCGCGTCGCACAGCGCGACCCGGTTGCGGCCGCTGCCCTTGGCCCGGTACATCGCGATGTCGCAGTCCTGCAGCACCTGCTCGGGGGTGCTGTGCTCGGGCATCACCCTGGCCACGCCCACGCTGCCGGTGACGCGGAACACGACGCCGTCCAGGTTCAGGCCGGCCTGCAGCTGCTGCACGAGCTCCTCGGCCATCGCGAGCGCGGCGGAGTCGTCGGGCAGCCCGTCGCACAGCACCACGAACTCGTCACCGCCCCAGCGGGCGACGACGTCCCGCTCGCCGACGGCCGCGGTGAGCCGGTGCGCGACGGTGACCAGCAGCCGGTCGCCGGCGTCGTGGCCGAGGCTGTCGTTGACCAGCTTGAAGTTGTCGAGGTCGATGAACATGCACGTCATCGGGGAGGTGCGCCCGCTGCGGCGGCCCAGGCGCTCGGTCATCACCTCGATCAGGTGGTTGCGGTTGGGCAGGCCGGTGAGGGCGTCGTGGCGGGCCTGGTGGGACAGGCGCTGCTCGAACGCGCGGCGCTCGGTGACGTCCTCCACGGTCCCCACGAACAGCGCCCCCTGCCCGGGGCTGGACGCCGGGGCCAGGCGCAGGTGCACCCAGCGCTGCTCCCCGTCGGGGCGCAGGATGCGCGCGGGCAGCTCCGCGTCGGCGCCGCCGAGCACGAGCTGGACGCACTCGACCACGCCCGCCAGGTCGTCCTCGTGGACCCGCTCCAGCCACCCGGTGCCCAGCAGGGCGTCGGCGGTGGCGCCCAGGAGGGCGCAGAAGGCGTCGTTGACGTGGCCCAGGCGCATGCCGGCGTCGGAGAGCACGGTGGCGACCGGGCTGCGCTCGAACAGCGCCGCGAAGCGCTGCTCGTGGGCGGCCACGGCCTCCTGCGCCGCGCGCTCGACCGCGGTGTCCACGGGCTTCAGCGACAGCACCCACAGGCCCGTCGCCGGGGAGGGGACGGCCCGCAGGACGACGTCCGCGCGGGTGCCGTCGGCGGCCTGCACGGTGACCTGCGCGGACGCCGCCCGCTCGCGGCGCAGCACCTCGGGGCGGAAGCGCCCGGGCGCCACGGGGGCCAGCAGCCGGTGCAGCGGGCGGCCGACCAGCGAGGTGCTGTCGCAGTGCAGCATCTCTCCCGCGGCGCGGTTCGCCCACGCGACCGCGGCCTGCTCCAGGGAGAGCGGGCCGCGGCCGGACCGCACGACGAGGAGGGGCTCGGAGGAGTGGACCGCACCGTTGACCAGCGTGCGGACGACCTCCGGGAGCAGCTCCTCACCGGCGGAGCGACCCAGGGGCCGCACCAGCGCCTCGGACGTCACGGCGGCTCCCTCCTCGTGCTAGGTCACCCGCAGGTGCGGGCGGTGGTGGTCGGTGGCGGGCCCGAGGGGCCGCCGGTGGTGCGGTGGGGCGGCGGGTCAGGCGGAGCGGATGTGGGACCGGACGGCGTCCACGAGCTCCGCGGTCGGGCTCGCGATGCCGTGGGCGTGCGCCGCGTGGGCGGCGACGGCGCCCAGCACGGCCTCCTCGGTGGCCTCCACGAACGTGGTCCGGCAGCCGGGGACGACGTCTCCGCAGGCGAAGCGCTTCATGGGTCTCTCCTCCAGGTCCGGCCCCGGGGTCGGGGCACGTGCTCTCCATCGGCAGGCGGGGCGCCTGCGACGAGGTGTCGGCGGCCGGCGGCCCCCGATCGGGTGCTGGCGGCCGTCACGGTCCGGGCAGCCGGGCCAGGTGGAGCACGAGCTCCTCCAGCGTCACGGCGCCGGCCACGCGGCCGCGGGCGTCGACGGCCAGCACCGGGTCGAACCGGTGCTGGGGATCGCGGCTCATGGCGCGCCGCGCCACCTCCACGACCGGCTCGGCCAGGTGGGCCCGCAGAGTCACCGGGCGGCGTCCGGCGGGCGTGCCGTCCACGAGGACGGCCACCGGCGCGCCGTCCTCGTCGACGACGACGGCGACGCCCGGCCCGTGGGGAGGCAGGGCCTCGCCGTCGCGCACGAGGGCGGGGGTGGAGACGACGCCGGCGATGGTGTCGGCCATCGCCCGGTCGTGGGAGTGCTGGCGGATCCGCTCGCGGACCTCCTCGGGCACCTCCACGGGCTCCGGCCCGGGCCGGCCCAGGTGGTAGCCCTGGCCCAGCGGCACGCCCAGGCGCACCAGGGCCGACAGCTCGTTGGCGGTCTCCACGCCCTCGGCCAGCAGCCAGGCGTCCAGGCGGCCGGCGTAGGTGCCCAGCAGCTCGATCAGGGCCGAGCGCACCGGGTCCAGGTCGACGGCCGTCACGAGCGCCCGGTCGGCCTTGACGATGTCGGGGCGGAGCTCCGACATCTGCAGCAGCCCCGAGTAGCCGGTGCCGGCGTCGTCCAGGGCGACCATGCCGCCCAGGGAGCGCAGGTGCGCCAGGCCCCGCTGGACCGCAGGCATGTCGTCGTAGGGGATGTGCTCGGTGAGCTCCATGACCACCCGGCGCAGACCGCCGTGGCGACGGGAGACCTCGCTCACGTGCTCCAGCCAGGCCGGCTCGCTCCAGCGCAGCGGGCTCGCGTTGACGGTGACGAACTGGTCCTCGGTCAGCCCCGAGCGCAGCTCGACGGCCCGCTCCAGGACGAGGCCGTCCAGCGCGGCGCCGCGCCCGAGGGCCTCAGCGGCGGCGAAGACCTCCTCCGGCCCGGCGCCGCCGAAGCGGGAGAGGACCTCGTGGCCCACCACGGTGCCGCGGGCGAGGTCCACGATCGGCTGCAGGTGCAGGGCCAGGGAGTCCGGGTGGCGCAGGGTGCGCAGCACGGCGGCCACGGCGTCCTCGGTCGGGGCGCCGGGTGCGGGCGCGCCCTCCAGCGCCGGCGGGCGCACGGGCGGGGGCACGGCGGCGTCGACCGCCTCGTCGCCGCGCAGGGTGCTCACGCTCTCCTGTCGGCGCCGGCGGCCGGCCCTTGAGCCTCCGGTCCGCCGGGGCCGCCCGGATCACCCGTCGGGCGTCACCGCCGGCAGGTCGAGGACGGTCACCGGGCGGCGCGGGCCGCCAGCTCCGCCTCGCCGGCCTCGCGCATCGCCTCCAGGGGCGCCGGGCGGCCGGTCATCAGCCGCACCTGCTCCCCCGCCTGGTGCAGCAGCATCGCGAAGCCGCTCACCACCGTGCCGCCGCGGCCCTCCCAGGCGCGGGCCAGCGCCGTCGGCCAGGGCGCGTAGACGACGTCGAGCAGCACCCCGCGCGGACGGCGTCCGGCTCCGGTCGGCCCGTCGAGCTCGGCGGCGAGGCCGTCGGCGGCCCCGGCCGGCACCGTGGAGACGACCACGTCGGCGTCCAGGGCCCGGGCGGCGCGCTCCCACGGGGCGACCTCCGGCTCGACGCCCAGGCGCTCGGCGACGGCGTGCAGCGCGGTGGCGCGCTGCGGCGAGCGCACGTAGACCGTCGGCCGGCTCACCCCGAGGCGGGCCAGCGCCGCCAGCGCCGACGCCGCCGTGGCGCCACCGCCCAGGACCGCCGCGCTGCTGGCGCGCTCGACCCCGCCCTCCCACAGCGCCGCCACGATCCCGTGGACGTCGGTGTTGTCCCCCCGCCAGCGGCGCGTGGCGCCGGTCGAGCCGAGCACCGGGACGACGGTGTTCACCGCGCCCACGGCGTCGGCCAGCGGGCTGACCTGCGCGAGCAGAGGGATGACGGCCTGCTTCAGCGGCATGGTCAGGGAGAAGCCGGCCCACTCCGGCCCCGCCCCGGCCAGCAGCGCCGCCAGGGCGTCGGCCTCGACGTCCTGGCTCCCGTACTCCCAGCCGGTCAGGCCGAGGGCCGCGTGAGCGGCCCCGTGCAGCACCGGCGAGAGGCTGTGCGCCACCGGGTGCCCCAGGACGGCGGCCCTCACCGGGTCCTCATCCCTGGACGCTCATCCCTGGGGGTTCTCCCGCAGCCACGCCCGGAACTGCTCGACGTTGCGCGCGTGCTCCTCGCCGGTCCGGGCGAAGAGCGTCTCACCGGTGTCGGGGTCGACCACGACGAAGAACCGCCAGTCGCCCTCGGCCGGGTCGAGCACCGCGCGCAGCGCCTCCTCGCCGGGGTTGCCGATGGGGCCCGGCGGCAGGCCGGGGTGCACGTAGGTGTTGTACGGCGACGGGTTGGCCCGGTCCGCCTCCGTGGTCGTGATGCCGGTCTTGTCGTTGGCGTAGTTCACCGTGGTGTCCAGCTGCAGCGGCATGCCGTCGGCCAGCCGGTTCTCCACCACCCGGGCCACCTTGGCCATGTCCTCGGGGCCGCTGGCCTCCGCCTGCACGAGGCTGGCCTTGGTGAGCAGCACGTGGCGCTGGTCGGCGGGCACCGCGAGGGAGTCCATCGCCTGCTGCGCGCGCTGGACCATCGCCGCGAGCATCTGCACGGGCGTGGCGTCGAGGTCGAAGGTGTAGGTGGCGGGGAAGAGGTAGCCCTCGATCACGCCGGCGGCCTCGGGCGGCAGCCCGACCGCGGGGTCGGTGGCGGCGGCGGCGAAGGCGTCCTCGCCCTGCCCGGTCACCTCCGCGAGGCGGGCGTAGACCCGGGCGGCGGTGAAGCCCTCCGGCACGGTGATCTTGAAGGACTGCCGCGAGGCCGGGTCCAGGAGCAGGGCCAGCGCCGCGGCGCCGCTCATCCGCTCGCGCAGGGCGTAGGTGCCCGGCTGGATGGACCCCGACCGCGGCTCCGCCTCCACGGCGTCCAGGAAGGCGCCGGGGGTCTTGACCACGCCGGCCTCGACGAGGGTGCGGGCGATGCTGCGCCCGGAGTCCCCGGCGCCCACCTGCACCTGGACCTCGGCCGCACCGGTGCCGGTGTAGTCGTCGGGCTCGGTCATGTGGGCGTACAGCTCGCGGGCCTGGCTGCCCACGACGACCGCGGCGACGCCGAACAGCGCCAGGCACACGGCCAGGACGACCAGCCCCCGGTTGCGGCGCCGGCGCCGGCGGGTGCGGCCGGTGCGCTCCTCGGCGCGGCGGCCGGTGCGGGTCGGAGGTGCGCTGGGCAGGTCCATCAGGGTCAGGCCGCTCATCCGCCGTCCCCCCCTCGTCATCGGTCTCAGACCGGAGCGGGAGGCTCCGGTGCAGGGCCGGGCTCGATCTTCGAGCCCGGTGGCCGACCGGACGCGCGCTCGGCGTCCAGGGCGGTCTGCAGCACGAGCACGGCGGCCACCTGGTCCACGACCTGGCGGTGCTGGCGTCCTCGCCGGCCGGAGGCCCTCAGCGCCTGGTGGGCGCTGACGGTGCTCAGCCGCTCGTCGACGAGCCGCACCGGGGTCGGAGCGACCCGCCGGGCCAGTTCCGCAGCGTAGCCGCGGACGGCATCCGCGGCGGGGCCTTCGCGACCAGAGAGGGACACCGGGAGCCCGACGACGACCTCGACGGCCTCCCGCCGGGTGACCTCGTCGACGATCCGTGACTGGTCGGTCGCCCCCCGCAGGTCACGTGCGAGGGTCTCCACCGGGGTGGCGATGAGGCCGTCGGGGTCGCTGGCGGACAGCCCGACCCGCACCGACCCGACGTCGACGCCGAGCCGGACGCCGCGCCTCACCGGCCCCCGGCCGCCACGGCTGCGCGGACGGCGTCCAGCGCGGCGGGGACCGCGGACGGGTCGGTGCCGCCGCCCTGGGCGACGTCGTCCTTCCCGCCGCCGCCGCCGCCGAGCACCTGGGCCGCCACCCGCACCAGCGCACCGGCGCGGACGCCGGCCGCCCGGGCACCGGCCGTGGTGGCCACGACCACGACGGGCCGCTCCCCCGCGACCGCGGACAGCGCCACGACGGCGGGCGACTCCCCGAGGCGGCCGCGCACGTCCAGCACGAGGGTGCGCAGGTCGTCCGCGGAGCCGACGGCGCCGGCGTCCGCGGCGACCAGGGAGAGCCCGCCGACCTGCTCGGCGGCCGCCGCCAGGCGCGCGGCCCCGGCCAGCACCTCGCGGGTGCGCGCCGCGGCGATCGCCCTGTCGGCCTCGCGCAGCTGGTCGAGCAGGGTGGAGATGCGGTCCGGCAGCTCGTCCGGGCGCACCTTGAGCATCGTCGTGAGCTGGCCGACCAGGGCGCTCTCGCGGGCCAGGTGGCTGTGGGCGTCGGGCCCGACCAGGGCCTCCACCCGGCGCACGCCGGAGCCGATCGACTGCTCCCCGAGCAGGCTCACGACGCCGAGCTGGCCGGAGCGGGCCACGTGGGTGCCGCCGCAGAGCTCCTTGGACCACTCGCCGATGGACACCACCCGCACGCGGTCGCCGTACTTCTCCCCGAACAGGGCCATCGCGCCGGTGCGCCGGGCGTCCTCCAGCGTCATCACCTCGGTGGTGACCGGCAGGTCGTCGGCGAGGAAGGTGTTGACCTCCGCCTCCACGTCGGCCAGCACCGACGGCGACACCGCCGAGGTCGCCGTGAAGTCGAACCGGAAGCGGCCCGGGGCGTTCTCCGACCCGGCCTGGCGGGCGGTGTCGCCCAGGGCGTCGCGGATGCCCTGGTGGACCAGGTGCGTCGCGGTGTGGGCGCGGGCGATCGCCAGGCGGCGGTTCGCGTCGACCACGGCCTCCACGGCGTCCCCGGCCGCGACCTCGCCGGAGACCACGCGGGCGCGGTGCACCCACAGGCCCGGGATCGGGCGCTGGACGTCCTCGACCTCGACGACCGCGCGGGTGCCGGAGGAGGAGGTGACCGTGATCCGGCCGTGGTCGCCGAGCTGGCCGCCGCTCTCGGCGTAGAAGGGGGTTCGGTCGAGCACGAGCTCGACCTCGTCGCCGGACAGGGCGACCGGCACGCTCGCGCCGTCGCGCAGCAGCCCGACCACGCGGGCCTCGGAGGCGAGGACGTCGTAGCCGAGGAACTCCACCTCCCGGCCCAGGGAGTCTGCCACCGAGCGGTACACCGAGGTGTCCGCGCGGCCGCCGGAGCGCTTCTCGCGGGCGTCGGCGCGCGCCCGGTCGCGCTGTTCGGTCATCAGCCGCCGGAAGCCGTCGGCGTCCACCGCCACGCCCTGCTCGGCCGCCATCTCCAGCGTCAGGTCGATCGGGAAGCCGTAGGTGTCGTGCAGCGCGAAGGCGCGCTCGCCCGGGATGGTCGCCGCGCCGCCGGCGCGCGCGGTGGCGACGGCCTGGTCGAGGATCGCGGTGCCGGCCGACAGGGTGCGCCGGAACGCCTCCTCCTCGGCGTAGGCGACCTGGCTGATCCGCGAGAAGTCGCTGGCCAGCTCGGGGTAGGACGGCGACATGGCGTCGCGGGAGACCGGCAGCAGCTCCGGCAGGGTCGGGGCGTCGACGCCCAGCAGGCGCATGGAGCGCACCGCGCGGCGCAGCAGCCGGCGCAGCACGTAGCCGCCGCCCTCGTTGCCGGGGGTGACGCCGTCGCCGATGAGCATCAGCGCGGCGCGCACGTGGTCGGCCACCACGCGCAGGCGGACGTCGGCCTCGGGGTCGGCGCCGTAGGTGGTGCCGGCCAGCTCGGCCGCGCGGTGCAGGACCGGCGCGACCTGGTCGATCTCGTACATGTTGTCGACGCCCTGCAGCAGGTAGGCCACCCGCTCCAGGCCCATGCCGGTGTCGATGTTCTTGCGCGGCAGCTCGCCGAGGATCGGGAAGTCCTTGCCCTGGCCCTCACCGCGCTGGAACTGCATGAAGACGAGGTTCCAGATCTCCAGGTACCGGT
>Ga0210040_10003691_pt1 | contig 20528 bp, 19 predicted proteins | sample CryGeyCG12114_NA_FD_185462 | JGI IMG/M metagenome (GOLD analysis project Ga0210040, IMG submission 185462) | Groundwater microbial communities from aquifer - Crystal Geyser CG19_WC_8/21/14_NA (SPAdes) (version 2) | ecosystem: Environmental > Aquatic > Deep subsurface > Groundwater | place: USA... | reverse complement strand
CCCGCCAGTCGACGAGGGCCGGATCGCCGGCCGGGTCGTCGGCGGACAGCCCGACCCGGCCGATGTAGAGGGGCTGCCGCGGGGCGTCCTCGTCGGCCTCGCGGTCCAGCCGGCCGATCACCAGGCCGGAGTCGGCGGCGTCCAGCGCGGTGATCCGCTGGCCCTGGAAACGGGCCGCGGCCTCCCGCTCGCCCAGCGACTGCGGGTTGATCACCGGCATCGCGAGGGCCTGCCGGAAACGGGTCACGGCGAGCTCGCGCGCGGCGTCGAGCCTGCGGTAGAGATCGGTGACGGCGGTCTGCTCCGCCGCCAGCTCGGGGTCGGGGGCGGCGGCGGGAGACGTGCTCGGCAAGACTCGTGCAACTCCTGGGTGGATGGCGAACACGCAGCTCAGTGCCGGAGACGGCAGCTGCCCATTGTGCGCTGCACCCGGTCGGCTTGTCATCGTGGCCCCCGTCCCCTCCCGCGCAGCTGCTCGGGCGGGCCCGAGCAGCTGCGCCATGATCGACTGGTCGGGGGGTGGACTCCGGCCGGACACCCGGGGTTCACGTGCGGGACCGGTTCGTCCCGCAGGGTCCCGCTCCGTGCCTCATCGCCCCCATGTGCCCCGTGCACCCCTCGCGCTCGCGCTGACCGCGGTCCTCACCGGCAGCGGCCTGCTCGCGGCGGCGCTGACCACCGCACCGCCGGCTGCAGCCGCCGGCGGCAGCCCGGTGTTCACCCGCACCGCCACCTATCCGGTGTTCCAGAACTCCGGCCTCACCGTCGACGACGAGGCGGTGGCGGAGATCTCCGCGGTCAGCCCGGACGGGCGGACCGTCGTCTACACCGACGCGCCCAACGGCCAGGTCGGCTTCCTGGACATCACCGACCCGAGCGCGCCCCGGGGCCTCGGGACGTTCGTCGTCGGGGGCGAGCCCACCTCGGTGGCCATCCGCGGCACCGAGTTGCTGATCTGCGTCGACGACACCGACGGCGACTTCCCGAACGCGCGCGGACGGCTGGTCGTGGCCGACCTGGCCACCCGGACGGTGCTGCACACCGTCGACCTGGGAGGTCAGCCGGACTCGATCGCGCTGACCAAGGACGGCTCACTGGCCGCGATCGCGATGGAGGACCAGCGCGACGAGGAGGCGCTGCCCGACACCGGCACCGGCGAGGAGGGCGAGCTGCCGCAGGCCCCGGCCGGCATGCTGGCGTTCGTCGACCTCAGCGGCCCGGTCGCCGGCTGGGACCACGAGGACGTCGACCTGGTGCCCGCGCTGACCGCCATCGGGGCCTACGGCGCGACCGACCCCGAGCCGGAGTACGTCTCCTTCAACGCCCACGGGGAGCTGGCGCTGACCCTGCAGGAGAACAACGCGGTCGCCGTCATCACCCCGGATCGCGCCGACCTGGCGGCCAGCGACGTCGTCGCCTTCGACGCCGGCAGCGAGGTCGTCGACGGGGTGGACGTCGTCGAGGACGGCACCATCGACCCCACCGGCAGCACCGCGCGGCTCCCGCGCGAGCCCGACGCCATCGCCTGGGTCGGGGACGGCCTGGTCGCCACCGCCAACGAGGGGGACCTGTTCGGCGGCACCCGTGGGTGGACCGTCTTCTCCACCGACCCGGCGACCCTCGGGACCGTGGAGTTCGACTCGGGCAACAGCCTGGAGCACCTCGCGATCGCCCAGGGGCTGTACCCGGAGAGCCGCTCGGAGAACAAGGGCGTCGAGCCCGAGGGCATCGCCTTCGCCGAGTTCGACGGCGTGCCCTACGCCTTCGTGGGCAGCGAGCGGGCCAACTTCGTCGCCGTCTACGAGATGTCCGACCCGACCGACCCGCAGTACGTGCAGACGCTGCCGACGACGAACGGGCCCGAGGGCCTGCTCGCGGTGCCCTCGCGCGACCTGTTCGTCGTCTCCAGCGAGACCGACGTGCCCGAGGACGACGTCCGGGCCAGCGTGGGGCTGTACGCCCTGGGCGACGGACCGTCGCTCTTCCCGACCCTCACCTCCGACCCGGCCGACCCGGTCGCGTGGAGCGCGCTGTCCGGGCTGACCGCCGACCCGGTCGACCCCGACCTGCTGTACGCGGTCAGCGACAGCTACTACGAGCCCGCGGAGATCCAGGCGATCACACCAGCAGCACGCCGGCCCAGGTGGTCGGCGCGCTGGAGGTGACCGACACCGCGGCGTACCCGCTGGACCTGGAGGGGATCGCCGCGCGGCCGGCCGGCGGCTGGTGGGTGGTCAGCGAGGGCGACCCCGCGGAGGGCCGGCCCAACGAGCTGCTGCGGATCTCCGACACCGGGGACGTCGTGCAGCGCGTCGCGCTGCCCGCCGAGATCGCCGCCGGGATCACCACGAACGGCCTGGAGGGGGTGACCCTGCAGCCCGGCGACGGCCCGGAGGTCGTGTGGGTGGCGCTGCAGGTGCCGGTCACCGGTGACCCCGCGGGCGTGACCCGGCTCGGCCGCTACGACGTCGCCGCCGGCACCTGGTCCTGGCTGGGCTACCAGCTCGAGCCGACCCCGGCCGGGGCGCGGGAGTTCATCTCCGAGCTGGTCGCCGTGGACGCCGACACCCTCGCGGTGATCGAGCGGGACAACCGCCCGGGCGTCTTCGCCCAGGTCAAGCGGGTCTACACGGTGTCCATCGCCGGGCTCACCCCGGTGCCGACGGGCGCGCCGCTGCCGATCGCGCCCAAGCACCTCGCGGTCGACCTGCTGCCCGCGCTGGCGGCGGGCAACGGCTGGGTGCAGGAGAAGGTGGAGGGCCTCACCGTCGGCGGCGACGGGCAGGTCTACGCGGTCACCGACAACGACGGCGTCGAGGACGCCACCGGGGAGACGGTGTTCCTGCGGCTGGGCGCGGCGACGACGGTGTTCGCCGCCGCGGCCGGTGACGGTCCGGTCGTCGTCCCCACGCCGACGCCGACGCCGATCCCCACGCCGACCCCGAGCCCGACGCCGACGCCTGCTCCGGGGGCCCAGCCGGTCGCGGGCCCGGACGTCCAGCCGGTCGTGGACGGCGCCGGCAGCGGTGCCGACGCCGGCCGCGGTGCCGACGGTGACGCCTCCTGGGTGGACGGCGAGGAGCGGAGCGATGCGCTGGCCTACACCGGCGTGGAGCTCGCCGGGCTGCTCACCCTGGCCGGCGTGCTGCTGACCGCGGGCGCCGGAGCGTTGCTCCTCGGCCTGCGCCGCCGCGGCTGACCCCGGCGCGGCACGGTGGCCGGCCCGCTCAGCGCGGGCCGGCCACCGTGAGCTGCACCGTCACGGCGTCGCCCTGGTCGACCTGTTCGGCCCGGCGGACGGCGTCCTTCACGGGGAGCACGTAGCCGCCGTCCTTGGGCCAGAGCGAGGTCCGCCACTCGGTCGCGCCGATGCGCACCTGGACGGGGAGCATCCCCCAGCCGTAGGTGACTGCCCGGGCGACCGCGTGCAGCTGAGCGCTCTCCTCGTCCGGCACCGTGACGAAGTAGAACGGCGCCGGGCCGCGCCATTCCCAGACGTCCCCGCTGAACTGCAGGTCCAGCTCCAGCTCACCCATCGGGTGGTCTCCCTCTGCCGTCGGATCCGCGCGGACGTTACGGTCCGATCCGGACGGACGCCGTCCGGATCTGGAGGACTGGCATGCCGGACGCCAACCCGACCGCGCGGGCGCTGCGCACCCTGGAGCTGGTGCAGGGCAGTCCGGGCATCACCGCGGACCGGCTGGCCGGGGAGCTCGGCGTCTCCGAGCGGGCCGCCCGGCGCTACGTCGCCACCCTGCGCGAGGCCGGCATCCCGATCGAGTCCGTCCGCGGCCCCTACGGCGGCTACCGCGTCGGCCGCGGCCTGCGGTTGCCGCCGCTGGTGTTCAGCGCGGCCGAGGCACTCGGCCTGGTGATGGCGGTGCTGGACGGCCACCACCCGGCCGGCGACCCCAGCGACCCGGTCGGTAGTGCGCTCGGCACGCTCATGCGGGCGCTGCCGGCGGGGGTGGCCGCGCAGGCGGAGGCGGTCCGCCGCAGTGCGGCCGCCGCGGTCGATCGGTCGGCGGTCCGCCCGGACCCGGACACCACCAGCACGCTGGTGCAGGCCTGCTCCGACCGCCGACGGGTGCGGATCCGCTACTGCTCGGAGGCCGGCTCGGACTGGTCGACCGAGGTCGACCCCTGGGCGGTCGTCGTCCGGCACGGCCGCTGGTACCTGCTGTGCCACTCGCACTCCGCCGACGCCCGGCGGGCCTACCGGATCGACCGGGTGCGCGAGGTGGCGGCGCTGGACGATGCCTTCGCCCCGCCCGCCGACCTCGACCCCGTCGCCGAGCTGGAGGACCACCTCGCCGTCGGCTGGGAGTACCAGTGCGAGGTGCTCATCGACGCCCCGCTGGACGCCGTGCGGCAGTGCGTGCCCCGCTCGCTCGGCCGGCTGTCGGCCGTCGACGCCACGACCACCCGGCTGGTGGGCAGCACCGGCAACCCGTGGTCCTACGCCGAGCAGCTGGCCGCCCTCCCCGCCCCCTTCACCGTGGTGGCCGGCCCCGAGCTGCGGGAGACGGTCCGCCGGGTGGGGGAGCGGATGGTGGCCGCGAGCGGCGGCTGATCAGCCGACCGGCAGCCGGCCCACCCGCGGCCGCCACCCGGCCGGCGGGTCCTCGCCGACCAGCCCGTCGACGGACTCACGCAGCAGGTCGGCGTGCCCGGTGTGCCGGCCGTACTCCTCGATCAGGTCGCACACCAGCCGGCGCAGGTTGGCGTGCTCGCCGTCCGGGCCGCTGAGGTCGACCAGCTGGTCCAGCCCGCCCGCGGCCAGGGCCGCGTCCAGCCGCTGGTGCGACCGGGCGACGGCGTCGTCCCAGTAGGCGTAGAGCTGTTCGGGGGTGTCGTCGGCGGCCGAGGTGAACGCCCAGTCGTCGCCACCGGCCCAGATCGACTCCCACGGCTCGCCGATCCGCGACCCGTCCAGCCGCCGGGTGAAGATGTCGTCCTCCGTGCTGGCCAGGTGCTTGAGCAGGCCGCCGAGGGTCAGCGCCGAGGCGCCGATGCGGGCCTGCAGCCCGGCGCTGTCCAGGTCGGCGGCCTTCCATCGGAACGTGGTCCGCAGCCGGTCGAGCGCCCCGAGAAGGTGCTGGACCTCGGTGCCGGCGATGGGTGGTTCCCAGGGGGTGTCAGCGGTCATGGCGGCACGGTAGGAGGGGAAGCGGACGTCTGGCGTCCGGATCAGAGCAGCGATGTCGTCCCCGGGTCGGGGCTGCCGGCGAAGTACTGGTCGAGCACCGCGCCGAAGACCGGTTCGTCGGACACGGCGGCGAAGAGCGTCATCGACGAGTGCAGCTTCTGCGCGTCGATCCCGCCGAGCACCGCCACCGCGTCCTGGGTGTCCAGACCGGTGAGCGCGGTCGCGCACTCGCGCAGTCGCGGGCCGAGCACCGGGTGGGCCAGGTAGGCGCGGGCCTCCTCGACGCCGCTGATCGCGTACCGCTGGGCCATGGAGCTGCGGCCGAGCCCGGCGAGCTGGGGGAGCACGAACCACATCCAGTGGCTGGTCTTGCGCCCGGCGGTGAGCTCGGCCAGGGCGGCGCGGTAGGTGCCGCCGGCGTCCTGGGCGTCGACGAAGCGCTGGAGGTCGAAGGCGTCGGTCACCCGGCGAGCCTGCCCCCGCGCGGGCAGACGCGCACGCCACGCGGTAGAACCGGTACCGGAAGAGCCACACCGACGTGGGGAGCACTGCATGGGCAGCAACTCGTTGACGCTGGCGCCTGCGCCCCGGTCGGCCGCGGCCGAGGAGGTGCGCGCCGAGGTGCGGGAGTTCCTCGCCGCCGAGCTGGCCGCGGGCACCTTCACCACCTCCGTCGACACCTGGCTGTCCGGCGTCGACCCGGCGTTCTCCCGGAAGCTGGGGGAGCGCGGCTGGCTGGGGATGACCTGGCCGAAGCGCTACGGCGGGCACGAGCGCACCGCGATGGAGCGCTACGCGGTCACCGAGGAGCTGCTCGCCGCCGGAGCGCCGGTGGCGGCGCACTGGATCGCCGACCGGCAGTCCGGGCCCAACCTGCTCCGCTACGGCACGGAGGCCCAGCGCACCGGGATCCTGCCGCGGATCGCCGCGGGGGAGTGCTACTTCGTCATCGGGATGAGCGAGCCGGACAGCGGCTCGGACCTGGCCTCCATCCGCACCCGGGCCACCCGCAACGGCGACGGCGACTGGGTGGTCAACGGCGCGAAGGTGTGGACGTCGAACGCGCACGCCAGCCACTACGCGATCACGCTGGTGCGCACCTCACCGGCAGACCCGGCGTCCCGGCACGCCGGCCTCTCCCAGCTGCTGGTCGACCTGTCGCTGCCCGGCATCACGGTCAACCCGATCCGGATCCTGGACGGCGGGCACCACTTCAACGAGGTGGTCTTCGACGACGTGGTCGTGCCCGCGGACATGCTGCTCGGCGAGGAGGGCAACGGCTGGCACCAGGTCACCGCCGAGCTGGCCTTCGAACGCTCCGGCGCGGAGCGCTTCCTGTCCACCTACCCCCTCGTCGCCGAGTTCGGCCGCCGGGCGGCCGACTCCGGTGACCCCGCCCAGCTGGCCACCCTGGGCCGGCTGTCGGCCCGGGTGCTGGCGCTGCGCCAGATGTCGCTGCGGATCGCCGCGGCGCTGGACCGCGGCGAGCTGCCGGACATCCCCGCGGCCCTGGTCAAGGACGTGGGGACGACGTTCGAGGCCGACGTGATCGACGAGATCCGCCGGGTGGTCGACGTGCCGGCGTCGCTGGACAGCCCCGACCCGCTCGGCCGGGCACTGGCCGAGGCACAGCTGCACGCGCCCGGCTACACGCTGCGCGGCGGCACCAACGAGATCCTGCGCGGGATCGTGGCACGAGGGCTGGGGCTCCGATGAGTGATCAGGATCTGGTCGTCGAGACCGTCCGGGACATCCTGGCCGGTCACGAGCCGTTCGTGCTGACCCGCGAGCGCACCTGGGACGCCGGGCTGTGGGCCGACCTGGCCGCGGCCGGGCTGACCGGCGTCGGGCTGCCCGAGGAGGCCGGCGGTTCGGGCGGTGAGCTCGCCGACGCGGTGGCCATCGTGGCGGCCCTGGCCGCGGGCGCCGCCGCGGTGCCGGTGGCCGAGCAGCTGCTGGTGGCCGCCCCCGCCGTCCTCGCCGCCGACCTGGACCTGCCCTCGCCCGACCAGCCGCTGTCCATCGCGGTGGACGGCGCCGTCACCGCCGAGCCGCGGGACGACGGCGACGGCCCGGGCAGCTGGACGCTGACCGGCACCGCGACCGACGTGGCCTGGGCCGGCGTCGCGCAGCACCTCGTCGTCCTGGCGTCCAGCCCGGTCGGCCCGGTGCTCGCCCTGGTCGACGTGGCCGGCCGGGACACGACCAACGCGGCGAACCTGGCCGGGGAGCCGCGCGGCTCGCTGGTCTTCGACGGGGTGACCTGCGCCGGTGCGCTGCTCACCGACCGGCAGGCGCAGGAGCTGCGCGCCCGGTACGCGCTGGCCCGGGCCGTGCAGCTGTCCGCGGCGCTGCAGCAGGTGCTGGCCTGGACGCTGCAGTACGCGGGGGAACGGGTGCAGTTCGGCCGGCCGCTGGCCAAGTTCCAGGCGATCCAGATGGAGCTGGCCGAGATGGCCGGTGAGGTCACCGCGGTCGCCGCGCTGGTCGACGCCGCGGTGCTGGCGGTCGAGCGCGGGGAGTCCCTGGTGCTGGCGGCCGCGGCGGCCAAGGTGCGCGCGGGGGCGGCGGTCGAGGTCGTCGCCCGGCTGGCCCACCAGGTGCACGGCGCGATCGGCTTCACCCAGGAGCACAAGCTGCACCACCTCACCCGCCGCTGCTGGTCCTGGCGGGACGAGGCCGGCACCGAGCTGGCCTGGTCGCGGGTGCTCGGCGCCGGGCTGCTCGCCGACGGTCCGGACGGGCTCTGGCCGGCGCTCACCCGCGTCGTCTGACGAAGGCCGCCGCCCGGGCCGGCGCCCCGGCGCTGCACGTCGGCGTGGTCCCGGCGAACCGGCGGGCGATCGGCTGCTACGAGCGGCTGGGATTCGCCGAGGTCCTCGACGCCGGCACGGTGCGCTACCTCGGCCGGTCGACGGCCTGAGGTCGGTCCTCAGACGGTCTCCGGCACCCGCAGGTGGGCGACCACGAGGTCCAGCTCGGCGACCTCGGTGATCCGCCCGCCCATCGCCCGGGCGTACTCCTGCTGGAGTGCGTCGGCGTGCTGGCCGGCGGCCCGCATCGCCTCCCGGTCGGCGTAGGTGACCGAGGCGACCGCCCGCCCGGCGAGCCGGTCGATCATCAGGCTGGCGCTGCAGAAGCCGACCAGCTCCTCGATCCGGGGGAGCAGGGACATCCGGAAGGTGGCGACGTCCTCGTCCATCGTGGCGGGGTCGCGCAGCGCGCTCCAGGTCACCCGGGCGCAGGCCTGCTCCCCGGTGGGCTGGACCCGGTGCATGACCGCGACCTCCCACTGGGCGACCACGGGGACCGCTGACAGCACCCGGGCCACCCGGGCGCGGATCTCGCGGGTGCTCTCCGCGCTGGCGAGCAGGGCCGGCTCGGTCTCCCAGCCGGTGGTGAGGATGCAGCGGCCGGTGCGGTGCGCGGCCAGCATCGACAGGCCGGTGCAGCCGGCGAGCTGCGTCGTCATCGGCAGCCACTCGTCGCGGACGACCGCGATCGCCTCGTCGACGGCCGCGGGGTTCCCGCGCAGGGTGGTGGTCCGTGCGTACATGCGGCGCCTCCGGTCCGGACGGCGACGCCCCGGCAGCACCGCCGTAGGACGGCGACTGTGCTCGCCCGGCCCGGGCCGCAGCGGGCACGGCGGACCCGCAGGTTCGGGGGCCGGGGTGCCGCTCCCCAGCGGCGCCGGCCGGTGACGGTGCGTGCGCCGGCGGCCTCGTGGCGCCCGGGCCGATGAGTTCGGCGTCCGCCGCCGGTCGACACTGCATGACGACGCTCCTCGATCTCGCCCCCGCGGTCGCGGAGGTCTCCCGGACGGTCGCGGGGGTCCGCGATGACCAGCTGGCCGATCCGACCCCCTGCGCCGGGACCCCGGTGGCCGCCCTGCTGGACCACCTGCACGGCCTGGCGGTCGGCCTGCGGCTGGCCGCGGAGAAGCAGCCCACGGGGGCGCCGGTGGCCTCGGCCGACGCGCTGCCCGGCGACTGGCGGACCCGCATCCCGCGCGAGCTCGAGGAGCTGGCGGCGGCGTGGCGCGACCCGGCGGCGTGGGAGGGCGCGTCCGAGGCCGGAGGCGTGCCGCTGCCCGCCGCTGCAGCCGGCCTGGTGACGCTCAACGAGGTGCTGGTGCACGGCTGGGACCTGGCCGTCGCCACCGGTCAGCCGTACCGGCCCGACCCCGTAGCGGCGCAGGCCTGCCTGGACCACGTCCGCGACTTCACCGCCGCCGCCCCGGATGCCCGGGACACCATCTACGGCCCGGTCGTCCCGGTCCCGGAGGACGCCCCGGTGTTCGACCGGCTGCTCGGTCTCACCGGCCGCGACCCCGGGCGGGCCCTCCACTGACCGGTGCGCCACGTGTTCCGGCGCGACACTCCGGCGCCACCTGCGCCGTCATGCCGCAGTCACATCCTGTCCCTGCGCGATTCACGGAGCGTGCTTAGCGTCGGGGTGTTCCACCGACCTTGCCCCGACCGTGAGGACCCCCCGTGCTCCTGCCCCCTGGCAGTCCCCGCACCGCCGTCCGGCGCCTGACGCTGGGCGCCGCCGCTGCCTCGCTGGCCGTCGTCGGCGTGCCGGCGGTGGCTAACGCCGCGCCGCCCACCGCCCCGTTCATCTCCGAGATCCACTACGACAACGACGGCACCGACAGCGGTGAGTTCGTCGAGGTGCAGCTCCCGGCGGGCAGCAGCTCGGCCGGGCTGTCGGTGGTCCTCTACAACGGCGGCAACGGAGCGGTCTACGACACCGACGCGCTGCCGGTGGTCACCGCCCCGGCCGGCGCCCCGGCCGTCGCCGTCGTCAGCTACCCGGCCAACGGCATCCAGAACGGATCGCCGGACGGCGTGGCGCTGGTCCGCGGCACCCAGGTGCTGGAGTTCCTCTCCTACGAGGGCTCCTTCGCGGCGACCGGCGGGCCGGCCGCCGGCACGACCAGCACCGACATCGGCGTCAGCGAGGCAGGCACCGAGGCAGCCGGGCGGTCGCTGTCCCGGCGCTACGACGCCACCGCCGACCGGCTGGTGTGGAGCGGTCCGGCCGCGGCCACCCAGGGCACGGTCAACGCCGGCGGGACGACGACCCCGCCGCCGGCCACCGCGGCGTGCGACACCACCCCGACCGCCGAGATCGGCGCCGTCCAGGGCGCCGGCGCCGCCAGTCCGCTGGTCGGGCAGACCGTCACCGTGCGCGGGATCGTCGTCGCCGACCTGCCGGGCATGTCCGGCTTCTACCTGCAGGACGCCGACGGCGACGGCAACCCGGCGACCTCCGACGGCGTCTTCGTCTTCAACAGCAGCGTCGACGTCGGCCTCGGCGACACCGTGGCCGTCACCGGGCAGGCGCAGGAGTACTACGAGCAGACCCAGATCAGCTCGCAGACCGACGTGGCGATCTGCGCCGACGGCACGGCGGCGAACCTGCCGGCAGCCGCCCCGCTGGACCTGCCGGCCGACGACGCCGCCCGGGAGCGGCTGGAGGGCATGCGGGTCGCCCCGGTCGACACCCTGACCGTCGCCGAGGTGTACGCGCTCACCAGCTACGGCGAGCTCACCCTCGCTGAGGGCGGCGTGCTGGTGCAGCCCACCGAGCTGGCCCGGCCGGGCACCGCGGAGGCCGCCGCGGTGACCGCGGACAACGCCGCGCGCAGCATCCTGCTCGACGACGGCGTCAGCGCCCGGGTCAACACCAACACCGCGCCGTACCTGACGCCCACCACCCCGGTGCGGGTCGGCGACGAGCTGGCGTTCACCTCACCGCTGGTGCTCGGCTTCGGCTTCGACGAGTGGCGGCTGTTCCCGGCCGACGGCACCGCGGCGGGCACCTTCGCCCCGCAGAACACCCGCCCGGCCGCACCCGAGGCGGTCGGTGGCGACGTCCAGCTGGCCACCTTCAACGTGCTGAACTACTTCCTCACCCGGGGCGGGGTCGGCCGTGGTGCCACCACCGAGGCCGAGTTCGAGGAGCAGGCGGCCAAGGAGGTCGCGGCGATCACCGGCCTGGACGCCGACGTCGTCTCCCTGCTGGAGATCGAGGACACCGACTCCTCCGGCTACACCCCCGGCAACGCCGACACGGCGCTGGCGGACCTGGTGAGCCGGCTGAACGAGGCCGAGGGCGCCGAGGTGTGGAGCTTCGTCCCGCTGCCCGAGGAGCTGTACGCCGTCGACCGGGACGTGATCCGCAACGGGATCATCTACCGCAACGACGTGGTGCTGCCGGTGGGCGATCCGGTCGGGCTGGTCGACGAGGCGGTCTGGTACAACGCCCGCGAGCCGATCGCGCAGTCCTTCGTCAAGGACGGCGACACCTTCACCGTGGTGGCCAACCACCTCAAGTCCAAGAGCACCGGCGACGCGACCGGTGACAACGTGGACACCGGCGACGGCCAGGGGCAGTGGAACGGCGACCGCGTCCGGCAGGCCCGCTCCCTCGCCGAGTTCACCGCCCGGCTGCGCACCGACGTCGGCGACCCCGACGTCGTGCTGATGGGCGACTTCAACGCCTACACCGAGGAGGACCCGATCGAGACCCTCCGCTCGGCCGGGTACACCGACCTGGGCTCGGAGTTCGACCCGGGCCGGTACAGCTACGTGTTCGACAGCCTCTCCGGCTCGCTCGACCACGCGCTGGCCACCGCGGAGCTGACCGAGAAGGTCACCGACGTCGTGCACTGGAACATCAACTCGGTGGAGTCCTTCGCCTACCAGTACAGCGGGAGCCCGGCGCTCTACGCCCCGGACCCCTACCGCTCCAGCGACCACGACCCGCTGGTGATCGGGCTGGACCTCACCGAGACCTGCGGCGGACGGGTGCCGACGATCGTCGGGACGCCGGGGGACGACGTCCTGGACGGCGGCAACGGCGCCGACGTGATCATGGGCCTGGGCGGCAACGACGTGGTCCGCGGCGGCAACGGCAACGACGTGGTCTGTGGCGGCGCCGGCAACGACCGGGTCGAGGGCGGCAACGGCACCGACGTGCTGCTCGGCGGCTTCGGCGACGACCGCCTCAGCGGCGGCAACGGCACCGACACGCTGACCGGCGGGCCGGGTGCCGACGTGCTGGACCAGGGCAACGGCAAGGGCACCGAGGAGCAGGACGGCGCGGAGTCCTGACCCCGCACTGATCGACCGCTCTCCCGACGGCGGCGTCCCGGACATCCGGGGCGTCGCCGTCGGCCCGTCCGGGAGCCGCCGCCCGGGTGGGTGACACGCCGAGCTCCGTGCTTGCCGCCGCGGTCTGCGGCGAGGACAGTCCCCCTCCCCGACGGGAAGGCACCGACCGATGGCCGCACGACGGACGCTCGTCGCGCTGGGCGCTGCTGCCCTCGTCCTGACCGCCGGCTGCACGTCCGGGTCCGACGACGAGGCGGCGCCGGCTACGGAGGCCGCGCCGACGACACCGGCCGGCCCGCCGGCCACCCTGGACGGCCAGCCGCACATGGACGGCGCCGTGCAGCTGCTGGTCGCCGACGGCGCCGGCCCGGACACGTTCGCGCTGCCCGACACCGCGCCCTACCCGTCGCTCGTGCTCACCGTCACCTGCTCCTCCGGCGACACGGAGACGGAGCTGGAGCTGCGAAACGCCGCCGGGACGGGCAGCGGTGAGATGGGCAGCAACGGGTGCAACGGAGCCAGCTGGGAGACCCCGCCGCTGGACCCTGCGCACCCGTACACCGAGATCGAGGTGACGGTGCCGGCGCGCGCGGACTACACGGTGTGGGTCTACGGCACCCAGCAGACGCAGGTCATCGGCTGACCGCAGGCGCGGCGTCGTGCCGCGCCCACTCCTCGGTCGCCCGGCCGAGCGCGACCGCGGTGGCCCGGCGCAGCGTCGCGGTGAGCCAGACCAGCACGTCGTGCAGCCGCAGCCGGGTCAGCGGTGCGTCGAGCAGCGCTGCGACGGCGTCCTCGAGCTCGCCGAACGCGACGGCGTTGGCCCGCAGCTCGCGGTGCACCACTGCGGCCACCCCGCTGTCGCCCTCGCGGAGGTGCGGCACGGTCTGCAGCCACGTCGTGCGCGTGACCAACGGGACCAGGTCGGGACGGCGGTGGTGCAGCGCGGCGATCACGTAGCGGTCCCGCGGGCCCGGCGGCTCGCCGAGGTCGCGGAGTGCGGCACCGACCGTGCCGGGCTCACCGAGCACCGACACCTCGTCGTCCGGCAGCTCCCAGAACGCCCGACCCGTAGCGCGGGCGGCCGTCTCCTCGGCCGCCGGCTGCACGTCGTCCAGGGCGCCGCGGACCGCGGACCAGCTCTGGGGGTCCAGCCGGCCGTGCAGCCCCTCGGCCACCAGCACGTCGTCGTCCCCGAGCGGTCCGGACGGCACCGGAGCTGCATCGAAGCGCTGGTAGCCGAACGCCGGCACCTGCACCCACCGGCCCTCCCGCTCGATCGGCGAGCGGTACCGCAGCGGCCGCCGTCCGCGCGCGTACCCGAGCACGGCGGCGAGCGCGGTGTCCCAGGGCAGCGGGTCGGGGCCGGTGGTGGGCAGCAGGAACGCCGGCCGGTCGGAGGACACGGGACTCAGCTCGCGGGGCTGACGTCGTCCACGTCGAAGGAGGACATGCTCGCCCCGCCGGTGGCGAAGCCGGCCACGTCGGCACCAGCAGCCCGGCCGGCGTCCGAGCCCATCCCCGCGGCCATCGCCTCGGCGGACTCGAAGTCCAGCTCCGCGACCAGGTAGGGCGCCTCGCCGCCGTCCAGCGCACGCGGGTGCCCGACGGTGAACCGGACCAGGCCCGGGATGGCCGAGGCCAGGCCGACGTGCACCTCCCGGTAGTGCTGGTCGAACGCCGCCGGGTCGGCCGGCCGGCCGTACTGGACGATCACGCGGTGGGTCACTGAGCTGCTCCTCGTCGGATGGTCGTGGTCATCGGTGGCCGATGCCGCCGGGACCGTGCTCGGCCGGGACCTCCTCACCGGCCGGGACCGGGCCGGGTGGCGTGCCGTCCCCGAACGGGCTGCCGCCCAGCTCCTCGCGGTGGTGGGCGGTCAGCCAGTTCGAGGTGTCCGGCCCCATCGGGATGATCTGGGTCGGGTTGATGTCGGCGTGCACCACGTAGTAGTGCTCCTTGATCTGCGGGAAGTCGGTGGTGTCGCCGAAGCCCGGGGTCTGGAACAGGTCGCGGGCGTAGGCCCACAGCACCGGCATCTCGGCCAGCTTCTGCCGGTTGCACTTGAAGTGGCCGTGGTAGACGGCGTCGAACCGGGCCAGCGTGGTGAACAGCCGGACGTCGGCCTCGGTGATCGTGTCGCCCATCAGGTACCGCTGGGTGGCCAGCCGTTCCTCCAGCCAGTCGAGCGCCGTCCACAGCCGGGCGTAGGCGCGGTCGTAGGCGCGCTGGGAGCCGGAGAAGCCGCAGCGGTAGACGCCGTTGTTGACCTCGGTGAAGACCCGCTCGATCACCTCGTCCATCTCCGCCCGCAGGTGCTCGGGGTAGAGGTCGGGAGCGCCGTCGCGGTGGAACTGCGTCCACTGGGTGGAGAAGTCCAGCGTCATCTGCTTGAAGTCGTTGGTGACCACGGCCTTGGTCGGCACGTCGACCATCGCCGGGACGGTGATGCCGCGGGGGTACTCCGGGTCGCGGGCGAGGAAGGCCTCCTGCAGCCGCTCGTAGCCCAGCACCGGGTCCCGGCCGTCGGGGTCGAGGTCGAAGGTCCAGCTGCGCTCGTCGTGGGTGGGGCCGCAGATGCCCATCGAGATCACCGGCTCCAGGCCCAGCAGCCGGCGGACGATCGCGGCGCGGTTGGCCCACGGGCAGGCCCGGGCGATCACCAGGCGGTAGCGCCCGGCCTCCACCGGCCACCGGCTGGAGCCGTCGGCGGTGATCCGGTCGGTGATGTAGTTCTGGTCGCGCTGGTACTCCGGCTCGACGTAGCCACTGCCGCTCTTCTCGGTGCTCACCCGCCCAGCGTCCCCGACGGCGTGCCGCGGCGCAGGGTGGTCGGTGCGCGGGACCACCGTCGCGCCGCCGTTGTGCGCGCACGGTCGCTCCGGCCCGCTGGAACGACGACGGGTGCACGGCGGCGCGATGCGTCCGGCGGCTCACCGGGGGCGCGGTCGCCTAGCCTGGCCTCATGGCCGCTCCGTTCCGCCCACCCTGGTTCGGCAACATCGGCGTGCAGGTGGCGGCCGCGGGAGCCTGCCTCTACAACGTCGTCCAGCTGCTGGCCAAGCTCGGCGACGGCCGGCAGGGCGACGCGTTCCTGAGCTTCGCCTGGGCCGTCGTCTTCGGTTACGTGCTGCTGGAGTCGTTCCGCTTCCGGAAGCGGCAGCAGCTGGAGTCCGCCGCCGAGGACGACCGGCCCGCGGACCCCGCCGACTGATCAGGCGCGTTCGGCGTCCGGTGCCGACGTCGTCGCCGGGTCGTCGGTGGGGTCGGGCTGGTCGCGCAGGAACAGGTACCAGTAGGACGTCGCGACGAACACGACGGCGCCGACCAGGTTCCCGATGCCGGCGAACAACCAGTTGAGCAGCACGTCGCCCCAGCTCAGGTCCGGGACGCCGGCGAAGATCGCGGCGGGCAGGAAGAACATGTTGGCCACGACGTGGTCGAACCCCATCGCCACGAACGCCATGATCGGGAAGAAGATCGCCAGCACCTTGCCCGACACGGTCTTCGACGCCAGCGACATCCACACCGCCAGGCAGACCAGCCAGTTGCAGCCCACCCCGCGCAGGAAGACCTGCCAGTGCGACTCCCCGGTGGCCTTGCCCTCGGCGATGGCGGCCAGCCGCTCGTAGGTCAGCCCCGGGCTGCCGCTGGCCCCGGCGTGCCCGATCACCCCGGTCTGCACCGCCAGGAAGTAGGCCACGAAGACGGCGCCGATCAGGTTGCCGATGAGCACCAGCGTCAGGTTCCGGACGACGTCCGCGACGCTGATCTTGCCGCGCATGGCGCTCAGCGGGACCAGCATCATGTTGCCCGTCGCCAGGTCGGAGCCGGCGATCAGCACGAGCACCAGGCCGAGGGTGAACGCCGCCCCCATGAACAGCGTGGGCAGCGTGCCCCAGGTCGCCGGGTCCAGGCCCGAGGAGACGGTGATGGCCACCAGCGCGCCGAAGGCGATGTACGCCCCGGCGAGGAACGCGCTGACCAGCACCCGGTCCCAGCTGCGGTGGGTCTTCTTGGCCCCGGTCGCGACGGCGGCCTGGGCCATCTCCTGCGGTTCACGATCGGACATCAGTGCCTCCGGGGGGTCGGACCCGCGGCCGTGGGCTCGGCCGGCGGCACCAGCCTCGCGGGCCGGGCGCCGTCCTGCTCGGTGAGCGGCTCAGGAGGAGGTGCCGCCGTCGCTCCCGCCCCCACCGCTGCTGCCGCCGTCGGAGCCGCTGGAGCCCCCGTCCCAGCCCCAGCCCCAGCCGCCGCCGTCGCTGCTGCCGTTGGCGCCGCCGTCACCGGTCCACAGCGGAGCGGACGACGACGAGTCGGAGCCGAGACCGCCGTACCCGCCGCCGCGCCGGGCACGGTTCCGGCGGAGGTCCCGCCGCGCGACGATCACCACCAGGCTGAAGACGGCGACCATGAACACGGCCAGAACGGCGAGGGCGAGCAGGAAGAACGACGGCATGGCGTCCTCGTCTCTCAGTGGGGAGCACGAGCCTGCCAGGGCCAGGGGCTCCGGCCGAGCAGCGCGCGGACCGTCCGGCGACGGCCGCGGGGCGCGGCGCAGAATGGTTGGAGGTGGCAACCAGGTCACCGCAGAACGGGAGGCGCAGTGGTCGAGGTCCAGCCGTTCGACGTCAGTGGCACCGAGGTGGGCGCGGACGGGATCCGCCGCTACACCGGCCTGCCGCGGAACGTCGTCGCCCTGCTGCGGGAGACGGTCGACCGGTTCCCCGACCGAACGGCCGTGGTCGAGCTCGACGGTCCCTCGATCAGCTACGCCGGGCTGTGGGCCCGCGCCGCCCGGGTCGCCGGCGGGCTGCGGGACGCCGGCATCGGCCCCGGTGACCGGGTCGCGGTCCAGCTCGGCAACGGGCTGGACTGGCTGCTGGCCTTCTGGGGCACCCACCTGGCCGGCGGGATCGTCGTCCCGCTGAACACCCGCCTGGCGCCGGCCGAGACCGAGTTCATCCTCGCCGACTGCGGCGCCGGCCACGTCGTCCGGCCGGGGGAGCCGCTGCCGGACGGCGAACCGGGCGAGGTCGCGGACCGGGCGCACACCGACGTGGCGGCGCTGTTCTACACCAGCGGCACGACCGGCCGGCCCAAGGGCGCCATGGTCACCCAGGAGAACTTCCTGACCACCATCGAGAGCGTGGTCCGCTGCCGCCAGCTGTCCCGGAACCCGGCGGTGTCCCACGCGACGCTGATCTCGGTGCCGCTGTTCCACGTCACCGGCTGCTGCTCGCAGATGATGACCCAGATCGCCCTCGGCGGGCTGTCCGTCGTTCTGCCGCAGTTCAAGCCGGCCCCGTTCCTGGCCGCCATCCCGCGGTACGGCATCACTCTGATCACCAGCGTGCCGACCATCTACGAGCTGGTGCTCCGGCATCCCGACCTGGCGACCACGGACGTCTCCACGGTCCGCACGCTCAGCTACGGCGGGGCGCCGATCGCGCCGGAGCTGGTGCACCGGCTGCTGGCCGCGTTCCCGCAGGCGCGGCTGGGCAACGGGTTCGGCCTGTCCGAGACCTCGGCACTGGCGACCTTCCTGCCGCACGAGTACGCCGCCACGCACGCCGACGCGGTGGGCTTCCCGACGCCGGTCGACGACGTGCGCCTGGACCGGCCGGACGACGTCTCCGGGATCGGCGAGCTGCTGGTGCGCGGGCCCAACGTCGTCGCCGGCTACTGGGGTGACCCGGTACGGACGGCGGAGACCTTCGTCGACGGCTGGTTGCACACCGGCGACATGGCCACCCTCACCGACGGCCCCGGGTGGCAGGACATGGTGCGGATCGTCGACCGGGCCAAGGACATGATCAACCGCGGCGGGGAGAACGTGTACTCCGTCGAGGTGGAGAACGCCCTGGCCGGGCACCCCGACGTCGTCGAGGTGGCGGTGGTGGGCGTCGCCGACCCGGTGATGGGGGAGAAGGTCGGCGCCGTCGTGCTGCCCCGGCCGGGGGTCACCGCCGAGCAGCTCGTCCCGGACCTGATCGCCTACGCCCGCACCCAGCTCGCCGACTTCAAGGTGCCGCAGTTCATCCGGGTGCTGGAGGCGCCGCTGCCGCGCAACGCCGGGGGCAAGGTGCTCAAGAGCCCGCTGCGCCAGGCGACCGGGTGGACCCCCGTCCCCCGCTGATCACCCCGCGCTGACCACCCGGCGCTGACCACCCCTCGGGGGGCAACCACCCGATCGGGGCATCAAGTGCTGCCCGCCGGCTGTCGATGCGACCGGACGGCCCGACGTGGGCCGGTGAGTCGAGTCCACCCGAAGGCAGCAGATGAGCGAGCAGGGCCACACGAGCGACGTCCCGGGGACGGCGTCCGTCCGCCGTCCCGAGGCCGCCCCCGGGCGGTTCCGGAGTGCGTCGGCGCGCAGCCGGTTCGACCGGCGCCGGGCCGTCGCCGTGGTGGCGACCGCCGCGCTGGGGTTCGGCGGCGCCGCGGCGATCGACGCATGGGCGTTCGCCGCCCCGCCGCTGGAGGTCGCGGCCGACCTGGAGCCGGCCGGCGACGGCCTCACCCGGCTCGTGGTGACCGGCGCGACCGGCGCCGTCACCGACGCCGAGCTCGCCGCGGTGCAGGCCCGTCCGGGCGTGGTCACCGCGCAGCGCATCTTCGACGGGTCGCTCCTGGTGGCCACCCGTGACCTGACCCCGGCCGACCTGGCCGCCGTCGTCCCCGGCGCGGACGTGCAGCCGTCGGCCACCGGCGAGCTGTTCGGCACCGTCAGCGACCCCTTCTGGGCTCCCTACGGCTACCACCTGGCCAACACCGGCAGCAACGCCTACGGGCAGCCGGCCGTCGCCGGGGCCGACGTCGACGCCCCCACGGGCTGGCGCGCGGGCACCGGCACCGGCATGGTCGTCGCGATCACCGACAGCGGCATGGACATCAGCCACCCGGACCTGCAGGGCGCGCTGTGGACCAACCCGGCCTGCGGCTCGGACGCCGACGGTGACGGGCTGGTCGGCGACTGCCACGGCTGGAACTTCTACACCGCCAGCGCCGACGTCGTGAACGCCGGCGGCAACTCCCACGGCACCGGTGTGGCCGGCATCGCCGGCGCCCGCGCGGGCAACGGCGAGGGCCTGGCCGGCGTCGCACCCGGCGTGCAGCTCATGCCGCTGGTCGTGGGCTACGGCAGCAGCGTGGACATGAACGCGGCGGCCTCGGCCATCCACTACGCGGTCGACCACGGCGCCGACGTGATCAACGCGTCGTGGGGCGGCCCGGGCACCAGCTCGGCGCTGAACGCGGCGCTGGCCTACGCGAGCAGCCACGGGGTGCTGGTCGTGGCCGCCGCCGGCAACGACGCGCTCAACCGCGAGACCACCCCGATGTACCCGGCCAGCTCGACCAGTCCGGCCGTGCTCACGGTGGGCTCCAGCACCGCGTCGGACACGATCAGCTCCTTCTCCGGCTACGGGCCGGTGACCGTCGACCTGTTCGCGCCCGGCACCGGCATCGTGGCGCCGGCCCCCGGTGGCGGCTACGTCGCCATGAACGGCACCAGCATGGCCGCGCCCGAGGTGGCGGCCGCGGTGGCGCTCTACCGGGCCCGGTACCCCGACGCCTCGATGGCCCAGCTCCGTCAGCAGCTGCTGGACGACACCCAGCGGGTGGGGTCCTACAGCGGCAGGTCGGTCACCGGTGGCCGGCTCTCGCTCACCGCGCTGGGCAACACCGCCACCGAGGTGCAGTACACCTTCACCTCGATGGTGGCCGCCGCGCCGGGGACGGTGACCCCGCAGGTCGTCGTCGCGGGCCCCACGCTGCCCGGCAGCTACTCGGTGCGCTTCGGCCTGGGTGAGGAGTACGAGAACGAGCTGTACGCCGTCTCGGGGCAGCAGCTCACCCTGGGTGGGGTGTCGGCGACCACCGACGACACCGGCGAGGTCGGCTTCGACCTCGGCACCCGGTCCAGCGCCGGGCCGCTGGTGCTGGCGCCGTCGACCGAGCTGGAGGCGGCGCGGTACGTGCTGACGGTGCAGATGTACCGGGACGGCGCCCCCGTGGGCCTCCGGTTCGCCGCCCCGCTGCTCGTCGGCCAGCAGGCCACCGCGCCCGCTCCCACGACCCCGGCCAGCGGCACGGCTGCGCCGACCTCGGCCGCCGGCGGCACGAGCACCCCGCGTGCGTCCACGACCGCGAGCCCCGGAGCCACGACCTCCGCCTCGCCCCGGCCCACCGGCGGCTCGACCCCGGGCGGCTCGGTCCCGGGCGGCTCCGCGCCGGGCAGCACGAGCGCTCCGGGA
>Ga0210040_10003690_pt1 | contig 20531 bp, 19 predicted proteins | sample CryGeyCG12114_NA_FD_185462 | JGI IMG/M metagenome (GOLD analysis project Ga0210040, IMG submission 185462) | Groundwater microbial communities from aquifer - Crystal Geyser CG19_WC_8/21/14_NA (SPAdes) (version 2) | ecosystem: Environmental > Aquatic > Deep subsurface > Groundwater | place: USA... | reverse complement strand
GCTTCCCCTCCCCCAGCGTACCACGGCCTTGGAGGTCAAGCCGTTACGTGCGCTGAATAAGTAGCGCATCCAGGTGGCCGGAACGGCCAAAAAGCCAAGTCAGTACAAGACAGGATTAGGTATGTTGTATACTGACCCTGCGTAGATGATAAGAAAGGCGAGCCGTTTACTACGGCGTCCGCCCCGCCTGCTTCCGCGCCGCTTAAGAGAAGGGGCGTGAAGCGGGTAGTTAACGACGATGACGACGACGTGCGTCCGCCTCCGAGAAGGTAGAGGACACAACCTCTTAAAAAAATTAGACAATAGAGCAGGCTTCAATGCGGAATATTGTATGAGGAGGGAATACGGCTGGACACACTAAGAAGGCCTCCTGGCACTGGAAACTCTAGGAGGAGGGCCTCGGTACTGAACACCTTAGGGAGGGACTTGTGGTGTGTGGTGTTGGATACTGGAGGAAGGCGTCGCACGCCGTCTCTGTAGGTGAAACGGTGGTCTTAGATAGGAGGAGATGAGGTCATCGGATATAATAAACGGTGAAACATGGTGCAATACGGTGTAATATAACTCGTATCTAAATGCTAAGCTATAGTTGCTTCGTGGGTTACTGAATGTTGTAGAAGTATTAATATATCGAGCCGCGAGCGAAGCCGATATCTATAAAACTTATGTTGGCTGTAATAACTGTAAGGTTTTGCGTGCAAACCCACCCTATACTACCTGGATGGCCCCGAAAAAGGATGGCTGCTGACTTCTGGGCACTAATTACCTCTAACTAACTATCTCCTGGAACCTAGCGCTCATAACTAATATATGTACTACCCCGAAGAAATAATGACGCGGGAGCGAGTGAGTCTGAAGATTAAGCTCCTCTTGTTTACATCGGATGCTGTTTACTAGTACGACGTCAATGAGTATATAGGGAATTAGGGGATGCAACAGACGCCAGCGAAATGTCTTCTGTATGAACACTGTATGATAGCTATGTGCCTGAGGGAATGAGAACCTAGATTAGCTCTATCAGATACCCGACGAGAAGGTTGTTGCTGTTGAACCGTCTTCGAAGCAAAAACATCCCAATCTATATCCTACTTTCCCTACTACCCCTCTTGCCTAATGTCATGTCTGCCTCACCTTCCAGGGTTTCATTTATAAATCTGACCATGTGATGAACCATCTCGGGCGGAACATCGTGTCCCACACCTGGCACCACAATGTCCTCCAAATGAAAGCCAGCACCCTCAAAGAAACCTCCTTTACCGCTAGCCTTCTTCAACCAATCCAGGAACGGCTTACCCTGTGCGTATGGCACTAGTTTGTCGGCGCTGACACTTGTTAGCAAGGCTTCGGCATATTGATGTCGACTCACCCCCCAGCCAAACATAACAGTCTCTTGTTTCCAAAACTCCTCGTCATGACCGGCATTATTCTGCTCTTTTCCTCTTGGGTCACCTCATCATAAAGATGCTCCTGCCCCTCTCTTCTCCCCAGCGTCCCCCATATCAATCCTGCTGGATCGTACTTCCTTACGCTCTCTACAAGTCCCACCGGAAAGTCCTTGCTGCCCAAAAAGTCTCTTCCATCACCCTCAGACCACGTCTCTCTTTTACTCAACCTCGCCCTGTCACTCATTAACCTCGCGTAGTCTGGACATCCAATCGTTGCGATCGCCGCGCTGACTCTCGAGTCCTGCATGAGCACATGCCATGCCGCATGTCCACCTAGACTGATGCCCATGACCAAGTTTTGTACGATCTTCCTCTCATTCGACGGAAACACATACGCGGCTATATAGTCCATAAGCTGCGACGTATCAACACTTGTACCCTGGTAGGAACTGAACATGTCCTGCGCGTGCTTCTCGTTCCCTTGCCGCCATGCCTCATTGCTGATCTTGCTGACCTCTCTTGAACCGTGGTTGCGTTGGTCGAAAGAGGCGGCTATCAAGCCTTTCGACTTGGACGACGGACGCGAGTTGTACGACTGGATTATGTGTGCGGCGAACGGGGCCATGCAGGCTTGTGTCTGGAGACGAGGGTGTAGGAGCCAAAGAACTGCGACATCAGTGGCGGAGGGTTGTAGCTCTTCCACACCGTAAACATTGACGAGAAGACCAGCTATACAGTGAGTGGATGAGGAGATGGGTGGTGGATGGGGAATTGAGGCAGCGGTAGAGCCGGACGGAGCGGGCTTGGGAGTGCCATAAGTGGATTCCACTGGGTTATTAGTTTTGACGGACATGATGCTGTGTTAGACCAAGTGAAGGAGTTGAAGAATAAAAATACAATAGCAGTGGTAGGTAAGTATTGTACAATCCTACCTGTTCTCGTTCTTTACGCTGTTCGGAGTTGTGCCGCGGCTATAAAATGTGGGGGAACTCTGTTCACTGGCAGCATCCGTTATATCCACGTTCCTGGAGCGCTTTTCGGCGGAGGTAAAAAGCTATGGAGTCCATTTTCGGTCGCGACCTGGCACGACATTCAGAAGTGTAGATCCAGGACAGATCGGTTGAAGTCAAGAAAGAAGAATCATTGAGCGACGCAGATATCGAACCTCCAATAGATTGCAATAATAGATCTAATGCTTTTCTGAGAATATACACAACCTGATTTATCGTGATGTGAATCGAAGTCAAGCGATGAAACTGGGCAGTCATATTGTTCGATGAACGATGACCAATGTAATTGCCTTCTAATCGATCATGTGTACAACGAGAAGACCTGGAATTTTTGTGCTCTCGGATATGTAATGTACCCCTTCAACCATGGCCTAGTTTGACAATCTCTTCCAATTGCTCCTCAGACCAAGGCCCTTGGTATACTATTCCTTGTGGGAAGAACGTTCATCGACACTTGAGGAAAGGAAGTGCGACTCGAGAAGAACCCGCGTAAAGACCGGGGTAGCTGTACTATGCCATCGGTGACCCGAATTCCTGCAACTCTAACAGGCATGTAATGTCGCGTGAACAAAGGCTAGCGTGTTCTGTGCATATGGGTGACAGTTGCGAATACGCAGGTGGGTGGGTGACACGGCTTCAGCTTCCTCAACCTGGAGCCTTTATGAAGGCGTCGAAGCCGAATGCCGTTTGACCAGCATTCCGTTAGCAGTGCAGCAGCACCGCGGTCCAACCTTCAGATGCACCACCGACCATCGCTTTATACCTCTGACAGGCATTTTCCAAGGACGGAGCGAGTGTCTTGTCAATCAAGGCGAAGCGTCACTCGGCTCGTGCCCACTAGTCGTGTACTATTTGCAACCTGTTGAGAGCTTCGCAAGTTTACTTGAACCGCAATGTCCCCTTTACTCTTTGAGAGAAATTGGCAAACCATGATCGAGTGGGTGCTTCCTCCATTTCTCTTATCAAGTCGTCGTAATGTGTAGGATTGCTCGCTGGTGTTCGCAAGGAAGACGGAATAGGGTATTGACGCGCGAGACGATCATCAAGAAGCGAGTATAGGACGTTTGTTTGTTTCATCTCTTTGTTCTCGTCCAAGCTGGCAGGTGCCTTGGGAGTTGCTTCACCGGCTTGAACATTTTCTGCGGCTGCGCTTGCTGACAAAGGTTGTTCGTAACGTTGTATCCTCTGTTGCATCACCTTCTGAAAAGAGACATTTTCTGGCCGAACTTTATCCACGGGCCATCTTTGAATTATACGTGCCCAATGCTTCAATGCGCCCTTTCATACAGTCAGTAAGGTATTCTGTAGGGGACCATATGAACGCACGGATTGAGTAGCCATAGCAAGTCAAATGTCGGCACAGATAGAGAAGATCAGATGTAATTCGCAAAGACAGAGGAAAAAGTCATGGGCAAGTACAAGAGCATGTCTGAGTACTGTGGATGACGGCTTAGACTTCAGGTGCAAGCTGACCATGATGGCTGCGATCAGACCGGCACGTGACTGACACGAGGCGTCGTTCTGTGGCGACTGACTGACTTGGTGTGGAGCTTTCCGTTCTCGGCTTGTGGCGCAGCTTCAGGAACCCGCGGAGGCATCACAATCCAGACGTCCACTCCTCCTGCTTCCACAATCTTCGACATCATCCGCATCCCGATATACCTACGCCTCGTCCCTTCCCATTTCCGGGACCTCATAGACTTTCGCAAAGTTTGTTTGCACCTTTTTGGTCGTCTATCGATAACTGGGCTCATCATGAGCCCTCAACGATATGAGGCGGTAAGTGATTGCCGCTGACGAATCTCAGTGTCCGAGTCAATGTGCATCATGCTGACAGATTCGGCAGGTCAACTCCCACGACAACGATGACCTTGATTCTCCCATAACACCCTCTTCACCCCCACCTTCGTTTCACTCCAGAGCCTCGTCTCCTACGTCCCACAGACTACTAGCGCAGGATGCCGACAACAATCTGGCAGACACATTCGACGATGGCGAAGCCTCGGATGCTGAAAACGACGGTGACGACAGACAACGATTGATGCGCGCTGATACCTCAACCCCAATCGGAAGCCCTGTGGTGCCTCCATCCAATGCCTCCAGACCACCGGTAGTTGCCAGAAGAGTGGTGACTGAACTACCAGCATTCCAACCAACAACTTCACAGTCGAGAGGGCCACAAATGCCAGTTAACGATGGAGTGTTCGCCAATTTATCAGCGAAACCTACACTTGGAGAACAATTGGAGGAAAAGCCACCGGTACGTTCCACCACGATGCTAGGCTTCGTCCATACTAACATGACCACAGACATACGAGCAAGCAGCAGCCGACGCCGCTCCTCCATACTGGGAAACTACGATTCTTGCTCCAGGCATGTCCTCCGATGAAGTTTATGTCGACGGCCTACCGGTTGGTTCTGTTTTCTCGTTCATCTGGAACGGCATGATAAGCATGTCTTTCCAGCTCGTCGGCTTCTTACTCACATACCTCCTTCATACCACTCACGCGGCTAAGAATGGTAGCCGAGCCGGTCTTGGCCTCACACTTGTTCAATACGGTTTCTACATGAGAAATCCTGGCGGATCCGCAGATACAGGAAACCCAGGACAATTTAACAATGGAGCACCGCCGGATCCCAACAGTCACAACTTTGATCCTAACAATGTCGACGGAAGCGCTGATGGAGGAAGTGATAACATGTCCGGCGTATCGAGCAGCGACCTCATTTCTTATGCTTTGATGATTATTGGTTGGTTTATTCTTATTCGTGCAGTCTCCGATTTTCTGAAGGCGAGGCGGCACGAAGCGCTCGTGCTGCAGAGTCCGGCGAGAGGGCTCTCTGTGCCCGTTGTGGCGGCGGGTGAGACTCCTGAGACGGCCGCCTAAACCAGGAGACGTCAGCGTGTAACTAGGAGCGAAAGGCGGAGCAAGCCTGGAGTTGGACGGACAATGGGAAATGAAAACCGAATTCGCGAACTTTCAATATGCAAATGGTCTATGGATACATGCATGAAGTGAAGTCATGTAAGATCGTAAATATTTGTCTGACCACAAACGTTCCTCCATGCTGGTCGACGAACTACTGTTCAAGACCCCCTAATGAGGTGGCATAAGCAGTTCACGCGACGTTCCCAGATAAGATCGCGGGCACGCATTTGCTGCACCTGTTGCTGCATGTAGCTCATGCGCCCATCTCAATCTTGCTCTCTAGTCTGCGCTCGTCCCTCAATTCCGTCAGACGCTCAAGAGCCTTCTGAAGCGGGATCAAAGCACCTTGCTTCTGCGTGTCTGGATCATCACGGTTTCGAATATTGACGGTGCGAGATTCTTGTTCTTGTGCGCCGACGACTAAACAGCATAGTTAGCTACAATGCCGTAATTCTTTTCCAACTGAAACATCCTTTCACTTACCGAAAATGAAATTGTACTGTGCCAGCTGTGCAGATCTGATCTTCTTTTGCAACGTGTTGCCCGAGACATCAATGTCGACATACATCCTCGCCTTGTGAAAGATGGACTGGATCTCTCGCACGTAGTCTTCCGCTCCTTTCATGACTGGGATGACCATGATTTGGCGTGGCGAAAGCCAGAAAGGCCATTTCCCGGCAAAGTGCTCGCACAGAATGGCAATGAAGCGTTCGAAGGATCCGACGATCGCGCGGTGGATCATGACTGGGCGCGCCATGCCGACGCCTAGACCCTTTTCCTTGTCGGCTTCGGGTTGTGTGTCGTGAGTTTTGTCGGAGTGTTCACCAGTGCGGTACTCGAGCTTGAAGTTCTGGGGACCTTGGAAATCGAGCTGGATGGTGGCGCATTGGTATTCACGCTTCAGGGCATCGGAGATGGTGACGTCGATCTTGGGACCGTAGAAGGCGCCGTCACCGGGATTAAGCTCCCAGTCGTCGCCGCGGAAGTTTTGCAGGGCTTGCTTGAGACGGGTTTCGGCGGCGTCCCATTCCGAGAGCTTGCCCATGTAGCCTTCCGGGCGGGTGGAGAACTTGAGCTTGAAGGGGAAGCCGAACAAACCATAGACGTAGGTCATGAAGTCGAACAGACCTTCCACCTCTTGCATGACTTGTGCTTCGGTGCAGAAGATGTGTGTGTCGTCTTGTTGGAACTTGCGGACACGAGTGAGGCCGGACAGCGCACCAGAGGCTTCGTTGCGGTGTAGGACGCCAAAGTCAGCAACTCGCCATGGCAAATCACGGTACGAATGCTCCTCGTCCTTAAACATGATACAATGACCTGGGCAGTTCATAGGTTTCAGGGCGAAGATGCCTTTGTCTTTGTCTTTAGCCTCGGCGAGAGGGGTCTTACCGTCGGGCTTCTTGTCTGACAAGGGCATGGGATCGACGGCATCGCCCTTGACTTCGACGCGGAACATGTCATCTTGGTAATGTTGCCAGTGGCCGGACGTCTTCCAAAGATCGACATCATACATGTTGGGGGATTGCACTTCTTGGTAACCCCGGTCCCAGTATTGCTCACGCAGCATCTGTTGGAGTGCATTGAAGATTCGCGTGCCGTGTGGGAGGAGGAATGGGGAGCCAGGGGAGAGCTTGCTGAACATGAAAAGCTTTTGTTGCTTGCCAATTTCTTGGTGGTCACGCTTCTTGGCTTCAGCGAGAAAATTCTCCCATTCTTTCAGTTGTTGTTTGGTTGGAAATGCAACACCGTGTATACGTTGTAGGGAGTCGTTGGTTTGGTCGCCGAGGAAATAAGCCGAGGAATTCTTCATGATTTTGAAAGACTCAATCTTGCGTGTGTTTTGTATGTGAGGTCCTTGGCACAAATCGACTAGAGAGCCGTTGCGGTAGACTGTGGAAGATTCGCCATCGGGCACGAATTTCTCGATGTAGTGCATCTTGTACTTGCTGTATCCGAACATTTTGCGGAGGTTGTCTTTGGAGACTTCGAGACGTTCGAACGCTTGCTTGTCTTTTGCAAACTTCTTGGCTTTCGATTCGATAGATGGCCATTCTGATTCCTTTACTGCTTGTCCAGGTTCCAATGCCATATCGTAGAAGAACCCCATGGCTGTAGGTGGACCATGGGATAATCGACAACCATACTCGTGCTCTGCACATTCTCCGAGAACGTGTGCTGACGAGTGCCAAAAGACATCCCGTCCTTCATTGTCTTCGAAGGTAAGATACAACACCTTGCTGTCTTTCTCCAGTGGTCGATCAAGATCCCATAATTGTCCATCAACCTTGGCTACGACAATCTGACCGGCTCGTTCTTTTGGCACATTCTTGAGTAACTGGCCGGGAGTCGTCTCCCATGCCTTTCCTTCTATGCTCGATTGCTGACCTGGAGCAGTGGTGAGCTCAATCTTGATCTCAGGCTTGTCCCTGGAGGCAAGCTCTTGATCATATTCCTTCTTTAGTTGGTCAAAAAATTCATTTCTTTCGACAATAAAGTCTGGCAATTCCTTGGCTGGAGCCGGGCCTTTGGGTGCTGCTTGAGTAGACATGTTCTTTGTTCTGTCTGGTAATTTCTTACTTTGAGTCGGACTTGTTGGCCTTTTCGTGGTCTGGCTTTCAGGGGTGGATGAGTCAGGGCCAACAGTGCCGTTTTGAGTCATATTTGTGCCTTTCAAGACCCCCCAAAGATCGTGAGGATTCAAGCTGACCTTCTTCGAATGGCTCATATCGTAGTTAGACCAGATGGATGTGGAGAAAGTGTGTACCAATCCGCGGGTACAGGCCAGATCTTTTGGGATGGGTCGGTGAGTCACGTGTCTGACTCCGACAGAAATATTCCTGCATGCAGCTCCGCAAAACTTATGCATATGGCACCGCAAGCTTGAATCTATCTCAACAGCAACACACACATTCCCAGCAACAATGTCTTTCCGAGGCGGCGGAAGAGGTCGTGGTGATTTCAGAGGTGGTGCGCGAGGAGGAAGAGGTGGAAGTTTCGGAGGTTCGTGAAAAAAGTTCCCGGCGCACAAGAATTCAAGACTGATGGTGGTGCTACAGGCGGTCGAGGTGGCTTTCAACAACAAAGTTATGGACCACCAGATCAAGTGTTCGGTGAGTGCTCTTTGGCTTTAAGATGATCTTGGATTCTAATTTTACGTAGAAATGGGCGCTTTCGTGCACGCTTCCGAGGGCGAGATGGTTTGCGAGTCCATCAACCCAAAGATTCCCTACTTCAACGCACCAATCTACCTTCAAAACAAGGTCAGACTGATCGCGAATCATGAAAGAGACATACTAAACAGTACAGACTGCTGTCGGCAAGGTCGACGAAATTCTAGGACCCATAAACCAGGTCTATTTCACAATCAAGCCGCAGGAGGGCATACAAGCTACGTCGTTCAAGACCGGAGACAAGTTCTATATCGGCGGAGATAAACTACTACCTTTAGAGAAGTACGTACGCATAAAGCACTAGAAGGGAAATATGCTAACAGACAATAGATTCCTACCGAGACCAAAGCCACCACCAGGTGCATCAAAGGTCAGAAAGTCCGGCGCAGGCGGTCGCGGCGCACCCAGAGGTTTCGGCAGAGGCGCACCCAGAGGACGAGGTGGCTTTGGTGCAGGAGCGCGAGGAGCGCCTAGAGGAAGAGGTGGCTTTGGTGGAGGTAGTTTTGGCGGAGGTGGCTTTGGTGGAGCACGAGGAGCACCTCGTGGTGGAGCACGAGGTGGTAGCTTCTCCGGCGGCCGTGGGTTCTCCAGAGGTGGAAGCTTCGGTGGTCGTGGGCGCGGAAGAGGATAGATGTCAGGATCAAAAGCTCTACTGTTACAGCATTCGAATGGCGTTCAGGCGATACCCTCGAAAGGATAGGAGGCCGTGGGTACAGTTATGGTTCTGCAGTGCAAGACGAGAAGAAGGAACACACATGATCAGCTATGGCCTTCACTTCCAATATTACCGTCCACAAGTGGTCACCTACCTGTAAGTATGGACTGACCATGCGTTGAACACGACACATAGCGGCGAGGCTGTTCAGCCTTGCGCTTTTGCTTGCATGCAGTGATCTACGAATCTGCTGGTGGATCCAAATGACGACAGTGGGCCAACCATACAAGGTCCCTGCGCAAGGCACTGAGATCTGTTGTCCAACTTCCTGTTCAAGTTCCATTCCTACAAAAAGTCCTGCTTTTATTGTATGCTCCAAGTCTACATACTCTGAACTCGAAACCGTATTCAAACTTCGTTTTGTTCATTCCACCTCCTACTACCACAGCCACGCGCATTACTACAAGTATGTCACGACGAGCAGGCGCAACAAGCGCCGGGCATGAAGAAACCACGGTCAAGCCGAAAGGCAACGCTCAAGACAAGCAAGTCGTGCTACTGTCCCAGGACACAGGTCATTTCAGTCTGGTCAAGTATGTGTATCTGACAACGCCTCTCCAGCAGCAATACTGATCCATTGCAGGGCCCTTCACCTGGCTGATCTGATCACTGAAATGAATGGTATGTGTCTCGACCACTGCACAGCTGAGGACTTTGCTAACACTTTCCAGGGTTTTGTGGTTGTATGTAGAAGACTATCCCTATCCGCCTCTGACCTATCCTCTAACCTGCACAGTCATGTCCATCCTCTCCTCTATGAAATACTGCATGGGCGACCCCTCAGATTACACAAACTTGTGGGCTGCTTTCGGCTTCATGCCCTTCGGCTTGTTCTTCGATTTCTTCGATGGCAAAGTGGCCCGGTGGAGGGGCAAGTCCTCTCTCATGGGACAAGAGCTGGATTCATTGGCAGATCTTGTATGCTTACAATAACCCCATGCAGCCACTCCTTGCGCAATCAAGCTGACAAAGACCAGATATCATTTGGCGCTGCCCCGGCGGTGGCAGGTTTCGCTATTGGCTTCCGTACATTCTTCGATCAACTCATCCTCGCATTCTACGTCCTTAGCAGTCTCACACGACTCGCGCGGTTCAACGTCACTGTCGCTATGCTGCCCAAGGACAAGACTGGAAAATCACAATACTTCGAAGGCACTCCAGTGCCGTTTGCATGCTTGACTGGCACGGCCATCATGGCCACATGGGCATTCATGGGCTGGCTTCATGAGTCAATACCTTTGGGCACGGTCATGCAGGGAACATTGTTGGAGTTCCATCCTGCGTCGATATTCTACATCATCAATGGATGTCTTATGGTTAGCAAGACGCTACATGTGCCAAAGCCATGATTGGTTCGATCGTATCATGGCTTCGTTGCTTGCGACCGGAGTGGAGAATTAAAAGTGATTGGATTATGATAGCACGCATACAGCATTGCACAGGCCTGCAGGGAAGAAGGCAGGATGCCTCTCTCGACCCTCTTGTCATAAGGCGCAATGCCGTCAAAAAACACGAACACCTCAGCAAATTTTACCACTGAGGGACACACCAATCTTGACTTCTACGTAAGACTGGCATTTTGCTAAACTTCGCTCTACTTTTCTCCGCATCTGTTCCGCTGTACCTGTCGAGCTACAAGGAGAGCCGCATAGTAACTTTGAATCTCCGTGTCATGACGAGAAGTGCTTTTTATTCCTCTCTATGGGACATCCAAGATGTTGAAAATGGGTATCACAGTGTTGTTGAAAAACGAGTCATAAAACGCTCATGCGGCACGCCGACCGTCTAGCCATCTATGCAAAGCCCTTCCCTCTGGTTAAAACAACCCGTCTATCTCGCCTGTTTCAGCGTCAACATCAACGTTCAGGTAGCCCGGGGCAGTAGGCAACCCTGGAATTGTCTGTATATCCGCTGCAAGTGCATACAGATATCCTGCACCCACCGCCAACCTCACATCTCTAATTGGGACGGTAAATCCCGTTGGCGCGCCCTTGAGTTCGGGATCGGTACTCAAAGAATATTGTGTCTTAGCAATGCAGATGGGTAGGTTGCTGAAACCTTGCTTGTTGTACATATCGACCTTCTTCTGTGCGAGCTCGGAGAATTCGACCTTCTCCGCGCCGTACATTTCCTTGCCGATCTTCTCAATGCGCTCCTGCACACTGCCGTTGAGGTCATACAGGAGCTTGGGATCTGTGGGTTTGGAAGATGCAGCAATGACGCCTTTTGCAAGGTCAATAGCACCACGACCTCCTTCTGCCCAGTGGTTGGCCGGAATAGCGGCTTCGGCACCAGCAGCCAAGGCTTCTTCTTCGATAGCCTTGATCTCAGCATCAGTGTCGGTTTCGAATTTGTTGATGGCTACCACGACAGGGACACCGTACGATTTGGCATTGGAGATATGCTTGCGAAGATTGACGCAGCCAGCACGGACGAGGTCGACGTTCTCTGTTCGATATGCTTCAGGCAGAGCTGTGCCAGCAGAGACTGCGGGGCCTCCACCATGCACTTTCAGGGCCCGGACAGTAGCGACCACAACGACCACGTTGGGGAACAGGCCCGAAGAGCGGCACTTGATGTTGAAGAAGCGTTCGCCGCCCATGGTGAAGTCGAAGCCAGCTTCGGTCACGACGTAGCCAGCGCTGGCATCATGATCTTCGTCCGGTTCTGTACCAGCGAGTTTAAGCGCCAGCTTGTCGGCAAGGACGGAGCTGTTTCCGATGCTGATATTGGCAAAAGGACCGGCATGGACAAAGACCGGTGTGCCCTCCAGACTTTGCATCAAGTTAGGTTTGATGGCGTCACGCATCAGTGCAGTGAGTGCACCACCAGCACCAATGTCATCGCAGGTGACTGGGTCACCAGCCTTCGAAGAACCAATGACCATGCGACCAAGTCGCTCACGCATGTCATTGAGATCATTAGACAGTGCGAGAATTGCCATACACTCACTGGCAACAGAGATATCGAATGCTGTCTCGCGAGTGTGGCCTTTCTCTGTTGGGGCTTGACCAATAGTGATACCTCGAAGATGTCTATCATTGACATCGAGCACTCGTCGCCATGTGATCGACTCTGGATCGATGTCGAGACGAGCAAAACGTCGAATTTCGTCCTCTGTCAAATCATCTGGGTTGGTTTTGTCTATGCCCAGCTTCTTCAGCCTTCGCATCATGATTGGTGCAAACGCACGCTTGCCCTTCTTCGCAGGCACCAGGCGTTTGTACAGAGCGCCATCCTTCTGTGTGGATTCATGAAACATCCTCGTATCGATAGCGGCAGCCAGTAAGTTGTTGGCAGCAGTAATAGCATGGATATCGCCAGTCAAGTGGAGGTTGAATTCATCCATAGGAATGACCTGACTATAGCCACCTCCGGCGGCGCCACCCTTGATACCAAAAGTAGGACCCATACTTGGTTGTCTAACGTTCGCAAACGCAATCTTTCCCAAATGACCACCGAGAGCTTGAGTCAGACCCATTGTCGTTGTCGATTTGCCTTCACCAAGTGGAGTTGGTGTGATACCTGAAACTAAGATGTACTTGCCGTTCTTTCTGTGAGCCAACCTTGACACGACGCCGAGGTCGACCTTTGCCTTGTATGCTCCGTAAGGTTCCAGTTCATGGGAAGCGATTCCCACCTCATGTGCTAGCTGCGTGATCTTCTTAGGATGCTGTGACCTCGACACAGCGATATCTGAGGGAACTGGCGTCTTGAGCTTCAAGGGTAGTGGCACGACCTTCCTTGCCTTTAACCTGTGGGAGTAGCTTGTGGCAGACTCGACCACATTCTGAAGCAACATAGCCACCGTCATCGGACCAACACCACCTGGTACGGGAGTGATCTGCGAGGCAACCTCGACTGCAGATTCAAAGTCAACGTCACCAACCAGTCTCTGTCCGGATTTTTTAGATTCATCTGGAATGTAGTTGGTGCCAACGTCGATGACAACGGCCCCTTCTTTCAACCAATCTCCTTTAACAAAACCAGCTTTGCCTATTGCTGCTACCACAATATCTGCTCTTTTCACAATGCCCTTTAGATCCTTTGTCTTTGAGTGACACACCGTGACTGTGGCATCTGCGTTCTTGAGCAAATAGCTCACAGGGCTTCCCACGATGTCGCTTCTACCAATGACAACAGCGTCTTTGCCCTTCAAATCAACCCCACTCTCTTTCAGCAACACCATCACACCTTTAGGCGTGCATGGTACGAAAAACGGCTTTCCTCCCCTCTTGGCAAGCTCTCCAATGTTTGTAGCTCCAAAACCATCGACGTCCTTCTCATCCACCACGGCTGAAGTGATTGTGTGCTCGGACAAATGATCGGGTATAGGCAATTGTACGAGAATACCATGGACGGATGGGTCATTGTTGAAACATTCAATTTGTTGGAGGAGTTCTGGCTCACTAATGTCAGAAGGCAGGTGTACCAGCTCGCACGCAATTTCTGCCTCCTCTGCGGCCTTAAGCTTCATGCGCACATAGGTTGTCGAATCTGGCCTATCACCGACTTGTATGATCTTGAGGCTGGGTATGAAGCGGGGGTTGGTCCTCTGCTTCTCTTTGATCTCGTCGTGCAGCCTCGAGCGTATGCTCTTTGCGATGGCCGTACCATCAATCTTCGTGCCCACCATTTTGGTGGGGGTGTAAGAGAAGGTCCGTCGTTGAGTAGATTGGGCAATGCGATGCAGTTGACATGCGTTGATAGGGCGAGGAATCTGTTTATTCGAATTCCGTGGTCCAAAATCGCTTCGGAAGGACTGTCTCAACGTGCAAGAAGCTGTATGAGTGGACGACAAGGACCTTGCAGGAAAGATGGTGTGGGGAGGAAAAGTCCGTCTGCATGCAGATCTCGGCGTACTGTTGGAGTAACGAAATATGTATGGGTGCGCGACGCGACCCGAAACGAAGGCCATGTTACTGAATTGGAAGAGTGGATCTTAGAACAATGTATAGGCTGTTTCAGTGCATGTTGAAGCACACAGAGGCAGACATCAAGTCATGCTGTTACGTGTCATAGATGTCGCAACCAGCATTGGCCAATGTGAGGAATTGTGTTGCGGCATTCGAACAAAAAGTCCCCAGGCCGTTCCGAGTGCTTCCAGTGATCGCAAGAACCGCGTGCTTGGCGTCCGTCTCAGATTCAAGTTCTCACACATCGTGACTTGCCTTCACCAACACCGCAATCATAATTGCACACTGTAAACACCACACTACTATCAACTCTCACTGAACGAAAACTCACGTTGCGAGTCGACCGAGCATTCAAAACACGTTCTGACCACTTTCTTGCTTCGATCACAGAATGAGGCCTACACTACTGCAAGGCCATGTATGTTTGATCCTCTCAATAGTGCCCGAGAATTTACTAACAAGATGCTGTACAGGAGCGCTCGCTCAATCAGATCAGATACACGGCCGACGGCGACATTCTCTTCTCAGTTGCAAAAGACAAGGTGGTTTGCGCCTGGTACACAACCAACGGTGAGCGGTTAGGAACATACCATGGTCACCAAGGTGCAGTCTGGACAGTCGATCCTTCACCCGACACCAGACTCCTAGCCACAGGTGCTGCAGACAACACAATCAAGCTATGGAATATTGCGTCGGGTGAATGCCTAAAGACCTGGGAATGTAACACAGCCGTCAAGCGTGTACAATTCAGCGCAGATGGCAAGCAGCTTCTGGCCGTCACCGAGAAGCGCATGGGATTTTTGGGCACAATCCTTGTGTACGACGTCAGGTATGGTGAAGATCTTACGGACCAAGCAAATGAGTATAGCCTGAAAATCACATGCGAAGAGAGCAAAGCCACTGTTGCCGGTTGGAGTTACCTGGATAAATACATCATCTCCGGCCATGAAGACGGGACAGTCAGCCAGTGGGATTCCAAGGTAAACTGAGTTGGCTCATACGGTAGTACAGACAGTGCTAATTGTGCTACAGACTGGAGAGCTGATGGAAAGTCGCGAGGTGCACGAATACGATACGCAGATTAATGATCTTCAATTTTCACCAGACAGAACCTACTTCATCACAGCCGGCAAGGACAAGTCCGCCAAAGTACGTATATCTTTTCAGTTTGCTATGGGCACTATTGACGATACTAGATTGTCTCTGCCCGAGATCTTGAGGTTCTGAAGACGTACGTAGCAGACACTCCACTCAACACGGCAGCTATCACGCCAAAGAAGGACTTCGTCATTCTAGGTGGAGGCCAAGCTGCTATGGACGTGACAACCACGTCTGCTCGACAGGGAAAGTTCGAGGCACGATTTTACCACAAAATCTTCCAAGACGAGATTGGCAGAGTACGAGGCCACTTCGGTCCTCTCAACACGATCGCTGTCCATCCAAAAGGTACTGCGTATGCATCTGGTGGTGAGGACGGCTATGTCAGAATGCACAGTTTCGACAAGTCGTACTTCGACTTCATCTACGAAGTGGAGAGAGAACAACAAAGAAAATAGAATGCTAAGGCCCAATTCATGAGGGTTTAACGAGACACAAAGTGATGACGAAAGAAAAGTCAGCGAGTTGCCCTTCCTTCGCCATGATCGTTCCGATGCTCGATCTGGCCATGAATAACTCGGCCTCGAGATTTCCCGGCCTGTGAAAAAAGGCTGCGCAAGCAGTAAACAGGTGCCATCCTCCCACAATATACAGGGCTTGCGGCACGGCTGCTTAAGGCCAATCCCGTCGCCATTAAAGTGAGCAATGTACCATGACCGAGATCAGGCACGAAAGAGGCTGGTCTACAGAACGAGAACCATGTACGGTCAAAAACACCACTTCTCTGTGGACGGCGGAATTCGGAGCCGCAGACTGCCTGGTCGAGAACTTGACGTCGAAGGGCAACTCACTTCGCGTGGGCTCTCCCGTCCTCCAAAGAAGTCTTGTGAGACGTGGGCCGTTACCAGCGTCGCGGAGTGGCTGCACGTTTGGGGCGAAGTGATAATCAAGGCCTGGTGTCAGAAGAAACATGGACCCGATCACCACCGTGACTGGAACGCAATTCGACAGATGGAATTAGATTTGAGCTACATACCCGCTTGCTAAATTTCAACAATGTCATCATTCTCATTCACTCATAAACCATAACCTTCTTTAGTTGCAAACTTCTGATATTCACCTCCTGCCACAAACCTCAATTACTCACGCTAAAGTCCCTCCGATCGACCTTTCCGCCCATACTCTCGCAGAAATCCTTTAGGCCCAGTGCTCCCTCTTCGAACCTCTCTTGTACGTACTTCCCTGCCTTGGCTTTCACTGCCTTTGCAAGCACGCCCCTCTGGCACTCCCAGGTCGTGTACTCGCACTCCTCTCCACCGTCGCCTCTCTTCACTGGCCGTATCTCGTGCACGCGCTGGGCCTGCAGCATCCATTTCGGGTAAGCTTTCCCAATATTGGCGTACGAGGAATCCATCGTCCAGACGATGCGATAGACGCCCGTGCGCGATTTGGTGTGCGTTTTCGTGCGGATGAGCGTGTCTTCGAGAGGGTCGTCGGGACGGGAGACTTCGGTGACGGTGATGTGAATATAAGAGGCTTCCGGGGACGGTAGCTTCATCCGGACGTGGAAACTCATCTTCGTGCCGAGTTGGATGCGTACTGAGGGTTCGCCGTACAGGGCGTTGATGGTCTGGAGGTTGCGCTCCTTGGCTTTGGCTGCGAGGCGGTCATCGCTTTTGGGAGCGGGAAGGAGGGAGTTGCTGGTTGGCTTGGGGTCTGAGACGAGATTGTTGGGGACAGGTTCCGGCGTGGTGCCAGAGGCGGTGGATTGTCTGCGTGAGGCGAGGGACGCCTGGTACTTTTTCACGGCAGATAGGCCACCAGTGGACGAAGCCGTGCTTGCTCGTTTGCTGGTGTTGGATTCCTGTACCGGCGCACCGGGCGTTTGTGGTCGCGAGGCTCTTCGTGGTGGAACAGCTCCGTCTGTAAGATCACTATCGTGGCTTAATGCGACGCTGGTTCTCCGGACTATATCGGCGATTTCTGCGTTTGTTTGGTGATCTTCGTCGGGTGGTTGGTAGGTGATGGTGACTCGGGGAACAAACCTGTTCCAGTCTTTCCATGTTTCTGTGTTTCGTAGTGTACGAAAGACAAGAGCGGCTGTCGCTTCAATGCGTACACTGGTGTGGAAGATTACCGCGGCAGAGGAGGCGGGTATATCTGGGGTCGAAAAGTCCGGCTTATCCTTTGCGGCCATGATACTGGACTATGTCCTGTCGGACAACCAGACCGGTGTTGCTTCTGACCTTGTGCCTTGTTCTGAGCTCAATACCAAGGCTGAAACGTCGCGGCTCTGAGCAAAGGGTTTCTTTTGGTAAGATAAGAAAGCTGTCACTGTTGAAAAGTAGAACACACACCAGGCTAGCCAAAACAACAGAGGCACGAGATCAAATAATATTGGACATATGGCAGGAATCAGAGGGACTTGTGGAAGCAAACACCACAACGAAGCAAGTACGTGCACATCGTAACATGTCAATCCTAGTGTAAAAGTTCTTCATCGGGCTCTGCCAGCTCAAAATGCACTATTTTAGGAGAATTTTTCTTTGATGTATGGCATGGGTCTTACCTAAGGCCTGGTTGTGACTCCTCCCTTCTCGAGGTGAGTGGGGCGGGTTAGTCCGTTGTACAAGTACGGATCGAATGTAAGGCTTTGATAAGCGAGCTCGTACTGCGTCACATGTGGCGTAGATCAAGCCCATTCTTTACAGGACAGGAACCCTTGCCGACATCGACTAGTGGCTGGGTGTTCGAATCTGCAATGTCCTTGTGTACCAGAGTCTCTCTGGTCCGAAGCTGATTCTTGCACAATACGAGATATCGCATTACTCAAACGAGCTTGGCCGAGAGGGAATGAGTGTCGACAAGTGCTTGTCCCAGTCACCGGGCCACAAAGTAATAGCGATTCTATGCTGTCGCGTGGTTTGAAGGAGAACGGCCGGCACAAGTCGAGAGATTGCAAAGCGGTCTTTCCAACACGAGAGACTCTATTTGTGACGTGAAACCAGCGATTAAAGAATCTTGAGGGATAAAGGACACGGGTCAGTCACGAGCACGCACTCGCAGCTGTGAACCTGGAACTAGAACTTGAAGGGGACTTGAAGAATGCCAGCAAGCAAAGGTTGGCGAGTTTGTTCTGTTGGCCATTTGCTCCGAGTCACTGCAGTAGAGTGGCACGTGAGTGGCCCTCTTCGCCTTCACGACGAGAAGAATACCGTAGCACCTAGGTACCGAGGTAGGGGCGAGCAGACAGAATGCCCCCCTTATGACTTCGCCCATGGCAGCTGATCGGTCAGAGTCACTTGGAAGTTCCAAGGTTCAAGTTGGAGCCTGCAGCCTGCAGGTGCCCAGGTCGTGGCAGTGTCAAGTTGTAACGGCCAAGCACAGCACAGCACACCTCAGGATTCTCTCCCTCATCAATCTTGGAGTTCACCGACAATTGGAACTTGAGAACATGTCTTGGATTTCTTGGACTTCTTGGAATTCTTGGAAGGACCGTACTTGCCACTGCCCAGTGGTCGCCGCATGCCCTGTAGTACTGCCAATGCATTTGTGACATGCCAGTACAGTGTTGCAGCACGAAGCACGTGTGCCTCATGCTGCCTACTACAGTACCGTACCTTCTGTCGCAGCTGTTCGTGTCAGCGGTTAGAATATTGATAGTCTGCCCTTTTCCACTTCTTGACCTTATTCTGTGCTCAACCTTGAACACAGCGTCTAATCACCAGACCATTGCTCTTACGCGTGCTTCATACAACCCATCTCTGTCATCGTCGCACACCGTTGGCTTCACGCGACAACGCTGACCACGTGCTAACAAGGCAGATCACAATGGACAACGTCAAGTGGCTCGCGACAGCCATGGCTCCCATGGAGGAGACTCCTCAAGAGCATGAGACTCGCACGGCGGCCAACTTTCCCAGCGTCGAGGAGGCATTGAGCACAGACAAGCGCTACGCAACACTACTAGAAATGAACAAGATCGATGCTGTTACAGGTAGGAGCCAAGCACTACGCGTGTGAGATACGTTGACTGATTCTGTAGGTCTATTGGGGAAATGGAATCCTTTTGGCAGACCAGCAAACCCTAAGGACCAGGACATTTGGCTTTTGGATAATACAGCTTACAGACCAGGCTCAGGAGCCGGCGAGCCATGGCAAGCAGAGTTCGTCGCATGTTTCTTCCACAAGGGACGGAAGGACGTGACCAAATTCGTCTCACAGATCGCAGACGCGATAGGTCTAGATGGAGAGGGAGGCCTAGATCCTGCTGCCCAAAGCATGATTAAGGAGCGGCTTCATCCATTTGTCTCAGACATCGCACCAGCGCGCAAAATTGATGTCGAGATACCACGTTCCGCAGGTCCTGCGGTGGTTCAAACCCTTGGTCCCTCAAATGCGAATGGCATCAGTAGTCAGATCGTGCCCATGGGGCGCTCCGACACAGACGATGGGACGACTATCACCACAAAGAGCAAGCAGGATCTCTTTCCCAACGTCTCATGCCGGACACGATTCGCTGGCCCAGAAGGTTGGGCAATTTTGTCTGATATCGATGATACCATCAAGGTCACCGGATCTGTCGATCCTATCGCCATCCTCAAGACCACTTTTGCCGAAGAACCTAGGATAACAGAAGGCATGCCGGAGTTCTACAAGGTTCTGAACGAGCAGTTCGAGAAGCCCGCATGGTTTTATCTATCCGCCTCGCCATATAATCTCTATCCGTTCCTACATCAGTTCGTCGAGGATAATTATCATCCCGGCACAATCATTCTCCGAGATGCTTCATGGATGTTTTTCGGAGGTCTACTGCAGTCCCTGACTCAAGGAGTGCAAGCATACAAAACAAGCCGCATCGAGAAGATACATAGCTGGCTCCCTCGGCGCAAATTTATCTGCATTGGCGACTCGACTCAGAGCGATCCAGAGACATATGCAGAGATGTACAAGAAGCACCCCGAATGGATCAAGGCGATTTGGATTCGCAAAGTACTGGACCCTGCTCCACTTCCTGCCAAAAACAAACCAGAGCGCTTCGAGAATGCTTTCAAGGATGTGCCAGAGAATGTTTGGAAGGTTTTTGTGCACCCGGACGAGCTAGCCGACCACGTCAAACATCTGGTTGAGGAGCCTCGTTGAGTAGGCATGGTTGTTGCCCTTCAAGGCTGGTAGTGTCGTCAGGAGCAAAGCAACATAGCAAATGACAAGAGGCCCTAGAGCACTCTGGGACGGCAAAGTTCATCATACGGTGTGTTTCTTTGATCTGGCCCTTGACGGAGTTGATGATCATGAAGGACAAACCAC
>Ga0210040_10003689_pt1 | contig 20532 bp, 7 predicted proteins | sample CryGeyCG12114_NA_FD_185462 | JGI IMG/M metagenome (GOLD analysis project Ga0210040, IMG submission 185462) | Groundwater microbial communities from aquifer - Crystal Geyser CG19_WC_8/21/14_NA (SPAdes) (version 2) | ecosystem: Environmental > Aquatic > Deep subsurface > Groundwater | place: USA... | reverse complement strand
GTAACCAACTAACTAACTAAAACAAATCTTTATATTCCATTTGGAAAAGAAAGAAAGCGCTGTATTTATATAGCTAATATCTTCAACCCACACAAGCTTATAAAACCAATCATACTAGATTTTTTTTGCTTTAGTAAGAAAAGTACATTGTTAGGGAAGACAGGTTCTACTCGTCCGCGGATGTAACTGAAAGACAAAGAATTGCATGTGGATTCCATTCAGACGCACTGGTATAATTTTCTTACGACTCGTTAACCAAACCCCACTATCCGCCTAAAATGCTCTAGGTAGGTTGTAGTTAGTTTTCAACACATCCACTTACTAGTGGAGGTATTGAAAGGATGAAAGACTGAAGAAAAATACTCAATTACTCAAGTAGTGTGAACTGAATCGCAATTGGTTGAATCCAAATGTAGGAAAAAAATTGTTTCACTATGATCTAGTTTTTTCCATCTTTTTGGTATTGGATTAATTGGAAAAAGATGTTGTTTTTGTGGTACTTAGTTAGAGAGACTGAAACTGAAAGATTTTCGTAAAAGATATCACGATAAAAAAGATCTATTTGTCTTCTCTTTTGGAACGAAAAATGTAAGCCTACTTGTGCTTTAAATTGTTCACTGACCCAGCAAAATTTAGAGAAGTTTCCTTTGACATGGACAAATGGTTAAAAGCTGCTGAAAAAAGCATGTACACAATTTCCCATTGTGAGTGATGAGAACGGAGACAAGAAGAGAAATCTGAACACGAGATATTGACGTGTAGTTTGTCACTTGGGCCCATTTAGTTTGAAAAAATAGAGGAAACTGGGACTGCAGTGAAAATTCGCATGCATGCAGTAAAAGTATGATAATGATAGTCGATTCAGATTCATGGTACAGAGACTATGATGACTACTATAAGCATAGAAAATTTCAATTTAGAAAACAAATAGAAGTCTCTCAGCAATAAACGGGGTTTTTGTGGATTCACTAAATAGCATTGGTAGCACTGTTAGATGTGAGCATGGGAAAAAACCTGAATTTATTTCAGACGGTATTTTTATCTGTCTTATTGATTATGTAAGTTTGTTTTATGCGACTTTCAAAGGTTCAATCATGGCACTGTGCTATGAAAACTTGCTGAAGCATAGAAGCCAAAATTATTCATTGGTATTCACGTCGAAACAAATGTTTATATCTGCCGAGTAAACAGTATACGAAAGGGAAGAATAAAAAATTAAAATGTCTGTTTTTTCATTCCTTCGAGTAAAATTTAAATGAGGAACGTCTATTTTTAAATTGCTTCTTTGTTTCTCCAAACTTGTAAGCTTTGTTAAACACAGCATTGTATGTAGACAACAGAAAAGGAAAAAACTTTTATTTTTTCCTCAAAGTTGAAAAAACTTGTCAGTTGTGTGCATATGGCGAAAATATAATTGCCGAGTTAGCAAACCTTCCTTTTGTTTTGGAAACTTTATTTTCCTTTCCTGTACGAATAAATATTAACGAGTAGACAAGTTGGAGAGCATAACTTTTATAATAAGAGAAACTGAGGACGCATATTACATTTCAAACTGTTGTTTTAGGTAATGTTATGCACATACTTATCCTTAACCACATATTGGGTTGACCATCTTCCCTATGAATTTCGCAGTAGCCTTGGACAAAAGTTGTTTACTCACGAAATTAAATTTCCTATAAGAACATGTTTTCGTACAGTTACAAAGTTTGTGGTAGTAAGACTAGTATTGAGCCAATGCTTTTAGCATCAGAGTCGATCAAAGTTTTGTACAAATCGAACATAATGCTATCTATTTTTCCCCTAGTTTGTAAGTTTTCAACTTTTCATTGTAAAATTGATGGAACATAAACTATTTTTTTGCCAAAAGCCAATATCGAGTGACTGAATTGAACTACCACTTACATTTCTTCACATTTGTCAAGTTGCTAAATCTACACAATGAAAAGCCCTTGTCCTATAGTCAATCAATTTTTATTCGCACTTATATTTCAAAAAACCTCCCTATTAATCCTTACAAATATAATTGACGAACGTAATTATTGCTTTCACTAACTAACTAACTACCAATGTATGTTATTTATGCCCACATTATGTCACCAATTCATACCAAAGTGCACTTTAATTTGTTATTCAGTCGATCAAGTCTAACAGACATTGCCATAGACAGTACTCGCAGAATTTTTGACAGAATAAATGGAAAGTGGAACTTCCCTTTGCGAGTAGCAAAGTGCATTTACCGCGTATAGGAGAAAGTCACGAAAACTGAGAGGGCAAGTCTGTAGCTTTATTGGTATTAATTGAAGCAGCGTTTTCCCTTTCACTAAAATAGAAACTGTACTAGTTTAGTAAGAAAGAGAAGAGAAATATCAGAATTCGGTGTTCATATATAAGAAGATTTCAGGCTCCATATTTGACGTTGACTACAACTAGTTACTTCAAGTGAAGTGAGTGAGTAATGAAATCGACTTTTTTCTCAAAAATACTCACTACCACGCCATCACTAGCAAAAAAGGATGTTTTGTTTTCTAACGGAGAACTATCCTGAACAAAAGATTGTAGCCCCTCACTTGGCTGGTAGTTTACAAACTGTACAGTGTACTTTGTGCTTACCGTCTACACAGAACATTTGCATGATCTTGGCAAATTAGGAAATCCTTTCTCGCCGCGCCGACCACACTCATTAATCATACGGAGCAAAAAAGGAAAAAAGTTAGCATTGAGTCTCAAGCTACGAGAAATGAGAGTTTTACTACAAAAAGTACTAGCAGCAGCGGTAACATGCTATATACTTTTTCCTTTTTTGTAGATACTTTTTCCTATTTAATTTTCACAAGATATGAAAACTGCCTTTTTTGATTCAAGCGTTTGGAGTTCCTACATTGTTAACTGATTAAATTGTAACTTGACAATATGTGAAAAAACCGCAATATGGTATAGTAGTATAGTTCTTTATGTGAAAAGAATTTAATCGTTAACTGAAGCTTCTATCATATAAAGATCAAATTTCATGTCAACGTGCTTTGACTGTACACTGGAAGATTATAAAGGAGAACCACTAGACTAACAAGTTTTCCCTCTTAAGATACTCTCTCTAACTAAAGGGATCCACAAACTGTAGTTAGAGCTGGACCAGGATATTAATGTTTGCTCATGATGGGTTTAGGAAGTCGTTTAATCTCCTATATCATCAAAAGACGATCTGATCACTACCTACTTCCCTAGGTGCTCCTTGAATTCATATTCAAAGACTTCCCACCACATTTACTCGTTTAGTTATTTTTAATAACTACAACAGTTGGTCATATAATCTAGACGTTTTTTTCGAGATTAAATAAAATGATTCAGATAATATTAAACGTTCATCATATATGCATTATCTACATGCATAAGAGTAAAAATCAATAAGTCCTGGGTAAATCATGGGAATACGGGAGCCTGCGGTTCTTATTTGCTTTTGATTAGTGATATAAGAGGATTCGTAAACCTACTCTCATTGCTTTATAATGGCTATTGGGTGTGTTCTGATGAGTTTGTATATCAATGGCTTTTGTAGATTGATCATTGTTCGTTCACAATTATATCATACGGTTTCCTTGTTCTATATTATTCATTTTTTCAATTCTGCAAATTTATACGTCTGTCTGCGGTCGTGCTTAAAATGCACTAACTAACTCACTGACAAACTACCAGTTTTTCTATTCAATCAAACTACTTACTTCAATACGCATGGCACAATTAGTTAGCCAGCGTATTATTAAGTCGGGAGACTGAGACTTAACAGTCGTTGAAAACAAATAAATTAGTGATGTAAGATAAAACGACATGAGTAGTCTAAAAATAAACCAAGTTAGTTAGTACCAGAATAATCATAGTTGCAATTTGATACATTGTGATTTCCCTCCCTGTTTGAAGTAAATAGAAACCTTGAAAAGCGAACATGATGCTACATTAACAACCCCGTGTAAGCTCACTAACTACCTAACTAAGTAAACAAAAGCAGGCTCACAAGTTTACGACGCAAATCTGCACTTAAAAATAAGGCTACTAGTCATGAATCAATGATTTACGCGAATAAATCGGACGCACGGAAATTGAACTTCTGTGTTTCCAGCAACGAAGCGGCTTTGTTTTCACTTTCGTTTTCCAATTCTATTCATACGGTTGTAACAGTGTCCTAGTCAATTGCTAAATCTGCACTTTCCCTTATTCATGGTTTGATGAGTTCGTTCAATCCGAATAGCAGACCTGAAAGGATAGAACCAAAGTGAAAGTTTGTAGCTGCGTATGGAAAAGGCTTCTAACACTAACTTTATACACTCAATGGAAATGGATTTTACACATGTGATGAACTGTTTTATTTTACTTGCTTACTTTTTGTGCAGGTTGGGAACATTTAATTCAAAATGCCGTATCCTCCGCATCCTCGGCTGCAAAGATCGGACACCGCTATGTCACAAACTCCCCCTCCCCCTAGGGCAAGGCATGGGAGAAGATTGAGTCTCCAACCACAACCATCACTTCAACCCAGTTTATCGCCACCTTCGTCGAGATTTCGAAGGTCCCCGAGTCCGACACCCCCCAAATCGAGAACAGCTGCTTCGACTCCGACAAAACCTCCCCCTGCTAATAAGACTATCTACAAAGTTCTCATGCTGGGATCAGCCAAGGTATAAGAACAACTGTTTGATTTAATTGCAGTAATGATTATTCGCTTAACAAGATTTGAGTTAACTAGAACGCCAGGCAAAAGATTATTCTGATCAGTGTTGCGTTCTAAACCAAGATGGATAATTTCCAATATCACAGAAAGTGGAATTTCAAGCTACATTTCATGTGCAGCAACTCTTTATAATGATATGAATGATGCTGCTGACTGCCAATCAAAATGATTTTAATTACATCCTTTTCTGAATGAAGCCATCATATAATCAGTTTTAATTTCCCCGGAACAAAGGATGAATAAATTAAAAGGTTGATGAAAGGGGATTTCCAAGCGTTAGCTAGAATGTGTGTACATGCAAGATAACCTACTAATAACTTGCGTCGAATGCATACTTGCTGGCTAACTAAATCTCATAAATAACTTAACAAAGAAACCTTATTTATAATTCATACTCTTGGACCCTCCTCCTGATGGTAATCAATATTACCAGCGTTGAACTTAACTTTTGCTGATCTGTAGCTAATTCTATCTTCATCTTGGCCACATGGCCATAGACGTGTTGATCCAGGGAATCCAGACTGTGTGCTTGACGTCGTGTAGAAATGTCAAGATGAATTCCTAATTTTTCATTTTTGATTAAGGTCGGAAAAACTTCAATAATTCAGCGCTTCCTATATGATACTTTCAACCCAAAGTATCGCAGGACTATAGAAGAATTACACAGAGCGGATTTCCCTATCGGCGGTATGAGCTTAACGCTCGATGTTTTGGACACTGCAGGGTCATATGAGTTTCCTGCGATGAGGACACTCAACATTGCCTCTTCCAATGCTTTCATTCTAGTCTATGCAGTTGACGATGACGCGTCATTTGATGAGGTACAACTTTTAACTTTAATTGGCTACTTTTAAGCAAAGCTTTAAAGCAGCAGTAAAAGAAGTAAAATCTTGAGCCGACTCCACTCATTCTTTGATTGTTTTCGGTGTAGGAAAAACTACCTCGAGTAAATTTGAGAAGATCTCAGTTCCGAACGTAGTAAAGTTTCACCGAAAACTAAAAATTTTTTGGTAACCGTACTGTAGCGAATAACAATAATAACACACAACGGAAAAAAGACGTACGTTTAGTTTTAGTGTGGATTTTATTGCCCTGAATACGAGGAGCATTAGCATTAGTATAGTATATTACTTCAGTCTGTGCAGAAAAACAAAAATGATAGGACGATTTTATTGCAAAATATTTGCATCTGCTGGATTTATTGAATTGAAGCAAAGTGCGCATCCTATGATATTCGTGACATTAAGGTTTAGATTTTAGTATCCAACGGTATAGCAATGAATGCATTTCAATGTCTGACTTACATTCCCTGATATTCTCTAAGTTCCACAAATATGTTGTAAACGTTGTCGAAGTCGAACATAAAAAGGAAATTTCACGAGCGTAGTAATAAAAAAAATCGGGCTTCTTCCTTCGTTGCTTACAGCCGTTTACGAATCTTAGGAATTTATGTGATGTACTCTTCGACTTGAAGAACTGAATTTGGCTACGCAATTTTAGTGCTAGTTTATGGGAATTGTTATTACCTAGCACTAAAACACGGCTTTTTTTCTCTTTTTCATTCAGATATTAGTTTTGAGAAATCAAGTTGTCCAGTCCAAAGGTGAAGACATTCCAATAGTTTTTGTTGGCAATAAAACTGATTTAGAGGAGAGAACTGTGGATGAACACAGGTCGGCTAAAATCGTGGGCAAGTGGAAACACGGTTTTGTGGAATGCTCAGCTAAAACGGGGGATCAAGTGACAGACGTTTTTAAAGAACTTTTAAACCAAGCTAAAGTCACCTATCGATTGAGTCCCGCACTCAGAAAACGGAGACAATCTTTACCTGGTAAGCAATATGTTACGTTACTGAATGTTGTGAATTTAGATTTCCCTTGTAAACAAATTTCACACTCGATTCTTCAAACTCGAAAATGTTGCATTGCCTGAAGATACATTTGGGATGGGAATACTTTCAAACATTTATCTCTTGTGGCTGATATGGAATAAATAAATGACACCCAAATATTTTTCTGTCATGAGCTTAATCTTTCCATTTGATTAGTGTATTAATTTTACTAACTAAATTGCTGATGATTCAAGTTTCGCAGGCAAAGGAAAAAGTTTGGAAATCACGTAATGATGAAATTAATTAGGGCAAGGCACAGCATACTTTGACGAAAATTAATCGCAGAGAGCTTATTGAGTCAGAAATGTGTAGCAGCAACAGTTTCGTAATTTGCCATGCCTTGTCAAATGCAGGTAGCAAACTAAATATGATGGCAGGGAAATGGTTGTTTTTCTCTGGTGTCAAATAAATGGTTATGCCGAACTCAGTCAGTTGTCTCTCTCTACTGCTGCTGAGAGTGAGTGGAAAGATTTTATTGGAATCCTCCATTGTTTGGAGGAATTGCATACTTTAAACTATGTTTCATTTGAGATGTGAAAGTATGTGTGTTAGTGTTACAAGTTACAAGTATGTTTTAGACAGGATCTTAAACGATTTTCTAAATTCAGAGCACAAGTAAGTAGTACTTGTGTAAGCATTTGAGCAAAAAGCTACATGACTAAAACTTGTGTAATTTTGCATGCATTTGAAATCCTCATTAAATTTAATACAATGGCAACCTGACTGATTGGTATGAACATGTGATGGGTAAATTAAAAGTCCACGTAAATTTTCCCTCATTATGTTATGCAAGCAAGTAAACCATAATAAGGAGTAGCCATGTTAGTAAAACTACCTGTGTTCGATTCCTAACTCTAATCACATAGCTATTATACAGCTCACGAACTCAAAATTTTCTAAATGAACTATACTTTAGCAGTAGTCTGTTTGTACGAATGTAAGCATATTGTTTATTTGGCTCATTAAATGCTTCCACATGTTTTAAGAAACAGATTAATATTGATTCAAGTTTACCCGGAAATTATTCCCCATTGCTTGCAAAAACTGAGAGAAGTAATTGAAAGTGAAGTTTTTGCTTTCAAAAGCGTTAGTTTTTTCCAATTTAAAATTCCTGACGCTATTTAACGTCTAGTAAATGTTTTTCCACGTCTTATTTTCTTTGATAAAAAATGTAAAACAGGTTGATAGAATGTCTAACAAATTCGCGGTGTAGAAAACTAACATTTTTCAATCTTCCCGTGTACACATGACTTTCACTTTTTCTTTACACCCACACGTAGAGCCCAAGATATGATTCTTTGTTATTAGAAGAGTCAGAGTCAACTTCATGTACCCTTGGGCTTACATTTCTACATTACGTATTTGTTATGCTAGAGATTAGTTCATGTTGCAAACGTCAAGCTTTTTCCTACACGTTCAATTTCAGGCGAGTCAACATTTCCTTGCTCGGTCAGTTGAAAAGAATGAAAAGCTCATCCTCATAACCCTGATTTTTTCTGTAACTAACGTGTTTGTGTGTACACAAATTATCCTCACGTTCCTTATCAAACTGCATGTAACTTTTGCCTTACAACATATTTGTAACATTCTACCTTTTTAAAACTAACTCTGGAAAGAAAAACGTCCAAAAAATTCTTCGATGCACTCAGAAACAAAGAGCAACAGCTAAGTTGAACAATAATAGCTGATCCCGTGCGAAAAAAAAATTCATCCGATATATACGCTCCTTTCACATGACTACATCATGACATGCATGAAAAAAGATTTGGTAGCATTCCCAAGTTAAAAGAAAAAGGCAATCAACCTCTCATATCTGTTGCATTATAACAGGCTATACATTTCCTTTACCCAATGGTAGCAGAAGCACTGCAACAACAGCGAGAGAAAACCTAACAATATGGAAATTCTCCTGTGACCATTTATGAGGCACATACAAAATGCGCCCTGAACTGTAAATACAAAGAGAAAAGGATGAGAGTTGGAATAAAAACATTACATGCATGCTCTTTCCTGGTGCAACAGTTACCACAGACACACACATTAGCAAAGTCAACCGAGTGAAAACAACATTTCTTTAGAGTGTGCGTCCTTCGAAATTCAATCAACCTATGAAAACAATTTCCTTTTGCTCCCTATTGATTCACTTGCACGTCATTCACACAAAACATCTAAAAGGCTGTGTGGACAGGTGGTTTATATCTGTTGGTTCGTTTTGCTACCAAAAGTTGGCTGCCAAATGCTCCATGAAATCACGAACATTAAAAGCAATATTCCGCATCATATGCGTGTTTTGAATCTAGGTAGCTTGGTATTTGCACAGGCAAAAATTCTACAGGTTCTTGCTGTTTTCATCCGGAAATTCGTGACCGGAATCACGGCAGCCTAACTAACACATTCCTATCTGCATAAAAGTGTTTTTAGCGTGAGTTTCCCATCCTAAATTTTGCCAAAAGAAAACTAATTAATTTGGCTTTTGTTCTTATCCATGTAAATAAAAACCCGGTGTTTGCCAGCCGTGTATATTTGAGAAATAGATTAAAGATAGCTTTTGTATGCTCAAAAGGATCAGGAATTGAATTCCTGTATACTGTGGACATTTTATTCCAAGAATTTACCTGTTTACATATTTGTATTTACATATTTGTATTGAATGGATCGTGCGTAGGAATTCGGAAAATTTATTTTCTCCCCACTCCTACTTGTACTATTTACAAAGGTTTGTTTACAACTGTGTAGAAGTTCTAGTGCCAGTATATGCTGCCGATGATATATACCTTATAGATAAGTCACATCAAGTATTCAACGGTTCACGGGAATTTTTCCTTGTCCGGGACTCCATAATGTATGGTTAATAATTCAAATGAACCATAGCACGATGCTATTTGTAGTTTTGGTTTGTTTCATGGAGTTTCTTTGCTTTGGCTGTGACCTGACTGCACATGGAGCCAAAAGTTTGAATAGTTGTTTATGATTAGCACAACTAATTTTCTAGTCTAGTTGTCCCAAATAGGACGTACACCTACCTGGAATTAGGAAATTTAATTTTATCATGGTTGTTTCCAGCATTATCATTGAATTAGATGAATTGAAAATATTGTTGACTAATGAACTATAACCGCACACTATATTTACGTAATCATTAGTCAAGTATAGCTACCGAGCTCTGTGCTGTTATATGGTGTAGGGATTCGGATTTAGTGCCTTGTATGTACTACATTTTGGGTGAGACTGACTAAAGTTTACAAGGGTACATATCGTTGTTCAATTATCGTTTGCTACGTTTCGCGGCCTTAAAAATCCACAAAATGTGTACACCTACCCTACCCAGCTTTTCACCTCGGTGTCTGTACGCTAGGTAACATAACTTACAAAAGATGTGGCTTTGGCTAAGCTTTGCTGCTAATTGGAAGGTATGAACGAAGGTTCTTGCCAGAGTCAAAACACAGTGGTCTGTAATGGACGTGGATCAATTTATTAAATTGAATTTGTTAGAGCACACCTTTTGTAGCCGTCAATGGCCAAAACATTTTTATTTTGGGTACAGCTTTTTTCTTGGCTTCAAGTGTAGCTTTAGAAGCTATAAAGTTGCCTCACCTTGCACGATTTACATAACAATATCCCATGAATGTCATTGTGTTGTTGTAAGAAAATACATTTATGGTTGGAAAGAAAATCAATAGTTCTCCTTCTATTCCGTTAGATAGTAGCTAACAGCTATGCTTTTCTACAGAGATATTAGATTGATTCCAAAATTGCTGGAAAATCGTTTTGATTTTGATAAAAACGGATTTTCTATCCTTCCTGCAGTCTGTAGAGCTTCATAAAAGATTGCTGTGACGTCAAATGGTGTTCAACATTTCTGACTGCAAGGCAGAGACAATTGAATTGTTCCAAGTGACAGCTGTACCATAAGACCAGGATTCACTACTGTATTGCAAAGACCTGCTTCTTTGTTCAGCCTTCTAATCAATAAATATAGTACAAAAGTCTTGTCTATTTTATATATCAATTTTTTGTGCACTCAAATCCACACTGTCTTTCAATAGTTAGCTAAAAGGAAGGAAAAACCAGATTTCCAAATATTTAGTACTATGAAAAACTGCCCACAATTCATAATAACAAATTGATTTTGTGTCTTTGTTACTTGCTTTAAGAGTTAGAATGTAAAATTTAGCATACACTGCATAGCTAGAAATATTGTCTTGTATGAAATGTTATAAGCACACATTTTGTACCGTTCTAAATCTGATTCTTGTCCGGATTTGGGCAAAAAATCAATAATGGATTCTTTTTAGCCAATTTTTTCATACGATCCTGTAGGAATTAGTGCTATACGGTTGGTTAGTTAGCCACTGTCTACATTCCCTTCTTTTTATATGAAACAGGTGGTGTAGCTGGAAACTCGCAATCTTCACAGGCAGCCCATATTCCAACTCCTTCACAATTGGCTGCACTCAGAGACCGACATTCTAAACGGAATTCCTGCATCATATCATGAGTTGGTGAACAATTTTTTCCAGCAGCAGGATAGTATGTGAACATTTTCTGTACTGGATGGAAGATGAAAACCGCAGCGAAACCGGAAGATGTATGGCTTGATTTTGTTTCCTCTAAAAAATGGTAAACACTACTTCATTAGTACAATATAAATGAGCCGAAACAGATCATAGATAGATTATATAGCGTTCAGTTTTGACCAAAAAGAATGAAATTGGGAGGATCGTTCCAGTTTTTGGGAAACTCTAGAAACTTGATTGAATTATTTTCATAAAGTAAATCCTATTTAACACGTGATGTACTAAGGTGGAATTGTACAGTGAAATATTGATGTGTACATATGTTCCTAGAGTTTAAATCGATATCTTTAAGATTTCATAGTTTAGTAGATAGATATAGAATAAATGAACCACTTTAAAATTTGCCTCTCTCTTTACCTGATTCTATATGTTCCCTTTGATAAGTTAAGGGAATGATATTTTAAGGTTTGTAAAATACGGAAGATTTGACAAAAAAATTTCCTCTCATTTGAAATGCATTGTCAAAGAGAATATTTACTCTTAGACTTAAAAGGAACTTTGTAAGAATGTATGAATGAATCAGCCTTTAGAACGCAAAAGTTCGATATTTCTAAACTTAAACCAAGTAAGATAATTGAATTGACAATTTGTTAATATTAATTCATTCAAAATTGTTGAACTTACTTTAAAAAGTTAAGAATGTCTGTCTTCATGTGTTTTTATCATTCACTGGTGTATAGCATGCCAGCATGCGACTGTATAACTGATAAAGTTATCTATCTACTCATATATAAACAAGATCATACTCATATCTATCTATCTACCTGTATCACTATTTTCCTCAAACTAAAATACCTTCTGTTTTATGATAAATCCATATAATAATAAGGGAAACAAATAAAATGCAATAAAAAACATACATATTTGATGCAATCCCTAATGGCCAATTCAAAATTACTCATTTTCTACAAAATGAAATATTCGCTCGCCCAATCTTCATCTGTCAAAATCAGTGTTCTGAATCATAGTTAAAACTACTATGTGACACTATAACTTTCTCCAACTATCCCAATAATAATTTTCTCACACAATTAGGCTACAGCTACACATGTCAAATATTTTCGTACGTTCAAGACGTAATGTGCGTTAAAACTAATTTCAAAAGTTTTCATCCTTCCGGCATCCACATTACTTGTGAAAGCTAATAAATGTTTCCAGTCAAAAACATACGATGATGATAACACGAAAAGTGGAAATAAATCTCTAAAGTTTCAACGTAAATACAAGGACGCACTATTACTTTTTAATCCCCCCAGAACCCATTTCATTTAGCTAATGGAGCAAAGATTTATACTTTGGCTCAGATCTGCATTTAAAATTTTCTAGGCATGTTTTGGTAACACACTAACTAACTAACAGTTCTACTACAGCAAGCAGGATCTAAATCACTTTCACTTCCTAGTCTATCAAAAATGTGGAGTGACACAATTCCAAGTCTCTTGCTGATATTGACAGCTTGCATGAAACTAATGGAAGTATAGTTTATATCAAGATTATAATTGCCGTTTCTCCCATGTGGTTAATCTATTTATATTTCATTCCTCCTCCAAATGTTACCAAAAACAAATCAACAACAGACTGGTTTATTTACAATATCTGGATTTACTGTGCTGCGTATAAAATGTTTGGATTCACATGAATGTAATGCACCAATGCACGGCTTGGGCTCAAAAACGGACCATGAAAATGTAACTAACTAGCTGTATAATGTGCACCTGACTTGTATACTCATTGTGTCCAATTTTCTTATGAATTCAAAATAAGTAGAAAAGTACAGAACATAAATAGCTTTCCCAAGGTTTAGGAGTCCACTTTGATGGTAAAAATGCAAAGCAAGTCTTCACAAGGAATATACATGAGCACATATTATGTAGACTATGTTTAGCTAGTTAGTTAGTTAGTAGAAGATTGCTGATGGAAGAAATTCAATTCAGTTTAGCTGCTCTCACAGTTGACAACGTTATTTTTACATTTTTTCCTCTCCGTCCTTCCTGCACGTCAATGAAGAGCTGGTGAAGGATGCAATTTACTATATACACGGGTTAAAGTCTTCCGGTGACTTTAAATGAAATACTGTATTGCCAAATTGCCAACATGTAAAAGTTGATGGCAGACAAGACTTTGCAAACTAACTATACTACAACTAAGGATGCAGTCGTAAGTTATGCTAGTTCCTGTTTGTTTGTAGCTAGGCATTTGCTACGTAGTTAGTTAGTTAGTGTTAGTGCATGGAAAAGGATGCTTATGGCGTGTAAAATGGTAAATCTTGAAATCCCAGGACTGCAATCATTTTCATTCATATATTGCTTTGTGGCGTAAGCAACTACCAAAGAAATTAATGTATGATCCCATGGTTATTGCTGCTCTTATTACATACCGCTGAAAGGGAAATAAAAGCCTGGATAGACTCTGGATTATAAAGCGTATATTTATTAATTTTTTACTTTTGAAAGCTAGCTTTCTTTACACAGTTTTCTCATTTCGTCGGGTAATAATGTAGGCATCTTTCTTAGAGATTGAAACTAGTTATCAATTCAGCGAGTTTAGTGAGTGTAAATTTTGGGAGCACACTTGTTTGCTTGTTGTTGCGTTCAGAGATTCAAGGAATGTGACCTTTATATTGCAAGTAACTGACAAGAAAGTAGGAGCTAGAGAACTTTTGTATGTTCCTCTAATTAATTTTTCCTCTCACTCACCGAATGTGTTTAGATCTTTCTACTACACATATTATGTTCTTGTTCTTGCTGAATGGGATCTGACGGACAGGACAAGATGATTAAGTGGCTCTTTTCATACGGCCGCGGTAATAATTTTTTATTGCGTTGTATATGAGGTAAGTAATATTGTTTGCTAAGAAGAGGGAGTATTTACAAATATTAGATGCATTTTTTTGTCTGAAAAAGGTGGTTTTGTGTAGTTTCATTTGTGCGTCATATGATTTATTCCCGGTCGTAAAACTAGGTTTGTACTAATTTATTGCACACATAGTTATGTGTAGTTTATAAAGTAGCAGGATATACCCACTAGTTTATGGAAACGTAATGTCTGTCTGTCGGTCAACATGTGTTATGAAAGACGACAACTCTCGAAGGACTGGGGGCTCGTTCATTTTCTTTTTGTTACAGCAGCTCAGCATTACTTTAAATGCCGCAAGATATACTGGCAATCCATCCAAAATCTCGTGGTTTGGAAAAAAAATTCCTTTTATTGAAACAGATACGCTCTTCCTTGTTAATCTCATCATCAAAACCTTTTATTTCGTAGTAGTATAATGCAAAGTGCTGCAGGCAGGCTGTCAGGGCGCGAACTTAATAAACCTAGACAGTCCCTTAAAGTGTGAATTTTTTTCGGAGACATGGAATGTATGAAGTCTAAGCCGTTTTCGCTACATAGTGTGGTTTGAGAAGCCGGAACGGAAAAATCTCAATAGTTTTAGAATTTTTGGGGTAAAAAACATAAGATTGTAGTGCGTTACTACTTGTCGATTGCTGTTTGTCGATGATATATTTTCACTTTTTCAAAAGTTAATAAAAGTTCCATCACTTTAATAAAATTTTAATGCAATTTTAGGCACTAACGTTAAATCCGAAAAACAAATTCTAAAAATTTTCTGCTACTTGAATATATTTGTTTAATGCGGATTATTTGGGTATGTATTTTTGGGTTATGCACTAATGAGACTTCGCATTTGGAAGCTATAGAATAATGAACAAAGTTTCCATTGTTGCATGTAAATATAAAATTTAGAAATTAGTATATAGTAATGACAGCTGTATATAATCTGAAATTACGGATTTGTAGTTTTAGCTCTAAGTTGGTTGGTAGTTAAATTTGGGGGTTAAAATATTTTTAAATGTTTAACTACAATTGATATTTTGAGGCAAATGCGATGAAATATGCATACACTTTAGAACTTATTTGGGTCTTCAAGTGCAAAAATAAGTCAAATCTGACAGACCAGGAACCGGGGATTTTATTTTTTTGTAAGTTGAAGGAGAAATACAAATCTTTTAGTCTACTGGTGTTATTGATGATGCAGATTTCAAATAGCAGTTTTAAAATGCTAAATTACCTATTATATTGGACTTGAAAAAAACGAAAAATTTAAAACTTTTACTGAGTCATGGCATTGATAATGCTAAATCCAAATAGTATAATATAAAAGTCTACGAAGATCAATAATTCACCATCAAAAATTAGATTTTTACGCAATTTTAAAGAAAAATTAAAACTTTTCACTAATTAATTTTATCTATAATCTATGAATGATGCTAATTCAAAATATGACAACCAAGTTCAACAAGAGTTTTACAAGCTGTTTTTTGCACGTTATTTCAACATCCCGACTTTCTGCGCTAGTATAATTTCAATTTAGATGTGCGAATAACGAATTATTTATTCTGGGATGATTATTTACAGACGAATAGGTATTTCTACGATAACAAGGCGAAACGACTCAAAAAATAATTTAAACATTTAGTATAAATAGTTTTTCAAATGAAAATTTTCAACTCACGCAGATCTATATTTACACCTATAGATCCCGAAAAAAAATTGCGACTATATAAGCATTTCAGTCTATTCAGCAATCAAAGAGACTTTGCACCATAAAAACATCTGTGCACAATTTTCTCCTCATTTGGTTCTCAAAGTTAGTCTATAGATAAAAGCTTACATTATTTGATGCGTATAGTTAGTTAGTTAGTTATAGTGCTTAGAATGCAAAGAGTTCACTCCAATGATTTTTGAATTTCATGGAAACCACCCGTTCGTATGATGAGCTTCATTACTTGCCCTGCTTTTCATTCACAAAGCATACACAAGATCAAGATCACTACGTTAGGACTGTAGAGAAAGCCTAAAAGATGAAGTTTTTCATTTCTTCGTATAAGTAAAAAGGCTTTTATTACTCAAACTCTAGCTCTTTCTATAATGTGTTAGTGAAAGTCATGGGAATTTCACGACTTACTCCTACCTTCAATCCCTAAATACTTTACATAATGCTGCGTCACATGCTTTTTCTTACATTTGATTTTTTCACATGTTTTGCACACTAGAAATTGACACTCACTTCACTACATAGTTAGTTAGTTACTTACTTGCATTAGGTAAGATTCAATTTGTGCTCAAGACAATTTTTTATAAATTATGTAACCGATGCTAAGGCTACTACTTAGATTGATTTGGGGCTTGATTTGTGTTAGAAAGCATGGCCATATCTTGTTAATTTTTCGCCTGACCGGAATTCAAATTATAGGGAGACTATGCATAGCTATAAAACATGAATTATACGGGATATTGTATTACATTACATGAGAGGTATATTCATTTTGAATTGCGTGTTGTAGGCACTTCTTGTTTTATTTATCCACCCACAATGTGGAGGCTTTCGTGACAGGGATTTGTGATTAATTCCTCAGTTTCTTGAATGAGCACTCCTTTCGTTAATAGAATTCATGAATCTATCATCGTCATTTAGACTTACTATTCACACTGCAGCACAGAACTAACCAATTCTGTGTACATTGTTTGTCTACTGTGCCGTATAGTAAGCTAGATAGTTTGTTAGTGAGTCCAGAAATTTTGAGGAGGCGTAATCAGTGACAAGTAATATATTCAAATATAAGATTAGCGAATGGGATTCAATTAAATGAAATCAGCTACTTACATAAAACTAGATTTTATTTCCAAGGAGGGTTTCTAACTAACTAAATTGATTTACAAACAAGTAAAGGGATGTGAAATATCATGTTAATTTTATCCATAGCATAAGATTATAATTCGCAATCAGTCCGTCAGCCAAGTTTTGAAATTTCAAGCACTGTAAATAGAGGTAACGCAAACCCGAATTGTTGCATTTTAGTGAGCCCCACAAGCCATCGTTTCCAAGCACATATATGTAGGCACTTGGTACATAAAACTGGCTTCCAATGTATACCATACCACAAGCAAACTGCGCTTCATTACCAGGCATGAAATCAAGTTTTAATGAAGTATTCGGGGAAATGCAAACTTTGGTTTAATCTCATTACGACATGTGAGTGGATTTGGGATGTGATGATGACATTCAGTAGTGATTCCCTGACGCTTTTAGTTTGAACAAGTAGTGCCTGGTCATGTCATTTCAATGAGTTTCCCCATTGAATAGAATGAAAATCCTTACCGGTTATTTCAGCAATGAATGAGTTTGTAAATAAGATGCTTCATTTCAATCACATCAGGATGGTTCTCTCATCTCATCGTGAGATTTATTTAAATTTTATTCTGCCTTTAGAATCGTGTGGGGACAAAATCGCTCAAACTTAAGTTTGATACGCAAAAATCAATCAGATCCTCAGTGTGCAAGAAAAGAGTTTGCTGAAATTGTTTCCCTATTCAAAGCACAGTCTTGTGCATCCATTATGTACCACCTTGTAAATTCTGGTCCACAGGTCCACTGTAGATAGTTTAGCTGGCTCTACCGGTGATTTCTCACTGCAAATGAGAAAAGATTTGTTTCAGCTGTCTGTGCGTCATTACTTTTTTTCAACTACTACGTGTAAGTGTAATTTACATTGATTCTTTTAAGCGGTTCATCTTTCAGTAAATTGGATTTTGCTCGAATGAATCTCGTATTATTCTGAACTTTCATTGTTTTTGATATTGAACACTACAATTACATTACATGTTGGAAAAATTAGTTAGTTCGAGTAATTATTCACCAAGTTATTTAGAATTTGGTGAGTGAGAATTGAAAAGTTTTAAAGACTATATTTGTAATATATAGTTCATCCATTATTTGGTTCTTCCTGATCTGATGAAAAGAAAGCGAGAACATGATTTTTGTGTTTTATTGGAATTAGCAAACTTGTGAAAGTTTCTAAAAATCCTGAAACTTATCTACGACCCACCCACACGAGCGTGTCAAAATGTTGAGCCTGTCATCACTTTCTTTTCCATTGAATAAGAAAAGATTGAATGGTAACAACTAGGGAACTAGATCTTGTTGTTTTTTGCGAGAACCAGATAAAGTTGCGCAACACTTTTTCTCATTACAAAGTTTTCCTTTCTATTTGATGATGGATTAATGTAAACTTTGAGAAAAAGCAAACGACTTGGATTCTCAGTTAGTTTTTTCTTTGCCATAGAAGAAATTGAAATTCACAACATAATCCTGCATAAAACTAAGTAAGTGATCTATAGTTTAATTAATTAAGTTGGTTGCCTGCAAATCAACCGATTTTTAGCCCGAGATAGAGGGCTTATTTTAAATTTTAATATATTCTCACCTTCACCATAAAAGCAAAAATGTCCATATTAATAAAATAATTTAGAACTTTAAAATTCTTTGCTGCTTACCGAGATAACGAAATTAAAAACTTAGAAGTCATTGAACGCAGAAAAAAAGTATTCCCATTATATCAGTACGGTCCTTATTTTGAATTTAAATGGGATTTTTTTCTCCCATCTAGTTTGCCTACAATTTTGATCCAGTAACTCACCCATACACTCCAGCAAAGTGAGAACAAAACAGATTGACAATTTCCACTTTCATTCTTATTCAAATCCTTGCATTTCTTCAATTCGAATTCACTCAAGCCGATTAATGGAAATTAATTCTTTTCTAACTAACCTACATACAAAGATAAGAAACTTTGAGACACGTTTTTCAAAAACTAAACAATAAATATGGTCGCCTCAATGCCCATAAATTGCTTACAACATTCAATTCAATGCGTCACCTATAATTTCCATATTGTGGGTACCCAAAACGATCCCCCTCTTATAGCTTACTAACATCCTATCCGATGAGACCACAGGGAATCAAGAGCAGCCTAGTGAGCCTAGTAGTTTTTAATGCATCTTAGTTTTTGCAACATGTAACCTTATTCAAGTCCATATTAGCTTTTAGTTTCGTTTCCACCCAAAACTTGCCTTTGACTTTCTCTAACTAACAAGCACTACTCGGGTCTCTCTCAGGAAATCAGCATCAAACATTTGAAGCCTGTTTCCGTCACTTTTACTTGCTATCATGTAACTGCGCACACTGACTTTACACAACACATCTTTGAAGTTCATCAAGGCATGGTTACAACTTGCAACTAGCGTATCGCCGGGCTCACTGACTGACTGAGTTTACCACAATATAGGGCTAGTCCAGCGTCTAGTTCATACGGAGAGAAATGCTTACTTTGAAATGGTTAGTCGACTCCACTCCACCGTCACTCAACAAGAACAATTTGGGGTCTCACAAAATGCTCATCAGTTCTTTTCAAATGGGATCCAACTAGAAAACAAGAGTAGGTGGCATTCATCTTTTTGAAACGGAACTGAGGATGATGAGACCAAAAACAGAAAAAATGTAGTCAGCAGTATATATGCTTGCTATGAGTTGAATCAAATGGATGGAGAATGGCTGTGTTAGAAACTACTTTTTTACAAGCATTGTAAGATTTTGTATCTGCTTTTGTTACATATTATTATTATGAGAGGTTTTGAATTTGTAGTTGTATATAGTTAGTTCCTTGTGTTTAATCAGAATGACAGAAAAAGTGGTATATGGTTTTAATCAGAGTAGGACTAATTACGACTCCTGTAGTGTCTACCAATCCCAATTTGTAATGATGGGAGCTCAACTTTTATGCTTCTTGGTGAACTAATGAGGGACCCAGAGCATCTGGTTGCAATACAATACCCTGGTTTATTATGTTTGCACGACCCTGTTTTACTATCTCTAGGGCTGAGTTCATTCCTAGTTTGTTGAGAAGCTGGAGAGAGAAGTGTAATATGGGTCTTATTGTATATGACTTTTTGCTTAAAAATTCGTAAGTGGAGGACAAATATGAGGGGTTTTTTACTGACTGAGCCTTCTGATGTGATTCATATCTTCGCATTAAATCATGCACAACTTTGTACAAAGTATTTGTCCTAGACAGATGTGGATATTATATTGAATGACTGACGTGAAAAAATTCAAGTATTATATTTACTGGTTTGTTCATTTTAACTATTTTTTCGTCCATAGGGAAGTAACTTCTTTTATAAACCTTTGATATAACTAGTACTTTATAACAACCCAAAATAATTGCTTTGTCAGAATGATTAATCAAAAAATTATAAAGATATACGAGCTAGGGATGATTTTAATGCATTCCGTCATTAGTGAAATAATGACAAAATTATACTGTGTTGTATAGTACATACTAAAACTGACGTTTTCGCTATAATTTATAACCAACTAGGGTATTAGGTGGGTGAAACTCTGCCGGGAGATATTGGGAAAACCCGAGGGAAATAATGGGTGGGAAAATAGGGGTTGGATGTGCCTTATGTGCTTTAATGTGCCTTATAGGAAATCCCATTAA
>Ga0210040_10003687_pt1 | contig 20541 bp, 21 predicted proteins | sample CryGeyCG12114_NA_FD_185462 | JGI IMG/M metagenome (GOLD analysis project Ga0210040, IMG submission 185462) | Groundwater microbial communities from aquifer - Crystal Geyser CG19_WC_8/21/14_NA (SPAdes) (version 2) | ecosystem: Environmental > Aquatic > Deep subsurface > Groundwater | place: USA... | reverse complement strand
AGACTATTTATACTATTAAGGTCAACATAACCAGTTGAGTAGCCCGTTTATAGCAGGCTGTGTATAGTGTATATAGAAAATGTGCCATGATTAAATGGGAAAAATGGATTAATGCCATGTATTTTATGTCAACATCGCACTCTTACTTGTCATAAAGATGCAAAAAGATTTGATGACAGCAACCAGAGCACCTTCATCGTTTCAAATTAGTTAATAAGTTATTCTGGCGGATAACTTTTCAGTTTTATACAGGTATTTAAAGTTTTTTCCGAAGAAGGGTTTTCCACGTTACTTTCAATTTTTATCGGACTTATCATCTTTTCTTATTTTTTCAAACCGGTTAGTACAAATAAATAACTATATTTAGTTATTTTTAATTGTATTTATTCGAAGGTAGTTCACGTCACCACTAACTAACAAGTAGAAAAGGTTTGAATGACAAAAATTGATCGTAGCGACCTATAGCTTTGACAGGAGTTTGTCAAAAATTCATATGTTAAATATACGGTCTTAGTTTAGTCAATTATTTAGGGTGAGTCGGTGAGTACAGGACAATTTTGTATTGTTTCAACTAACAATGCTTGGCCGGATCCTGTTTTACCCAGATTTGGCTAAAAATTGGCACAAAGATGCATTTGAGCTTTAAGCATTACTATCCAAAATATTGGGATCTAACGCTCTATTTTACGCTCACGATAAAGAAAAAAGTTGCAATATTTAATATGGGAGTTCCCTATCTATCTCGCCAAAAGCAAGCATTATGTTTTTTCCAGACCATGAAAGGAAAATTGAGACGAAGCAAACGCATTATATATCGCGAATGAGGCATGTGGCAAGTCTCATTGTTTTGGCAAATAATTGCCTTAACTTTGAATTTCATTCCAATTACTTACTATATTTAAAACTGTACGTTTTAACTCAGTCGTAGAGTAACCCTAAACGAGAACAAAGAAAATACAACAAAACAGTTGCAAAGAAATACTTGATCGCACATAGAGAGCTAGCGCTCGTGAATCACCGGAGCATTCGGAATATAATACACCCGATTCGGAAAGTGGTTACATATAGCGGCGCTCACCTTAAAATAGGGTTTCCTTGATAAAATATCTCCAATTGTAAGTTGTCTTCAAAATAAATCAACATTATACACACCATGGGAGATTTTGTGCGTGCATTGATTCATGCTTCTGAGAAAGCGGCAAAAATTGCAAGAATTATTAAAAAAGAGGAGGAACTTTTCAATCTACTTGTACAAGAAAAAAAGGATATCGAGAAGAATAAAAGATTTGTTCAGGACTTCAAAACACTGGCTGATGTTTTGATTCAAGAGAGTTTGAAACATGACTTGTCCAACTTGGTAATTTTGCATATGGATAGCTGCAGTAACTATAAATTAACCTTTATCAATTGCTCAATTGGTATAATTGTCCATGTGTTTTCCTTGCCTATAGTATCCAGAGATGGAAAATAATATCATGGGAGAAGAAAGCAATGTATTTACAAATGCACTGGGAGAAACCATAATAGTGCAAGTGAAAGACAAGGTGGACTCCACTGCAAAACTGTTAGAAAAGGTGCTAGATGGCAATGAAAAAGCGGCCAAGTTATTAGCTGAACAAGTACACAGTAGTGTCACGTTGAGCAACACTGTTACATCCCAGCTACCTGCAAATCTTATTGATTCCTTTGCTGAAGTTGGGGTATGGATTGATCCAATAGGTAGGTGTAACTAATGCAATGTATAGTGTATATTACATGCAAAAACTGACTAGAAAGAAAACAGGAATCTAAACACTGAATATTTTGTTGAATAGATGCAACTAATGAATACATCACAGGAGATGAGTCAGGAATAAATGGAGAGCAAAGTGATCAAGAAAAAATATTTGACACCGGTCTACCATGTGTTACAGTTTTGATAGGAGCTTTTGATCTGCGATCTGGGGAGCCCATTTTGGGAGTAATAAATCAGCCATTCTGGAAATACAATAAAGATACTAAAAGGTTAAAAAATCCGGAAATTATTAATAGTGCTGAAATTTTTAATTTGGAGGAAATAATGAAATGCAAGTTTGTATTTGTAGCTGGAATGGTCGGCATTTTTGGGGAGTCGCAACCAAAAATCATTTCATTTCTTCACTAACGCAATATCCAGTGAAAAAAACTGAATTACAGAAAAAAGTCGTCATTTTGAGTAAATCAGAAGACTCTGAATTCGAAAGAGCTTTGCTAGAGGAGTTTGAAGTCGTTCATTCTGCAGGAGCAGGTTATAAACTTTTGTGTGTGGCATTAGGCCTAGCCGATGTTTACATTCTGACCAAAGCATCCACTCACTTTTGGGATACTTGTGGACCACATTCCATTATAAAATCCCTGGGAGGAAATATTGTTAAATACCAGCCTACTATGGAAGCTGCTAACGGAGAGGCAGAGTCTTCCAGTGACAAGACATTCTCATCATCATCATTGTCATATGAACTATCTTATAATGTTGACCAAGAAAACGCTATAAATTCTCATTTTGCTAACATTGACGGTATTATTGCATACAGGGACTCAAGCATTGTAACTTCATTACTGAACGGTATGAAATCTTCAACTTAATAAATTATTGACTTCCCTTCGCATTCTTTTTTGAACAGTGTATTTATATTATAAGCTACAAATACTTGAGAACTTGGGAACCAGTTAATATCAAGTTAGCTAATATTGACTCAAAGGCCACCCAAACCTGTCCCGGGCTTATCAGCAATCAGTAGCACCCCGTTCCGTGCTCAGTGCTGATTAATATTGCACATGCGACCGCATATAAATGAAGCATAAAATCGGAATAAATCGGGACAAATCCCCATGAAACGGCCTTAGTGCGCTTAAAATGCTATAAACTAACTAACTAACTGTACATAGAGCCAAGCACACGACATTCGTGTGAGAAGTAAACAAACATAGCGTAAAAATAGAAAATAGCGAGTAGAAGTGGTCTCTACTTTGACTTCGCGTGCTTACACTTACGAATGAATTTGTAGCAAGGATCTTGAAAGAGCTTTACGCTGCTTCAAAGAGCCCAAAAATAACTGTCAAGAGCAAGAATGTTTCGCAAACGGAGCTTTTAGTTTACTACATGGAATATAATGCTTAGCTTTGTGACCTACTATTCCCTCTCACTCATAACTTAAAAATCAAATATGAATTAAATATGGTTCTTAAGTGATTAGTGATAGAAAATAACCATTGAAAAGCAATAAGTGGTGTATGTTTATGTAATTGACAAGTAAACCGTAGCTGTTCTTGGTGAAGTCCTGTGATTAATCCCATCGCCATATTTTCTTAGGTCATCAGTAGAAAAGTAAGTTATCTGCATGTGAATTTTCAAGGAAAATATTTGCATATTGATAGGGTCGAATGAGAAATGGAAATAGAATGGAAAAATTATGCTTGAACACGATGTAAACGCATGGCTAAAATTTTGCATCACTTACGCACAGGTTATTCTACCCTACTAACTTACTAAAATATGACTCCAATTCAAGGCCATTTGGTGGTTCCAATGCTATGGAAAAGTCAAAGCGTTGGAGCTCTATTATGTAACCAGCTGACTGGTTTTGCATTGGGAGCCAAGTTTAGAACATTATTCTTATACTTGCCATACAAAAAATATTCCTCCTACTCTTCAATACCGTCAGCTCATCTCATCTGTAGTCACGGGGCTTCCACTACTTTTACTCGTGCAAGTATATCGATCTCTAGTGCACGTTCGCCTCGTACTCTGTTCATTCCAATTCCAGCTTCTCCAGCTCCAAGGTTAGTAAAGTTTCACTGCTCTATTTATTTTTGAGCAATTAAAAATATTAATTTGTATAGTTACTCTTAATAGCTGTGTAGTAAACGTAAGGCTTAGAATTAAAAATACTACATCTACCATTATTTTGGGGCAAATGTCAACCGGCATCGAATCATGTGAATGAACGATTTGTCAAATTATGTTTCCTACTTTTCAATTAATAAATTGGAAAATATTTTCAGATTTTATACCCCAAAATCTAAGGACTCGTCTTTGCCTTTTCCTGAAGAAAAATCCGATACCGATTCATCTTCGTATTTAGCTTTCAAATTAGCAGTTTACAAGGCCGAACGTGGTAAACAGTGGAGAATGTCGGTTCAGGCAATTAAAGCTCGTCAAATTTTTGACTCACGTGGAAACCCCACTGTGGAAGTAGATTTGACTACTGACAAAGGAGTCTTTCGGGCTGCAGTGCCATCAGGAGCTTCTACTGGGATTTATGAAGCTCTGGAACTTCGGGATGGTGATAAGGCCAACTATCACGGCAAGGGCGTTTCCAAAGCTATTAATAATATCAATACTGTCATCGGACCTGCTCTTGTGAAAGCGGTCAGTTTTTTTGATGAGTTATGTTAGTTTTAAATGTGAAATTTCAACTTGGTTAAAGAGTTTTTGTTTTACAATTTTACACAGAATATTGATATCACCAACCAAAAAGCTGTCGATGATTTCATGTTGCAATTGGATGGGACTGAGAATAAAGACAAACTTGGTGCAAATGCCATCCTTGGTGTTTCAATGGCTGTTTGCAGAGCTGGGGCTGCTAAGAAAGGTGTTCCATTATACAGGTACGAAAGAAAACATGAATTCACGAACCGATTTGAAAGGTTTTTGTATTGTAAATGCCTTTAAATATTTCTAGGTACATTGCGGAGCTCGCAGGAAACAAAGACGTGATTTTGCCAGTACCTGCATTCAATGTCATCAATGGGGGTTCTCATGCTGGAAATAAACTTGCCATGCAGGAGTTCATGATTTTGCCTACCGGAGCTACTACATTCACTGGTCAGTTGGTTTGTATTTTGTTTGTTTTGCATTTTAGCAGTCCACGAACGAATTAGAAATCCCAAAATTATGCAATAAACTGAAAGCCATACTCAATGACAGACATCACATCATACACCATATTACCATAGAAATATAGATATACTACAGTATACATTATTGGTATAACTTCGTTTTTTAGAGGCCATGAAAATGGGATCTGAAGTGTATCATCATCTAAAGAATGTTATCAAAGGAAAATTCGGTCTAGATGCTACATCAGTTGGCGATGAAGGTGGCTTCGCTCCTAACATTTTGGACAACAAGGATGGTAAGCTGCGATTGTTGAATTTCTTATGCATTGTGCATTATTTGCGTTTTGCATAAGAAGTATTAAACGTATTGCACATTACGCACTCTAAGTAAAATTCTGTTGAATTTCCTTTAGCTTTGACTTTAATTACCCAAGCTATTGAAAAGGCTGGGTACACGGGAAAAATCGATATCGCAATGGATGTGGCAGCCTCAGAATTCTACAGGTAACAACGCAATGTTTTGTGATTTTGTGCTGTATTACGTATAACTATGATTTCTAATTTTATTTTTTGGTTATGATTACAGGGACGGTAAATATGATTTGGACTTCAAAAATCCTAACTCCAAGTCTGATAATTGGATTACTGGAGATCAGTTATGCAATATGTATTTGGAGTTTATCAAAGAAAGTCCGATTGTATCTATCGAAGATCCCTTCGACCAAGATCACTGGGAAGCTTGGACCAAGCTGACTGCTAGCACTCCAATTCAAGTTCGTAATAGTCAGATGAAAACCAAATATCTTTAATTTTGCTGCATTTTTATTTACTCTCTTATTCATTTTACATTATACAGATTGTCGGAGACGATCTCACAGTTACCAATCCCAAAAGGATTGCAACAGCTGTTGAAAAGAAGTCTTGTAACTGTTTACTTCTCAAAGTAAACCAAATTGGATCGGTTACTGAAGCTATCAATGCCCATAATGTGGCCAAAAAGAGCGGATGGGGTACAATGGTAAGTTAAGAACATCTCATAGGTCATTTCTCTGAGCTTACCTCATAACTTTAGTAAATACATTGCAAATATTTTTTCAGGTTTCCCATAGGTCTGGAGAAACTGAAGATACCTTTATTGCAGACTTAGTTGTTGGACTTTGCACTGGCCAGGTAATTGGCTTTTTGTTAACACTATCATAATATCATGCATTTGTGCGATAAATTGAGTGAACTAACGAAACTATCGAAGGAATTGAGTTAATGTTTAATTTCCATTCAATAGATCAAAACTGGAGCCCCTTGTCGTTCAGAAAGGCTAGCCAAATACAATCAAATTCTTCGAATTGAAGAGGAGCTTGGAGCGAATGCCAAATACGCTGGAAAAAAATTCAGAAATCCTCTTGTTCAATAGATTTGCCGGTGCACAGAAACACAGATGATGTGATGTAACAATTGAGACAAAGAAAATTGTATTTGCTATTCACATAATACCCCACCACACTGTGAAATCAGATCGAGATTATTTTTGTTTGAAAATATTCCGCCAGAGTGTTTAGAAAAATAAGTTCGAAATTCTCTCAGTTTTTCTGGCGGTTCCATGCTAGTTATACATTGTTCAATAATCCTGCATTTTTAGATGAATAAAAATCAAGAAATTATTCTAAAAACTGACAAAAATAACACCATCATTGAACTGAATCATTGATACATGGTCGTTGTAGACGGTTGTAGACTATTATTAGGATACGTAATGACTAACAAGACGAATTTAGTCTTCCTCTTATTCTCTAGTATTTTTTTTTTCAAGTGTAAACGTTATGTCTGCAATATATAGCTTCAAAATAAAAATCGATTATCTCGAATTATCAACCATCAGTTTATTTAGTTTGTCATTGTCAACGTCAAGTGTCAATAAGTCAATATCATACAACACGATTGGTTGTTGAATAACGAAGAACACAAGAATTTTTCCAGCTACTTTGCGCAGACGCCATTATCAGCTTAGCGTCACCGAATCAAATCAAAACATCAAACGATCTCAAACATGGCTTCTGAACCCAACCCCATCTATGGCTGATATCGTAAATGTAATGCATTCTGTATCATCTCATCCATTTCATAACTTTTTGGCTGAAGGAGTACAGGATAGGAAGCTCAATCTTTTATGGCGTCGTCAAAATGCAACATTCAGCCAAAGCGGATAAGCCAGCTTGTTAAGGTGGTTGAGTCGTTCATATTAGATTGGAATATTAGAAAAGGCGGCAACACTTTTACCGCTTTCTGGGAAACTAGGATTTCAGTTTGTTGTTGTGTTTCCGGTTTCGAAATCGCACTGGTCAATTTGAGAATCGACTGTGTTAGCGAGCACCAAGCAAGTTTGGGGAAGTTGCTCGCAGTGATTAATCCAAGCGTCCTAAGCTCAAAAGTGACTTGTTTAATTTTCTTTATCGGATCGGATTGAGGTAAGGTTTCTTTTATTTTGACTATTTTACTGATCATTACTAACTAAAACTTATGAGTTTTGTGAAAACTGAGTATTGTGTCTAATATTTGTTGGTGTTGGTTTGATTAGTTCACGTTGGGTTATATTTAAAAGGGTTAGGGTTAGGCCACTGCTGATGGCTAAAATTTGACGTGTTTTTTTAACTGTCACTTTCTTGTCGTTTGTCGACTAATGAAGTTGAGTTTCTGGACCGTTTCACGCTTGTTGAGTTATACGTAGTCGTGCTGATTCTCTCTCTGCTATTTAGTAATTTAATTTGAACAAATCTACTATTTATCTCGGGAGCAGCCGAATAACATGGGACAACTTTTTTTATTCTGCTAAGTGCAGTAGTATTTAATCATATTGCTCGCTGATTGTAGATTCAACTTACAATGGACGATGCCTATTTAAGAAAACAATCTGAGACTAAGCTGGAACATGAAACTTCAGTGAATACCATGTCCGAGGACGACAGAAGCTCACACGCGGAGACTTCTAAGACCAATAGAGACCTACTATCACCCCCCCACTATGACCCCACAAAGAATGAAGAAAACATTGAAAATCTTGATATGGAGTCTCAAATTGAAATCAAGAACGAATATCATTCGCAAATTACACATAAAAATCTTCATTCGATAGATGCTACTAGAGATAAACTTCTTCAGGATATGAACAATATAGTCCAAGACGCCCAACAGAGCTTTGAAACAAAATTACTAGCTATCGATGAGTTAGAAAATAAGATGATGAATATCGTAAATGATGCTTGTGAAAGCTCCAGAAACAACCTAATGATGGCTCGAGAGAAGTTTTTTGAGCAGCTGACTTCAACCATTGAACAGTTTGAGAGAGATAATAGTTCTTGCTCTCAACTATTACAGCGCTTGAATATAATTCAAAGCGAATTAAAAATTGCAATTCCTCGTATTGGACTTCCTCTTTAGATGTTTATCCTCAGTAGCTCCTCACTTGTTTTCGCTTTCCGGACATTTGCATAACGTGATATTTGGTGTTTCGTCTGATAATCCCCCCGATGGTACTGAGTTTCGTTGTGTCATGTGTATCATCCTTTAGTGCAAACTTAATTTTGTGTTCTTATTCTAAATTGTTGTTGCTTTCTATTCTGTAATTAAATTATTTATCGGCTCAAATTCACGGGAACCCACCGGTCATTTACTGATTTGATTTTTGCAATTGGGGAATTAGCTTGATCTTTTATTTTACGTCTTTATACGTGTAGGCCTAGTTTTTTCTGTTAATTTAATGGTCGTATTTAGTTGATACAGTAGGCCTGGTAGGCTGGTATACATGATGGCTCTGCTGCATTTGTTTGAACAACAACAAAGCTGCACTTCTTGTACTCCAAACCTACAGTTTGCCTTTTGTAGCATAGATTATGATGTGGAGCTAAACATAGTTTAGTGTTTATTGCATAAAATTGTGAGATTTTGTCCTTGTTTGCAAATAGTTTGGAAAATTGTTTGTGAATTGTAAATGGGGGCAAAAAACGCTTGAGTTTTGCTTGGTAAGTTCTGTGTTCAATGACTTATTCCTCAAGTGGTGTGGAATTTTGTATGATCAGTGGTAATTAACCTTGTCTTGCAGGTATGAAATTATTTCTTACGTCAAACGGAGGTTAAAAACGAACAATGCTGTGAGACGGAAGGGCAAATCAAGTGAGTGAAGAATAATTTGACCATGCGTTTTTTTTCTGCTTCAAATTTTCTTCCCGAGGACTATTTAACAGCTGATTTTTGGAGCATTTAGATTTTCAAAACCGATTTAACTTTTACGTTTTGTTTGTTCTAGTGCTGCATGCTGAGGATTGCTGACTAACTCAAGTCACCAGGATAAGAGTCAAAGTGACTCCCTTATATTATTGAATTCAATGGGTTGAGTTGTAGGGTTTTTGTTGGACTTAAATGGATCCCCAGGCCAAACTAGTTGTCAACCCCGTGGCTATAATTCTAGTCAAAAAGGGGAGCAAAGGGGATAGACTATTGTTTCGATATCCATACAAGCTATCTAAAAGTGAAGTAGATGAAGCACTAAAGAATGATGATACTCTGGAATCTTTTGGCAACACAACCCCAGGTGCTAGTATCAGTTCCAATGTTCTGAATACTCAGCTCACATTCAGCACACCGAATAATTCAGTCCAATCTGTATCAGTGGATAGTTCATCCGGGGGAAGCCAAACAACTCAGAAAAAGGCTACAAAAACGACTCCTCTCCCGACTAAAAAAAACCCATACACTTCTACAAAAAGTCCGAATGATAGTGTATTTTTCGATGAAGACAGCGAAACCAACAAAGTTACTGGACCCGTGGAAGTCAATCCAAAGTTTGCATTGGGTTGTAGAGAAATGCTGAATGAGCTTACTGATGATGACCTAGCGAATTTACTTGCAGTAAACACTGAATTGTCTGAAATTAAATTTGAGCTCAAGGTTAACCAATTGCGTTTTGTAGGTCATCCATCTTTAATTAACGATCCCAATCGACCACCTCGGTAAGTTTTTGTTAAAATATAAATATTTTTAAGTTATATGATCGTATTCTTTTGATATTTTGATTAAATAATATATTATTATTTTTAGCTTTGAGACATCTGTACGATTGTTTCACGTGGTTTTTTGCCTTCATGCTTCGGCAAATCATTCTATTGTAAAATGCTACTTTGAGCTGAGTAAGAAAATTTCTATTGGACTTCGGCATGAACAGAATCGTTGTGGATACTTTGGGCAACAACTCAAAGTCATCAATCGTGCCCATGATGAAGCTCATGAAAGTCACGATCATGAGAACGAAGTTTCGAGAGAAATGGATGGGAAAGACTTAAGGGAGAGAGTTTTTGATACAATATTGTGCCGAAGTAGTCTAGCACACATGCTGAAAACTGTCTACGATGATGTTTGTGGAACGGGTTACACTTTCGCCAGGGTATAAAAAAATTTATAATGATAATCCCATCATGGAAAGAAGAGTGTTGAATATTTTCTGATGTTATTATTTTTTGTCTTCCTTATAGATAAATGATTGGGTTCAAATCAGTTTTTGCATTCCCCAACGAATTCATTTCATTCCGTAAGACTTTCAAAAATATATAAATATGTTATAGTTTTTTTTTGTGTGAAAGAAATTAAGTTGCTTATTTTTTTACTCAGATTTCGTAAAGACGCGTCATTTATTGAACCTCGAGAGATTCATCGCTGTCTTGAAGTTTTGAGACCTTATCACGCCATTTTATTGTTAGTGGAAAAGGATGAGATACTCACCCATCTAAACATGGATTCGTCATCTACCATTCCAAGAGTCCTTCAAGTATACTCTCCGCTAAAAAGTCTTCAAACATTAGCTGCAGATGCTGATCTCACACTGACGCATATCATAGAAGTGGCATCTCATCTGGTTTATTGGGCATATGCAGCTATCATTTATCCTCTTTGTGAAACAAACATCTATATTGTTGCTCCAGATTTGTTAATTACGTCCGCAAGCATGGATGATGCATTTAATGACTCCTTTCCTGGCCTTTCGCTGTCGCAAACATTGTCAGATTTTTCGCAGCCAATTCCGCTAGGCGAAAGAATAAATCCTGTCCTGGGTAAAAAAGAAGTATAAATAATAAATTGTTGTTTTCTACTTGGTCTCCTTCTCTCCTGTGATTATGTAGTTTTAATTTTACAATATTATATCATATTCCTTTTTTATTCTTTCAGGAGGCACTTACCTTCAAATGCAATTGATTCAGCTGGTTATATGGATGTTGAAACATCGTCTATTGATTCAGTTACATACTTACATTTATCTGGCCACTAATTTTGATAATTCATCCGAAGAAACAAGACTCGAGCAATATTCCATAAATGTTAATCCAGATATCAGTCTCAACATGAAAGATGGTAGAGCACCCTTTGAGCATGATGAAGATGAAGAACTTTCTGTAACTGATTCCTTCTCAGAAACTGCTACATCTGATCCGGTGGCTGGTGCAACACTTGCGATTGAAAGTGAGCCAGATTCGATTAGTTCGGTTTCAAATTTTGTCTTTCAAAATGTTACTGAGAAAGATAGTGACAATGGTGATAAAGCTACTCGCACCAACAATAACGAGGAGTCTACTGAGCCATTGGAAAATTTTAAAGAATTATTGGCTAGACTTAATGAACCTGTAAAACGAGCTGTAGTAACTGTAATGGGTAAAACCTCCGTTTCTGTTCAGGACGTAAGACTGTTTGCTAGATTATCTAATTATTTCAATGGGAAGTTTCATTTGGAAGAAATTATGTACCGGGAAAATATTCGTAGGTCTCAATTGATGCTGTGCTTAGACAAGTTTCAAAAGGTAATTATTTTGGTTGAAAAAGATGATATGGAAGTTAACGTGTTTGATACGATTCTTTCGTAGCGGGCTTAGTAATGTTGCTATATTATGCGTTCGTCCAGGAATTGAAATAAAATTGCAATTCTTAGTCATGATGATATATCAGTCATAAAAATTTTTCGGTATTCAGCAAACAAACAGTGATTTCATAATTTTTTCTCTCGGTAATAAAATCGAATTTAAAATATGTAAAGTTTCTCCCTTTTTATTCTGAGTTAAAACTTCAGCATTTAGCTCTCATTGCTTATGCCAACACACTACACACAGACACAATTTCAGCGGGCTGGCTATGCATGGCTGGAGGGAAGCTACTTTATGCTCGACTACTTTGTTACGTCCACTTGCTGTGGTTTATTCTTTGGGTATAAACAGGGTACAGGAATATACACCTGGGTATAAACTATAAACGGTGTCAGATCAGGCAACCGGTTTGGTCACGATTACAAATTAGTTTTGTGTGGTTCATGACATGAAGACATATGTTATTATTTGTTCACTAAAATTAATAGGAAAATTCATATTTCAATGAAAAATGAGACGTCAACCGCAATATGAACTATGGACGACGGTAGTCGTCCTTGTGGTGCACGTGAGTATTATATGTATCTATAATATCTAGTTCTATGGGTGCACGGGGTGCACATTGTGCACTATTTAATATGGTTATAGCATCAGATCAGACTGGGAAAAATTACATGCAAACTACCACAGCGTCACCTAAAATAAGTTTATTCAGTCACTGTTCGATAACTTTTTATATCAAATTCGAATAAAAGAACATTCCGTAACACCTTTATCCCTGTTCTCAATGTTTCCAAATGCTGCATAAGTTAAATCTAGAATTCGACCTGGCGTAAAAGGGCCTCTGTCATTAACAGTAACGTCGACAGTTTTTCCGTTTGACAGATTTTTCACCCGAATTCTGGTTCCGCATGGTAAAGTTTTGTGGGCTACTTTCATTGCAAAACGATCAAACCCTTCATTGCACGCTGTGGGCCAACCGTGTGGAATTTCTCCCTCTGCCCCATACCAGGAACAAATGCCTCGCTCCTCTGCAGAAATTAACGTGCCAGCTTCAGCTTCATCATTCAGTTTTCAAATGGACAGCTTAAACTATTCTATATGACTCAATTTTTCCCCTGATAATGCATAGTGTTACCGGCTGCTGCAGCATTGCCACCTCCTGAATTTCCACCCCCGGAATTCGAATTTCCACCCCCAGAATTCGAATTTTCATCATTTGGACAACAATGATACTTGTCACCGCCTGGGCAGGGCTCGCGTCCTATTTCACGGTAGTTTCCCATACTACTGCAGCCGCGTTGTGCCCATGTATTAGGCTGGCAACCTGACCACCAGCAGTTATCAGAAAGTATTGGAGTGCTACAAAACACGATCAGAAGAGAGAAAAGATGAAAAACAGTTAAGTTCACCATGTTCTTTGTGTTGAATTTAATCTCTTTTAATTAAGTCGCTATTACAGTTGTGCATCATGAAATAATAATATAAAACTAATACCAGCCTGTATTTATATTAAATTGGCATTTGGCAAACATAAGGAAAAACCGCAGAGTGAGCATGTTTCGAAAACTATTCGAGTATGCAAACAAGCAATGCCACGCTCAACATTGATTGATGCTACCGCGATAGTCAATAACCTACAGTTTTCGTAAATTATTTGGAATCATGGATCATTTTGCGAAATAATACAACGAACCGAATCATCCAAATCATGACTAAGAACTAAAATAAGGCTGGCCACTCCGTGTTTTTCAAAAATATGTGCATTGGGTGCCTCTAAAAAAATTTAAAACATCGGCCAAATAAATTTGTGGACTACTAAATAAATGCACTAAGTTTTCAGTACATTTTTCTTCTTATAGTTACAGACCGCCCTATTGCAAAAGTAAAATGTCTGTATATAGAGTAATACTCTGTTTTTTTTTCAAATAAATATTGTGAACTTAGCGTTTCCACTAAACTGTAAAATTTCGGCCAACAGGTTTTGCTAGCCTTTGGAAAGTACAATAAACCGGAAATTTCAATACATTTTCACCATAATTGCAACCATAATGCATTGTTTGTGTGTGCATCATATATTAATGATTGATAAGGATTTTATCAATACTCCTAATAATTTAGTGGTAATTCGGAGATTATATTTTTTTTGCGTCTCTAAAGGGAACTTTTAGTCTGCGTCAGATAGTTTAAATTAGCGGAAAATTGTTATTATAATTCATACAAGACAATTTAGACAATCATCTCCATTGTTTACACTCATGCAATGGTGCAATATAGTTCCAAAATCATATTAATGCTATTAATTCTTGGAATTCATCATAGTATCGAATGATGAATGATCTCACCTTTAACTGGAAAATGATAAGGATGAAGACTATTTTTATGCGTAAAATTTGAATGTTTTTGCCCTCATTAAGTTTTATTGAACTGAAACGTTGGTTATGTTAATATATTTAATTGCATACATGGGATAGCTACATTTTAACGAACATGGAGTTGACCCTCGACACTTAACATTGTATGAAACGTATGAAAAGCTTCAGAGTCATTCCAGCATACAGGAATGAAAAAAGAAGCGAATGGTTCATATCGCTCAATGACTCAAGATAAGAAGCGGGCTGTTGATATTTATAGTTTTTATAATAAATTTTTCGATAGTTCTCAATAAACACTTTATCAATTATTTTTCTGGTGGAATTTCAGTTAGTCCTGTCCTGATATTTTGACAATCGTTGAGCTGTTATTTTTAATTTTTAAGTCATCTCGAGTAAATTTCAGTCTTGTTGACAATGATTGATCTGTTATAATTCGGTTAGTCGTGCGAAACAATAAAGCCATCTTTGGGATAACTGCTATATTGTGATACTTTTCAAAATCTGAGTTCTTTTAGTTTTGTGGCTGCACTGCTGAATGGAGTAAATTCAGTAAATGCATTTATCATGCGTGCATATTTACATATTTAATAAAATTATTGTTTTATACTGACTAACAGTGCTAATTGATTTTCACTTTTTAGTCGGCTGTACGATTTTTAAGCGAACAAAGGTTAAATACATCCTGCTAGTGAATTTCAAATTCGGCCGTAGAAAATAAATAATGAAGGTACTGGCAGAACTATACTAATGGACAGAGGAATAATATGCTTCAAGATTTTGTATTCAACTACTACCATTTTCTCATCCTCATTAATATTCAAAGTTTTCCATTTTTCTCCGACGACTCGGTCAATACATGTAGCCGTAGCTCGGAGTAGAACTCATCTTGTGCATCCATCCATTTCATTGGACTGTAATCTAGATCCTCGTTGTCATCAACGACGTTCACAACTAATTACCGATTCAGATTTCAAAGGGTACAATAAGGTAGAATTTTCAAATGCTGCTTGGAGTCGTCAATCTTGTTCTTGTTTGAAATCAAGGAATACTTCCCAATTCCAGGAGATGCAAAATTCAAAATTGTATTCCACAAACTCATCTAACGTACCTGCACATGTAAATGGGCATCATGAGCAAAGAAGTAGTGGCGTATTAAAAAGCATGAGCTACCAGGATGTTAGTTCTACTCAGGGTGCTAAAGACCGACTATCTCTAATTGGTTCTACCAAAAGTGACCATAGGAATTTTCGCAAGAACGAAGAAGAAAGTGCATCTTGTAGTCATCAGTTACGCTCATCTGATTCCGCTTCATGGAGAAATAAGGGATTCAACCGTGCTGATGCTGATATCAATAACCGATCATATTCTACGAAAGCGGATGAAAGCGACCAACGCGAGTGGGAATACACTTTGCTAGGAAAGTTAATACTTTGTCCAGAAGGCCGTAGGTTCAAACTAAATTTTAAAATATTCAGATAATACTTGCGTTTTTTCATTAATTTTTTATTGTATTTTCCGTCCGTTTTTAGGGGGACAACGCCATGTTTCGAAATCAGAAGGATCGCATATTGTAGTCATGTCATACAACGTGCTTGCTCCTACGCTGCTGGAAAATCATTCCTATCTGTACAGAGATGCTAATCCGGGTCATCTTCAATGGGATAACCGTAAGGAAAGGTTTTTAAAGCAAGTTGGTAATATTAATCCTGATATTTTATGTCTTCAAGAAGTTGAGGAAAGCGTGTATGAAACGTTCTATGTGAAGGAGCTCAGTTCAGCAGGTATCTTCGAAAGGCTTTTGAAGCAATAATTTTGTTATTTTATCTATAGGACTACTATACTAACATTGAAATCTGCTGTTCTTAGGCTATTGTGGTGTGTATAAGAAACGAACTGGAGACAAATTCGATGGATGTGCGATTTTTTATAAAGCTGCACGATTTTCTATTTTGCAAGAAGTTGCTGTAGAATACTATCAGCCCGAAATCCCTGTACTTAATCGTGATAATATTGCCTTGATCGCCAAACTACAATCAAAAGAAGGCAACAATCCGTGCATATTAGTCTGTACTACACATCTTTTATACAACCCTAAGCGTCATGTGAGTATTGTATTATTATTTCAAATGAATGGAATTTAAGTTATAAATATATACAATGCACTTAACTCTAACTGTTGTGTATATACAATTTTAGGATATTAGGACTGCACAAATGCAGTTACTATTAGCTGAATTGGATAAATTTTCATTCCATGGACTAAATTCTCACGGTCTTCCCAAGCATTATCCTGTTATTCTTACTGGTGATTTAAATGAACAAAGGAGCTCTTCGGTCGTGAAACTTATTGCTAACGGATGTGTGCCTTATTCGGATATGCATCGGTCCCCAACGAGGTTGGCTATAGATATTCAGCTAAAAATGCATTATCGTCATTTGCTATTGGATTAATAATTTTTCGCTACGCAGATCCAAAGGATTACTTCCTCATTCGTTTGGTATAACTGATCAGTGCCAGCACATAAATGTTATTCTTGATCGGCTCAAAGTTTGGTACCGCCAACAATGGGATGTCATGTGCATGCGTATTCAAGCAAACAATCCACAACAACTAAAGGAAATAGAAAACCTGGAAATCGCCCCTAAGAGTACGAGTACTGATGAATCAAGTCTGACACAACAGCCTCCTGCAGCAGCATGCACTAGTCGAATGCAAGACATTGGAAAGGACGCAAATGATAAAAGTATGAACTCATGCAACGCGTCCGGATCTGCTTCGCAATCAAAATATATGAAGCAACTTAAAAAAAACGATGGAGGACTCTACTTTGGATTGCACCATCAAACAGATGCCAGGATAATTCATGAAATGAGAACGTTAGGAATTCATTGCGAATTTGATACTGGAACATTAACTCATCGTTTGAATTTTAGAGATGTCTATATTTCCCAAATGGATAGAAAAGACGGTTCCAGTGAAGATGTTGGAAGCACATTTCATAACAAGTGGATATGTGTTGACTATATATTTTACAGGTACATAGCAAGCTATTCGTTATTATTTTGTCGTTGAAATCTTAAAATGAGACAAAATAATGTTTTTTATCTCATCAATTCACATGGCTTTAATGCAACAGTCTGTCATGGAATCCTCAGTATGAGAAGCTTGTGGAGAGCAACTTGAAATTACTCCGTCGACTAGGATTATTCAGCACAGATAAGTGTAAGAAGATTGGTAAAATTCCTAACTGGGATGAAAGCTCTGATCACTATCCTCTCGTTGCGGAATTTTTGCTTAAAGACGAAATTAATTAGGAGTGCGTCAGTGCGTGGGGGGGGGGGCATTGTATGGCAGTGATTTGGTGATGATTCAACGTAAAGTGCTAACGAAACTATTTTATATCCTACGGCATAGGAATTATAATTTGAAAGTAGTTTGATAAAATACATATTTTAGTGAACCGAGAAAAATTCAGATCACCGGCGAACGCAGTTGTTGTTAGTCGTATAGTAGTAACTGAAACAATGGCCTAGATAGAATATCTATTAATAGAATAGTGATTAATTCGAAACTAATTGTTTTGAATTTAAAAATTATAAGATCACACCATATAAGATAAGATAAGTGATTATAAGATACAGCCATCGGAGTTGTTAGACTTATAATTAAGTTTTAATAAATTGATTGTGATAAAAAAGTACTCGACTTCAGCATCAGACTTCAGTATGATCATCTAATAATAAAATATCTTTCGGAATGTTGTAACCGGTGAAGGAGTACTAGTTCTGTAGGTCTTAATGGTTTTGTTACGTATTTTGCGTTAGAGCCGTCGTCAAATATTTTTTACCATTGAGTGAATCCAAATTGGAGATGATAGACATATAGATGTTACAGCAACTGTCTATAATCCTCACATGGCTAGATAATACTCACACCGAACCCCAAGATGTGTCGGCACGTCAAAAAAATGAGCTTCGCAATTCACTTAGGTCAGAGTTTATAAGGCATTTATTAACCTGACATTAAGAGCCACAGTCAATAGCCTGCATTGTAAAAACGAAACATATTAACTTAACCTAATTTAGGTAAAAGTCTATTTAGCGGCTTTCTTGTTTCGCTCTTGATGTTTTAATTGCTGGGCTGGCCTAATGTTGTGTTTCCTGGAAAACTTCAAGTTCCTCAAGAATTTGGGATCCACGCCTCGTTTAGATGTGCTAACTTTTGGCTTCTTGATTCCATTCCTGTGAGCCTTCCGACCTAAGAAAAAAAGTTATATATTTAATCACAGAATCTGCTCTAAAAAATTAATTTTTGTTTTTTCGGTTGACAATCTGCAAGCAATAGAATGAAAACTTATTTTATGAATATTATAATCCATGAAATACTTACTTTGATTATTTGCGGTATGATTCTTGGACTTGGCCATTTTTTAATTGCCTAAAATTTTCAAGCAGCGACACAATTCAGGAAACAAACAGTTAAAATTCCAGATTAAGAAACAGTTTTTTCCAAACTACGAGTTTAGCGAATATTCATGCTTTCAGAATTTGGCGCCAGGTTAGCAATGAAACGATCTCCGTTAGATGTCCTTGTCAGCCCATTTTGTTAATTCAGTTGTATTGGATCTATCTATTTAACTATTTTAAAACACGTGTATTTAATTCAAAAGTGGTATTGAAAAAACAAGATGAATGACTGTTGTTCAACCTTTGAGCCTCAAAGTATATTATAGAAAAAGAAAGAATTAAATGCACTACAGCGGTAGTTTAAAGTGCGTTAGCTTTCATCCGTGTATATGGCATAAATTGGTTTAAAAAATTTAGCCTCATGTGCATAATTGTAATGTTTTGTTGTGGGCGATAGGAATCTACCACACATTCAAAGACAACTTGGACATGAGAGAGAACTATATTCCTCGTCTTGAGAGGTTATTTTTTCCTTTTAAATTTTGAGTTTCTCTATTTTGTATTGCTTTTGTGTAAAAACTTAAACCAATGATACGCAAACGCAAACACAAGATATCGAAATTAGATTACACATTATGCTTACATTAATTTTTAAACTTTATTAAACTTCTCTCTCAACTAATTACTGGCTTAATGTTTCGTTTTGGAAAAGTCAATAGTTTAATTTCAATCTTTTCAACTTGGTTGATAGCTCACGCTTCCGAAGCTCAGCCATACAATTTTTCCAAAATTAAAAACAAATCGTAATAAATACTGGATTAATAGTAGTGACCAGATAATGTACATTTGATTACGATCTATTTGTTTAATGATGATTAAACATGCAACAGCTCTTTGAATCAGTTAGCCATGAATCCTTACTTCAAATGAAAATTCTGCAAATGTCTGAAATCATTTTGTTCAACGATACTAATCAAACTTTGAATACATATAGTTTCTGGAAATAAAGACGCAAAATGTGCCTGTATTTTTTCAAAGCAGGAAAATTGAATACGACTCTAACTAGAACAGCAAAAAGGAAGGAAAACCAAACGAGAATGTGTCCTTTATTTTCTATCACCCAAAAGAGTCAACTCTAATATAAAAGAAGAAATTCAGATGCCATTTGGAATGGAAAGAATGACGCCTGAGTATCAATCTGCAGTGAAAGAGATCAGATTCTCATTTAAATCTCAGTTGACTGCCTGAATAGAACCCTACACTGTGTAGATTATATGGAAACGGGAACCATAGTTGGGGATATGTCAAGTGACATTCCCTTTTTTAAGTAGACTTACTCGCAAATGTACATTCCAGTTTCGATAGTGTCATCCTCCATAAAATAACCATGCACGAAGGTCTTTACTAAAAATTCTTCCAAAGCTTGGAACACTACGTCTATGCATTCTCTTTGGGTATATAAACTACCGTACTGCTATACTTTTTTCACTGGAAAAACTAATGAAATGACTGTCTGACTAACCCTCTACTCTCTGTTCAGTCGTCTGTGATGAGGAGATCTTATGTGAGTGGAATTCGGAATGAGCCATATAGCCAAGTCCTATTATAAGGACAAAACACACGAAGAAATGAGGAGTTCCATCAGCCTTTCTTTTTCGCCACCACCAACTTCAGAAAATATGGATGACTTTTCTTTACTACTGCTACAATCTGACGACTTGTATTTCCTTCATGTGACAATTCAGATCACCATTATTGCATGCTTTACCCGCTTGGAACCATCTTAAGCGAATCCATGTATAGGAAGCTTTCCCCTTTGAATTAAATTGGTAGCAACAATCCATTTGAATGATCGTATCTGACAACTCTCAAGTCCTTCTATAATACAAATATCAGTGAATATGAGGCATACATAATTATTGTTGTTGTTTTTAAAGCTCCTTTGCTACTACTTTTAAGGCTAACGGCAGTGGAGCGCAAATTGATGCCTTTTTTATGAGATT
>Ga0210040_10003686_pt1 | contig 20543 bp, 18 predicted proteins | sample CryGeyCG12114_NA_FD_185462 | JGI IMG/M metagenome (GOLD analysis project Ga0210040, IMG submission 185462) | Groundwater microbial communities from aquifer - Crystal Geyser CG19_WC_8/21/14_NA (SPAdes) (version 2) | ecosystem: Environmental > Aquatic > Deep subsurface > Groundwater | place: USA... | reverse complement strand
GGGTCGGACGCTGACACCTCGTGCCCCTCCACGGGCTCCGGAGCGTCAGACGGCCATGGTCCCGCGCATCTCGATCGCGATCTGCGCCGCGTCGAGGTTGGCCAGCGCCTTCTCCAGGACCTCGGCGTCGAACGTCCCGTGGTCGCGCGCGTCGAGCAGCGACGAGCGTTGGGCGGCGATCACGGCGAGGCGGTGGCCCTTGGCCACGACGAACGCCTCCTGCGTCGGCTCGGGGGCCGGCGGTTCGGGGATCTCGGCCGCGCTCGTGCTGAGCAGGTCCATGATCCGCGCCTGCTCGGCGCCGGCCTGCTCCGCGGCCGCGACCCGGTCGACCTCGGGCGCGATCCGGCGCAGCAGCGGACCGATGGTGCCGCCCTGGACGAGGAGGGACAGCGTGGCCACGGCGAAGGCCACGAGCACCAGGACGGAACGCTGCGGGGTGTGGTCGGGCAGCGTCTGCGCCGCCGCCACGGTCACCGCCCCGCGCATCCCCGCCCAGACGACGGCGGTCCCCTCACGCCAGCCGAGCGGGGCGCGCCGGAAGTACTCGAGGTCGGCCACGGCCTGCGTGACCCGGAACGCGAACCGGTCGAGGGTGCGTGCGGAGGCCTTCCGCCGCGAGCGTGGGTTCACCTCGGCGAACGTCTCCTGCCGGCCCTCGGGCGTCGTCATCCGCTCCTGCATGCCCTGCATGCGGGCCGACATCTGCTCTGTCCGCCGGCTCCGCACGGACAGCCCCGCGAGCAGCGGGACGACGTACGCCGCGCGAACGACGATGGTCAGGACGAGAGCGCCGACGGCGACGAGCAGGGCCGCGCCGACCCCGGCGTGGTCGCGCTCGACGTCTGTCACGATCGCCTTGATCTGCACGCCCATGGTGAGGAACACCGCGCCCTCGAGGACGAGCTCGACGGTGCGCCAGTTCTGCGTGTCCGACAGCCGGTTCTGCGGCGAGAGGCGGCGCGGCGCACCGACCCCGGTGACCAGCCCCGCGACGACGGCAGCCACGAGGCCCGAGGCGTCGACGAGCACGGCCGGCACGGCGGCGACGAAGGGCACCGCGAAGGAGATCACCGTGTTGACCGTGGGGTCGGTGACCCGGTGCCGGACGGCGAGGTTGGCCCCACCGACGACCAGACCGATGAGGACCGCGACGGCGACCGAGTACGCGAACGTGCCCAGCGCGCCCCAGAACGAGAAGGACAGCGCCGTCGCCGCGGTCGCCGTACGCAGCAGCACGAGCGCGGTCGCGTCGTTCAGCAGGCTCTCGCCGTCGAGCATGGCCACCACGCGGCGCGACACCGACGTCTGCTTGACGATCGAGGTCGCGACGGCGTCGGTCGGGCTGATGATGGCGCCGAGGGCGACACCCCAGGCGAAGTCGAGCCCGGGGACGACGAGGGAGAAGAAGAGTCCGAGCAGCAGGGCGCTGCCCACCACGAGGACGACCGACAGGCCGCTGATGGCACCGAACTCGCGGCGGAAGTTCATGGCCGGCATCGACACGGCGGAGGAGTAGAGCAGCGGGGGCAGGACGCCCTCGAGGATCCACGCCGGCTCGATGTGCACCGCCGCGAAGACCGGCAGGAAGCTCGCGCCGACACCGATCGCGACCAGCACGAGCGGCGCGGCGATCCCCAGGCGAGGTCCGGCCACCGCCGCCGCAGCGATCACCACGAGCGCCACGACGATCACCACGAGCAGCTCGGTCACCCCGTCAGCGTGGCACCTCGGGTTCGGTCCGCCGCCTGCTGGAGCAACGAAAGCGGCTCGCGATTGCGAGCGGACGCCTACCCTTCGGTGTGGTCTTCTCGCTGGTCTACTCGAGCACGACCGACCACGACTGGAGCTCCGACGAGCTCCTCGCGCTGCTCGAGTGGAGCCGCGGCTGGAACCTCGACAACGGCGTCACCGGGCTGCTGCTCTACCGCGACTGCGCGTTCATGCAGTTCCTGGAGGGAGACGAGGCCGTGGTGCGCGACCTGTTCACCCACATCAGCGCGGACCGGCGCCACCAGGACGTCGACCTGATGTGGGCCGACGAGACCGAGCACCGCCGCTTCGCCGACTGGACGATGGCCTTCCGCGAGCTGGGGGAGCACCTCGACGCGGAGCCCGGCTACAACGACGCCCTCAACGACCCGTCGGACCGGCGGGGGGACGTGCTCGTGGACTTCCTGTCGATGTTCCGGCCGGCCTGATCCCTGGTGCGCGCGTGACCGTGCTCTCGACGATCGTGGACGCGGTCGGCGTACGGCAGTCGGCCAGGCTGCAGGCGGCGCTGGCCACGCCGGCCCGGACGACCCGGGTGACCGTGGTGCTGGGCAGGGTCCTCGGTGCTGGTTTCCTCGTCTGCTTCCTCACCGGTCTGTACAGCCACTTCCTGCAGAACCCGATGCCGTGGATGGCCTTCCCCACCTGGCCGACCAACCTGTACCGGATCACCCAGGGCCTGCACGTGGCCACCGGGGTCGCCTGCATCCCGCTGCTGCTCGCGAAGCTGTGGACGGTGTACCCGAAGCTCTTCGCGTTCCCCCCGTTCACGAGCCTGCTCGAGCTCCTCGAGCGGCTCTCCATCGCGGTCCTGGTCTCCAGCGCGCTGGTGCAGCTCGTGATGGGGCTGCTGAACACCTACCAGTGGTATCCCTGGGGCCCCTACTTCGCCTTCCGCGACGTGCACTACGCGCTCGCCTGGGTGATCATCGGCTCGGTCGCCCTGCACGTCGCCGTCCAGCTGCCCAAGATCGTCCGCTACTGGCGCCGCGGGAGCGACCTCGCCCGGCCCGGGGCCGGAGCCGACAGCGCAGCGGTGCACCACGGCGAGCTCGACGCACCCACCGAGGAGGGCCGCTGATCATGGACGACCGCGACCACGAGCCCGTGAACCAGGACACCTCGGGCGAGGCGGCACGCCGCACGGTCGCCACCGGCCGACGCGGCTTCCTCGCGACCGTCGGCGTCGCGACGGTCGGGCTGACGGCCCTCACCGCCGGTCAGAGCGTCGGCCTGCTGCACACGACCAACCTGTTCGGCCCGCGGGCCCAGGGGGGAAGCCCCCAGCAGCTGCCGATCAACCGGACCGCGGCGGCTGCGGCCGTGGAGCCCGCGGCGACGGACCCGGCCTGGCGGCTGCACCTCGCCGGCGACACCTCGCTGGCGCTGAGCCGGGACGAGCTGAGCAGCCTGCCGCAGACCGCGGTCACGCTGCCGATCGCCTGCGTCGAGGGATGGAGCGTCAGCGCGCGCTGGGTGGGCGTGCGCGTGCGCGACCTGATGGCCACCGTCGACGCGCCGGTCGGAGCGCGCCTGCGCTTCACCAGCCTCGAGCCGAACGGGGTCTACCGCGGCAACGAGATGGGACCGGAGTTCGCCCAGCACGAGACGACGCTGGTCGCGCTGCAGCTGAACGGGCAGGCGCTGAGCCTCGACCACGGCTACCCCGCCCGGCTCATCGCCCCCGGCCGGCCCGGCGTGCTGCAGACGAAGTGGCTGAGCCGGGTCGAGGTCGTCCGGTGAAGGTCCTGCGGGCCCTGGGCCTTGCCTGGGGCCTCACCGCCGCGCTGGGCGTCCTGACCTCGCGGCGCGCGCTGACCAGGTACGCCGAAGGGCTCCGGGCCGAGGCTGCGTCGCCCGCGGTGGCCCCGCCCACCGCAGGACCAGCGCCCGGACCAGCTGTCCGCCGGGCTCGCCTCGTCTTCGGCGGCATCGGGCTGGTCGTCCTGCTGACCGGGGTGTGGAAGGTCCTGCACGCCGTGCAGCCCGCCAGCTACGTCTGGCTCGTGGTCTGGCTCCTCGGGGCCGTCGTCCTCCACGACGCCGTCCTCGTCCCCGTCCTCAGCCTGCTCCGGGCCGGGACTCACCGCGGCCTGCCAGCGCTGCCGGAGCCCGCCCTCGCCCTGGTCAAGGCCGGCTTCCTGGTGGGCGGGCTGCTGGTGCTGGTGGTCGTCCCGGAGATCTGGGCCCAGCACCTCGGGCCCCTCAATACCACCGTCCTGCCCGGCAGCTACGCCCGCCGGCTGCTCGTCACCCTCGCCGTCGTCGCCGGCCTCACCGCGGCCGGCGTGGCCGTCGTCCTACGTCGCTCCCGGACCAGCAGCCCGGGCTCGCCCCCGACCTGAACCGGACGAGCGCGACCTCGCGGTCAGATCTCCTGACCGTCGACGTCCAGAGTGTTATAGTTGAGCCCTCAACTACTTCTAGGAGACACCGTGCCGAACACCAAGGTCACGATCGTGTACTACTCGCAGACCGGGACCGTCGCCGCCATGGCCGCCCGTCTGGCCCTGACCGCCGAGGCGCAGGGCGCCGAGGTGCGTCTGCGCTCCGTGGGTCGCGACGGCAGCGAGGCACCCACGGGCGAGCCCGCGCGCCCGACCGCTGACGACATCGTGTGGGCCGACGTGGTCCTCTTCGGCTCGCCCACCCGCTACGGCAACATCGCCGGCCGGCTCAAGGTCTTCCTCGACGGTCTCGGCGCCCAGTGGGCCCAGGGCCAGCTCGCCGACAAGGTCTACGCCGGCTTCACGTCGAGCCAGACCGCGCACGGCGGCCAGGAGACGACGCTGCTCGCGCTCTACAACACCATCCACCACTTCGGCGGCATCGTCGTCTCCCCGGGCTACACCGACGGCTCGAAGTTCGTCGACGGCAACCCGTACGGCGTCAGCCACGTGACCGGCCCGGGCAACGACATCCCCCTGGACGACGTCGCCTACACCGCGCTCGACCACATGGTCACCCGCACCATCACCATCAGCCGTCGCCTGAACGCCTGAACGCCTGATCCTGCCCCGGGTCCGAGGTCGGGGAGACCGACCTCGGACACGGGCCCACCTGGCGCCCACCCACGTCGCCGGAGCAGGGCCGCGGCGTCAGGCCCGGCCTCCGACCGCGAGCAGGACCCTTCGCCGGTTGTCCGCGTCGACCTGGTCGTGCGCACGGGCCGCGTCCTCGATCGGGAACGGTTCGCGAGCCGAGATCTCTAGGTCGCCCGCTGCGGCCGCTGCGGTGAGGTCGACCGCCGCCTGCTGCTTCGCCGTCACCGGGAAGTCGTCGCTGCCCAGCAGCCGGATGGTCACGTTGGCGAAGAGCATCGGCCAGAAGTCGAACGAGGGCCGGTCCGCCCGCGTCGCGTAGGCGGCGATGACCGCCCCGTTCCTCACGACGGCGGCGTCGAGGTCGACGTTGTCGGAGAACGCGACCTCCACGACCCGGTCGACACCGTCGGGGGCGTGCGCGCGGATCGCCGCACCCGGGTCCGGCGAGTCGAGGGCCACGGCGCGGCCGCGAAGCCGGTCGGGCAGGTCGGCGAGGTCGTCGGTGCGGCGCACCGTCGACACGACGGTGGCGCCGTCGCGCACCGCGAGCTGGGCGGCCAGCGAGCTGACCGCGCCGAGGACCCCGTGCACGAGCACGGTCCGCCCACGCACCGAGCCGTCGGCGAACACCGCACGGTGGGCCGTGATCCCCGGGATCCCGAGGCAGGCTCCGAGCTCGTCGGACACCCCGTCCGGCAGGGCGACGGCCAAGGGGTCGGGCACGACGGCCAGCTCCGCGGCGGTCCCGAAGGCGCGGTAGGACTGCGCGCCGTAGACCCACACGCGATCGCCCAGCCGACCCGCGTCGACACCGCTCCCAACCGCGTCGATCACGCCGGCGCCGTCGCTGTGCGGGACGACCCGGGTGAACGGCATGCTCGAGCCGAGCCAGCCGCGGCGCTTCTTGGTGTCGCCCGGGCTGATGCCGGAGAAGGTGAGCCGCACCCGCACCTCCCCTGGGCCCGGCTCGGGATCGGGCAGCTCGCCGACCTGCAGGACCTCGCTGGCCGGGCCCTGCCGGTCGTACCAGACGGCGCGCATCAGATGTCCTTTCCTCGACGTCGGGCACCAGCCTGCCGGACCGGCGCGAGCGCGTCGCGTCGACCGGCGACGGCGCGGTCCCGACGACGGTCGGAGGTGGAGAGCCACCGACAACCCGAGCCCTGATCGGGTCGGCCGGCTCACAACAGGCTCACAGGCGGACGAGCGGACCACCACAGAGCGCTGGCGCAGGGTGAGCCTGTGTCCAGCTCACTCCTGCTCCGCGCCCGGTCCGACCGGCGTCCCCGCCTCGACGAGGTACCCGCAGCCGACGGGGTCGACGTGACCCGGCGACGACCGGGGTGGCGGGGAGGGGCCCGCCGGCTGTTCCGCGGCGGCCCGACCGAACCTCCCCTCGCGCGCCCGCTGCTCTGGCTGCTGCTCGTCGGGACGGCCGTCCTCTTCCTGGTGAACCTCACCAGCTCCGGCTACGCCAACGAGTTCTACGCCGCCGCCGTCAAGTCGGGCACGACGTCGCTCAAGGCGTGGCTCTTCGGCTCCCTCGACGCCGGCAACTCGATCACCGTCGACAAGCCACCCGCCTCCTTGTGGGTCATGGTGCTCTTCGCCCGGGTGCTCGGCTTCAGCTCCTTCTCCCTGCTGCTGCCGCAGGCCCTGATGGGGGTCGGCGCCGTGGCCGCCACGTACGCGACCGTGAAGCGCTGGGCGGGTGCGTACGCCGGCCTGGTCGCCGGTGCGCTGCTCGCGCTGACGCCGGTGGCCGCGCTCATGTTCCGCTTCGACAACCCCGACGCGATGCTGGTCCTGCTGCTGACCCTCGCCGCCTACGCGGTGGTGCGGGCTCTCGACTCGACCAGGGACGCCGACACCCCGCGTGCGAGGGCGGCGTTGCGCTGGATGCTGCTCGCGGGCGCGCTGATCGGGGTGGCCTTCCTGACCAAGATGGCGCAGGGCCTGCTCGTGCTGCCCGCGTTCGGGCTCGTCTACCTCGTCGTCTCACCGCTGCGCCTCCGCGCCCGGATCGGTCACCTGCTGGCTGCGGCCGGGGCGCTCGTCGTCTCCGCCGGCTGGTTCATCGTCCTGGTGGAGCTGTGGCCGGCCTCGGCCCGGCCCTACATCGGCGGCTCGACGGACAACTCGCTCTGGGAGCTGGCGATCGGCTACAACGGCCTGGGCCGGATCTTCGGCAGCTCCGGCAACGGCGGCGGCGGGGGCGGTGGCGGCGGTGGGTTCGGCGGGACCGCCGGCCTGCTGCGGATGTTCAACAGCGAGTTCGCGACCCAGATCTCCTGGCTCGTCCCAGCCTCGCTGGTCGCTCTCGTCGCCGGCCTGGTCGCGGCCGGTCGGGCCGCGCGGACCGACAGGACGCGGGCGGCCCTCCTGCTCTGGGGCGGCTGGCTGGTCGTCACCGGCCTGGTGTTCTCCTTCATGTCCGGCACCATCCACTCGTACTACTCGGTAGCGCTGGCCCCCGCGATCGCCTCGGTCATCGCGGTCGGCGGCCGGGCCCTGTGGCTGCGGCGTGAGCGCCACCTGGCCCGGGTGACGCTGGCCGTGATGATCGCTGGCACCGCCGTCTGGGGCTTCGTCCTCATGCGGAGCGAGGCCAGCGGCTGGCTGACCTGGCTCGCCTGGACCATGCTCGTCGGCGGCTCCCTCGGCGCCCTCGTCCTGGCCGTGTCCGCCCGTCGGCTGAAGAAGTGGGCCGTCGCCGGCCTGCTCATCGGGACCCTCTCGGCGCTGGCCGGCACGGCCTCGTTCACGGTCGCCACGGTCGCGTCGGGCCACACCGGGTCGACCCCGACCGCCGGTCCGGCGATCGCCGCCACCTCGTCGGGATTCGGCGGCGGCGGCGGGCAGGGCGGCCCTGGCGCTGGTGGGCAACGGCCTGCCCAGACCGGGACGCAGACGTCCGGCACCGCACCGGCCGGGCAGCCCTCGGGTGGTGGCGGCGGTCAGGGGACGACGAGCTCGGCCGAGCTGACCAACCTGCTGAACGCGACCTCGACCCGCTGGTCCGCCGCGGTGGTCGGTGACCAGTCGGCCGCATCGCTGATCCTGTCCGGCAGCACCTCGGTGATGGCCATCGGTGGCTGGGGCGGCAGCGACAGCTCCCCGACGCTCGCACAGTTCCAGGCGTACGTGGCCGACGGGGACGTCACCTACTTCCTCGCCAGCTCGGGCAACGGAGGGGGCGGTGGTGGCCAGGGCGGGACGGACTCCTCCGGCAGCCAGATCACGACCTGGGTCGAGGCGCACTTCTCCTCGACCACGGTCGGCGGGACGACGGTCTACGACCTGACCTCACCGACGTCCTGATCCCGGCCGGCTCCTGATCCGGTCGCCCCTCGGAGCACACCCCGTTCCTCGGGGCACACCCTGCACGGTGTGCCTCGACGGGCGGGGTGTGCCTCGTCGTGGAACCCCACGCTTGTCACGTGATCATGGACCCGCGATGCTTCCTGCCATGGCGAAGACGAGCGCGAGCGGCACGCGCAGCAAGAGCGGGCCCCAGCAGATGACCAGCCCGGGCAGCGCCGTCCGCTCGACCCCGATCGGTGACTACGGCTTCCTCAGCGACGGCGAGGTCTCGGCGCTGCTGTCGCCGAACGGGGCCGTCGAGTGGATGTGCGTCCCGCGCTTCGACTCCGGCAGCGTCTTCGGCCGCATCCTGGGTCGTGGTGCGGGCGCGTTCCGCGTCGCGCCCGCCGACGTGCTCGTCCCGGCCGAGATGCGCTACCTGCCCGGCACGATGGTCATCGAGACGAGCTGGGGCACCCCGACCGGCTGGATCATCGTCCGCGACGCCCTGGTGGTCGGGCCCTGGCACCACGAGGACGACCGGTCGAAGACCTACCGCCGGACGCCCAACGACTACGAGGCCGAGCACATGCTGGTCCGCACCATCCGGTGCGTGTCGGGCGAGGTGCAGACGACGATGGACTGCGAGCCGGTCTTCGGCTACGGCCAGGACCACGCCACCTGGGACTACACCGACGACGGCTACTACTCCGGAACGGCGAGCACCGAGGGTGATCCCGTCACCGTGACCCTCACCAGCGACATGAGACTCGGGTTCGAGGGTGGCCAGGCCAGTGCGCGCACCCTGCTCAAGCAGGGTGACACCCGCTTCGTCTGCCTGTCCTGGGGCGGGGCCGTTCCGGTGCGCACCTACGAGGAGGCCTACGCCAAGCAGGTCTGGACCGCGCACCACTGGCAGCACTGGCTCGCCCGTGGTCGCTTCCCCGACCACCCCTGGCGGGGCTACCTGCAGCGCTCGGCGCTGACCCTCAAGGGGCTCACCTACGCCCCGACCGGCGCCATCGCTGCCGCCGGCTCGACGTCGCTGCCCGAGGCGCCGGGCGGGAGCCGCAACTACGACTACCGCTACACCTGGATCAGGGACTCGACGTTCGCGCTCTGGGGCCTGTACTCGCTCGGCTTCGACTGGGAGGCGGTCGACTTCTTCTCCTTCATCGCCGACCTCGTGGCCGACGAGCAGGACATCCAGATCATGTACGGCATCGGCGGCGAGAAGCAGCTGACCGAGCGTGAGCTCGACTGGCTCCCCGGCTACGCGGGCTCGCGTCCCGTCCGGGTCGGCAACGCCGCGTACGCCCAGCGCCAGCACGACGTGTGGGGCGCGCTGCTGGACTCCGTCTACCTGCACTTCAAGGCCGCCGACCACCTCGACAGCCGGATCTGGAGCATCCTCGACGCGCAGGTCACGGAGGCGCTCAAGTACTGGCGCGAGCCCGACGCCGGCATCTGGGAGGTGCGGGGCGAGCTGCAGCACTTCACGTCGTCCAAGATCATGTGCTGGGTCGCGGTCGACCGCGGTGCCAAGATCGCCCGGATGACCGGGGAGAACGGCAAGGCGGCCGAGTGGGAGCTCGCCGCGAGCGAGATCAAGGACGACATCCTCGCGAACGGGGTCGACGAGCGCGGCGTGCTCACCCAGCACTACGGGTCGACGGCGCTGGACGCCTCGGCGCTGCTGGCGCCGCTGGTGCGGTTCCTTCCGCCGGACCACCCGATCATCCGCAACACCGTCCTGGCGATCGCCGACGAGCTGACGGTCAACGGGCTGGTGCTGCGCTACAAGGTCTCCGAGACCGACGACGGGTTCAGCGGCGAGGAGGGCAGCTTCACCATCTGCTCGTTCTGGCTGGTGTCGGCGCTGTGCGAGATCGGCGAGTACGACCGGGCCCGCAAGCTCTGCGCACGGCTGCTGTCCTTCGCGGGGCCGCTGGACCTCTACGCCGAGGAGATCGACGCCCACTCCGGGCAGCACCTCGGCAACTTCCCGCAGGCGTTCACCCACCTGGCACTGATCAACGCGGTGCTGCACGTGATCAAGCTCGAGGCCGAGCACCAGACCGACGCCTCCGGCGCCTGGGCGGGCTCGGTCGAGACGACGGAGGTCTCCTCCGGGGGGGACGAGCCGGACGCGTAGCAGCTCCACGACCGGAGCCGGCGGCCCCCGGCGTCCTGGTGGGTGAACGACTGCGGCGCGGTGTTCGTTGCCGGAGCAGACCTCGCCCCGCCCCAGCCTCGGAGACCTCACGTGCTCGACTCGATCGGCAACATGCCGCTGCACCCGCTCGTCGTCCACGCGGTGGTGGTCGGCGCCCCGCTCGCCGCGCTGCTCGGCTTCCTCTTCGTCGTGCCCCGCCTGCGCGCCTGGTCACGCTGGCCGCTCGCCGTGGCGTCGCTCGCCACCTTCGCCGCCAGCGTCGTGGCCAAGGAGAGCGGACAGGGCCTGCAACGTGCCCTCGGAATCACGTCCGGGACGCCGACCATCGGGCCCCTGATCGCGCGGCACTCGATGCTGGCCGGTCAGCTGGTCTGGGTCCTGGCCGGCTACGGCGTGCTCGCCCTGTCCAGCGCCTTCGTGGTCAGGCCGGCTGGGGGAGCGGTGCGGGCGGTCGACCGGGTCCTGCTGGTCCTGCTCGTGGTCGTCGGGGTGCTGGTGCTGGTCTGGTGCTACCGGGTCGGCGACGTCGGCTCACGCGCGGTCTGGAACCCCGCGGGCACGCAGACGTACTAGTGAGCACCCGGGCCGGCGCTCGGGAGCTCGCTCAGCCGTTGGCGATGGCCGCGGGTCCGTCCGCGCGCCGGATGTCGACGACGTGGCCGGTCTGCGCGGAGAGCAGCACGTCCAGCGACTGCCGGGCGACCTCCTCCGACGACAGGAGCGTGCCGGCCGGCTCCTCGCCGAACGCCTTCGTCCGCATCGGCGTGCCCGTGCGCTCGGGGTTGACGCAGTTGACCCGGACCGTGCCGGACCACTCGTCAGCGAGCGCCTGGGTCAGGTTGACCACGGCGGCCTTGGCGGAGGAGTAGAGCGAGTAGCCCGACCGGCCGCGGGTGTAAGAGGACGACGTGAAGAGCAGCAGCGACCCGCCGGTCGCCGCGAGGTGGGGGTAGAACTCCTGCGCCACGAAGACCGGCGCGAGGTAGTTCACGTCGGTCGAGGCGTAGATGGTCTCCTCGGTCAGCTCCGTGAGCTCGCCGCGCGGCAGCATGCCGGCGGTGTTGACGACGAAGTCGATCCGGCCGGTCTCCTCCAGCACCGTGCGGGCCGCCTCGACGACGTCGGCGCGTCGTTCCACGTGGGTGCCCGTGCTCGAGCGCGAGAAGGTCCGGACGGTCGCGCCGTACGACTCGGCGAGCATGGCGATGTCTCCGCCGATGCCGTACGAGCCGCCGAAGACGACGACGGTCCGTCCCGCGAGCGCCGCGCGGTAGGCCTCCTCGTCGAGCGGCTCCGGGATGTCGGCGGAGGTGAGCTGGAACAGCTTGTCGGCGATGTAGACGTCGATCGGCTCGGTGACCTTCATGTTCCGCTCGTGACCGGGGACCACCGCGACGGGCACCTCGGGCAGGTAGCGCAGGACCACGGTGCAGTCGTCGGTCGCGCTGAAGTCCGGGTCCAGGGCGGCGTTCGCGTACGCGGCACGGATGGTGGAGAGCCGGAAGCTCTGCGGCGTCTGGCCGCGGCGGAGGAGGTGACGGGGCAGGACGTCGGAGATGTTGCCGTCGACCGCGTCGACCGAGATGACGGTGTCGGCCGAGGGGATCGCGGTGTCGACGGCCCGGTGGGTCTGCAGGGCCTCGACGTTCGCCGCGATGATCGTCTGGGAGACGAGCGGGCGGACCGCGTCGTGCAGCAGGACGTTGCACTCCTGGTCGCCGAGCGCGGCGAGGGCGGTGGCCGTGGTGTCGTTCCGGGTGCCCGCACCCTCGAGGATCTGGGTGACCTTGTCGTAGCCGCCCTGCCGGACGATGGCCCGGATCTCGTCGAGGTAGCCGGGCGTCATCAGCACGAGGATCTCGTCGACGAGCGGCGACGCCTGCATGGCCGCGATCGTGTGCTCGATGATCGGCTTGCCGGCGATCTTGATCAGCTGCTTGGGGATGTTGAGCCCGACGCGGGTGCCGGTCCCGCCGGCGAGCACGACGGCCACGTTTCGCAGTTTGTCCACCGACCCGACCTTAGGCCAGACGCCGCCCCGCGAGCGTCACGGACGCGCCATGGCCGCCAGGACGCGCGTGGCGCTCGTGCCGAGGCCGAGCCGCCCGGTGAGGGCGGCGAAGAGGTCGGGGTCGGCGGGCTCGGCGCGCAGCACCAGGTCTTCCAGGGTCACGTCGAGGTCGAGGTCACGGGCGACGGCCACCACCTCGGGAGCGACGGCGAGGTAGTCGATGGCCGCATGGAGCTTGGCCCGCACGGACGAGCTGATCCGGGTGTCGGGTGCGCTCGCGGCCGTGAGGATGCCGGCGAGGTCGCCGTAGGAGCCGATCAGGCTGGCCGCGGTCTTGTCGCCGATGCCCGAGACCCCGGGCAGGCCGTCGGAGGTGTCGCCGCGCAGGGTCGCGAAGTCCACGTACGCCGCCGCAGACACCCCGTAGCGGTCGCGGACCCAGGCGTCGTCGACCTGCTCGTGCTTGCCCACGCCGCGCGCGATGTAGAGGACGCGCACCTGCCGGGCGTCGTCGACGACCTGGAAGAGGTCACGGTCGCCGGTCACCACGTCGACCGGGAGCGGGAGCGTCGTCGCGAGCGTCCCGATGACGTCGTCGGCCTCGTAGCCGTCCGCGCCGACCATCCGGATGCCGAGCGCCGTCAGCACCTCGCGGATCCACGGCACCTGCGTGGCCAGATCGGCCGGGGCGGACTCGCCGGCGGTGGCGGCCGACGTGGACATCTCGGCGATGATGCCGGTCGGCGCACCCGCCTGGGCCGGACTGGCACCGGCCACGCGGTGCGCCTTGTAGGAGGGCAGCAGCGCGACACGCCAGGCCGGCCGCCAGTCGTTGTCCCAGCAGCACGCCACGTGGGTGGGGGAGTAGACGTCGACCAGCCGCGCGATGAAGTCGAGCAGCCCGCGCACCGCGTTCACCGGCAGCCCGTCGGGGGACCGGAGGGAGTCAGGAACGCCGTAGAACGCACGGAAGTACAGCGAAGCCGTGTCCAAAAGCAAGATCTTTTGCGTCCGCACGGTCCGATCCTGGCACGATGACGCCATGGAGCAGCTGGACCGGCGCATCCTCGCGCTGCTCACCCGAGACGGCCGGATGTCGTACACCGACATCGGCAAGGAGACCGGGCTCTCCACCTCCGCCGCCCAGCAGCGGGTCCGCCGCCTCGAGCAGCGTGGCGTGATCAAGGGCTACCGCGCCGTCCTGGAGCCCGCCGAGCTCGGCCTGCAGGTCACGGCCTTCGTCGCGATCAAGCCCTTCGACCCGAGCGCCGCCGACGACGCCCCGCACCGCCTCTCGCACATCAACGAGATCGTGTCCTGCTACTCCGTCGCCGGCGAGCCGAGCTATCTGCTCAAGGTCCAGGTCGGGAGCATGACCGACCTCGAGTCCCTGCTCGCCCGCATCCGCGCCGACGCGGGCGTCTCGACCCACACCACCACGGTGCTGTCGGTGCCGTACGAGGATCGCGCGCCCCTTTAGTCTGTCCTCGCTCCGCTCGGACGCTCGTGACGCTCGAACCCGCCGCCTTCCTCCCTCCCCGTGACGCCGCCGCTCGTTGGTGCGCCTGTCACGCTCTCCCGTCCGCGGCGACGTCACGGTCCGGTCGTCCAGGCGGCGGCGCGTCACTCGGTGGTGGTCAGGCGCCGTGCCTCCTCATCGGTGGTCGGGTCACGTTTCCTGAGCTTGTCGAGGAGCTCGGCCCCACCTGCGCCCCCTGAGCTTGTCGATGGGTTCGGCCCCACCCACGCCCCCTGAGCTTGTCGAAGGGCCCGGAACGGGTTGGCTTCTCTTGCACGGAGAGGACGTCGACCTCTCCGAGGCCCTTCGACAGGCTCAGGGGACGTGCTGGGGTTCTTCGACGGGTTCAAGGCGCGTTCTCGGATCTCGTCGGAGGACACTCCCTGCGAATGGCACGCTTGCGGCGTGATCCTGCACGGCGGACTCGTCGTCCTCCCCGGCCGTCCGCCCGTCCCGGCCGTCGCGTTCACGCGGGACCGCGTGGTGGCGGTCGGCACGCTCGAGGAGGTGCGGGCCGCGGGCGGCTCGGGGTCCGAGGTCGACCTCGAGGGGCGGCTCGTGACCCCGGCGTTCGTCGACGCCCACGTCCACGCGGTGCAGACCGGGTTGGTGATGGCCGGGCTGGACCTGCACGACGTCCGCTCGGTCGACGAGCTGCTGAAGCGCGTACGCCGCTACTCCGACCGCGACCCGAGCCGCGGCGTCGTCCTCGGGCAGGGCTGGGACGAACGGTCCTGGCCCGACCCTCGGCCGCCGACCCGTGCCGAGCTGGACGAGGCGGCGCGGGGTCGCGCGGTCTACCTCGCCCGGGTCGACGTGCACTCCGCCGTCGTGTCGACGGGCCTGCTGAAGGCGCTGCCCGGGGTGGACGACCTCGTGGGCTACCGGTCCGACGGCCTGCTGAGCCAGGACGCCCACCACGCCTGTCGTGGGCGTCTCGATCTCCTGACCACCGACGTCGAACGGCGCGAGGCTGCGTTCGTCGCCCTGACCGCCGCGGCGGCGCTGGGGGTGGGTGAGGTGCACGAGCTCGGGGGTCCGCACCTGGGACCGCTGACGGACTCGACCCGCGTGGCGGACGAAGGACGTCACCTCGGCCTGCGGGTCGTCAACTACTGGGGCGAGACGGCGAGCGACGCGGCGTTCGAGCGGATGACCGAGGTCGGCGCACGAGGGCTCGCCGGCGACCTGTGCGTGGACGGCGCCATCGGCTCGCGCACGGCCGCCCTGCTCCACGACTACCGCGACTCACCGGGTCGCGGGGCGCAGTACCTCGACCTGGGCGAGGTCGTCGAGCACCTCCGCGCCTGCACCGAGCGCGGGGTGAGCGGCGGCTTCCACTGCATCGGCGACGCCGGCGTCGCCACGTCGATCGAGGGGCTGCGCCGGGTCGAGCAGCTGCTCGGCGCCGACCGGGTCCGCGCCGCCCGGCACCGCCTCGAGCACGTGGAGATGGTGGCGGCCTCCGACCTGCCGGTGCTCGCCCGCCTCGGCGTCACCGCCAGCGTGCAGCCGGGGTTCGACGCCGCCTGGGGCGGACCGGACGAGCTCTACGCGACTCGGCTCGGCTCGCGCGCCACGACGATGAACCCGTTCGCCTCCATGCTCCGCGCCGGCGTGCCCGTGGCTTTCGGGACCGACGCCCCCGTGACGCCCGTGGCGGGCTGGCAGATGGTCCGCGACGCCGTGCACCACAGCCGGCCCGACGAACGGCTGGACGTGGCTCGGGCGTTCGCGTGCGCGACCGTCGGTGGCCACGTCGCGGCCGGCGACGACGGCCGGGGCACCCTCACGCCGGGCGGTTCGGCCACCTTCGCGGTCTGGGAGGTCGAGCCCGACCTGCTCGACCCGACGACCGGTCTTCCGCGGCTCGGGCGGGACGACCCCCTGCCCTCGTGCGCCGCCACGGTCGTCGACGGCGCTGCCGCCCACGGGTCCGGGCTGCTCGGCCATCTCGGCTGAACGGTCTTGTCAGCCGACCCCGGTAGCCTCACGGTGTGCGGCGGGGGCGTGGTGTCGGAGGGCTGAGGGCTCTGGTGGCGGTGCTCGCCGGCGTGGCTGCCGGGTTGGCGTGGCAGCCGTTCGCGCTCTGGCCGCTCCTGCTCGTCGGCGTGCCGGCGCTGACGCTGCTGGCCCGCGGGAGCCGGCCGCGCCGGGCGTTCGGCCTGGGCTACCTCTTCGGCCTCGCCATGCTGACCGTCACGATCTCCTGGGTGCACGTCCTGGGCTGGTGGGTCGCGGCGGTGCTGATCCTGTTCATGGCCCTGTTCTTCGGCGTGCTCGGCGTCGCCCTGGCGCTGGTCACCCGGCTGCGGTGGTGGCAGGTGCCGGCCGCGGCGTGCTGGGTGGGCGTCGAGCTGGCCTACTCGTCCGTGCCGTTCGGCGGCTTCGGCTGGACCCGGCTCGCGTACGCGGCGGTCGACACCCCGCTGAACGGGTGGTTCCCGCTCGTCGGGGTCGCCGGGGTGAGCTTCCTGGTGGCGCTCGTCGGGCAGGTCGTGGCGTGGGTGGTCCTGCTGCTGCGCCAGCGACGCGCGCGCGTCTGGTCCCGTGCCCTGCCGGCCGCGCTGGTCCTCGCGGCGCTGGTGATCGCCGGCGTCGGGCTGCGGTCTTTCCAGGTGGAGCCGCTCGCGGGTCGCGAGGGCACCGTCACGGTCGGCGTCGTCCAGGGCAACGTCCCGGGTCGTGGCATCGAGGCCCTCGGCCGGGCCCGCACGGTCACCAACAACCACCTCTCCGAGAGCATCGCCGTCATGGCTCGCGCCCGGCTCGGCCAGACCCCCGAGCCCGACTTCCTGCTGTGGCCGGAGAACTCCACCGACATCGACCCGCTGCTCGACCCGGTGACCCGCGCGACGGTGGCGGGTGCGGCCGCCGTCGCGGACGTGCCGATCCTGGTCGGCGCCGTCACCGAAGGTCCAGGACCCGACGAGCGCCAGACGACGGCGCTGTGGTGGGACCCGCTGCGCGGGCCGGTCGCGACCTACCACAAGCGCAACCTCGTGCCGTTCGGCGAGTGGATCCCGTTCCGCAAGCAGCTGCTGCCGCTGGTGCCGATCCTCAGCGAGGTCGGTGCGCAGTCGGTGCCGGGCACCCAGCCAGGGGTGCTGAGCGTGCCGCTGGGCGACCGCACGCTGAAGGTCGGCGACGTCATCTGCTTCGAGCTCGCCTACGACAAGACGGTGCACGAGACGCTCACCCACGGCGCCCAGGTGCTGATGGTGCAGAGCAACAACGCGACCTACGGCGGCACGGGCCAGATCGAGCAGCAGTTCGCCATCACCCGGGCCAGGGCCATGGAGTCGCGGCGCGAGATCGCCGTCGCGACCACGAACAGCGTGTCGGGCTACATCGACCGCGACGGACGGGTGGTGGACCGCACGTCCGAGTTCACCTCGGCGGGCTTCGTGAAGACGATGCCGCTGCGCTCGAGCCTCACCCCGGCCGTGCTCGAGGGCGCCTGGCCGGCCTGGGTGCTCAGCCTGCTCGCGCTGGTGTCGGTCGTGGTGGCTGGTCGACGCAGGTCCGTACGACAGAATGGTCCGCTGCCGGAGGCCGACGCCGCGACCTCTCCGGCCGCCCTGTCACCGACGAGAGAGCCGATCCGTTGACCGACCCGACCACCAGCAGCACCTCCTCGGCCGCCGGCCCCGACTACGGGCGGGTGCTCGTGATCATCCCGACCTACAACGAGTCGGAGAACATCGACACGATCGTCGGTCGGCTACGTCGTGCGGTGCCCGCGGCCGAGGTCCTGGTCGCCGACGACAACTCCCCGGACGGCACCGGGCTGATGGCCGACGCGCTCGCCTCGCGAGACTCCCGCGTGCACGTGCTGCACCGGCTGGGCAAGGAGGGCCTCGGGGCCGCTTACCTGGCCGGGTTCCAGTGGGGCCTCGAGCGGGGCTACGACGTCCTCATCGAGATGGACGCCGACGGTTCGCACCAGCCCGAGCAGCTGCCCAAGCTGCTGGCCGCGCTCGGCCCGAAGAACGCACGTCTCGCCGACCTGGTCCTCGGGTCGCGCTGGGTCCGTGGTGGCCGGGTCGTCAACTGGCCCCGTTCGCGCGAGGTGCTCTCCCGCGGCGGGAACCTGTGGACCCGCATCGCTCTTGGCGTCCCCCTCAAGGACGCGACGGGCGGGTTCCGCGTGTTCACCCGGGGCACCCTGCTGGGGATCGGTCTCGACGACGTCGCCTCGGCCGGCTACTGCTTCCAGGTCGACCTCGCGTGGCGTGCGGTGAAGCAGGGCTTCCGGGTCGTCGAGGTGCCCATCACCTTTGTCGAGCGGCAGTACGGTGACTCCAAGATGAGTCAGCGCATCGTCGTCGAGGCGCTGCTCCTCACCACCGCCTGGGGCGTGAAGCACCGGGCCGAGCAGGTGCGAAACCTGGCTCGCGGCCGCAAGCAGCCCGAGCTGACATGATCTCGCCCGGCAGGAGGCCGCGATGAGGCTGCGCAGCGGCTGACCGCTGGCGCTGTTCCTCGTCCTGCTGGTCGCCGTCCCGATCGTCGAGGTCTACGTGCTCGTCCAGGTCGGGCAGCGCATCGGCGTCCTTTGGACGGTGCTGATCCTGGTCGTCGAGGCCGTTCTCGGCGGCTGGCTCGTGCGTCACGAGGGCACTCGTGCCTGGCGGGCGCTCGACGCGGCCTTCCGGGGCGGCCGGGTCCCGACCGGCGAGCTTGCCGACGCGGCGCTGGTCCTGGTCGGCGGCGTGCTGCTGATGCTGCCGGGCTTCCTCACCGACGTGCTCGGCCTGTTCTTCCTGATCCCCTTCACCCGGCCGTTCGCCCGCCAGGTCGTCGCCTTCTTCATCGCACGGCGGCTGAGCCGCGCCGGCCTCGTCCCGAGCGCGCGTGGGCCCTACGGCGGCAGCGGCGTCGTCGAGGGCGAGGTCGTGCCCGACGGCGAGACCGTGACCCTGACCCCCGACCAGATCGAGTCCGGGCGCTCGTAGGCCCCGAAGGTCGGCTCCTCGGGCCGTCGGACGACCGCTTCCTCGCGTCCGGTGTGCCTGGCGTGCTCTCGGGGTGTCCCGGGGGTCCGCGGCGGCGCGCGCACAACGACGTCCAAGCCGGACTGCGAGGCCCTGAGAACGCAGAACCGCCCCGGACGAGGTCCGGGGCGGTGCTGGAGTCTGCGAGGAGCAGAGGGTCAGGCGGTCTTCTTCGAGGGACGAGCGGACCGCGTGAACGCGGTCGAACCCAGCTCGCCGGCACGGAGCAGCGTCAGGCGCTCGGCCAGCAGCTCTTCGAGCTCGGGGATGGAGCGACGCTCACGGAGCATGTCCCAGTGCGTACGCACGGGCTTCTCCTCCTTGGCCTCCGGACGGTGACCGTCGGAACGAAGCGACTCGGCTCCGCAACGGGGGCACTCCCACAGAGACGGGATCTCGGCCTCGGCGGAGAAGACCATCGTGAAGTGGTGCTGCCGGGCGCAGTCGTACCCGACCTCCTGACGAGCGGCGAACTCGACGCCGGCCTCGTCCTCGAAGCTCTTCGACCCGAGCCCGGTGCCGCGCAGTGATCGATCGGCCATGAGTGCAACCTTCCTGAAGAGTACAAAGAGGCCACGAACCAGCCTCACGGGATCTAACTGACGAGGGCGGCGTAATGTTCCGCCGCGCGCGGTGGGGTGACTCGCGTCATGGCCAGAGCCCCCGCCGCCAGCACCAACGCGATACCCACGATACCGACCCTGTCGGAGAACAGCGCCGAGAACACCGCGAACAGTCCCGGAGCGAGGAACGAGGCCGCCCGACCGGTGGTCGTGTAGAGCCCGAACATCTCGCCCTCGCGCCCCTTCGGAGCCACCCGGGCGAGGAACGATCGCGAGCTCGCCTGGGCCGGACCGACGAACAGGCACAGCGTCAGCCCGAAGACCCAGAACAGCCCGGTGCCCCGCACGAAGAGCAGCACCAGGCAGGAGGCGATCAGCCCGAGCAGGGACACCATGATGATGCGCTTCGGCCCGACGACGTCCTCCACGCGGCCCAGCACGAGCGCGCCGAGCGCGGCGACGACGTTCGCCGCGACGCCGAAGACCAGCACGGTCGACTGGGCCATGCCGTAGACGCTGACGGCGAGGATGGCGCCGAAGCTGAACACGGCGGCCAGCCCGTCGCGGTAGAGGGCGGAGGCGATCAGGAAGAACACGGCGTTGCGGTCACGGCCCCACAGGCCGCGGACGTCGCGCACGAGCAGCCGGTAGGAGTCCAGCAGCCCGACGCGGCGCTGCGCCGGACCGGGGCGGACCTCCGGGACCGCGAAGAAGACGGCCGAGCCGAAGACGAGGAACCAGACGGCCGAGAAGACGGCCACCGCCCGGATCTCCAGGCCCCCGTCGGCGCTGACGCCGAACCAGCCGACCTCGGGCTCGATGAACCCGAAGTAGCAGATGAGCAGCAAGAAGATCCCGCCGAAGTAACCCATGGACCAGCCGAAGCCGGACACCCGGCCGACAGTGGCCGGGCTCGACACCTGCGGGAGCATCGCGTTGTAGGAGACGCCGGCGAACTCGTTGAAGATCCCGCCCACGGCCAGCAGCACGAGCGCCAGCCACAGGTACGACGGCTCGTCGCGCACGGCGGACATCGCCAGCATCACGGCGAAGACGAGCGCCGACCAGATCCCGAGGTTGCGTCGGCGGTGGCCGCCGGCGTCCGAGCGCTGGCCGGTGATGGGCGCGACGAGCGCGACGAGGAGACCGGCGACCGC
>Ga0210040_10003685_pt1 | contig 20553 bp, 3 predicted proteins | sample CryGeyCG12114_NA_FD_185462 | JGI IMG/M metagenome (GOLD analysis project Ga0210040, IMG submission 185462) | Groundwater microbial communities from aquifer - Crystal Geyser CG19_WC_8/21/14_NA (SPAdes) (version 2) | ecosystem: Environmental > Aquatic > Deep subsurface > Groundwater | place: USA... | reverse complement strand
CGGTCATTTCCTTCCTACAACATTGGGCTGCGATCAGTGGCGAAGACCAACCGTCAAACTACCTAGGTAAGATTGAGGAGAAAGCACCGCGCAAGTCGTGCAGGAGTAGCCGGGAGACGACAAACATAGCCCAAAACTAGCCCATTCCTACGTCTACATTTAACTATAGTTTCTTAGCTCCTAATTTACCTAATAAGCTACTTATTACTAAGTTATAGCTATATATAAAATCTATAATAATTAGCCTTTTTTACTCTTTCTAGAATATAATTAGATAATTAAATAGATAGCTTATTAAATAACACTTAAGCCTTACTTATAATAGTAAAGCTACTTATATAAAATATAGTAACTACTAAGTATCTATTAATAGCTAAACTATAATACTATCTACTTAAGCTATAGTAAAGTTAACTATATTACTTACTCTTACTTATCTAACTATAATATAATTATTAAAAATTACTATTATAATAACTTATTAGGGACGCTTTAGATTAGATAGTTAATTATAGAAGATATATTACTAGAAACTTACTATAGAGAGAGAGGCTTATAGAGGGCTCTTAAACTTAAGGTTTAGAGTACGCTAAGGCGCTAAGCTTACTAGTACTAGGAGCTAGCTACTAGCGTAGCGCTAGTAAAAATATTAAAATAAGTATCTATAATACTACCTCTTTCTAAAACGCTATAAAGCTCTTATAGAAGTATTAAAACTTATACTTACTAAAGTTATTATCTATATACGCGTTATAAAGTAAAAGTAAAAGGTTAGGAATCTAAAAGAAGGTAAAACTAGAGAGAGTACTAAGCGTACTATAGTAGATCATAATAAGTTAATTATTAGCTTAAGAGTCTATAGTGTTATTATACTAGGTTAGACGTTATAGAGTAGCTTCTTAAATACTACTATTAGCTACGTAATCTTTATACTTTATAGAGATTATAGAGAGACTAGTAAATATATTACTATTTTATAGAAACTAAAGTAAGTTTAGTATTAAGATACTAAGTATTAGTTTATCTATAGGAAAGTAAGGTACTCTTTATAAGAGTAAGTAGATATTAATATAAGATATAGTTATATATCCTTATACTATTTATAAAATAGTTATAGTAGATTATTATAGCTAGTAACGTTATAGTATAAGGCCTATTTAGGTTTATTATAACTAACTTACTTAAGTAAGTAGTATAGTAGGCCTTTCTTACTAGTATATAGATCCTTTATATAGTAATTATACTTAGCGTTAAAGATATCTTTTACTTTATAGTTACTTAAGCTATTATTATAGATAGTAACTAGTCTTTAAAGTTTAATATACTAACTAGGTAGAGAATAGCTATTAACTAGGTATAGTAGCTATAAGTAGAATACTAAATAAACTTTACTAAAGTTATTATATTCTAAAAAGTCTAATTTATAAGCTTTATTACTATAGTCCTTAATGATTTAGAAAGGTCCTAATTATTTAGGTAATAGTCCTTAATTATCTTTATTAGTATAAATATTCTATATATCTAGTATAACCTAGTTACCTTTATAGAAGTTTAGTATAGGCGTATAGTAGGCATTAGTAAATTACTCTATCTTAGAATAAGACTAGTTAAGATTCTATTTAAAGAATAACTTAATATATTTAATACGCGTAATAAGACTATTAGTAGCTTTACTCTTATAAGAGGCCTTCTATAATACTATTAAAGTAAGCGTCTATAGTAGTTCTATACTACTTCTAGGTATATAGCTTTTTATAGCTTTAAAAAGTAAGATACTAATTACTATAAGCTTATTAGAGTTAGCGTAAAACTTAGTAAATAGTAAGAATTTAGCCTAATTATACTAGTTATAGTAGATAAACGCTTATAAGTAAGCCTTAAAAGTAGTATTAGTAGCTTTTATTTACCTATCTATCTCTAGGTATATAGTTATTAATATCTTTAGATAAGTACTTATATAGACGTAAAGCTATTACTAAAAGTAAAAGGTAAACTAAGATTCTTAGTTACTAATAATATCTTTTAAGTAACTTTCCTTACGCTATATATACTCTATAAATACCTAGATAATAGCTTTAATATTAAGTAATTAGAGAAAAATAAACTTTTTTTTCTTAGAGAAGTAGTTAATAATAATAAGTATATACTAGTAAGTATAGCTAAAGTATATAGATAGAAAAAGTAGTAATATAAAGTCTATTAAGATACTACTCTAGTAGGCCTTAGGTATAGAGAGTAAGTTAAGTAGACTATACTTACTCTTATAGTTAGGTTTAGATTAAGTATAAGTAATATAGTTATATATATATTAAGTAACTAGATTAGTAGTATAGAGCTAGAAGAAGTAGTAGGTAACTTTAGTATACATTAAGTACTTACTACTATAGCTTATAAGTAGGCTATTATAATAGAGCTATATAATATATAATCTAAGTACTTTATTATATAGGATAAAGATCTTATTATATATATAAAGTACTCTATCTTTATACTTATAGTCTTCTAGCTTAATCTTAATACTTTACTTATAATATAGATTATAAAAGATACGTTAATACTTAAGATATAGTACTTCTATAATCTACTATAAGATCTTATTATCTATAGTAGCTATTTTAATATTAGCTATAATCTAATCTATATTAAATAATAAGTTACTTTCTTTTTCTTAAAATAGAAACTTAGTAGACTCCTCTATTATAGATAGAGGATCTTCTATTATAGATAGGCCTATTATAGATAGGTTATTAAGTTTTATGTTAGTTATAGTAGCTAACTCCTTACTTAAGAGGTAGATTATAGCTACTATATTAGAGATAGGTATAGTAAGAGTATTAGTAAAGATACTAGTAATATAAATAGTATAGTAGCTACTACTATTAGTACTTAATTAAAGCTTAACGTTATTAGAGTAGAGTATTATCTATATTTAGTACTAAATTTAGTTATTATTAATACTAGTAGAGATATTGCCTAGTTATTTTATTAGACTATTTAGTTTAGTGCTTTATCTACTAAGTTAGTAGTAGATAATAAAGTTAAACTTAGTAAAGAACTCTACTTATTATACCTATTAGTAGTTAAGCTACTTTATTAATATAAAGTACTTAAGTACTTTATAATCTAAGAAGATCTTAATAGAGTTAGCTATACCTATAAGCTCTAGCTTCTAAGTCTTAAATACCTAGATAATAGTAAGGAGCTCCTTATTATATATAAGATAGTTATACTCTACTAAGCTTATCTTTATTAAGAAGAAGGTAATAGGCTTTAGTATATTATTATAAAGCTATAAGAAGATACCTAAAATAACCTAATCTAACGCGTTATACTTAATAACTACTTTAATATCTAGGTTAAAATATATAAAGATAGGCGCTATTAAAAAGGCGTACTTAAGCTCCTTAAAGACTTTATAGCTATTATCTATAAAGGTTATATACTATCTCTTTAGTATACTCTTAATAATCTTAATAAGTAGCTAGATAATAAAAGAGAACTTATATATAAATTATTAGTAGAAATTAGTAAAACTAATAAAGACTTAGATATCCTTAACTAACTAAGGCTTTACTTAAGATAGGACTATAGAGACCTTATTAGAGTCTATTTCTAGGCTATTATATAATAATATTATACCTAAGTACTTAACTTATTTAATATTAAACTTATACTTATTAATATTAAGATAAAGGCTAGCGTTACGAAGGTAGCGTAGCACTTTAAAGTAGTACTTAGTATAGTCTTTCTCTTATTTACTATATATAAGTACATCGTCTAGGTATATAGAATAGAAATTATCTAAGTACTTATAGAGTATACTATTAATAAATAATTAGAAGGAGCTAAGAGCGTTATATAAGCTAAATAGTATTATAATATACTTAAATAGGCTAAAGTGTTATAGACTAGCCTTAGAGGTACTATAATAAGTATTAATAATAGATTATATCTCTTAAGAAGAGAGAGAAGGATAGGTATAAGCTAAGGACACACTATATACTAAAGTATAGGTACTAGCCTAAGCCTATAATATACCCCTATCTATACCCCTTTAGTCTATCCTTTTTTTATATATAAAATCTATACTATACTATTTTAAATACTAGTATTATATAGAAAGTATATTTATTATTATAGGATAGCTACTATTATAGTATTAGCGTATTAGAGCTTAGCTTATTTATAGTATTAGCGTATTAGAGCTTAGCTTATTTAACTTATAGGCGTAGTAACCTTACTTAGTAATTAACGTATACGTATAGCGCCTTTATATTACTAGTATTAAATTATCCTCTACTTCCTTATCTACACTTTCTAGATTATATACTACTCTTATTTTATACCTACTACTCTACTAATAGGTACTTATACCTCTTTTATACTATATATATACGTATAACCCCTTAATTACTACTATAAATTAAACTATTTATAACTAAAAGTAGTAAGAGTTTACTAGTATCTAGTTAAGTATTAGTAGTAGTAATAACCTAAGTAATAACTCTCCTAATTATCTATATAGTAAAAGTAAGCTACTAGAATATAATAAACTAGTAGGTGCGTTACTATAAATATATAATATATACTAATTATAAACTATAGCCTCTTATTCTACGTAAGAAGTTAAAGAAAGCTAAGCGCGTTAAGTAGTTTATTACTAAAGGTAACTCTAATAAGTTAGATAAAGTTCTTAAGTACTATAGTTATATCTTTTACTTAATATATATTACTTAGTTAAGGTTATTTAGTTTTACTAACTATGTCCTAGGCTTAGGTAAAAATTACTAGTACTACTATAATAGCTATAAATAGTATAATATAGACTTAGATCTTTTTATATTATATATACTACTATACTACGCCTTTACTTAATAGCTAAACTTTACTAATTAAGTATACGCCTATAGTAATACTTATATAATAGACTATAGTACCTATAGTAAGTAGCGTAATAAGTGCTATACTAAGAAGTACTTTAAGTTTACTTTATAGTTCTATAAACTACGCTAGGACTTTAAAGCTATATATAAGGCTACTAAGTATTAAAACTATACTCTTTATATTATAGGTAACTAGATTACTTACGCGTATAGTTCTAGTACTACTCTTTCTACTACTTTTTTACTATTAGATAGTCTTAAAGTATTATCTTTAATATCTATATAAAATATACCTTTACGCTATAGTAGCTACTATAATAATAATACTATATAGGCGATTTAGAACTTTATAATAGTAATATAGATAGCTATTTAGTATATTATACGTTACCTAGATAAGAACTTATATACGATTAATAAGACTAACTAGAAAGTAGTAAATAATTAGGACTAGATTATAGTAAGTAGGGTGTAATTATAGTAGAGTAGTATAGTAATATAATTAACTATATAATAGAATACTCTTACTTAGCTTAGTTATTAGATTAAAGAAGTACTAGCTATACTAAGTCTATACTATATTACGCTATATCCTTAAGTTAACTATACTCTTTTACTAATTTATTTACAGCCTATATCCTCTTATTATAGCGCTCTATACTTATTTACTACTATATTATAAGTAAGTTTTAGCTAAATTTATACTTTACTATATAAGTATAAGCGTACTTATATCTATAAGTAGAGTTACTAGCTTAGTTACTTTATTAATAATTTAGAAAAGGAGGTTAAGTATAAAGGCTAGGAGGATAAGTTCTTTAATACTAATAAGTTTAACTTTAATAGTTATAAGAATTATTAGTACTAGTAGTACTATATATATAATAAGAATATAGGTATTTTCCTTTATTTAAGGCTAGTACCTTTAGGTACTACGTAAAAGGTCCTCTTCTATCTTAGGCTTTACTAAGTTAGCTTTTACGCCTTATATATATCTAGCTTATTCTAAATAGCTATAGTAATACTATAGCTTTAATATAATAATATTATCTTATTCTTCTTTTTACGTAATATATATACTAAGCTATTATAATATTAAAAGTTACTATATAAATCTTTCTACCTCTATATTAGAGCTATATTTATAACTTCTTTAAGAAGTTCTTATATTAGCTTTATATATCCTACCTACTTTATAAGCGCCTTTTTCTTACTTTATCTTTATACGTTCTAGACTTTTAAAATTTCTTTTACTTTATATTTATTTAGAGCTAGATTATCCTTACTAAAAATAATAGCTAGTTTTAGCCTAGAGTCTAAGAGTACTTATAATAGTAGAAGATCTACTACTATATATTTAACTAAGTCTATATATATAGTCTTATAAAGGTTACTTAGTAAGTTTAGTATAATAGTTAGTAGAAAGGGAATATTAGTTACCTTATACTTATATTAGAGCTAATCTAGCTTCTTTTTAAGTCTATTAGTAGCTAGATTATAGGTAAAGAACTAAATATAATTACTTTTTCTAAATACCTTAGCTAGTTACTATAATTAATTTATAGACTCTTACTACTATTATTAAGTAAACGTAATAGTAGCCTACGTAAGCTATACTCTTTCTTAAAGATAGTAGATAAACTAGATAGTAGAGCCTTTAGGCGTACGTATTAACTTAAGTAAGAGCGTAGTTTACTATAAAAAGTCTACTATAAAGCTATTAAATAGTAGGTTTAAGCTTACGCTAGTAACGCTAGAATTTCTATTATTTAATACTAGCTAGTATGTAGAGAAATATTAAAGCTAGTCTATTTACTTAAAGTTAATTATAATGTATAATATAGCTTATACCTCTTAGTTAGCTCTTTCTATACTACTATTAGTTTAGAGGTAGTATAATATAGAGAGTAGTTAAATAATACCTATAAGCTTATATAGCGTAGACTAGAATTCTCTAAGCTAATCTAAGCTATAATCTATAATAATACTAAAAGAGAAGCCTTAGAAATACTACTATATATTATAAAATACCTTTATATAGTATTTAGACTTTATTAAAACTATAGCCTCTAATTAAATATACTTAGATAGGTAGTCTATAATTACTAATAGGTAGTATAGTAAGCTCTTATCTTTTATAAGTAGGTCTACTATAAAGTCTATTAATATTTATAACTAGTAGTAATCTATAACTAGAATTAGTTATAAAAGCTCTTATTACTACTTTCTCTAGATATAGGCGCTAAAGTAATAGTAGTTCTATATATATCTTATAATATCTTAAGATATTTTATCTTAATAGTAGTCCTAGCGTAGTATCTAGAATATAGTATTCTTACTTAGGTAGCTTACTAGTAGTAAATTATATATATATTAGATAATAGTAGTTATAAAGAGTTCCTATAATAGTAACTATATAATACTCTACTATATAAAGACTTTATAAGTATTAATAGTATAATTACTAACTTATTATCTTATATTAGTGTCTAGAGGAAATACTCTAGCGCTATCTTATACTATCTTAAGTTAATATATATACTATAAGTTAGCTTCTATAGCTATATCTTATAGATTCTATATATAGCTATTAGTAAAAAGAGTAGTACCTTATAGTAGTAAAGTAGGCTTATTATATCTATCTATATATAGTAGTATAACGCTAATTAAGACTATAAAAGACTACTTAGTAGTAGCGTAATATTTAATATCTTAAAGTTATCTACTTAATATATCTAGCCTTCTTATAAGCTTACTTAAGTAAAACTAGAGCCTAAAGTAGAAATAGGAAAGAAGTTTAGACTAGTAGCTCTAATACTTACTTAGCTTACGCGCCTTTATAAAATACTTAAAGTTCTTATAATCTATAAGTATTATAAATAGTTTATATATACTTTAGAGCTCTAAAGACTATACTTTAATATAGTATACTACTATAAGTAACTCTTTATTATAAATAGTATAGTTATATTACTCTTTTATAAAGGTAGCTAAGTAGTAAGCTACTAAGTATAAGACGCCTCTAATAAACTAAGATAAGTATCTACTAAGTACTACTTCTAAGTAGTTAGCTTTAACTATAGTATTTAGCGCTAAGTCTTACTATATAAAGATTAAGCTTAATATAAATACTTTCTTAAAAGTAGTAAAAGCCTAATTATACTTAATAGTCTATAAGAATAGTACACTTTTACTAGTTAATATATTAAGTAGTATAGTAAGGTAAGAAAAGTATAGTATAAAATCTCTATAGAAATTAGTAAATCTTAAGAAGCTATAAATACCTTAGATTACTATTAGTACTTCTTACTCCTATATAGCGCGTAGCTTTTCTAAGTCTAGTCTAACTAATTTACTAGCGTAAATAATATAGCTAAGATACTTAACTTCTTTTACTATAAAGATATACTTTTCTAGGTCTAGATTTAATCTAGCCTTCTATATAAAAGTAAGTATATAATATATATTATTAAGATATACTTTTTATAACTTATAGTAAGAGTAAATTAATATATTATCTATATACGCTATAGTAGTCTACTTTAAAGTTTCTTTAAGTACTAAGTTAATATATTACTAGAATAAGGCTAGTACGCTAGATAAGCTAAATAGGTATACTTACTATTTAAATAACCTAAACTAAGTATAGAAAGTAGTTAAGGCCTTATTACTCTTAGCTATATATAACTTATAAAAAGCTATATAAATATTAACTTTTATAAACTAGTAGGCGTTTATAGGTATATAAAGCGTCTCCTTAATTAAAAGTAGAAAGTAGTAGTCTAGAATTATAATCTTATTAAGCTCTTAGTAATTAATATAGAAGTACTAGCTACTTAAGGCCTTATAGATAAGTAGTATAAGCGCACTAGCTAATAATAAGCTTACTTAGATCTAGCCCTTATTTATAAGCTTAGTAAGTTAATAGTATAACTCTAGAAGCTAATTATAAGATATTAGGTATAGCGCGCCTTATAAGAGCTCTAGCTTCCTACTATCTTTATTATACTAAAGATAGATATAGTAGTCTATCTAGTCCTAATATAGTAGTAATCCTATAGCTTTACTAGTGTTAAATAATAGATAGAACTACTCTAGCTTTAGTAGTAAGATACTTTTTTTTAAGTAACTATTCTAAGTACTTTAAGTAGTACCTATTATTATTACGTCTATAGCTTCTATAAAGTCTATAAGGCTAATATAAAAGAAGTAAGTAAGATTACTATCTTACTAGAGCTAGCTAGTATATAATATAGCCTTAACTTAAGTAGTATTAAATAGGTTACTATAAGAGAATAAGCTATAGATTATAAGGCCTAAGTAACTTTATACTATAAGCTAGCTACGTTCTAAGTCTAATATAATACTATAGTAGACTATCTATAAGTTACCTAAGATTAATAAGTAGGCTAGGCCTAAGATTACGTATATAATAAGCTAGGCTTACTATCTATCTATATTATAGTTAGAGATAAATAGCTAAGAAATCTTTATATTCTAAACTAGGCCTATAGTATTCTATAATAAGCGTAGAAGAATATTAATAAATCTTCTTCTAATTTTATTTATAAAGTCCTTATAAATTATATAAAAATACTAGTACTTTAAGTTAACTAGTATATCTATAAATTATACTTTATTAAAAAGTATAAAGATAAAGAATAGTAAACTATCTATTTTAGCCTAAATAGATTTTTCTATATCCTTACTCTTAATACGTTATTACTCTCTTACTTTAGTATTCTTACTTAGCCTTTAACTTAAGTTTAGACTAAAAGCTACTCTTTTCTCTAGTCCTCTCTTTCCTATACTATATTAAAAGCTATAATAAGTAAGATAGCCTTAGTATAATCTTATATATAGTATTCTTTACTACTATAGTAAATATAGAGATTTTTTACTACGCGCTAGCTATATAATAGCTTAAGAATATAATTAGCTTACTAAGTATTACTTTTACTATAAAGCTTACTACTTAGCGTATATACTATCTTTACTACTCCTATATAAGTTATAACTATATTACTATTAGAGTCTTTTTTAATCTTCTACTAATAGAGGTATAAGTATACTTTATTTTCTAGTATTATTACTTTAAAGTCTATAGTAATACTTTAGTATATAGTAACGCTATTACTATAGTTTATCTTAGTAATACTATAGTTTAGAGCTAAATTATATATTATAAGATTAAGTACGTAGTAAAGCCTATTTAATTTCTACTTATTATCTTAAAGTATCTCTCTACTCTAAGTTAGTAGTTATTAAAAATGTATAAAGAAGTCTAAAAATAGCTCCTTTATACTTTAATATAGTACTTCTAGATAAGCTTATACTTTCTTTTATCTATAATTATCTACGTAGTAGAAGCTAAGGTACTTAAAGAACTACTAAAAATTAAAGTTAGAGTAAGTACTACCTAATTTATACTATAAAGCTATATCTCTTTAAATAGTAGCTAATAAGTTTACCTAAATAAAGGTAAATTAATCTTATACTTTTTTAATAAACTCTATATTAGTATAAAGTTTATACTTAATTATAATCTTCTAGACTTTAAATACTATCTTATTACTTAAAAATAGTTTACCTAATAGTAGTAGCTTTTATTAGCTTTACTCTATAAGTAGTTAAGAAGTAATAGTATATAAAGTTAGTACTAGAGCTACTACTAAGAGATCTAGTACTATACTAAGCGTACTATAAAGTCTATCTAACATTATAGCTAGTATTACTACTACTAGTATTAAAGCTAAAAAGGAGTTAATAAACTTATAGAGGTCTTTATACTATATTTATATTATATTAAGTATAGCTATATTACGCTTATAGGCTTTTATAAAATCTATAATTTAGTCTAGAAGCTTACGTACCTACTAGAGGAGAGAAAAGGAGTAAGTATTCTAATTAGAGGCTATCTCTATATCCTCTATAGCGTAAATTAGAAAAAGAGATATAAATATTATAGACTAGCCTTAGAAGTACTATAATAAGCGTTAATAATAGATTATATCTCTTAAAGAGAAAGAGAAGGATAGGTATAAGCTAAGGATATACTATATACTAAGGTATAGGTACTAGCCTAAGCCTATAATATAAAGTAGGTAATAAAAGCTATCTTTTCTTTATATTTTTCCTTAATATAGATGTAGTTAAAGGCTGTAATAACGTTAAACTTAGAAAAGACTTATACTTTATTTAGTTAAGCTAACGTTTTACTAATCTTTAGAGGCGTATTATAATCTTTTATTATAATAGCGTTAAGCTACTAGTAGTTAATATAGATATAGAGCCTATTACTTAGCTTCTTAATTACTAGTACTAGTATAGTATAGAGTAAGTTACTAGGTTATATAAAGCCTTTATAGAGCTCTTTATTAAAGTAAGCCTTTAGAGTAATTATATCTTTATAACTAAGGCTATAGGCCTATTTATATAGAGGATTAACGCTAGGTATTATAAAGATCTAGTAATTAACGCTAGGTTATAATAGTAGTAGGGTATAAGCTTCTTATAAGTTCTATACGTTAATAACTTTATAGAGCTACTTAAGTATAAGCTTTTTAAGCTCTTTAATAGTAGTATAACCTTTATTAAGCTTTTTATAGAACTTTTTAAAATTATCTATTATAATAGAAGTATAATTAGTAGCGAAGACGTTAGTAAATAATACCTCTTTATCCTTCTTCTCTAGGTCTATCTACTATTTTAGGAATACCTAAGTAATAGCTTATTTATCCTATTTACTTATAGTAATAGCAGCTTTAGTAGATATAAAATAAATATACTTATTTACTTTAAGTTTATAAGTATAAGCTTTACTATAGCTATTTTTATTATAAGTAAGCTTAATAAGTAGCCTATATAGTAAGTAGTTAGCTATATAGTAAGTAGAGTTATATAAGAATATATAGTTAGACTAGTAAGTAACTAGATTATAAAGCTCTAACTATAGCTACCTATAAATAAGGTTATAGCTAGTAATATTAGTAATCTATATCTAATCTTTAGTAACGTAATTATCTATCTAGCTTTTAACCTTAGCTATATAATCTATTATACTAATAATCTTACTATTAGTAAGCTATAGATAGATAGGCTATTTAACTAATACTATCTCTAGATAGTATTATTAAATAAATTTAGTACTTACTACTTACTTTATATAACTACTATTAGGTAGGGCTTTAGCTTTAATATTAGTATTCTTACCTATAATATAGTACTAGAATCTTATCTATAGTAAGTAAGATAGGCGCTCTAAGAGTCTAGAGCTACTAGAGTTAAAGACTTTAGTAGCTAATAAGTTAAGGATATCTTATTAGTATTAAACTTAATAGCTCTTTTCTAGTATAGTAGCTAAGATATATATAGAAAAGTGCGATATAAAGGTAGCTTAAGCTTTAAGCTTAGTAATATAGGCTTTAACTTTATATATATATTCTAATAGTCTCTAGCTATAACTTACGCTAGAGATATTTAGTTTCTTAAGTTATTATTAGAAATAGGCGCTACGTCTAAGTCTTTAGTAAGGGTAGTAAAATCCTCTATATAGAAAAGAGCTATAAGTTTACTTTTTAATAAGTACTTAGCTTTACTTATACTATTAACTTTATTAAGTATATATCTACTCTATAGATAGTAATAGTAGTAGTACTTCTTCTTAATAAGCTTAAACTATTCTATAGGATAATAATATAAGTTTACTTTACTAGTACTACTCTTAGTTATATTATATTTACCTCTACTACCTATTATAGTTATTATAGAAGTTATAGTAGTCTAGACTCTACTAGCGCTATAGCGCGTATCTTTAGGCTTATTACTTTATATAGTAGACTAGTTAGCTTTAATTTATTATAGGCGCTTAATAAAAGTAGACTAGTCTTTAGTACTATTACTACTATTATTAATAGTAGTAGCTTTATATTTATTATTAAGGTTACGTATAGTATAGAATTATTACTAGATAGCTAATAGCTTAGTATCTAAAGTAGCTATATTAAACTAAGTAATCTACTATTCTAGAAGTATATCTTTCTACTTATAGGCTCTAGCTATAATATAATTTATAGTATATACTTCTTTATTACTAATACTAAAGTTAGTATAGAGATTATTAAAAAGCGTATCTAGTATCTTATATAAGTCTTTATAGTCTATAAGGCTATAATAGTAGATAGCTTTATAAGCTAATTCTAAAGTATAGTTATAAGTATACTTAATCTTTAACTACTTATTAAAGAATATAGCTTATAAGTATTATAGCTTTATCTATACTATAGTAATCTAACGCTCTAGATCCTCTTCTATAGTACTCTTATATTCCTTTATATTAAGGTAGTAGCTATTAGAGGGCGTATCTATATAATTAGTATAGGTAGAGCGTTTAGTTATAATAGAGGTCTATTTCTAACTTTAAGGTTTAGGTATAGAAGAGCGCTTATAGTAGTCCTTATCTTTATCCTTATTTTTATTCTTATACTTATTTTTATTATTATTATTATTATTATTATTATTATTAGATAAGTTAAATTTATTACGCGTCTTAGGTGCGTCTTTCTAGACCTACTATAGAGCCTAAAAGTTCTATTTAGCTTCTAAGGCTTATATAAGCGTATTATTTTATTCTTAATATAGGCGTTTTATAGCTTCGCTAGCTTTATTAATATAAGTATCTTTACTTTAATACTTAGCTTCTACCTACTACTTATAAGTATTAAAGGCCTTAAAGGTATCTTTAAGCTTCTTATTTAGCTTATAGTTCTTTATATTAGCTTCTTTAATTTTCTCTATAATCTTATTAAATCTCTTATTATAATTAATAATCTCTTTTTTAGTTATAGCCTTAGCCTATATAGCTTTATCTATAGTAGCTTTAGCTTATTTAGTATACTCTTATATAAATATAAGATTATTACGTATAGCACTCTTAAGGTTAATATACTTATATAGGGTAGTAAACTAGCTACTAGAGTATTACTTAACTAAAGTAGTAAACTTATCTTTATTACTAACTTATACTAATATATTATTAGAATTAGTATTACTATTATTTTAATTATTATAATAGAAGACTATATACTTAACTAGTTTACTATCTTTATACTTAAAGTAGTAGAAGATAGTAAGGTCTTAGATAATAAAAGAGTAGCGTGTTAATAAGAAGTAGTAGAGTATAGTAAATTTAGAGCTAAGCTTACTATATATCTATTCCTTAAACTTAGGTTCCTCCTCTATATTATTATCTTTACCTTTACTAGTATCTTTATCTATAAGTTCTTTACCTTTATAAGTAGAGGTTTAGAATATAATATTCTTCTTAGTTAGTTTAGTAGTAAGCCTAAATAAAGTATTATTATTATTAGAGATATTAAACTTATTAGGTTTTTATAAGTAGATACGTTTAAAGAGCTACTTAATAGAAGAACCCTAAATATATAAAGGATAATAAAGGTAGAACTTAGGGCGTAATATATCTTAAGAAGAGTATACTATACTTATAGAGAATTAGAGTTATAACTTACTAGTACTATTATTAGTAGTTACTTTAGGTAACTATTAGAAACTACTAAGTATACTATTACCTACTTTAGTTATTTAATAGGCTAGCGTATTTAGGTAAGCTATATAACTACTACTACCTTCTATACTACTTATAAAGTTATTAAAATCTTAGTAGTTTTAGTTATAATAAGAAAGTAGGTAGTATACTACTTTAATAGAGCGTTACCTATATAGAGCGTATATGTAATAAGCCTATACTAAGGCTTATTTAAGAAGTAATAGTAAGTTTATATTAAAGACGCTTTAGATTAGATAGTTAATTATAAAAAATATATTACTAGAAACTTACTATAGAGAGAGAGCCTTATAAAAGGCTCTTAAACTTAAAGTTTAGAGTATACTAAGGCGCTAAGCTTACTAGTGCTAGGAGCTAGCTACTAGCATAGCGCTAGTAGGAATATTAAAATAAGTATCTATAATATAACTCTACTAACGCTAATAAAAATACTTTTTACTACTTAATCTTTTAATATAACTTTATTAAAACTAAAAATACACTTATAGCTACTTTTAAAAAACTCTATTTTTATAGTATTATATAAGTAGTAAAGGTATATATAGCTACTATAAAAGAGAATTAAAAGCTTTTTAAAATAAAAGTCTAGTTCTAGTAGAATAAAGATAGAAGCCTCTTTATATAATTAGTTAGTATTAGCTAAGCTTAGTTAAGGGCGTAATATAATACCTGAATTACTATAAGATGTGCAGATCTCTCCTTGCGGGTGACATGATTGGATGATGCCTCTGCTCACAAGAAAATTCCTCGCGTTTTACTGGCTACAGAGGCTCCACTTCTGCAGGAAGCCGCGCTTTCGGTGGCCATGATATCACGAGCTAACACTTGAAACACGGAGCCTGTCGATAAGGGTGCGGAGTTAGTGGTTCGTCAGCCACATGCATCTCTACATTTTACCAAATATGAGAAGGGACGAAGTCCGGAGAACTTGGCGCATGTACACGACCAGAACCGTCTCCACGGCAAAGCTGAGACGTGCCCAGGTGCTTCAGCAAGGCGCGTTTGCCTTTAGTCAACTGCCACCTCTGCACAACCTGGTAAAATTCCGGAAGGAGGTCGCCATATCACATGGCATACATACACGCTCGACACCACAAGCAAGAATTGAAGATGCCCGCAGCGTTCAGCCCGTAGGCAGCGGCCGTTGTAGTCGGATCTCGCGGCTTTGCTGAATCATTCACGAATTCCTTGGCTGATATCATCGGACCGCAGCACGCTATCTTCCACTACCCGTCCACGCGTCCATTATGTTAAACTACCACGACACCAAACATGGCCGACAAATTCAAGAATATTGCAAAGGGCGGTTGGCATCCGGAGAGGGACCGCGTAGCTAGAAATGGAGGACAGAACGAAGGCGGCCGGCTCGGACAGGTAAAAGGAATGTTAGGTAGAGGTGGTGGAAAGGAATCGCATGTTGAAGCCGCCCGCAACCACGAATCTACGCCACTTTCATCGCTGACCGATCCCAACTCCTTCGCGCCGCCCCCAAAACGGCTCGATTACGGCGCAGATCCCACGGCCTCAAGGACGGCGCCAGCAGCGGCACCAGAAGGGTCAGCGAAGCAGCGCTTGCAGGAGAGGGAAGAGGCGCGGAGGAGAGCAGAAGAGGAAGCGAATAGGCCACCTCCAGGACCCTATGTACCAGATACAACGGGCCTCAGCACAACGCATCTGCCCAAACCACCCGCCTTCAGACCGAATGCTGCCTCATCTCCTACTACGAGTGCTGCCTCAAGACCGAAACCAAGTCTTCCTCCGCGACTGCCTCCACGACAGAACTCCAATCCCAACGAGTTTGCGCCAACCCCTCCACCGACCTACAACGAAGCTACACAACCAGGGACGCCTGCACAAGGGGTGCTGAACCAGGGTGCTCTGAACAGACTGGGACAAGCAGGTGTATCTGTGCCTGGCTTTGGAATGAGCCGCACTGCGTCTCCTCCAGTACCGGCTCGTCGGACCCATTCACCTCCAATTCCAGCTCGTCAGCACTCTGCGTCTGCGCATGCGCCGATCTCCCCTCCAGCATCAAATGCGTCGCAGCTGGGAGAATTACAGAACCGATTTGCGAAGATGTCGACAGGAACAACTACTAGTGAGGCACCGACAGCAGGGACATCGTGGGCAGACAAGCAAGCAGCACTTCGAACAGCCAGCGGCCTTCGCGACGATCCCTCGAAGGTCTCTGGCGCTGATATGAGGAATGCTGCGTCGACGGCCAATAACTTCCAGCAACGACATGGAACACAGGTGGCCTCTGGATTCAAGGCAGCGAATGGGCTGAATCAAAAGTATGGCATTGCTGGACGGGCTAACAACTTTGCGTCGTCGAGTACCGCGTCACCGCCACAATCGCCTGTGCGAAGTAGTCAAGGAGGAATAGGGAAGAAGTTAGCTCCACCGCCACCGCCCAAGAAGAAAGAACTGGCAGGGAGCTCGGGTGAGCCGCCGCCGATTCCACTGAGTTCGAAACCGAAGTTCTAGCCTGTTTTTTTGCATCTGTAGATATCCTTCGCAATGGCACTTTTTCGATTTTTCTACCCCTCGTACTTCCCCAGAAAACGATGGCTTTTCCTTGCACCCTGACGAACTGGAGCTTGGGCTAGTTCACCGTTCCAGCTTCCAGGGTCGTCAGATCCTTGTCCATGGTGACAGCTGTATGCGCCTAGTCTGTGGTGAAAGAACCTCTCGCCAGTACACATCTCGTTAGACTTGCGATCCTATGCGTTCTCTTCATAGATACTGCGAAATGCCTAGGTACAATAAGTTCTTCCCATAGGCCAGGCACAACGTGCTCTTGGCCAGAGGGCCAGGCGCAGATCATGTGTGGCGCTGCCTCGGTTGATGTCATGGCTACGATTCGCTGGAAAAGTTGGAGCGCGCGTTAGCCTTCGAACCCAAGAACATCGCGAATATTTGCTCCTGCTGGATGCAGCGACAGAGCCGCGTCGCCAGTGCCCAAAACGTGGTAGGACCGAGCCTCGTGCGTGCCTGAGGCTCTATATATCTCGACTGTTGAGGTTGAGCGGTCCTCGCGTGCTCAACAACAAGGAAACTTGACCAACGCCCTGTACCAAACCTGCGGGTTGTGATAGGCTTGCGTGCATATTCCAGCCAGTGACCTCACTGGTGGTTAGCGGGAAAAAGTTACAGCTGCCCTGCGCCAACAACACCATCACACTGCCCTCCCGCACCCGCGCTGCCTCGCCGCGACCTCACAACACCAGCCTGCCCGCGCCGCGATCGCACAGCGGCCGCCGCCATTTGTTCTGCTCAACTCGGCCAATTGACCTCGCCCGCGCACTCGCCAACCACCGGCGCGTCACCGCTCACTGCCAAACAGCTTGCGACGCAGCAAACTCGCCCATCATGTCTGGCGCCGGCCCCTCGCTACACACGCCCGAATTTCCTTCGTGGTCAGTCTTCAAGTTCCCGCCAGACTCGGCGCCGCCGCCCATCACCAACCCGTACAACGGCGAGCCGACCTTCGCCAACCCCTTCCATATCCCCCAGGACATCTTCGAGGGCGCGTTGGGGTACAAGGTGCCGCTGGCCATCGCCTCGGTCTACGCTGTCACCGTCACCTACTTCAACTGGTACAACCGCCAGTACGGAAACAAGGCCTGGAAGATCGCAAAGACGCGCCCCTTCTTCGCCTTCGTCATCCTCCACAATGTTTTCCTGGCCGTCTACTCGGCTGTCACCTGCGTGGCCATGGTCCGCGCTCTGAAGCACTCGTTTCCCCACTACAGTGAGCCCAATGCCATCGTTGGCACCATCGACGCGCTCTGCAAGATCAACGGCCCACGCGGACTCGGCGATGCTGTCACCTACAACGCCACGACGAGCAGCTGGGCTAGCAAGAACACGAATATCTTGGTTGACTCGGCGACGGGCCTGCCAGACAGCACCGATGTGGGCAGGATCTGGAACGAGGGTCTTGCTTTCTGGGGCTGGTGGTTCTACCTCTCCAAATTCTACGAGGTCCTCGACACGGCCATCATCCTCGCCAAGGGCAAGCGCAGCACCACTCTCCAGAAATACCACCATGCCGGCGCCATGCTGTCCATGTGGGCTGGCATGCGCTTCATGTCTCCCCCAATCTGGATGTTTGTGCTAGTTAACTCTGGAGTCCATGCCATGATGGTAAGTTTGCTGGCGAATTATGCGAAACTGCGACTGACTGCTCATAGTACACCTACTACACCGTGTCTGCTCTCGGCTACCGCGTCCCCAACGTTGTCAAGCGAACCCTCACCACGCTCCAAATCACCCAGTTCTTGGTCGGCTCTGCGTATGCTGCCGTCCACCTCTTCGTATCGTACACTGTCCCGGTGTCGGTCGCGTACAACGTTGTCGAGAAGGTTGCTCCCAAGATCAACTCATCGAGCGTCTCATCTGCCGTGGCCTCGGCCACAAGCTCCGTAGCAGAGGCTCTCCCTACAGCGACTGGCGCTGCGGTAGCGTTCCTTAGGAAGCTCATCTACCGCGCAGCTGGCGATGAAGGCCTTGCGGAGAATATTGCTGTTCCAGGCCAGCCCATTCCGTTCTACCAACAGCAGCAGCAGCAGCAACGGGTTGGCGCACAACGTCCTGAGCACCCCGTCGAGCACTTCTTCCACCATCCTCATGAGACAGTAAACAAGGTTGTCTACCGCACGGAATACCAGTCTGTTCCCTGCATTGACACCTCTGGCCAAGCTTTTGCTATCTACTTGAACCTCATTTACCTCGCGCCGCTCACCATCCTCTTCATGCGATTCTTCTTCAAGTCGTATCTGCGTCGCACTTCGCCAAACAACAAGCACCAGGCCAAGCACACTGCCATCTCCAAGGCTACTAGGGATGCTACTCATGGAGTAGAGCGCGAGCTTGAGTCGCTTGGCAAGTCTGCCGAGGACGCCATGTCCACTGCCATCAACAAGTCAAAGGATTCCGTGCGTGGCCGCAAGGTCAATGCTAATGGCATTGGCAAGGACGAGCGACACGGCAGCCTCAGCCCCGCAAACAAGAAGTTCGTCGATGATGTCAAGCGCAAGGTCAATGAGAAGCTACAAGAGATCGATGAGGGCGCGGGAGCGGCAGGCAAGAAGGCCAAGCAGGTTTACAACGACCTCGCCGGCAAGGCCGGAGAAGCGAAGCAAGATGTTGAGAAGCAGGCCAATGGAGCCAAGGAGAACGTCAAGGAGCAGTCGAAGGAGGCCAAGGAGAACGTCAAGGAGCAATCGAAGGAGACCAAGGAGAACGTCAAAGAGCGGTCGAAGGAGGCCAAGGACAAGGCTGAAGACGAGTCGCAGTCGTACAGCGAAGCCGCGAAGGAGAAGGCTGGCGATGTCAAGGGTAACGTCAAGAAGGAGGCTGGCGACGTCAAGGACAATGTCAAGAAGGAGGCTGGCGACATGAAGGATCACGTCAAGAAGGAGGCAGATGAGGCCAGCCAAAAGGCACAGCAACAATCACAAAAGGCGAACGACAAGTCAGAAAAGCCCAATGGCAACGCGGACGAGCAAGGCTGGGAAACCGCCGGCAACAAGAAGGAGAAGAAGTCCAAGCTCCCGCAAAAGAAGAAGGAGCGCAAGGAGACCGAGGAGTCTGGCGTGCTCGTTAAGAAGGAGGACGCAGAAGAGCAGACAGACGAGCAAGTTCAGAAGCCGGAGTCTGAGCCTGAACCCAAGGATCTCAAGAACACGCTCGAGGACGATGAGGGTAAGGGTCTTTTCTGAGTAAGGAGCATGTATCAGTAGCTTCATTGGCGTCAAAATGATGGGCCCGAATTATTCTTTTTCATCGAAAATGGGGTTTGGGTGATGCGGCATAGATCTCTTTATTCTAGGCGCTAGCCGCGAGGGTTCACGAGGGGTGGATGGGTGTGGGGAGGAATGAGGGCGATTTCGAGCGTTAGCAAGCAGACGAAATTCATAATGTTTTGTAATTCTTACATTGAAGAGTGGATAGTGATACCTCTTGTTCGTATTGCCTCTAAACACGGACACACTAACAATCCCTCCTATCTTCGCTACCTCCCACCCCATACACCCTCACCGTATCCCACCCCCAACCTCAAACCCCCCACCCAACTCCCCA
>Ga0210040_10003684_pt1 | contig 20560 bp, 40 predicted proteins | sample CryGeyCG12114_NA_FD_185462 | JGI IMG/M metagenome (GOLD analysis project Ga0210040, IMG submission 185462) | Groundwater microbial communities from aquifer - Crystal Geyser CG19_WC_8/21/14_NA (SPAdes) (version 2) | ecosystem: Environmental > Aquatic > Deep subsurface > Groundwater | place: USA... | reverse complement strand
TCTCCGCAGCGCGTGGAAGCGGTTACTGGCCTCCTGCCAGGTGGCGTTGGCCGCCTCTTGCTGCTTGCGCTGCTCCTCGGCGCTCTCATCGGCCTTGCGCTTCTCGGCGTGCCAAGTGGTCAGTTCCTGCTCAAACCGCTCTTCGTCGTAGTCGCAGCCTTCGAGGGTCGGCTTGGGTCCAACCTCGACCGGCTTGGGAGCAGTGGCCTTTCGAAGTTCCGCTAGTTCGGCATCCTTCTTGCGAAGAGCATCGCGCATCTGGCGAATGGTCGGATTGTCGAGTTCGGGTGCCGCCTCTTCGCCGTCAAGCGAGATGACTAGCTCATCGGTGGCGTCGGCATTCCCGACGTCATCGTCATCATCATCACCACCTTGCGGCGGTTCGACCAGCTCAGAGAAAACGTTGGTGTCCTCAAGCTCTTCGGTTAGATCCAGCGCCTCTTCGTGCTGGTCGTCAGCTTCGTCGGCCATGCTCAATTCCTTTCGTCTCGCTCGTCACCCCTGCGCCCGAGCGGATGGCGCAAGACTGGCCTAGCGAGCCCGAAACGCGGCTGCGTTTGGACAATTCACAAGGGGAATGTCGTTTCTCACTGCTGACCAAAAGGAAGGCGCAGCTTGCCAAGCGTCCGCTGCATGAGGTTGGGCTGTTCGGCGTCTGACTTGGCCTTGGCTGCAGCCTGCAATGCGCGTGCCTCGTTAAGGGCGATCTTGCTCTCGCTCTCCTGCGCCTGCGCCACGTCCTTGACCGCCGATGCTTTGAGAGCTTCGCTCTGAGCTGCGGCAAGCTCGGCAGTAGGATCGGGCTGCTGAGCGGCCTGCTCCATTGCCGCCTTCTCTTCCTCGTTCGGCTCGACAAGGCCCATCTGCACGGCACGTTGGCGGTTCCACTTGGCGAAGTCATCCATGCCCTCGCCGTCCATGTTGAGGCCGGCGGTGATGATGGCGGCCTTGGCTCCGTCCAGATCCTGCGCTGAGATGGACACCGACGCGAGATTGAGCATCTGCTTAACTGTCTTATCGCGACGGGTAGCGGTCGCCTCCGTCACATCGACAATGACCTTGTAGCGCCCATTGCCGAAGTCGTTGCGGAGCTTGTATTCACCAGTGCGCTTGTCGATCACCGGCTCTTGCAGCGTGGCCGTGCCGTCAGCGCCGTCTTCGCTCATGGTTTCGATCTTGCGGCCCGGCTCGACGTACACCTCAGGCACCATGCCAAGGTATATCTCGCCACCGCACTGGACCGACTGGCGCACGTTATCGAGGAAGATGCCGCTTTTGGCGTCGATCCGGGTGGCGGCAATGTCCATCGCCTCGGCGCTAGTGTTGGCAATGACCTCATCGGCACCGTCGTCGGTCTCACCAGCAAGGTCAGCCGATGCGATCTGCAACAGCGCAGCGGTGATTGGCGCAACATTCGGCGCCTGGACCTGCCCGGTTGGGCCGGCGCTTACGATCTGCCCCGTTGCTTCATCGATCAGCGGCTCGGCCAGTGCATAGGGGTGCCGGTTGATGTCTTGGTCCGCCCACATCGTAGCGAGGTTGCCGGGCATCTGTGACGGAGCGAAGATCGGCTTCTCACGCGGGCTGAGCGCGTCCGTCTCGGCAAGCTTGGACACCTTGGCGTTGTAGATGCGCTGAGCGTCCATCAGCTTAGAGACGAAGCCTCGGACCCGCTCAACGCCCTCAACCACAGCCCGCTTAAAATAGACCGGCACGACCGGAATGCGGCTGCCAGCGATGGGCCCGCAATCATCCAGAACCTCGGCACCGGACATGACGTACTTGCGGATGCGGCGACGATCACGCTTGCGACGGGTGTAGGTCCAGCCGTCCATCTCCATCTGCCGGCGGTCCTCGGCACTCACTTCAGATGCCCACCACCGCTGCTCTTCACCAGTCAGCCGATGGGTGAACACTAGCCGCTCCTCGCGCTTGGTTTCTACCTCGTAGTATTCAGCGATCACCGCACCGTCTGGCGTGAACCACTCATAGCCGGGTCGTTCGAAGCCCTCTGGCCAAGTGGTCTGGGCGGCATCGTCGAACTCTTCTTCCAAGGCATCCTTCGTCTTGAAGGTCAGAACGAACGCAAACCGAGCATCGGCCTTGTCGTAAGCCTTGGCCTCGGGATCGAAGTAAACGCGCTGGTCTGCATCGACGATGATAGAGCCGGGATTGATCCGCTGCTCGTCGTTGTCGCCATCAAGCGGGTCGGCGTAGTCGTTGGCTAGCCGCCATGCACCAAAGCCACCTGAGGCCGCTTCCTCAACAGCATGGTCCCACGCTTGCATGGACTTGAAGTGGTAAGCGTCGGCACGGTGCATGCCGTCCAGCGTGTCAGCCGTCTCCTCATCGCCGCTGGTGCCGGCGGGGCGGAAATCAGGCACGATGCGGTTGGCACGGTAGTCTTGAATGAGCTTGTCGACGCCCTTGCTTACCTTGTCGATTTCGACCCGGATGCTGTTGGCGAACTGCTCGCCCCAAGGCCCATCCCACATAGCACCGGGAATAGAGATGAACCGGCGGCAAAGCAGCGCATGCTCACGCCACTCCATCTCAGGCAGGAACAGGTCGAACCGGCGAAGGGCGCGTTTGTGGACCTCCTCTAGGCGGTCGCTGTCCTTGCCTGTGGTGTCGCGCTCGTCATCGGCCATGCTCTCTGCTTACGGAGGGCTGCGGCGGTGTGCGCTTGGACAATTAGCGGGAGAAAGCACTCGCCATGCTTGGGATGCTGACAGTCGTTACCTTGGGCTTTGCGCCTAGCGCACGCCTTGCGCCCTCGACCGCGTACCGCAGAGCGTCAATCATGTGATTGTCTTTGTCAGCAAGCGCGGAAAGCACCTGCCCAGTCAGGCTGTCCGTCTTGTAGCTGTAGAGGGTCAGCTCATCGATCACATGCTGACAGCGAGGGTGAACCACGATGTCGTAGTTCTTGAGGAACTCGACGCCCTCCTCGACCGAGCGCTTGCCCTTGATTGCCGCCGTGATGCGAGGGAAGCCATTCTTCCGCAGATGACTGATCGTCTCGGGCCGGCTGCTGTCGGCAGTAGTCCAATGCTTCTCCGCATCTGGCACGTCCATGAACAGCTTAGGCAGATCCACGATCTCCACGCCAAGACCATAGGCTTCATGGTCGATGTAGAGCGTCTTGCCGACGATGTAGCAGCGCACCAGGCAGGATGGATCGATCGAGAACCCGAAGTCAGCGCCTTGGCGATACTCGGCATGGGGATCGGTTTCGAATGCCTCGACCCGCCAGTTGCGGAACACTCTAGCCTCGCTGTTAGCGCGATACTTACCGAGCCAGACGTGGTTGAATTTGTCGATGTCGCGCCCGCGATCATAGTCCATCTCGGCGCGAAGCTCAGCTGGAAACCAGTTGTTGTCGTAGTAATTGACCTCCCGAACTATGCTGTTCGGTGGTGGCTCAAAATCCTCTTCGCCTTGACCTCGAAACATGGCGTCAACCGGCGTGTCTGGCAAATCAGGGTTCCAAGTCCAGATCAGGCGACTTCCTGGGCGGCGGATCGTCGGAACGAGCGTGTCGATCGATGACTGGCTAATGGCCTGTGACTCGTCACCCCAGAACGTGGTGATGCCTTCCATGGACTTGATGCCCGATGCATTCCCCTTGATGCCCGAAAAGAGGAACAGGCTGTCATGCGGCCCGCGCACCTCCGTTTCGGTGGACGTGAAAGCCCTCCGAACTCCGAGCCGGTCTATCGCGTCGTCGATCAGGCGCTTAGATGAGTCCCGAATGCTCTTCTGAAGCTCACGACCACACAGCACGCGCTCATGCCGCTCCATGGCTTGAAGAACGAGCGCGGTGGCTACCGTGTGGCTCTTGCCGCCTCCGCGTCCACCATACCAAGCAAGGTGCCTGAACGGCTGCCACAGGTCGTTTGCGTACTCGGGAAGATCAATCTGGGCTGGCACTTGGCTTCACAAGGTTGACGGAGAAACCAGTTGGCAGCGGGTTCTCGGGATCAGAGCCGACCAACTGCTTATCGCGCCAGTCGTCGCCAGCCATGTTGAGCAATCCGAGCCGGCAAGCACCTGCATTGCCCTCGCCAGTCACAGCCAAGCTGCGATTGACCTTCTCCCACCAAGCAGCGCTTTTCGCCTTCCCGCGCGCGCATGCTTCCGAAAACTGGGGATGAGCAGCCATCCACTCGTTGATAGTCGAGCGGGCTACGTCGATCTCAGCGGCGAAGCTTGTCAGACTTGCCCCATCTGCCATGTGCGCCACTACCTCGTCGCAGTAGCGGTCTTCATATTTCGACGGACGCCCCATCAGGATGTCGCCCACTTCGCTACAAGCGCATCCCAGTCAGCAGCGGTTACGGGCATCGGCTTCTTGCCTGCCAGTCTCGCACGCCAGTAGGCGAGCAGCCGACGCGGGTCTTCGAGCTTGTCCATATTCCCTGTCTACCCCTCTGCCCGATTGCTTGCGCTTGGACATTTCCCCTGCTTTTTCCGGCGCTGGATCATCTTGTAGACCGACTCCTCGGAGCGTCCGATCGATGCAGCCAATGCCCTCACCTCGTCATTGCGGTGAAATGGCTTGCCGTTGCCTATCCGCGCTCGGGTCGCAATGAAGCGGTCGATCTTGCGAATCTCTGATGGTTTCCAGCTCCACTTCATCCGCTTTGCTGCAAGGGCTTGGGTGACGTTTCGGGATGCTTCCAAGCTATCCTTTAACCGCTGTTCGTCTGGGTTGAGGTGCATGTGACGCTCAGCCCGCCGAAGCAGGCGGAGGAGCTGCACCGACGATTGGAATTGACGATGCGCGGCGCCCATTATGCGTACCTGCGGAGTATGCAGTTTTGGGTCATGCTGCCTCCCCGATGACTTTCGCGCGAAACTGCACAGCGCCGTCTTCAATGCGAAACTGCATTTCATGCGTCAGTCCGCAGTCGCAGCACTGGAGTAGGTAGCCGGGGAGAGGTTCTATCCAGATAGTCCACCCTTCTTCGTTCACGGGTTCGGCCTGAAACAAAGCTACCGACCGGCGCACCGACGCAAGCTCATGTGCGATCTTCCTCGCCTCACGAGGAAGCGCTTGTTGGAAGGCCCAGTTTGCAAGCCAGTTCAACGGATTAAACATGATCTTGCCCCGCCACGGCGTGGTCTAATAGTTCTAGCACTGCCTTGAGGTCGGCTGCGCACACCGAAACCCTGGACACGCCAAGAGGCAAGTCTCCGAGCTTGGCCTCAAGGTCGCGCACATGGAGCCATAGTTCATCAACAGCCCACCAAGCATGTCGGCTGACTGGCTCGGGCGAAAAGGGACGCTTGGGCGTGGACTTTCCGTCCTCGGCAACTTCTAACTGCAAGTCTCTAAGGAACTCGTCATGCTTCTCAAGCGCAGCGACGATCTCCGGCACTGCGTTCACGAGACTGATAAAAGGCGCAAGCTGGAGACGGTCTCTGCCCTCCTTGGAGCGCTGGATCGCTTGGAACCAGCCCCGCAGCCGCTCGGCAAGCGTTTCGGCCTGGGTCATTCTGCCGCCTCCCTCTTCAGCAAATCGACCGCACGAGCCATCGCCTCCTGCCGTAAGGAGGAGTGGACCGAGACGCCGGAGAGGCTGACTCCGACCAGCTGCTCAAGCGCGGCCAATGCCGCCTCGAAGTCGTCGGCTGTGGTCCTAAGCAAGCCTACCGTGACGGGCGTCACTGAGTGGGCAGGCGTATCCTCGTGGATATGCCGAGCGATGTGGCGACCAAACTTGCTACGAAGGCGGCTCATGCCTCCACTCCCGGTGCACGCTTAAAGCCGATGCGGAGTTGGCCTTCGTAAACGTACCAATGGACATCGTTGCGGCCGATCTCGGCAAGGTACGCATTGCCACTCGCGACGGCCTCGGCTTGCGAGACTGGCGCGGAACCTCGGCGCGAGGTTTGATCTGCCAGCCAGTCACTGATCGGGTTCTTAGCCATCGTAATTGCCCTCCAAGACCTTCTGAAAGTTCGCCTTCTTCATCAACCAGTCGAACGTGAGCGGCGTGCGCCCATCGTTCTTGTCACCTCGGAGGAAGGGGCTATCGCGACACTTCGCGAAGACGGTTTGGAAGTCGGCAAGCGAGTATTGGGACATTCGGCCCCTGACCAACTGCCGCCGCTCGGGGGTGAAGTCTCGAGGCACGTTGCGGCCAATGGACTTGGCTAGCTCCTGATAACCTTCAAAAACATGCTCGGGACGAAGGGCGGGCTCATCGCCAGATGGGCAATCACCGTTAGGTGATACTTCTTCCTCTGGTTGTGTTTCTGTTTCTGTTTCTGTCTCTGGGGCCGTTACATCACCGTTACGCGCCGTTACCTCGGGCTCATCAGCTTGCTTTGTAACGGTTTTCTTGGCTTGGCGGTGCTTGGCAACACGCTCTTTGCTGTCATCGCTCTGGAACTGCCGGCGCTTCCATGCCGCGATCGCGCCGTTGATGGTCAGGCCGATCTCGTCAAAGGCCCCGAACAAGGCTTCGATCTTAACAGGGGGCTCACACAGGATGACCGCGACGCGGCGAGCGCTGGTCTCGTAGGAGCCGCAGTTGTTCTTGCACGCTGCGCTCTCGAGCAGGGCGTGCCATGCAGCGATGGCGACCGAGCGGGAGCAGTCAGCCACCAGCGCGGCCTCTGCCAGCTTAGCATCCGTCACGGTGCCCTCGTAAGCGCGATACCAGCGGCTCACGCCCAGATCTCCCGCGGCATGTAATCGGCAAGCCTGGTGGCCCACTGGTACATCTGATCGCCGCAGTTCCAGCACTTGGGAGGGTCGCCCTGCCCTTCGCTCTGTGCGCCGCAGCGGCATGCGTATTGAGCTACCTCAACCACGGCGGAACACTCCGGGCCGGTCGAGGGTGGCGCGGGCGCCCATCTCGATAAGCGTTCCGCCGTTCTCTAGCGCCTGCATCTGGCGCTCAAACGGTGATAGCTTGGCGACACGCTTGGCAGCGTCCTTGTTGGCGGTATCGAGCACCACCTTGCGCGCTTCGGCACCTGACAGCTTCTTGCTGCGACGCAGGAAGCTGTAGAGGTCCCAATAGCCTTCAGGGCACCATGCGCGGGCGTTGCGGCTCAAAGTTGCGCCGGACTTCTCCCGAACGGCCTGCAGCGTCCTCTCACGCATCTCTGGCCGCATAAGAAGCGCGCCGCACTTCTTGCTTGATTCCCGACGCTTGGCCTGAACCTCGGGATCAGCGGCCATCTTCAGGCCGAAGACCCGACCGCGGGACTTCATGCCCGCATGGTAGGCAGGGTCGTTCTTGATCTTGTTTTGAATGCCAGCGGCGTGCTTGTCTCGAAAACCCGGCGTGTGCCAAGCCTGCTTAGCGAAACATGGACGACAGAAGCCGGTCTTGGCTGCGGCGGTGATGCCGGTGCCGCAGGTCTTGCACTCTGCCGTGCGCGGCTTCTTGCTCATGCGCGGGCCTTCTCGAAAGCGCGGCGCACGTCCTCGACAGTGGCGCGGTAGGTCTCGGCCCACTTCTCGACGCGGATGGTGGTGAGGTCGGCGCCGTCGTGAACAGCGAGGATTGCGGCCTGCTCAAGGCTGAAGGCGAGGCTCATGCGCCCACCTCCTCAGCCGACAGCTCAAGGCGTGGGCGTTCCGAATAATGCTTGGTGACGATCAGCGTCACCACTTGCTTGTCGTCATGCCAGGCAATGCCGTTGAGCCCGTCGATTACCTTGGCGTAGTTATCCACGTCGGGACGGGTGGTTGGGCGAAGGGAGCCCTCAACAGCGGCCTGCCTCTTCGCACCCTTGAGCGCCTGCGGCATCGCGACGTAGGCGCGAACCTCAACCGCAAGCGCGCCTTCCAAGAGGTCGCGTCCCGCCATTGCGTCGGCACCGGCCTGACGGATCAGGTCTTCATACTTGCGGGTCTTGGCAGGAGTGAAGGCCCGCGCTTGTCCGTTGATGGTGGACAGGCGCGGCCTTCCCTTGGCTACCGGAATACCCGGGATGGTGATTGAGAGGACCGCGCCCATGTCTCAGTGCAGCCCCAGCGCGTTGCGGTAGGTCTCCAACATGGCGTCGGCTTCGTCGCGAGCGTGCTTCTCCAGCTTGCGGAGCTTCACCACCTCACGCATGGTCTTGGTGACGAAGCCGTTGGCCTTGGCCTCAGCGTACACGTCCTTGATGTCGTCGGTGATGCCCTTCTTCTCTTCCTCAAGGCGCTCGATGCGCTCGATGAAGAGGCGCAGCTGGTCGGCTGCTACGTTGGCGTCAGACATGCTTGTTCTCCCTAGTGGTGGTCAGTGCTGGATGTGGGGCGAGGCCCTTGGCGGCACGCATGGAGGCGGCGACCTCACGGACACGCGAGCGTTGCTGCTCATGGCCAAGGAGCGAGAGCGCACGACCAGCATCCGAGGGGTGGGCGAGCTTCTTGCGGGCGATGCGCCGCTTGAGCCAGGTGCAGATCATGCTCGCACCTGCGCGTCCAGCAGGGCTAGACGATCGTCGCCCACACCCTTGCCAAGTCCCTCTCGGTAGACATCAAGAACGGCTGCTAGGTATGCCCGCTGGTAATCGCTGTCGGCAGGATCGCCGAGATAGCCAGCGAACACCTGCTCAATGTAGCGGCTAGCCTTCTCAGCCTCGAAGCTGATGATCTCGCTCATGCTGCCGCCGCCACGCTCAGAACGACGGGACTGGAGGCCAGCCGCTGTGTTTCGGTCGGCCCGATTGCCTCCCCGCACTCGCTGTCCTTGTGGTGAGCCGCCGCCTTCTCAGCGCAGAACTTGCGGCAGAGGTTATCCACCTCGTCGAAGTCGACCTCGCAAGGCACCCGCACGATAGCCCAGCCTTCAGGAGCAAGCAGGTTCAGGATGTCGGCAGGCAGCGCCTTGTGGAGCTTGCGGATGGCGCTAAGCGGTAGCTCGGTCGGAGCGCGAGCCGTGGTGCCACGCTCGTTGCCCGGGAAGTAGCCGCACAGCGACGAATAGCTGATGCCACTCTGGGCAGCGACGACCTTCAACGAAATGCCGCGGGCGTCCAACTGTTCGCGGATGGCGCGCTGGACGCCATGCACAATCTCGTTTTCGTCACGCATGATTGCGTTGCGCCTCCTGCGCTACGTCAGTGGAATGGAAGACAGGGAGGTTTTCAGTATTGGCGAGCTTGCGGCCGTCCTCGTTGAGGAGAGGCTTGGCGGGCGTGTCGCGCTCGATGCGGTTGACGCTGAAGTTGATGGTGAGGCCGTTGGGGAGCGTGTGGCTCCAGCCCGAAAGGCGGCGGATCATGCGGCGGCTCGCTGCGCGGCAGCGTTCGCCAGTTCGGACAGGGTAGCAAGTTCGGCCACCGAGATTGCCTGCCAGTGAGGTGCGGGAATGCTGTTCGTGCGCTTCCACGCCTTGACGGTATTGGGGTCGGCTCCGATGGCGCGAGCGAACGCGGTAGGTCCGCCAGCTCGCTCAATGATGCGCTGATGCGATGCTAAATCTCGGCTCATGCTCAGACAGGTATAAAACCTACCTGCCTTCGTCAAGGCCTTTCGGTATGACCTATACCGAAGCTCTCGCTAGCCGTTGCAGCATGAGCGAGCAAAGCGATCGATTGATGGCCGCCATCAAAGACACCAAGATCTCGATGGCGGAGATGTCGCGGCGCTGGGGGTGGAGCTACGACACCCTCAAGAGCAACGCGAATGGCAACATGCCTTTCAGCTTTAAGAAAGCGCAGGTCTATGCTGGCAGGCTGAAAGTTCGGGCAGAATGGCTATACGCTGGCACGCCACCGATGCGGGAGCCGCCAAAGCCGAGCGGGACGCCGCCGATCCCAGTGCCCGTGGTCGGATGGGTCCAGGCGGGTAACTTGGCCGACGCCTCAGCCATCCACGAAATGCCCGACCTTGAAGAGATGCTTGTTGAGGGCATACCGCCTGGCAACTGGTTTGCTACCGACGTGCATGGTGACAGCATGGACCGGGTATCGCCAGAGGGGTCGCGTATTCTAGTCAGCGCCGACGACCGTGATCTAAAGGCTGGTCGCTATTACCTCTTCAGTCTACGAGGCGAGACGACCTTCAAGCGCTACTACGCCAAGCCCGTTCCGCGCCTTGAGCCCTTCTCGACCAATCCTATCAATCGAACGATCTTCCTGACGGAGGATCCCGACTGGCAGGTCATCGGTCGGGTTTACCGAAGCACGCTCGACCTCAGTTAGCCGAAAACACAACTGCGGTATTTTTTATACCGAAAGCGCTTGACGTGGTGCGGTAGGTTTTATACCTATGCTTTCAACGAACACCGTTGGAGGCATCAATGTCCACCAGTCCTACTTCCGATCAACTCAAAGCATGGGACGCTGGCGGTTACGTCGTTGAGCGCATCTCGCGTAGCAGCGCTAATGGCGTCTGCTTAGCCTCTTCGAAGGTCTATCGTACTCGCTCTGAGGCGCTTGCGGCGGCTGCGAGGATAGATCGCCCCGAGGCAATGACCTTCATCAACTACGCTTGCTTCGCCAAATCTGCCGAGCAGGTGTCGGCATGACCCGCAACATGGCGCAAGCCACCCTTCCAGAGAGTGACCCGGCTGAAGAGCTGGCCGAGATCATCGCCAAGGCGCTTGGCACGAGCCTCAAGAACTACATGGCGACCACGAAGCGCGATGCTGTCGCTGCAGCTGGCAGGTTTCTGGTGAAGCGCGAGGGTAAGGCCGAGGCCGAGAACGAGCGGCTTAGGGGGGCGCTGCGAGACACCCTGACCATGATCGGACGGCTGAAGAAGCACTGCCAGATCACCGATAACGCTGGCTACTCGCCTGACGGTCGGATGCTCCGCTTGACGGATGTAGAGGAGGCCGCCCGCGCCGCCCTCTCCGAACAGGAGGGCAAGTGATGAACGCCCCTTGGAACCGCGACATGGAGCCCCGCGAAGCAGGCGCCATGCTCACCGGCATGCAGGCTTGGTTTGCAGCCGAGCGCGAACGTCAAGCGAAGTGGTCGCCCGAGAAGCGAGCCAGCATTCAGGCAGCGATCGCCGCCGACTACGACCGCCAGGCCGAATATGACGCTCTCCACTGCAGCGAATGCGAGATGGAGTTCTGCTGCTGTGACGAGGGTCATGACCAGCGGGAGTACGCGGCATGAGCGTCGCAACCCTTACCGACCAGCTCGCAGCGGAGCAGCGCCGAGCCGAGCTGTTTGGATCGTTCCTCGACAGCATCTCGCGGCCAACGCCAGCAATGCTTCGCGTTCAGGCCCTCGCTGACAGCCTGAGGGAGCGCGACGGCTTTGAGGTTCGGGAGAACCGCAAGGATGCCGCTGTTGCGCTGATCCGGGCTCGCGACGGTGACGGCTGCTGGTATTGCGGCAAGGGCGTAAGCCCCCGCGAGCAGTCGATCGAACATCTTCAGCCGCTGTCCAAGGGCGGCGGGTGGGACGAAAGCAACGTCGTTCTGGCACATCAGTCCTGCAACCAGGCAGCCGGCGATCTCGGCATTGTGGCCAAGCTTAAGCTGCGTGACGCAGCGCGGGTGTCGCTGTGAGCGCCGTGCAGCATACGCCGGGGCCTTGGCGGGCGTCGCATAGCCTTACATCGGAGGGCGCCGACTTTTGGTCGGTCCATGGCGGCGATGAGGCGCGAGATGCCGTCACTTACATGACGCTCAATCAGCACGGCAATCTTGAGGGCAACGCCCACCTAATCGGCGCCGCGCCAGACCTTCTTGAGGCACTTGAGGCCGCTATGCACGACCTCGATCCCACCTTGTCGTCTTGGCAGGACGCCCGCGTTGCGGTCGCCAAAGCCCGTGGAGGCCAAGCATGAGCGCCGCCGACCTTATCGCGCTGGCAGAGCCGAAGGCCTCAACCTGGGCAGTCGCATCCGATTACTCGTGCGTCATCGAAACGCCTGATCGCTTTGGCTGCTTCCCGACCGAGTTGGAAGCCCTAGAACATCAGATTGGCCTGCTCGAAGGCGAAATCTTCGAGGCAAAAGTCAACCTTCGTCGCGCCAAGGCTCGGCGAGCCCGCATTCTTCGCGTCCGTGCTGCACAGGAAGGTGAAGCGAAATGACGCACCAAACCCGCGAACCCTTGGTCAAGCGCCTGCCGCACGACCCCAAGGCCCACGTCATCACGAACCCGGCGATTTATCGCTGGCAGCAACGGAGGGCGGCATGAAGCACGAGGCTTTCCAGCTCGCTTCCGAGGTCCGCCACGGCAAGCTCAAGCACTTCGTCCTGCGGTTCTGCATCTGGGCTGCGATCTTCGGTCCTCTGTGGATCGGTATTCATTTTATCATGGGAGCAAACTGAGATGGCGCAGCATACGCCGGGACCTTGGGGAACGGGCGGTTCATTCTTCGGGGCCGACGCGATCATGGTCGCCGGTTCGGTCGACACTTGCGCCGAGGCGACCGTCTGGGGCGAGATGGCTCGCATCACCTTGCACTACACGGACTACGACGGACGGCAGTGGTCCGCCCCCGGAAGTGTTGAAGCCAACGCCCGCCTAATCGCTGCCGCTCCTGACCTACTGAAGGCGGCCGAGAGCCTTCTGGCCGAGCTTTGGGAGGAACGGCACTCGCATCAGTGCAGGCCAGACTTCGAGCGCGATTTCGCATCTGAGATCGCCGCCATCGCCAAGGCCACCTCCAACTAGAAACACCAGGGAGCCGGGGCGGCGATCAAAAGCCGTCCCGGATATACAGATGAACGCTCAAACCGAGATCCACGCCGACAAGCTGGCAATCTGGGAGGCGCTGTCCAAAACGGACCCTCGCCACACCAAGGAGTTCAAGCGCGCTGGCGGGTTTAGCGGGACCGCACTCAAGCCTATCTGGATCATCCAGCGCCTAACCAAGCAGTTCGGCCCCTGCGGTGAGGGCTGGGGCATGGGCAGGCCCGAGTTTCAGGTGGTCGCCGGAGAGAACCGGGAGGTGCTGGTCTATTGTACCGTGTCTTGCTGGCACGGACACCCTGAGAACACGCTGTACGGTGTGGGCGGCGATAAGATCGTGACCTACATCAAGGCGAACGAAAAGTATAACCGGCCTGAGCGCTGGGAGAGCGACGACGAGGCGTTCAAAAAGGCGTTCACCGATGCCGTGAACAACGCCTTTAAGTTCGTTGGCGTCGGTGCCGACATCCACATGGGGCAGTTCGAGGACAACAAGTACGTTCAGGACACCGCGCGCGAGTTCGAGGAAGAGGAGCGAGCGGAGCCGCAGAAGGTGCCCGGCATCACGAAGATTAAGGCTCGCCTGAACAAACTGATGAACGACGGTAACCGTGTCACCAGCCTTATCGAGTTCAACGCGCTGGTAGGTGAATGCAAAGACGAGCTGACTGCCATCAAGGAGGCTCATCACGACTACTGGACCGGCGATGGCGGCGACGAACACGAAGGCTTCAAGAAGTGGATTGTGCGCCGTCGCAGGGAACTCACACCCCCGGACGCGAGTGAACTGTTCCTTGATCTGGTCGAGAGCCTCAACCAGTGCGATGACCGCGATGACATGAAGGCGCTGGTTGAAAGCCGCGCCGAATGCATCGCCAAACTCGACGGCGAAGAAAGCCGAAAGTTTGAGGCGCTCTATGACGAGCGCGACGGTATCTACGCCGCTGGCAAGACGCCGTTGGTTCCGGCAGCCGCGTGATGCTGCCGACCCTTCACTCCCTCCAGTGGCAGGCGGAAGCTGAGGCAGCGACTGAGGCTCTGTGGCGATCGATCCGCAACGAGGCCCGGGCAGAGCGCCGCCGGCACCTTTACCAAACCGACCCACTGTGGCGCTTGTCCAAGCTCAAGGATCTCAAGGAGCGCCGGTTGCGGGCTCGCATGAGGAGAGCAGGCTGATGGGCTACTCCCCGAACCATCGCCGCATCAAAGAGCGCTACAATCCGACACCCAACGCGGAGGAGCGGCGACATGAGGACCGGCTCAAAAAGCTGCCCTGCTTTGGCTGCGGTCGGTTCGGGGGCTTTGCTCACCATGTGATGACGGACTTTCCAGCCAAGCGCTGGCGTCGGGATCACCGCTACCAGCTTCCAGTCTGCTGGGGCTGCCACCAAGGGCCTGAAGGCATCCATGGTCTCGGCAGTGAGGCCAAGTGGCTGGAGCGGGTCGGCATCAGCAAAGACGAGATGGTCGCCTTCGTGATCGACCTCTGGGACGAAACTCAAGACGAGAGAAGGGTCGCCTGATGGCAAGTCGTATCATCTCTACCCGCGACGACTTGGACGCTTTCACCGCGCTTTTAGAGCGCTTGAAGCTGCCGCTGACGGTGGAGTGGGTCCAAGGCCGCGATCGCTCGTCAGAGCAGAACCGGCTTCAGTTCCTTTGGGCGCGGGAAGTGTCCGAACAGCTTGGCGACCGTACAGCCGATGAGGTCAGGTGCGATTGGAAGCTGCGCCACGGTGTTCCGATCCTTCGTGAGGCAAGCGAGGACTTCCGGGCTGTCTATGACGCATGCCTGAAGCCGCTGCCGTTCGAACTGAAGCTGAAGGCCATGCAGTTCATCCCCGTGACGAGCGAGATGAAAGTGCCTCAGATGGTGAGCTACCTCGACACGATCGAGCGCGAGTGCCTGGAGCAAGGGCTGCGCCTCACCAACCCGGATCCGGACCTCGCCAAATACCAGGCGCGGTATCGGCCTGACGAAGCTCGGAGGGAAGCAGCATGAACAACCAAAGCGAAGTTTCGGTGCGCTCGCCGAAAGGGACCGACGCAGCCGAGCAGTGTGGGGGTATTCCTAGCGCTGGGCCTGAGCAGCCCTCTGCCCCAGATGTAGAGCAAGGTGTCGGTCCCACTGTCCTCCTGTCGCGAGCAGCCTTTGAGGGCCTTACGGCAAAGATCGAAGCCCTCACCAAAGAGAGGAATGCGCTGAAGGCGGGGCTGCGTGACGTTCTCGCTCATCGTTACGGTGACTGGACGCATATCGCAGAACGCCTCCTATCCAACGCACAGATAGAAGGAGCTGAGCGGTGAGCCATTGGTGGAAATGTCCTAGCTGCCGCTCCGAACTGGACCAGTCCAAGTGGCCAACGCATTGCGGACTTTGCGGTGACGCGCGGCCCGACCAGCCAACGATCCCCTCTGCTGACCTGACGCAGCGTGTTGACGCGTTGCGAACGGAGCTTGCCGAGCACACTGGCCGAGAAGACTTCTGTTCGCTTTGCCGCGTGGCTCGCCACCTCGATTACGCATTCGGCGAGCTTATCGGTGAGCCTATTGAGGCGGAGCAACCGAGCCAGGATGAGGTGGAGCGCGTAGCTGACTTGGTCTGGGCACTTTCGTGCGGATACGCTGACGATCAGGGCTTAAGCCTAACCCCAGCGCAGTGCGAGAGGCATGCCAATGATCTCCGCAACCTTCTAGGCGCTCTACGGGAACAGTCTTCCTTATGTGAGGAGGAATGATGAGTACCGAACATGGGCGCATGGCTGACGCCACCGGGCTTGGCAGTGCTGAGGCACCGGAGCCCCATTCGGGTCTCCGCCCTACGGGTGCCATCCCTTGCGCGGCTTGGCCTGAGGTTGAGTGGGACGAGAATGGCTATCCTACCGCCGAAGATGACGACTTCCTCGCTTACGCCGGTCTCCCTCTAGACTTCAGGGCTGCTGCTGACTTCATTAGGCGCGAGCTTCCGTTTGCCGCCGAGGTTTGCTGTGCGAGCTGCGAAGAAGAAGCCGGGACCGACATCTGCGGCAAGCCCGTAACCCTGCTGCACTTTAGCACGGGCGGGTGGAGCGGCGCAGAGTCACTTCTGGCCTTCATCGAAAGCCGCTTTGACACTCGCTATTTTATGCTGAGTTGGAGGCGCGGCGGCCACTACGTCTTCGAGCTACCAGCGATAGCGATGGAAGCGGCGTCAGCCGGCGAGACCGCAGGGCTCGACCCGCAGGGCGACAGCGCGGCCATCGCCCAAACACCCCCACCACCCACCAAGAAGGGCGATAACACATGACTGCCCTACCAATGACGCAGCTACTCAAGCTCGACCAGGTGAAAGCCGAAACGACGCTTAGCCGATCGACCATCTATCGCCTGATCGACCAAGGTCAGTTCCCTACCCCCGTGCATCTGTCAGCAAACCGTCGAGCATGGCGCATGGCTGACATTGAGGCATGGAAGCAAGCGAGGGCGGCATGAGTGTCCGCATCCTTGTGGGTGACTGCCGCCAGCGCCTTGTCGAGTTGCCCGACTGTTCGGTGCATACCTGCGTGACTAGCCCGCCTTACTTCGGCCTGCGCGATTACGGGCACGACGGGCAGATGGGCCTTGAGCCGACGCCTGACGAGTTTGTGGCGGGCATGGTCGAGGTGTTCCGCGAAGTGTGGCGGGTGCTGCGCGATGACGGAACGCTATGGCTAAACCTTGGCGATAGTTACGCGGGCAGTTGGGGTGCGCGAGGTCGTGGTGAGGGCACCAATGCAAGCAGGCCCGATCTCGAGAGCAAGCATGGCACCGACGCCCCTGCCCGTAATGGCTTTCGCGGCATCAAGCCAAAGGATCTGATTGGCGTTCCTTGGGCGGTGGCGTTCGCATTGCGAGCCGATGGCTGGTTTCTCCGGAGGGACGTGATCTGGAACAAGCCGAACGCCATGCCGGAGAACGTGAACGATCGTCCGACCGCGGCGCACGAGTACCTATTCCTCCTCTCTAAGTCGCGCCGCTACTATTATGACAATGAGGCGGTCAAAGAAGATGCCGTAAGCGATCACCCGAGCGGCAACGGCTTCAAGCGAGAGGCCCGCCTTACCTATCAGAACAGCTTTGGAGAAGGCTGGGGCAACTCAATGCAGTGGCAGCCAACCGACAAGCGCAACTTAAGGGATGTCTGGACCATACCCGTTCGGCCATTCAACGAGGCGCACTTCGCCACCTATCCGCCAGAACTGATCGAACCCTGCATCCTGGCCGGCTGCCCCGAAGGCGGCACGGTGCTGGACCCTTTCGGCGGCGCTGGCACGACGGGACTTGTCGCCGACCGCTTGGGCCGCAACGCCGTGTTGGTCGAGCTTAATCCGGAATATGCTGAGATTGCTCGCAAGCGCCTGTCTGGCGATGGTGGCATGTTTGCTGACGTGAAGGTGGCCGCATGATGGGGGTAGCTGTGGGGGTGCTCTCACCCAATTCTACCCCTGCCCCCCTCTACAGTTGGATGCCTGCAACCGGCACCACTTACCCTCTGTTCCAGTTTTGTTCGCGTTTGACGCAAGACTGTATGGGACTTAGTTGGACCCCTTTCGTTCCCACTGCAGCCCACGTGAAAGGGGACTCATACCCCCGATTTTCTTTGAAGATGGTTCCCCTTTTTGCTAGGTAGAATCATGCTTACAGATGAGGCGATTGCCGCACTGCCGGCGAAAGGGAAGGCCTACAAGGTCGCAGACGGTGGCGGGCTGTTCGTGCTGGTAACTCCGGCAGGCTGCAGATCTCTTCGCCTGAAGTATCGACTAGGCGGACGCGAATACCTCGCCGTTGTAGGTCGGCACCCCGAGATGGGGATAGAAGAGGCTAGGCAGGAAGCAGCGGGCGTGAAGCGCTACGTTGCCGACACCAAGCAGGCCTTCAAGAGCAATCCGCCTAAGCGCGTCGCACGCAAGATTGCGGACGTTCCAGCAGCCATGCCCGATGGCGGCGCTCCCGACAGCTTTATCTACTTCATCGAGTCTCCATGTGGACACATCAAGATCGGGTATAGCGTCAACCCAGAGCAACGCCTCCAGGAGCTTCAATGCGGCAATCCCCACAAGCTCCGCATAATTAGGTTCATGCCCGGGGGACCGGAGCGCGAGAATTGGATCCACAAGCGCTTTCGCCAGCACAGGGCTGAGGGGGAATGGTTCAGGATCAATCCTGCCCTTCGCAAGTTCATGATTGAGAGCGCCATCCCGTGGCTCTGACCGAAGTTCGCATCCGGTCTGCGAAACCAGAGGCCAAACCTTACAAGCTCACGGACGGGCATGGATTGTTCCTGTTGGTCGGGCCATCAGGGCTGAAGTCTTGGCGTTGGAAATACCGCTTCAATGGCAAAGAAGGCCTCAAAGTCTTGGGTCGCTATCCTGAGCTAGGCCTGAGGGAAGCCCGCGCCATGCGGGCTGAACTGGACTTTGCCCGGCGCAAAGGCTTCAACCCGTCTGGGAAGAAGGCTGTTGATGAGGTAGTTACCTTCCAAGAGGTAGCGATGCGCTGGCACAAGCAGCGCAGCAAGATATGGAAGCCGCGCCACGCCAAGGACGTCTTGCGGCAGATCCAGGCCGATGTGTTTCCAGCACTCGGCGCTAAGTCCGTCAAGGACATCACGGCCAAGCATGTACTGGCACTTCTGAGGAAGGTGGAGGAGCGCGGCGCCATTGATCGGGCGCACCGGCATAAGCAGCGCATCGAGGAGATATTCGCGCTTGCGATCTCCGAGGAGCTGGTCGCGGCCAATCCTGCAACGGCGCTAGGCAAGCGAGCGCTGTCCCCTGTCATCATCCGCCGGCATCCGGCAGTCACAACGCTGGAGGACGCGAGAGCGCTGCTCCTGGCGGTCGAGGACGGCCCGGCGACTGTTGTGGTGAAGCTCGCCACCCGGTTCATGGCGGTTACGGCCCTGCGCTCCGAGGCAATCCGCTATGCAGAGTGGACCGAGATAGAGGGTGATGTCTGGCGCATCCCTGCCAAGCACATGAAGCTGAAGAAGGCGCAGCAGGAAGATCCGAGCTACGAGTTCCTTGTTCCGCTACCCCCGCAAGCCAAGGCGATCCTTGAGGCAGTGAAGCCTTTTACGGGGAACCAGCGGCTCATCTTTGGAGGAACTCGCGATCCCAACAAGCCGATGAGCGATAGCACGCTCAGCATGGCCATACGGCGCTTGCCTGGCTGGGGCGGTCGCCACGTACCGCACGGGTGGCGCTCCACGTTCTCCACTATCATGAATGAGTGGGCATCGGAACGCGGGCGTCCAGGTGATCGTGAGGTCATCGACCTGATGCTGGCGCATCTTCGTGGGGGTGTGGAGGGGCGCTACAACCGCTCGGAGCATTTGCCGCGCCGGAGAGAGCTGGCAGCCATATGGGCCGCGATGTTGCTCGACGGATTACCGGAGCCTGACACAGTGAGCAGCCCACATGCCCCGTCGTCGTGAGCTGTCAGAGATATGGTCGGGTATGTTGTTGGGAGAGGTATGATGGACCAATTACAGACGAGAGAGCAGATGCTTGATGGGCTAGGCGCAAAGTCCTCGGAGTCTGTGACAATCCCGCGTGAGGCTTTCGACTTCCTCATGGGCGAGGGTCCGCTTGAGGGCGTGTGGTTCGGCGAGCTCAACGAGGGGTTGCCGGGTGCCTTCTGGTGGCGCGGCGTTCTCAAGGCTGCCGCTGGTTGGCCCGCCCCTCCATCACAGGAGCAATAGCCGTGGATCTACGAGATAGGATTGCGGCGCTGGTCCGCGATTAGGACGAGGCTGCTGAGCAAATGGAGATTGGGCCGAGCGCAGAGCAGATTGCAGATGCCATCCTCGCACTTCCCGAGATGGAAGCCCTACGCCTACAGACAGTGAGATACCTAAAATAAGGGCTGGAGCTATTCCGGCTTTCGTCCCTTTGGGATCGAGCCACTACGTGTCTCGCCGCTTTGCGCATCAATCCGGGCTAGTTTTGCGAGATAGCTTCTCTTCGACTGCTTGCCGGATAAAGGCCGAGCGGTCCTGACTGCCGCGTGCCGCGTCAATGCGCGCCAGCGTTTGCTCCGACCACTTGAGCGGAACCAGCAGGGTTTTCGTACCTGCCCCACCTAAAGGTTTTCTCCCCATCGCCGGGGGAATACGCGCAGTATCTTTTTCCGCCAAACATGTCATGCGCGCTTGCCTATATCGTATATACGCAATATAGGATATATACGATTTGAGAGGGCCTGACGTGCATACCTGCTTATCTGATGAGCAAATGATCGAGCGCATCGCGAGGTTCATCAATCCCTGCTCGTTCCGCGAGGGTGACGTAGGCGGGATCAGGGAGAACGGACGTAGGCGAGCCTTGTGGTTGGCAAGGGATATCTACGAGCAGCTTCTCTGGCCAACCGTTCTCGATCAGGAAAAGAAGCGGGTTGAGCTGGAAGGCGAATTGGTTCGGATATCCAAGATTGCGCAACGATCTTTGGACAAACGACCGTTGCTGGCGCTCGACCAAACCCGGTCCATAGTTTCTGCCTTGGGGTCCATCGCAGAAGAAGCTGCCGAGGGTAGGATTGCCAAATGACAAACCCCTTGTCGCCTTATCATCGCCATTGAACTTGAAGGAGGCCGATATGCCACAAGCCTGTGACCAGGACGGAAACGACTGGAACGGAAAAGCTCTGACGTCTTACGCGGAGACTGAGACTGCCTTGCGCGATTTGGCCGCAAGCATCAGACTTGGTGAACCGAAAGAGCTGGTCCACCGTGGGGCAGATGCGGTTCTGGCGCTCTACTTGTTCCGTGTATATGAAACGATGCGGGCTGATCGCGGCGGTGCGGACGGTCCTCGCGGAAAGGCGTGGCAAGTTATTGAGGGCAAGCTGCTCTGCACGCCCTGCATGTTTGGCCAGCAGCCGAAAGCCCCCCCCCCCCCCCCCCCCCCCCCCCCCCCCCCCCCCCCCCC
>Ga0210040_10003683_pt1 | contig 20561 bp, 4 predicted proteins | sample CryGeyCG12114_NA_FD_185462 | JGI IMG/M metagenome (GOLD analysis project Ga0210040, IMG submission 185462) | Groundwater microbial communities from aquifer - Crystal Geyser CG19_WC_8/21/14_NA (SPAdes) (version 2) | ecosystem: Environmental > Aquatic > Deep subsurface > Groundwater | place: USA... | reverse complement strand
TACAATGCAATCGACTTCCCCACATCATTACTTCGGAATCTTATCCTGTGGGGAAGTCGATTGCATTGTACGTGCTCAATTTATTCCTCTAATCAAAGAAATGCAGTTCCATCTACTTCGCCTGCTCAACCAATGCTATCGCTTCCAAGACCTTCAGCTTCTCGCTGCTCGTCCTCCTCCATCCAAGCCTTAACTCACATCTACTTCCGGGTGAACGACACTTGAGACCGCTCCTGTCCACCTCCAACAGACCGCCAAATCTCATTCTCCTCAATGCCATCACCACCCACCAATCCCATCCCAACTCTGCTGAGAGCCTTCTCGAACTCTTCCATCAGACGTTCATCGCCTTTGAAGCTGTTGTCCTCGTACAGGATGGAGAAACGCAGTAGCTGAAGGTTAGGAAGATCAAAGTCCTCCAAGAACTTGAAGTCGATCTCGATAGCACTCTGCTCATCTGCCGGCCACCGCGTCTCCACATTGATATTGAGAGTCAAAGTTTTCAGGCCCGACGATCCGGCCAGGCTCGGGACCAGCTGTTTCAAAACCCGAGTATCGTAGATCTCAACGCGCTTCACAAACTTGTTCCGGCCGTCCAACTCAGCGTACGTCTTCATGTTAGCAGGGCGGTTGATGGATACGTCGGTAGCACCGCTGGGCGTCAACATGTACGGGCTGAGCGAAGCATTAGCCCGCCGAGTGTACGGCGCCGTCCAGTTTGCGGGGCTTCGATGGATACAGCATGGCCCAGGTCCGATGAAAGACCATGCAGCGCCTCGCTGGAACTGCTGGATGGCTTCTGCGCACAACTGCTTGCTTGCAAGGAACCAGACACGGCCTTTGTTCTGAGGGTTTCGTGCGCGGTGTACGACCATGGCCTTTGCGTAACGCACCTGGACGATCTGCTTATCGAATCCACCTGAATGGTGTCCTCGTAGTTCTGGTAGAGCTAGTTCGAAGCCGGCCTTGGTGCGCCAGATTTCGTGGTAGATCTGGTCTCGCAGCTCGCGTGGCAAGCTGAAGAAGGAAGTCGGGGCTGGTGAATGCGCGGTGGTTGAAGGCTGGGTAGTCGTTCCAGTGTCCGATGACTTGGAAGCTACATTCTTGCTCCTGCGCTGCCGCTTTGAAGCGGATGCAGTGGTCGTGGTGTCTGCCTTACGCTTCGCCATTGCAGTATTGAATGCGTCTGTCAGTGACTTGTTTTGTAAGCGAATATGGGTTGTGATGTTGAAAGTGGCTGATCTAGAGTAGACAAAATATCAACCAGGAGTAGCATAGCATTTATAGCTGCAGAGGAGTGAACCCAACCCGTGGATGTGGAATCATTCCTCGCCAATTCACATACTGTGACTCGAAGGGCGCTCGGCTAGAACTAGCTAACGGTGAAATGGCCCCAGGTCGAAGGAGTCGTCTCGAATTCATCCGTGCATTGTGTACAATGCTCATTCGTACTGACGGCAAAGGCAGAGCACATGTTCTCAAAACTTGAGAGCAACTAGATACCATGCTGAGCAGCGAGCTCCTCATCCACAATGAACACCTAAGGTAGGGGTACAAAGTGCCTACATTCACTCAGCTACTAAGCACGTGCACGACATTATCCTCACTGTCGCCGCCTAGGCGTCATTTGGGTTTGCTATGACGCTATGTGCGGCAGAACAAGCCACTGCAACCTCGACACAATCGCAATCAGTCATCTGCCTACGATTGCGAGCTTGAAGCAGTACACAAGCAGCATCTGTGAATCGCAATCAGTTATCTACCGTCAATTGCGAGCTTGAAGCAGTACAAGCAGCATCTGTGAAGGTAGATAAGCATGTCGCATAGTCGTTCTCAACATAGATATCACCGTGCACCTTCATCATAGGCTCAGCCACTACGCAGGAGTACATCAAAGCGCTTTCAAGCGCGATAAGTCGCGACAAATATACTCTTCATCCTGCCAGCAGCAAGGTACATCTAGTCCTAGTCCAACGCCGTCTCCCTTCCGCTAGTTCAGCCCATTTCGTTGTTGGTCTCTTCACGGCTACCAAGAAACGAGAGGCTATGATCCTAGCTGTCGCGGCTAATGGAGAGTCTGATTCCTACAAGGCCGTCAACCATGTTAACATAGACTGCTTTACAACCGACAGCATCAACACCTTAGGTTGTTTGATTGTCGATCGAGTCACGGAACGGGCAACGAACTTTGAGTTCTTCTCGCCACTAAACGATACGACCAGAGTTCTCCAGTGCTCAGCACACGCCGTCAGCGCCATTGCGCAGCGCCTATTACACGGTATGAACAGCCGTGACGTCGAGTACACCGCTGTAGCAGGGACCCCAGAAGAGAAGCTTGACGTTTGGCGACCCCTCGGACTTGTCGGATAGGTTAGGGTATTGATGTTGTGGCTTTCACAAAGCGCTCGCTACGGTCGGCTACGTGAAAAGTTGCGTTTACATAGCAAGGTTGTTCAGCACGACGCCGTAATTCGGCTGAGCAACGATACGAGGTAAGCATACCAACTCCTGAGGCTTTTAAACACTAACCTGTAATAGCTGGTCAGCAACGCATAGAATGATACAGGTTGTCTAGGCTATTCACAAACCTCTTACTGAGTTTATCGAAGCAGAAAAGTTAGCATGCGATCGCGCTCAACGGGATGACGCTCAGCTCCCTCAGGTAAACGCATCTACAGCCTCTTAGATGCTGTCCCTTCTCCTAGAGCGCGTACCTACCGTGAACAGGAGCGAAGATCAGAAGGTATTAGTGATGCTCGATACCTGTCTGCAGCAGCTGCGCAATGCCGTAGACAACCTGGCTGGCGACCCTTTCGGCAGCACGTATACGTCGAAAATCGCATCTGTGCTGTTAGTGCTAAGGAACTGCTCTGAGCGTATTACGAAACTGCACCAGGACCTCGGCCAGCTGAGATTTTAGCAGACACTCGGCGCGGCAACGTTGGTAACTATGGAACTCGCGAAGAAGTTCTTCGACGACGCTAAAGGCAACCTAATCTACTCTGCTGCGGTCGTGTTAGACCCTCGTTACAGCTAAGAGCAGATTACAAAGTTGTGGGGCAAGACAGAAGCTAGCCGTATGCGTCGGGATGTCTCAAAGCTTCGCGAGTGGTCATTTAATGGCATAGCTGCGAAGGAATCAGCTAAGTTCTTTGACGTGCAGTTTAAGCAGTTTCTCCAACGCGACATCTGCATCCCTGGCCAAGACCCGCTCGAATACTGGTTAGAACCACCTTCCGGCTTCTCCTGTGTTGCGAAAATGGCTGTCGATGTATTTTCTATACTAGCGTCTACTACGAGCACAAGTCGCAGCTTGAAGGACGATCTCGGCGTCGAAGACATCTGTGGCATCAGCACTGGGCGAAACAAACCCACGCTTGGGGACGTCTTGGCCACCGCACATCCAGACGGAAAAGCAGTAGCAGTTATTGCGTCGACCTCCCCGGACGTCGACTTGTATGAGGAGGAACTATGGGAGATTGAGGAGTAGGATCGTAAGGATGGGGCCTATACAGGCGTTCTCGTGGTCGATGAAGTTGACGTAGACAATGACGCTCGGGCGGAAGAGGAGGACACCACCGAGGATGAGGCAGAGGATACCACCGAGGATGAGGCGGAGGACACCATAAAGGATGAGATGGAAGACGCCGGCGCGGGGTTAGATCTTGCTCTTAGTTAGGATGAGTCCGTTGCCAGCAGAAAGCGACGACACGTACTAAATGCGGACGCTTCGAGTATGTCCACTAGCACACCGAAGAGGGCTAAGGTTACAGATGCAATGTCGCCGCTAAAGAAACCAATACGATTTCTTAACGAGTATTGGGGTCGCAAAGGCGAGCAAAATGTTGGACAGCAGGAAGCTGACGGGGAGGTTACCAGCGGACAAGGCGTTAGCAAGCGATCGAGTCTAAATAGCGACGGCGATGATAGCGACACGATTAGCGATGAGGAGTTGTAGAGAGCACTCTTATAGGGCGTAGGTAGGTTCTAACAATTTCTTCTGTTTCATCACCGCCCATAACGCAAGTGCTGTTTCGTGCGGCGCTTGGACTATATGTTGCCCCACATGATCATCGATCACATGCGAAGTAGGGATCATACTCGCCGCCCTGTGGCCGCTGATTAGCCGCGGAAGCAGCAATCGCGACCGGATGTATTTGGACTTAGCCGCCCTTCTTCATTATACAAGTTGCCAAATATGGGTACGCCATTCAGCTCTAACGACATTCCAATTTTCGCTGTTAAAGGCACATCAAACATCAGCCTGCCGAGTATAGACAACCTTCTACCTCTTCCTAAACCTACTTACATACCTCGTCTATCTACTCTAACGAAGAACAGCCCTAGTAAGAAGACCCCAGAACATACTAGCCCGAGCTCCCTAGGGACTAGAGAAAGGACTAAGTGTTTATATTGCGAAAATCAGCCTACTAATAGCGCTGCCCGCTGCTGCTTAAGATGTAAGCAAGATTAGAATAAGGAACAAGACGCAGAGGGGTGTGCAGTTAAACAGGGTACTGAAGCGCATAAGGTTCGCGAGAAGGATATTATTAAAGAGCAGGGTGTTGAACAGCAGGGTGTCGAACAGCAGGAGGAGGATATAGGCGAGCACGATAGTTGCAATACTATAGAGGACAACGATAATGATAAGATATAGTTTTTAGGCTGCTGTATGCGATAGTGTAGGTAGTTGCGATAATATCCCTTCTAAATCTTCTCGTTTAAAACAGCAGTAATAGTGTAGGGCGACTATCGTGCAGAAAGCGCAGCTTAGTGCTGTAAACGACTAACGACTTTTATCTAAACACTACTTAGGTACTATTTTACGTAGTACCTAGGGCGTCTTCAATGCAACAATATATCTCTAAGTTCTAGTAGCGTTACTTTCTTATAGACCTCTAAGCTATGTTATACACATATTAACGCGCCTACTACCTAGGTATTAATATAAACCTAGTATTTACTAGCGCTGCGCACAAAGCTTTATATAGATGTAGGAGAATACTATAATACTTACGCTAAAGTATAGCGTAAGTATACTAAGTACTAAAGAGCTACGTATAAAATAGTAGTATAGTAAGATATTACTTACGTTTACTAAAAGAGGTAGTAGAGGTATTAGAAGTAGATTAGTAAGAATATTATCTAGGCGTTAGATACTCTTATCTATTTACTAGAATTACTAGTTAAGACTAACTTTAATCTTACTTAGTAAACGCTTACGCGCTAGTACTTTAGATAGTTAAGCTACTATTATAGAGTAAGAGGTATAACTCTTAGTAAGTAATTAATAATAGAATCTATCTAGAAGACTACTACTAGTATAATTTCTTTTATAGTCTATATATTTAAAATTACTAGGCGTTTAGCTATATAGGCCCTACTAGTATACTAATAATAATAAATAAGTATACTACGTAAAAATACTAAAGCTAAAAACTATACTTAGTTACTATAGCTTTAATATACTCTTAACTACTATTATACTTATTTATATTATTATAGTAGCATACTTTATCTTAACCTATAACTAACTTAAGCTACTCTTACTTATTATTACCTTCTTATAAGTACTAGTTCTTAGTTATAGTAGTCTACCTATTAGTATATATAGTATTATAGTAGTATACTTCTTTCTAACTTACTACTAACTTAGGATACTCTTACCTATTATTACTTTCTTATAAGTACTAGTCCTTAGTTATAGTAATCTACTTATAAGTATATATAATATTATAGTAGTATACTTTATTAGAAAGAGCTTTAGTTACTCTATTAGCTACTATAAGGTTACCTACCTATAAGTTATTATAAATATTATATAGCCTTTACTACTCTCCTATATACTTATAAAAGATATTATTCTATATTAGTAATAGAGTAAGTATTTCCTCTCTACCTATATTATATATAGTAAACTATTAAGTAATTAAGTATAATATTATACTTACTATTACTCTACTCTTATATTCTTAGATATTATATTAACTCTAAAGTAAGTTTTTTAAAGCTAAAGAGTAATACTAGTCTTAAGCGTAGTTATTATAGATAAGTTATCTATTTTCTTTTATATATACTATATCTTTATACGCTTTATTAGAGAGCTCTAATCTTATATTATATAGATCTATCTTATATAAGATTACTTCTTAAGTATTATAGTTTAGTAGAAGTAGATTCTACTATAAAGGACTTTTATAGCCTACTAATATCTATAGTAGTATTAATATATACTTTACCTAGTTAATTTCTAGTAAATACTCTTACTTTAATATATAATTTTTATTTAGAAAGTAGTATCTATATACTATAAGTAGATATAAGATATAGATTTCTTAGTTCTATAAACTAGGATTTAAATACTAGTAATTAAGTACTATAAGTTATATAGCTAGTAGAGTAAGATATAACTAAAGTAAAAGGCTTTTATAATTAGTAGCTCTAAGTTATAAATTAGTAGTCTAGTAATCTTTACTTTATAGATAGTAAATAAGGAATATAGTATATATAGACGTTGTAAATTTATCTTTACTAGTTATAAATATTAAGTAGTAAGGCTAGCGTATAAGATATAATTTATAACTAGATATATAAAGAGACTAATAAAGTTTAGTAATTAAATATACTAATACTTAACTAATTTACTAGCTGCCTAGATATAGTAAGACTTCTTATTTATATTATAGTAAATTATCTACCTATAAAAGAAGATATAGAAATAGCTCTTTTAGTAAAAGTATAACTTTTATAGTATATATATATAAAGATAATATATTAGTATAAGTACTATTACTCCTACAGCTCTTTACTAACTAAAATACCTAGAAATTCTTATAAGCTTAATAAAAGTAAGTATTAATAAACTAGATAAAGTAATAAATACTTTTAGCTTCTAATATATAGTTAACTACCTTCTTATAAAGTATAAGTAGTATTCTTTCTTATTTTTTAGATCTATATTTATTTATAGTTTAATTACGTACTAAGTATAAAGTTTAATTAAGATAGAGGTAAGTAAGTTACTATTCTTTAGTATCTATAGTATTATATATAATTCTAGTAGCTTACTATATCTAGTTAAACTTAATATATAGGTTTTAGGATATTTAAGCTAAGTAAGAACTATCTTAGAAAAGACTTATAATAGCGTTAATTAATAAGGTTAAGAACTTATATAAGCTAATATATACTTATTCCTTATTATAAAAGAAGGTATATATATAAGGAGTATATATATAAAGGTAAGTAAATAGGTTAGAAGTAGATCTAGTATTATTAATAATAGGTTATAATAGGGTTATAGCTTTAGATACTAACTTAGTAAATTCTAACTAATACTATTTCTAAGTATCTAGCTCTTTTATTTTATTATCTAAGAGATATATAGTATCTTTATTTATAAGTAAGATTTTATATAGTTCTTTACTTATCTACTTATTTTATATATATATCTAAATTAAGTTTTAGATAGCTTATTATATTAACTTATAAGAGTTCTTAATATTATAGAGTTTAGAGGTATATCTTATAAGCTTATTAAGTATATTATTACTTATAATAGCTATATAATTATCTATAATAGCTATTCTATTATCTATATAAATAAGTATATATAAAGGCTTAGAAATAGTTATAATTAGAATAATACCTAAGTAAGAAAGGAATACTATAATTCCTATAGTAATCTTATAGTACTTTTTATATTTACGCCTATATATAGTAGTTTAGTTATAGATATATATAGAGTTATATAGTAGTATATAGTTATATAGTTATATAGTTATATATAAGTATATTAGTATATATAAATATATAATACGTAATTAGTAAAGAATATAATAAATAAAGGTGTTAACCTAGCTACTAGTAGCTATTTTAGTACTTAGATATAATTATAAACTATAGAGTATTTACTATCTATTATAATATATAATAAAGGAGCCTTAGAAGATATTAACTATAGTAGTACTATATAAGGCCTATATTTAAGAGAAGTTACGTTATAAGTTTTTTACTAGTAAATTTACTAAATATCTTAGTATTATTCTAATTAAATAAGTATAGTTATAGCCTCTTAACTATTAGTAATAGTAATATCTTTTAGTATATACTACGCTCTACTTACTACTATAAATATAGAAAGATAAGCTTAGTACTAAGGTTAACTAACTTAGTATAGTTTTAGATAGAATTAATATAAAAAGATTAAAATAGGACTTCTTTATCTACTTAGGAGCGTAGATACTAATATACGTTTAGAGCTATACTATAGCTCTCTAACTTCTAATCTTATAAAAGTAGTCTATATAGTATCTACTAAACTAGTTATATAATATATATCCTAATATAGTCCTATTAGGCTACTAGAGGTACTTTAAAAACGTTAGTTCTCTATAAAGTACTTTAAAGGCTAGTAAAAAGGCCTACTTACGTTATTAGTATAGTAACTAGAATATACTCTACTAGAATAACTATCTTAATATCTTCTTTTCTAACTTAAGGTCTTTATAGCTTAAAAGCGCTAACGCTCTAATCTTATAATATAGTAAGTAAGCTTTAAAGTACTTTAATAGGTATAGATATTTATATACTTCTCCTAGTTAGGACTATAAGTAGCTAAATAATAGGTTACTATATATTACTTTATAGTACTTATAATACTATAAGTTTTAAGATACGTTTATAGAGTTCTTATTAGCTCTATTATATAATTATATTAGTTTTCTTAAGAGACTTAAGGCCTTAGTATAATACTATCTATATTCTTTTATACTAGTATAGTATAACCTCTAGCTTATATATAAGTACCTACTATAGCTATACTCTATCTATCTATTCTATACTAACTATAGAATTTCTAGCTTATATTAGAGGCATAATATATATAGTTAGTAAGTATAGTTATAGAGAAATAAATTCTTTATTCTATAGTAAAGGAATAGTATTAATTAAGTTACTAATAAAGAGCTACGCTAGCTCTATACTAAAGGCTTCTAGAATAATAATATAAATAAGAGTTAGTTTCTTAATATAAATAAGGTATAGTAGATAAGAGGTACTAAGCTATTAAAGAAAAAGTAAGAGGAAATTATACTTACTTATAAAGGGAGGAGCTTATAGTACTTAGATACTTATACTCTTTTTTCTACTATATAAACTATTTATATTATACTAGACTAGAGTTTAGTTATATATTCTTATTATATCTAATATAAGCTAGTAGTACTATTTTTCTCTATTTACTATAGACGTAATACTCTTATATTAAGGTTATATATAGGCGTTAGTACTACTAATTATAGGCGCCTAGTTTTATTACTAGAGTAATTACTAAAGTAATTATTAGTATATTATATTCTTATTAAAGCGTAGAGATTATAAGAGAGGTACTTAAGATAATATTTATATTTAAAAGTAATATATATACTATAGGTATAAGTAAGAGCGCTAGCGTAGGCTTAGTTATAGAAGATAGTATTAGCTTAGTTAAAGAAGATAGCGTAGGCCTAATTATAAAAGATATACTAGGTATTAGTTACTTAAGCTAGCGTAGAAGGTAGTAAAAGTATATTATAAGAAGTAGTCCTAGCTAAAGTATCTATAAGATAAAGTAAATTAAATATACTACTTACTTATATTTATATAAGAATTAGTAAAATCTAACTCTAGTATTACTCTATACTATAGAGCTAAAGCGCGCTAACTATAGACTAATAAAGCGCTTATAACCTTATTAGAGAGTTATAATTTTTAGTTAGTTATACTAGAATAAGTAAAGATAAAAGCTAGTAATTAGAAAAGCTAAAGTTCTAAGTAAGTAATTAACTTATATAATTAAGTTATAATTATTATATTAATAAGAGTTATAGTAGGTAGTATACTCTAGCCTTTATTATAAGTAGAATTTTTATATATATAGGTTTAGCTAGACGCGCTAGCATAGTAAATTATAAAAGGCTTTAATAGTATAGTAAATAGTAGAATACTCTTACGTACCTAACTTAAGCTTATTCTAGAAGTAAAACTTCTACTTATAGTAAATACTTTATATTTATAACCTAAATAAGCTCTTAACTACTTATCTAATAATTCTACTTTAGTAAAAACTTCTAGCTATAAGTATTTCTAGTAAGAAATAGAAGACTTCTTATAATACTTAGTACTAGTAAAATACGCTAGTTTAGTAGGGCTTTTTTAGGTTAGATATAGCTAGCGCTTCTCTACTTTAACCTTTAACTCTACTTCTACTTTTACTTATACTAGCTAAACTAGATATACTTACTTTAACTAATAACTATATATAAAAGCTAGACTTAATACTTTTTACGCCTAAAAAGTAGCCTAAATCTATATCCTAAAGTAAGATAAGTACTCTAATATCTTAGCCTATTAGAAGATTAAATAATCTTATTTAAGTATTAGAAGCTATAGATTATAAAGCTAGGCTAGAAATAACTATATTAAAGAATAAGATATAATAGCTTAGAGTAGAAGTAAAAGAGATAAAAGAGTAGGTAGCTAATCTAAAGAGCTAAATTAAAGTAAGTAGAAGTCTAGTATTAAGAACGTAAGTAGCTACTTAAGTTTAAGTAACTATTAAGAAGTTACTAGCTATTAAGAAAATATAAGTAAGTAAAGGCGTATAAGAGAAGAAGTAAAAGTAAGATAATAAGGATACTAAAGATAATAACTCTAATATATAGTTTAATAAAGTATAATAGAGTAGGTAGAATATAATATATAATATAATTACTAATAGCTATCTTATACTTATACTTATATTTAAAATACTTAACTTTTATTTTTTCTATATTATCTCTTATAAATTACTATCTACTTTATATACGTATATTTCTATTTATACTTACATCCTATCTCTCTATAAAACTCTATTAGCTACTTACCTATCTATTATTACTACTACTAATAATATACATCTTCTTTATACACGCGTTAAGCTTAATATACTTATTAGATTAACTACTAAAAAGTAGATTACTATTCTTAAGCTAGTCTTTATATAATTTATAAGTCTTATAAGTAGTATTATATAGTATAAGCTACTATTTCTATTAATAATGTAAACTCTTAGGCTGCGTAGATTATAAATAACTCTACTCTTATTATAGTAATATTATTATATTACTTAAGCTAGATAGTCTTAGGATTAAAGAGTAGAAAGAGTAATATAAGTATATTTAAGAGATAGTTATAGCGTATCTTTAATTAAGGTAAGGAGTAAAGACTATAGATATTTATAATATAACTAATATAAGTATACTAGTTACTATAAATATACCTCTTTTATTATACTTTAAAGTATAGTCTACTACTCTATTACTAAGTTAGCTTTTTTACTAATATTACTAGTAATTTTTTTAAAGTTATTAAACTTCTACTACTAGTAAGTATTAAGGTTAGCTTACTTCTATATTAGTAACTATCTACTTATAATATTAATAGTTAGGTTATATATCTCTACTAAAGCCTAGGCTACCTATCTTATTACTACTATACTAATAAGCCTTAAGTTATGTATATAAACTTCTCTCTAGCGCTAGTTAATAGTAGACGCTAATAGCTATTACTACTTAGCTATCTTATACTATATAGTAAGAAGCTATAGTAGTATATAATTAGCTTTATATATATTATAGTATCTCTAGTCTATTAAGATACTAATAATATAGTTATAGTCTTAGAGTATATATTAAGTAGCTACTATAAGAATACTAAAGCTAAGATATTTATTATTTATAAATCCTTCTAAATTAACTATAATATAGTATTCTATAGTATTAAGCTATATTCTATATTATAGGTTAAGTTCTTTAGTAGAAACTCTATTCTTAATAAAGTAGTATTTAAGTTTAAAGAAGATATTATAAGTAATAGTAGAGAGATATTAAGGTATAAGAGGGAGGCTATCTTTAGTAAAGTAATATAAAGTAGTTAGAAATAATAAGTAAAGAGTAGGGGCCTACTTTAACGTAAGTATAATATAAGTATAGTTTATTATTTACTATACCTATAAGTAGTCTTCTTAAATAAGCTACCTATAATAGCTTAAGCTAAGTTTATAGTATACTAGAAGTAGTATAATAATAGCTATACTAAGTAGGTCTTAGAGCACTATAGGTTACTATAAATATATAAGTAGAGTAGTTTAATTATAAGTAGTAAGAGAGTATTATACTTACTAATAACTATCTAAGGCTATATAGTATAAATAACGTAAACGTAAGTAGTAGTAGCTTATATTTCTACTACTTATTAGTACCTTTATTTAAAAGACTAAAATAGTAAGTAAATAGCTACTTACGCCCCTATAATAATAGAGAAGGTATAAGAATAGTATATTAGTAAGATTCCTAAAGTAGGCTATTAAAGTATAGTAGTATAAGAAGATACTCTATAACTATATAATATAAAAGAGTATAGTATAGGTAATAAGTTTACTATATACTATACTTACTAGTAGAGAGCTTACTTTTAGTACTACTTCTTATATATATAGCTATAGTCTAGTAAATAGTAGTTAATATAGTTTACTATAATAGAATACTACTTTCTATAAAATAAGTAACTACGCATTAAAGATATAGAGGTTACTAAAAGCTTAGATATAATAAGTATATACTAGTTCTACTAGTTAACTTATATTAGTAAGCTAGTATTATTAACTTATAAGGTTTACTTCTATATTATATACGTCTTACTAAAGACTTATAAGTATTCCTTTCTCTAAGATAAGACTTAGGTAGAGTTTTAATATTAGCTTCTAGAGGTCTTTATATAAGTAGTAATACTATAAATTATAACTTAAATAAACCTAGATATACTCTATAGCTATACTTTTATATTAATATCTTCTTTACTTACTTCTATAGTTATATTACCTTTACTATAAAAGGTATAGTGCGTATAGAGCTCCTAATATAATAATATATTCTTAAGTACTATAGAAAGATAGCTTTAAATATAGCTTACTAGAGAAGAGACTATACTAACTTAGCTCTTATATAGATATAGAAGTATAATAAACCTACTAAGACCTTATAACGTATCTAATACTATAATTTATTTATAATCTTTAATACCTAAGCTATAAATTTAAAAAGTAAAGTAGTAATATTAGTAATAATTATAATAGAAAGGACTATACTAAATACTTTACTTATATAAAGTAACTCTATACTTCCTAAGAAGTAAAATAAAAAAAAGAATAGTAGCGTTATTATAGAGTATATATAATAGCTAAAGCGATATAGTAATTTTATAAAACTATAGGTTTTAACTAATATACGCTTTATATTATTAAAGATAGTAATAATACTATCTACTATAGGCTTACTAATAAAAAGATAAGTATTCTACTCTAGGTAACGTATAAGTAGCTTTACTATAATTAGTAATAGCCTTACGTAATATAAGAATATATATACTAAGATACTATATTTAATAGTAAAGGTAGAGTCTATTAAAGCGTTACAGCCTTTTTAGAAACGCTAGTTTATAGTACCTAAGACTATTATAAATATAGTATCTACTTATTAAGAAAGATTTAATAAGTAGATAATAGCTTTAGTAGGCCTATATTTAGTAGCTAATAAGTTAAGAATATCGTTTCTAAAGAGTAAGAAGGCTAAGGTAGTATAGAGAATAAAGTAAATAGTTAGTATTATAAAGGTAGGAGTATAGTAGAGGTATAACTTTATAAAAGTATAAGTAAGAAAGGTAAGTTATTTATTATATACTATTTATCTAGATATATACTTATTATTTAAAGACTAGTAAGCCTTAGTACTACTTTACTAAAGTATTTATAGCTTAGCTTCTATACTCTTATTACTACTCTATCTATAAAAGTATTAATTATACCTTTAATAGCGCCTAGTGTCTTAGGTACTAAATAATACTATAGAGAGTTATCTTTCTCTACCTAGTTTAGCTATCTTATAGTATTATTTATAAGCTCTCTAAGTTATTAATAGAACGCGTTCTATTTCTAGAACTCTAGGTTAAGTTAACTTAAAGTAGCTCTAGTCTTACTTACTATAGAAGTAAGGATATCTTTCTTAGTATTAAGAATTACTAATTTTTTATAATTAATATCTAGCGTAGGCTTTAGGTAGAGTTATATAATAATATACTAATATTATTTATTTACTAAAGTATTTAACTACTACTTATATATCTAGAATACTATATTAATATTAGAATCTGCGTTATAAGTAGTAGTTATACTACTATAAAAGATAGTAATAATTATATAATAGGTAGTAAATGCTTATTAAATATAATTATAGATTAAGTGTACTATAGGGTATTATAGGCTCTTTTATATTTTAACTAGATAATCTAATTAGAGGCTAAGAATACTAAATTTCTAGGAAATAATACTTATATATAGTCCTAGTTTATTAATATAGGTAAGCGTATTATCTAGATAAGACTCTATACTAGCTAGTAAGCTAATTCTAGTAATAGAGACTTATATTCTAGCTATAGCTAATTATACTTTTATAGTAAGAATACTAGTATTATTAACTAGAATCCTACTTAGGCTAGCTTATAGTATACTACGTAGTATAGTATAGCTAACTTATACTATAACTAGTATTAATATTAAGCTCTAATAATATTAACGTATAGTAGCTACTATAGATATAGCTTACGCTCTTAACTTAGTAATTAAGCTACTCTAATATTAGCGTAAGTATAAGTATAAGCGTAGGTATAGGCCTAGGCCTAGTATAATTATATTTACTAAAGGTAGTAGTTAGTAAAGTAGAGAGAGATTAGAGCTTAGGCTCTTAGAAGGTCTAAAATAATTAGCGTCTAGTAGTCTATTAATAATTAGATAACTACGTCTTTATACTAGTACTATTATTATATATTTACTATCTAGATACTTAAATATAAGGCTTTTTTTAAACTTAAAGTTACTAGCCTAATATTTATCTTTTATAAGTCTTACTACTACTTTCTAAAAACTTATACTTAAGTAGCTACTATCTCTACTATTTTACTCTATCTAAAGTTAATCTTATTATACTACCTATACGTCTAATTAAATTAGCTTAACCTAAGTATAATTAGATATAGTAACTTTCTAAAGAGTCTAACGTATATAAGCGTAAAATCTATAGTATTACTACTTAACTAAGTAAAGTAATAGAATAATATATAGTTTACGTAGATAAAGTTATTAGATAAAGTATAAGTAGTATATTAGAAAAGCTAATTAACTTTATTACTATCTAGTAAAAGAAATTTTAAGTAGAACTTTAACCTAAGTACGTAAGTAAACTAAGATAAACACCTAATAAAGAGGGCGCTAATAAGTAGTAGCTATTTATTAAGTAACTTTATAGTTAGAGTATATTATAGTAGTAAGATCTAATTACCTTTTCTTTTCTTCTTTACTATTTATTCTAGTATTTTATATTTTTAACTATCTCTACTACTACCTTATTATATCTAACCTATATAAATAAACTATACTTATAGCTACTAAAGTAGTGTACACTATTACTATTACTATTACTATTACTATAGCTGCGATAATTATAGTAATATACTCTAAGAAGATAAAGATAGCTATTAGGTAACTCTTAGATATAGCTAAAGGATATATTATTTTTAAGTTTAATAAAGCTATAGATTATATAGCTTTAGCTTTTATTAGTAGCTTTATATATTTTACTTAATATAGTTAGGTCTACTTCTAGTAGTCTACGTATTACGTAGTAGTAAATTACTAGAGGATTAAAGTCTTTCTTTTTCTTATATAGGTAAGACGCTATATATATATATAGGACTTAGACTTATAGCTAATATACTATAGTATTACCTACACTAGGTTATCTTTAACTACCTATTAACTAGGGTAATAGTTTATACCTATACTATAATTAAGTCTATAAATATAGCTATAGATATAAGTTAAAAGTTTATTTAAGCGTTCTTTATTATACTTTAAAACTAGGTCTACTTTATTATCTACGTTAGGTCCTACTCTAATATATTTAATATATATATTACTATACTACGCCTCTTTCTAGCGTATATAGTTCTACTTAGATTAGTACTTTTTACTTTATTCTTACTATTTAGACTATTTTACTATATAGCTTAACTTATAATATATATCTATAATTAGATATAGCTCCTTAATCTTAAGTAACTTACTAACTTTATTAGAGTTACGTTTACTAATAACTTAACTTTAATTCTACGTATACGTATATAATCTAATTTTATATCTAAAGTGCTATCTAGTTAACTACCTACATCCCTATATCTGTAAATAGCTTAATTATATATATATATACTTACTTTACTAAATATATAATACTATTCCTTTTAGCTAAGTTTCTAAAGCCTAATATATCTAGCTTTATAAAAGTAGTATTATATACTTTACCTTTAGTAGTATACTTATTATTAAGGCTATTTAACTATATTAGTATCTATATAAGTAAGCGTATAATAGTTCTTATAACTTATAAGTTATTAGAAAGTTCTTTATATAAGATTATAATTACGCTTTTACTATATTATTTATATAGCTAAGCTAGCTTTTTACCTTAGATACTCTATACTACTACTTCTTTTACTACCTTATAAGGTACTAGGCCTAACCTAGATATAATCTTTTTAACTATCTTCTTAATCTTAAGCATAATTTTTAACTCTACTTAACTACTACTTTTAGAGTTTAGTTTATATATAAAGTTATACTAGAAAAGGTAGCTAAATAGGGTATATATATAGCTTATCTTACGTTAGTTAGTTCTCTATATTAACTACTTATAGTAGGTAGTAAAGCTATCGCCTATATAGCTAATAGAAAAGTTAAGGATTTAGTTTATAGGTCCTCTAGAATTTAAAAAAGCTATAGCGTTATCTCTACTAAACTTAGTAATAAACTTTATTATAAATATTAACTATACTATTAGATTATTAGTATCTAGGATTCTCTTCTAGAAACCTTTTTTTACCTATATTATATTTCTTACTTTAATCTCTTTTTTATCCTTATCTTTATTATTCTCTTCTTCTTCTTTTTCTTTATTATTAATAGTAAAGTACTATTTCTTATTTTATAGAGTTATAATAAAAGTATATCTATTAAGGATATCCTTTACTTATATAAGAGTTTATAAGTTATTTTTTTAGACTAGAAGCTTTTTAAGAGGCTATTAAAGTTAGTTATATATAATATAAGTTAAAGAAAGTAGCTTACTATTAGTAGTTTCTCTATAAAACTCTTTAGCTATACTATAAGCTACCTAAATTCTTATAATAGCTTAAGTAATATAGGCTTAGCTATACTTAGGCCTACTATTAATAATAAGACTATAGACTAGCTAAAGAGTCTTAATATAGTTAATAAAAGAAAGTTAAAGATTATAAGCTCTGCGTAGCTAGAAAGAAAAGAAGCTACTAATAATAAGCTCTTTAAGAATGTAGAAGAGACGTAAGTATATAAGTTACTATAACTTTTAGTAGCGCTTAAGGTTATAGTATATTACTTATTTACTTATACGCTATATAGTAGTAAGGACTAGCTAGTATTAATATTTAAAACTATATAGGAGACCTACTAATATAAGTACTAACTTTTACTTTCTAGTATCTATATACTTATTAGTATTATCTTTTTACTATATTAGTAGGTATAGAGCTACGTATCTACTCTACTTTCTATCTACTCTTAAGTTTTTTATTTATAACTCTTATAGTAGCTAGAACTTCTTAATACTAATACTCTTTAAGATAGATACTTAGTCTCTTTACTATTATAGTAACCTAAAATCTCTCTAAAATAATCTTAGATAGTATTAAAGTCTTAGCTATAGTATTTATTATAATAAAGATAACTAATATTATACTCTCTACTACTACCTACTTTACTACTCTACTTAACCTAGATACTATTAGTAAGCTAAATATATATAGTAGAGTAGCTTCTACTATTATTATTACTATATTACTAGTAGTAAAGTTATTATAGTATATAAAAGTTTTTCTTATATAAACTTATACTCTACTAATTATAATTATACTTTAGGCCTAATACTATCTCCTTACGCGTTATAGGTACTTACTTCCTTAATTTTATAGTCTAGTATATAGTAGCCTTTACTTACTTTCTCTTTTATTAGCTATAGTTAAGGTCTAAGATACTCTCTAAGCTTACTAAAGATATACTACTATTATACTAACTTATAGCTTTTTAATAAGCTACTAGTATAGATAACTTAGTAGCTATAGTATAGATAATAAGCTTAGTAAACTTAGAAAAGCTTCTTAAACTATTAATACGCTTTAGAAGATATAAAGTATTATCTAGAGAGTTAAATATACTACCTATAGTTAGTATATTAGAGCTCTTCTTACTAGCTACTTATATTACCTAAGTTAAAAAGCTATATTATTTATATTACCTACTATAATAATAGCTATATTAGCTAATAGCTAAGATAGGTAATAGATAGTATAGTTACTAGTAGTTTATATTACGCTTATAGTTAGCTTATTAAAAGTTAGTAATATATAATATAAAAAAACTAGAATTTCGTAAAACTAGATATATAATTATAGCTTAAATTACTAAAGCTAGAAAGCTAATATAATTAACTCCTCTCTCTAAATATAAAGTAATTAGTTTAAGGATCTATATAAGCGAGTTTTTAGCTAATAAAGTATATATATTTAACTTTAATTAAGTACTAGATAAGAATATTATAAATAAAGAAATTAACTTTATATTCTAGCTAATATATAAGACGCTTTTATAAGTATCTAGATCTAACTTTAAGATTATAGTAGATAGTTATAGTAATTATAGTAAGTCTTATATAACTTAAGATAAAGTAGACTTAATTATCTTTTATATAGTAAGCTTTATATTTATATAAAAAGATAAGTATTCTAGTATAAAGGTAGTATTCTCTAAAATTAAGTACTATTATAATAGCTTTACTAAAACCTTCTAAAGCTCTAAACTAGTAGGTTCTTAAATTACTAATACTTAAAAGCTTAATAAATCCTTTAGAAAGATCCTATCCTAGGCTATATAGTATCTAGTACTAGACTTTACTTTACTCTCTACTATTATTAAATAATTTAAGGCTATGTAAATTAAGAAAGAAACTATAAATAATATATTATTATCTTATAGCTACGTTCTCTATATTCTTACTATAGAGTATAGTAAAAAGGTACTTTCTAGTCTTTTTATTAGCAACCTTATAAGGAATAAGAAACTAATAAATAAGAATATAAATAAGGCGTTATATAACCTTACTAAGAAAGAAGAAGTAGAAAAGTAAGTAGTATTCTTTATTATTACTAAAGGGAAAGTAATTAATAGTACTTAGTTAGTAATTATATAAATTATAAAAGAGTACTAGAGAGGAGAGAGTCCTAGATATAAAGTATCTATAGTAAGTATAAACTATTAAAGTATTATAGAAGCTCTTACTAATAAGTAATAGTACTTATTTTATATCTACTTATACTTAAAGAAACCTAATAAGTTAGTAAGTATATTAGTATCTACCTAGCTTAGCTATATTAGTATTTATAAGCTTTACCTCTAGTAAGGCTTATATACTCTAGAAGTTAAGAATAAACTATTTATATATAGTAATAAAAGCCTTATATCTTTATAGGATAAGACTAAAGAAGATATATATAATAGTATATTAGATAAATATAGAGAAGAGAGAGAGTAGGAGAAGAGAGAAGTAGGTAAAGAGAAAGTAAGTAAATAGTCTAGATTAGTAGTCTCTTTATATATAGTATAATATATATAATACTACTAGTAATTTACGTACTTTTATATAAGCTAAACCTAGAAGTAGTATAAGCTATAGAGGCTTAGCTATTATATAGATCTTACTTACCTTAATAGCTTTTTTACTACTTTCTTAATAGCTTACCTATACTTTATTAAGATATTATCTATCTACTATTATATCTTTAGACTATTAACTAACTATATAATATTTTTAACTATACTCTTAATACTACTAAACTATACTACGTTTTATATATTAGCTTATAGAATACTAAGGCTAGTAGAATATATACTAATAAAGAAAGCTATATTAAGAGTAGTTTTAGTAAAGTATAGATATATCTAGTTATATTAGCTAATATTACTATAGATTAGTATTAACGTAAGAATAGTTATCTTATAATAGCTTATAGTCTTTATTATTTACTCTAAAGTCTTTAACTTTTTTATTATATTATACTATACTCCTAAAGGCTTTAAAAACTACCTCTCTTAAGACTAAGAAAAATAAGCTATCTTTACTAGTCTAGTAGTCTATAACTAGACCTAGGTACTCTTTAGAGTAAACGCCCTAAGGCTATATAATACCTAATTATAAGATATACTAAAATATAATATATTCTTTTCTCTAGCTCCTCTATCTATAACTATTATAGTTAAATAGATCTCTTACTATTAGCTATAACTTACTCTAGTATTTATATTTCTTATTCTAATTAGTAAGCCTAATATACTTCTTACTTATCTA
>Ga0210040_10003682_pt1 | contig 20563 bp, 12 predicted proteins | sample CryGeyCG12114_NA_FD_185462 | JGI IMG/M metagenome (GOLD analysis project Ga0210040, IMG submission 185462) | Groundwater microbial communities from aquifer - Crystal Geyser CG19_WC_8/21/14_NA (SPAdes) (version 2) | ecosystem: Environmental > Aquatic > Deep subsurface > Groundwater | place: USA... | reverse complement strand
CTTTTACTACTACATGCTTACTCTACTCCTATTATGTCCACTATTCGTATTCTAGCCAATGGTTGACTACAAGTTATTCAAAGTACACCTTTCTCGAGGACAGTAAGGAGAATTATTTCTAAAATGTTCTGAAGTGCAGTTAGTATGTACACTGCAACAGCTATATAATACTAACAAACAAACTCTTTACATTATAGATCCAGTTGGTTGAATACAGATCGAGACAACTACCATGTGTAGCAATTTGATACAATATACATATAGCTACTATAAATCGTAGACTTACAATGGTAAGCGTTCTGGGTGCAATGTCTTTAACTCTGTCCTGAGTATACACGCAGTTCTGGAGATGACTTTGAGTGATTATGGTGCCCAATGTATTGGGACTGCCACAGAGGGAGGCAGTTGTAGACGATGACACAGGACTGGGTTCATTGCTACTGGAGAAGGAACTGCCTGTTGTTGGAGTCCTAGAGCTTACTCCATTGACAGTCCCTTCGGAGGAAGCATTCGAGCCAGGAGATGGAGACTGGGGAGAGCCTTCGAAGTACGATTGCTCCATTTCGGTTGAAGAAATGGCTTCTCTTGATCGCTTTGGGACTCTTCCGTATCGAACCGCTATAACAAGATTATTATTTTCAAATTCAAAGTACGAAAATATTTTACTAAACTTTTTTTCGTCTTCAAATGACAAATGACTCGGCCAATTCTTAAAATGTACCAGCTTTCTTGGTATATACTGCATAGTGGTAGCATTATTGTAGAGCAAGATTGCATAGCATTGGATTACAATAGTTGCGTGCCGATTAGCCAAACCATGGCACCAACGAAAGTCAAACAGGCACATAAATACAATTGCATAGTTGCATAGTTGCAATTGCTTGTTTTGTTTTTTCATTCAATGATTGAATGCAGCGGTTAGTTGCGAAGTTGCGATTGTTATGAGTTGAAGTCAGATAATTATATTATAATTTTCCAGATTTCATTGGCAGCTGACGGTTACTGAATGGTTACTGAATTACATGAAAAGTGAATTGCATTAGAAGATGTGGACCAACTTCATTTGCGATTACAACAAGCGCACTGTTATTTTTTACTCGTTTGTTACTAACTAATAAATTTTGGAAACTTTTAGTGTGTACTAAATGAATTCCATCGTGCTGGTGCCAGCAAAAATCAAATAAAACGTGCCAAAAATGTCAGTGGTCTTTTACCAGTGCTCGAAATTTGTGTACGCACATTAATGCGCTGTCCAACTGCGGGTTTAAATTATCAAAAGTTTTAGAAAACTCACAATCTCTAGACATTCCAACCACAAGACATTTCTTGAAACGGCAGTATTGACAACGATTCCTGTTCAACCGTATCACCATACATTTCCCATCCCGTAAACACCTATAGGAATATAAAGTGGAAAAAATATATATAGCATATTCTAGCTTTACAACGCAATATAAAATGCCAAAGAATTGTGGCTACCCAAAGTTTTACAAACTAACCTGTATTCAATCTGCTTCTGAATGCTTCGTCTAAAAAAACCTTTACATCCTTCACATGAAGTGACTCCATAGTGATAACCCGATGCTTTGTCCCCGCACACTCGACAAGGGTGAAAAGATTTTCCGCACCCATTGGAATCCACGGATGTTCCTGTGAAATATGACACATCAGTAAGTGTAAGCTTAGTGGCAGATTCCACTGTATTCTACTTTCCAAGTATTTAGTTAGGCAAAACGCACTTTGACATTGCAAAAAAAAGCAGAAATCATCTTCATCAGCATTTTCAGAATCCCTGATAAGATATGGATAGACCTGTCAACTCTCAACCATTTGATGTATTAACTGCACTAACAAATTTAAATCATTGTGTCAGTAATCACCAAGTATCCAGTGCTTCTGTCAATTTCAGAATAAAAGATAGTTGCCCCTATGTTCTAGAACGATTTTGGTTTCATGACTAGTTTTATAGAATTTCATAGCAACCACAATAAACATCAAAATAACAATACCTGGTAACTAAACGAGCATAACAAGTGCCTTTCTTTCTGAAGTGGACTATATAACTACTAACTCACTAACGCACTAAATAACGTAACTAATCTTCACAATATCATGACTGAAGTGTATGTTGACGAGTGTTGTTGATGATAAAATGTAATCTATGATCGCTTATCCATTCCGGGACGCGTTGCATAGTGCTCACATAGCAGCAGCATAATGAGTTCATAAATAGAATCACAATGGATGGACAGTGTATTTTAACGACAGTAAAGGAGAACGTTCCTAATCAAAAATGCATGATGGGACGAAAAAAAAAATTGGCAGGGACCATCCATACACGCACACACAGACAGGATTAAATATTTAGTATAATACTAACAAATAACTAGCCATATACATAGTTAGTTAGTTGCACATATAAAGGAGCGATGGAGCGCGTTGAGCAATAATGAGCCACTCCTATGAATGCGGAAGAAATGGTCATTGCTAGAATGTTGTTGATCTTGTAGGATGAATCTTTTGGCAGTATGGATAGATGGATTGAGTAAAAGTATAGACAATGACTGTGATTGCCAAGTATGTAACTAACTGACTGACTGTGAGAGACTAGCTTCTACTATACTACTGGATATACAATGTTCATCTATTTATTAGCAAGTGGATCGTTGAGTGAATACATCAATTTAGGATAAACATTTGTGTGTGTATGAGTTTTGTGGCCTTCCCCCTTTTTCTTCGGAGTGTAACTAATGTTCCTAATTGTATGCAAGACATGTTCATACATCATTTACGCGAGAACAGAGTCGGACGGACCTGGCTACTTTTCACGTTTGTTATGAATGAGTAGGATGACTATTGTAATATGCATGCCTAGTTTCAGGTTTGGCTAGTCCGCATTTGCATAAAAATTTTGGAAGACGTTTTCTGCCAATGACCTCATGCAGTTAGGACTGTTGTGTGAGTGCCGCATACTATGAAACTGCAACTACTTATTGCATAGTAATAAGTCATGCAGGAATGTCCCACGATTTCCACCCAAAAAAAGATGTCAGGGATCCAGTATGACGCCGCGTGGTGTGTACCATTGTCAGTGTACAAGTAGTGGGCACTTGGTTGTTAGTTTGTTAGTATGTGAAATGATAAATGCAACTTGCCTATTATTTCAAACAGTGTAGCACATGATATCACATGTACGGGTACGGGAAATGAGAAGTCAATTGTTGTTCTTGGAAGGAACGACGCAGTTTTTATAATTTATTCCCAATTTACCGTAATTGTTGTCGAGCCTACCCGAATTTGGCAATCCACTATACATGCATCATACATTCTTTTGGAATATGTGCAGCACACCCAGCTCTTAGATGAATTTTGGCAATGTGATCACTGAACCTTTATAAAAGTACTTTTTGCTTTAAAAAAAGTAAATTTGAGCACTCTACAGTGTGCCTGCATGATATTTACTTATTAGGAATAAAAAAGGAGATGTACTGCTTCCCAACTACTTTAAACAGTTGTTCATCATGTTCCACATGTTTTTTATGTCTTAAATCAATAACAAAGTTTAGTACTTCTCCAAGTACTTACTTAGATACTATAGAATTGCAGCAAAAATGTATGAACGTGCTCAAAAAGTTGGCCCCCCTTAAGTATTAGCTGCACTAGTCATTTGTATTCAAATCAAAGTTCACTGCCCTCCTCAAACTCGAGTACACAAGAAAAGGGTTCCATAATATCAATCACACACGAATACATTTCCCACCAAAAACGATCCATTACATGTTTACAATCTATTGTTCCAGTTACATCTTGCCCATAAAAGTCACGCTTACTGTACTATTCACCATCACCATCATATTATCAATGATTACATGAAAAGGGTACAAAAGTCTATCAGTTAGCACTGATTGTATCACCATCATCCTTGCCTACCCTTTGAGCATAGCCAACAAAAATTTTGGCCTCTCACTTCATCACACTTTAGTGAGTTAGTATTAGTGTACACTTATATCCTTTGTAGTCCATTATAGGGATTTCACCAGTAGCTACTTATGGCTAGCTCACTCTAAGATTCCTATATACGACTATTGTTTACTAGGACTGCTGCTACTACTTTTGTGTACGCTGCCAAAGATGAATATATGCTTGAGTTGATGAGAGAGCACTATTTTTCATCGTTTCAGTAAAATCAGTGATTGCCTGCTCACTCCATCAGGGATTTAGTTAGTTAAAAGATAACCCTTGGCCTACCAACAAAAACATCAACAAAACCTTGGAGTCGGACTATAAGTCATTGACCCACACGTTGACAAAGAAACTGCACAATAATGATCATATGAGCTGGAGTCATACAGTGAGAAAACATTAGTAGGAGGAACGGAGGTGCTGCGAAGAGCGTATAGTACAATTTTTAAATCATCGGATCACCATATATGGCCGCTTACGGTGTAACCGACCCAACAGTATTGTTTAGCAAATATTGTCATGCTTTAAACGAACAAACAAAAATGGCATGTATACGTATGATAGGCGAGAATAATTTGAAAATATTCATGCGTGTAAAAATTGGCCATTAGATTGCTGTTGTAAGATCAAATGTTAGAGTTTACACAAACACAAGAATAAGCATAAGCGTTAAGATATATTAAAAATGGCTGCTTTTGATGACGGATAATATAGAACTGTTGAATGGAAATAAATGTTTCATCACATGATAACGGGTTTTTAACAAAGTGAAAAAAATAGTCTCCACAAACTATGAACCTGCTCAACACGCAAGGAACGTGTCTTGATTCTGCTGATGAGAAAAACAAGCAAAGCCAGTGATTAAAATCGTGTCGGAACGAATGCCGTCGCCAAAATTGTTGAAACTTTGGTACACAATGATGATGCCTCATATAAACCCAGTGTGTTTTCACGTACAACAGGGAAGGGTGCATATATATTTTACGCAAAATGTGCATGATGACTTTTGTGGTGTAAAGTCAGCAATTATTTTATAGCCATCATAAATAATGTGATAAAGAGTGTTTTCTACTTACTAACTAACTATGAAGCACTATGAAGACCAGTCTAACTAAAGAGAATGAGACGATGCTAATGCTCTCATAACAGTTAATCAAAGATACGCATTCATTCACACACAATTTTTTGTCTAAAAGAGGGAATATTTAAGGCAACCATAATGTGCTTTGCTGCTCCCACTACCACATTAGGATTCCTCTTTTACTGCTACATGAATACAATGTTTCATGCACAAACTTATCAATCCAACCATTTATGTTGTAACTATAGTTTATATAAATGAGCGTCTGTATTTTATAATACATGCATGAGTTTTGCAAGCCTGTCATCGCTCATTCATATAAGTATATGAACAAGATGACTACTTATTTATAAATGTATGATTGAAAAATATAAAAATATTTTTACACAAAAACCCATCTTATCCGTTAAAAACGGACATCACTGATTTAATCGTAGAGTTCAATAGTTTTTACTAGGAAAAGTTTTCCGAATTTCCCCGGTTTTGCGTAAACAGTACATTCTATTACATTTCCAATTCCATTGAATCCTGACAATAAGAAACATAATAACATCTAAATCTGTCATTTCATACGGACTAACCAAATGCATTATGAAAATTCTCCCGAGCAAATATTGCTTGTGAAAAATTTCTTAGACAGGTTTTCTTCTCAGAGAGTAAATAGGAACGACTCTTATACACTAGCTAACTAAAAGCAGCTGTTACCCGACAGTAGAAATGAAAAGGGTAGGAAATCTTGCTGATGGCTGAAAACAGTAGTGCTACACTATACTACAATTATTATTACTTCCCTAGTGGTATGATTACTTGCTAGAATGCATGGACACCATAGAGATGTGGACTACTGAACATGAAAAAATGAGAAACCGGTGCATTTATTACGCTCCGTACAAGCTCATCATCATCAGTCGGTATGTACTACCAAACCAACAGTCGTACAATAACAACTGAATGAGAATGGTTTTTCTTTATCGTCCACACACAGTAGTAATGCTTCTTTCTTATGACTCGTATACTTACTTTACTTGCTCAGGGCTAATCTATTGCACACAACCGTATGGGAATCAAATACAATGTACTACATACTGTACTACACCTCACTCACTGTTCATAAGACTAGACTAGGACTTGTATGGAACAACAACTCACTCACTAACTAACTAACTAACTATAGTGGAAGAGTTGCTAACAAACTCTCTGTATGTGTCACTAACTATAACAACGAAATGAATCCACCTGGGCTATGGTTGCATCCCAATAACATAGGAAAAAAAAGAGGGAAGTAAATTTAACGGGATTCGTTCTTCAAGGCCAGAAGAGGAAAACATCTCTAGCTGCGGTTGAATGACCCTGTCTCATCATCATCTCGTCTTTTATACCAATTGCGTTTAACAGGACAGCACATTCTTGCATATCGATGAGGTAGTCCTGTTGTGGACTAATATTTAACACCTTTGACAGACTGTGAGAGCCATAGTAAGTATGGAAATAGTGTTTGTGTGAAAAAAACTTGGAGCCTAATGAAATGGGAGTAAGTTGCATGCATGTATATATGTATGCTTTGTACACCATTGCCCATGCAATTGTATTTGTTGCGGGCTTACTATGAAGGAGCAACGGAAATTTGCGTGCGTACCAGCTAGTTAGTAAGTTTGATCAACGTGGACGTTGAATTTCTTTAAGACTGACTGAAAGTAAAGGTTTGTAAAGCTCCCAATGATGATTATGCATTCCATGAGGAGGGAAAATTGCATACTTTATTGGAATCGAAAAGCAGACAGCTATGCCGAATGAAAGTGTACACACCAGTCTAGCAGTAAGAAGCTAACTAACTAACTAATAGTGAAACGTTTATCCCGTTAGCTTGAATGACTTTGAAATATACATGGAGAGAACTTGTTCCCTCATAATAGATGAAAGGAGGAGATAAATGTGTAGTTTATAATCAGCCAATAAATCTCTGGGAATGAAAATGCTGCCAGATTAATATATTTATCATCTCTGTGCGAGGACATTGGCAGACGAAAGAAACTCACAAAGGTAGCAAGATATGCCAATGGTCCATTTCATGATATCTCTGTGAGCATTGTCTTTGCCCAGAAACAGGGATTGGAACAAACAAAATCTTGTTGGCATCTTGTTTCACTGCAACATGTCTGTAGAGTGCCCAGAACACGTAGTGCATAATAATAATGCATGCATTTAGCGTTATGTTTAGAGCTTCTAGCTACAGCTAACTAACTAACTAACTATATAACTGCACATGCAGTATGATATGAACGAGTCTTGTTCACTCCTCACTACACACTTGTTTAAGATGCTCATCATGCTGTTCGGGAAGCAATGATGTTGATGTCTCCGCTTGCTAACTACTATACAACTAACTCACTAACTACCTCTAGTGCATCTCATCGGGCTCGGTTCAATGAACTAGGCAAGTAAATCTGAATAAATGAGAGATGAACATTTTTATGAGCAGTGTTAATCGGCAATCCCAGTCTTTTCCATTTCACTGCAACCAGCAATTAAAAATATACTTCTTCTCCACAACTACATAGTAATAGATAATTAGCTCCTTCTACAAACTACCACCATAATATGATGAATGGCCATCTCGTCATAACTAACGTACGGCACAACTGCCCATATGAACACGTTTGCTTCACTGAGCCCAGTAATAATAATAATGACGATAATGGTTATAATACCATTGCTTCACCATAATAATCCTATGTTATTACTTTGTTTGCTCTCTCACAGCAATGTAATGTAATACTCATCATTCATCACACACTCACATACAAGTTGTCTTTATGATGAAGATCCAGTAATTTCCCTACTGACTTCTACTATCTCCTACTCACTATGTAGTACTATGTAGTATACTCCCACGTTGACCAAGGAGCTCTCTGATTCTGCTTAGTTTTTCATTCCAATGGCAAGTTCAAGTTTCACATTACCTGACAATTCATTACCACTTTCTATGGAAGCCAACTGTATGTTGAGCAACATTGTATTGCGTAACAGTAGAAATTGGCATCCCAAGAAGATGGATACTTGCCATTCCTCAATTCAAGTCATTTCTGTCTGATTATGAGTTACTAGGGGATTTTAAAAATTTACCCATATGGTTGACTACCTTACCAGATGATTTTGCTTTGCAACACAGCAAACAAGTAATTATGATGCACCATTTAACATGCCAGCACAACTAGTCTAATCGCAAATCTAATATCTCATACTAAAAATTATGTTTTACCTTTTTTCGTTTTCATTGCAGTTGTAGTAGTGGTAGAACTTGAATTTGTGGAAGTGACAGATGCAGTGTCGGAAGAAAATCCTGTTCTACTTTTCACATCTTTCATGGAATTACTGGTGCCACTTGACACAGGAGCTGTTGTCCGAGGTGGTGACTTATTTTGAGTCAGCAGTCGTTCCTTAGTAGACTCCAGAGTAGAACTGGGACTTGGTGCTTCTGCATCTAGAGTTGCTGGAGGTGGAGAGGCCTCCATTGAGTCCTTTCTTGACGAAATATGGTCCATAGTGGAAAGGGCTTGGGAGACATTTTTCGGTGTAGAGGCATTGCTGTCTGAGGAATCCATGGCTGTGGAGCTGCCTGGTGCTCCTGTATCATCATTGGCAAAAGAGTCAAATAAGTCCCCTGCAGTTCCATCATCACAAAATGTCAGCCCGAAATCAAATGTGCTTTGTGCATTGAGTGGCAATGAAGAGCCTGTGGATGAAGTACCCGTAGATTCCACTTTAAACATGTCTTCATTCAAGATCTGGATCTGTGCAAAGGAGAAATCAACAAGACAATGAATACACATGAAAGTCACAGTGACGTCAAAAACAGAACATTAGCTTGCATTATAGCACTATAGACTATAGTCAGTACATGTAGTTAGTTGGCAAGCACACTACACAATAGTGTTACCACCGGCTGAACACGGAACTTGTAGTAGTAGTAAAAAGACTACAGAATAGGGAAACAATGATTCACATACAGATATTATGAGGAAAATTATATGGAAATAATGTATGGACGTGATCCAAATTTAGTTGACCACTTAAACGCATCTTTTTACTCCATAGAAGTAAATCCACTCTGGGCCAGATGCGAGTTACATGCACTGACTGTAGAGCAAAGGAGGCATTGTCTTGAATTGTTATGGTTTCATCTACTCCCACAGTGTAGGGTGATCGAATGAGAAGCTTTTTGTTCCCAATAATAATCTATCTGTACATTCTTCTCACATAACAGTAAAAAAATAAATCTAACATGACTCCTCACTTTCTCTCCATTCCTGCCTATACTATGTGGTTGGTTGGAACGGGAGCACATTAGCTAACGTTTTTTATAGCATCATCATCCCAAGATGAGTTCTGATCCGTTCCCCAAAATACAGAAAAAGCTTTGTAGGTCTATATTATTATTTACTTACACGGGAAGCATTTTGAGCAAAACTGTGTGGCTATCACAAGTATTTCACGTTCACTACAGAAGAACTTTTCTCTGGCCACAGTGCGACCATACAATAGGATTATCAAAAACAGTATGCTCTGTGCGTTTCGTGTGTCTTCGTATTGATTTATTGCACGTGTATGCTTGTGACTACGTACAACATAACGTAAGGAGCTTTTTGAGCGTGTCGCTCTTTTGTCACCAGTAAGAAGACGTTAACATGTATATTAATGTTGTTATGTTGTCATGTTAATATGTATAGTATATTAATAGCAAGTGACAGCTCTAAAATCCTTTTATCACAGAAAGACATTTGATAGATTAAATGCTCATCAAGTTGCACACGCATGTTCTAAATGATTTCCTTGATGTCACCAAAATGCCAGTTTACTGTGGTACTATAGTTATAGTTGGTTTAGTTAGTATGTGAGTGGTATGACGATGTTTTTTTATCTGCGGGTGAGGATTGAGATTATAGGAATTTGTACCGTTTTGGTGTCTATAATGCATAAAATTTGAGCAAATCAATCAATGTAGCTCAATATAGTTGCAAGATTTGAGGATTTTTGTGCATATGCAGCTACTATTTTTTTGGGGTTTAAAAACGTATATTTCAGACAATCCACTGATGTGTACTCAAGCACGAATAGACAGCTAACCAAGAAATATTTAACTGTACTCAAATACACCCATCCGTGAACTCAAGCTAATGAACAGCGTTTGGTTTCAGTAGATGCTGCTTGCTGCTGCTGTATAATTGTGAATGAGAGTTTATAGTTGTAAAGGTTTGAAACGCGATAATCTGTAGATGGAAACTGAATAGATGTCATGTTTTAACGCTGTACAGGCAACACTATCCTTGAGAAATGACAAGTTTTTGAATATTAATCAATAATACCTAGTGGTAACAACTGGAGGAATGGACACAAATTGTGAAAAGTATAGTAACAGTAAATCAGTACTGTAGTAAGCTGTACAGTGTACGCAACGTGTATGGTGCCACATGAAATTAAATGTCTACCCTTAAGCTACTGGACAGTGCATGAAATGATGAAAAAAGTGCGGATCAAAGGAAACGATAGGAAGATAAGCGAGAGTGGTTGTAAAGTCCTAAAATTAGCTCAACTATACTGTTTACCTTGTAGCAAAGAAATTACCGTTCTCCTTAGCTGATACTAATCTTATTTCCTTTAATCAATGTGTGCATCGGCAGAATGAAGATGATGCCACACTTGCGTTTAAAAACAGTGGAGCTATTATAGTTACCAAAAATTATTGCCCACTGTTATATACGCACGTACAGTTAAGTACACCACCAAGGTGTACAGGAAGCGTACTATTAACAGTGGACTAATAATGCAATAATCATACTAAAAACTAATACCGGTTCTACACACTGACACAAAGGGGGTAGTTTAGATTTTAATTATTTCTCCCAATCCCTAACGGTTGTTTACTTACTGTTTCTAAACAATATGAGTAAACGTACATTTTAAATGCCAACTACTCATAATCGATCACACTATATTTTGCACAGTATGCAAAAATGTAAGAGCAACACACTTTCATTGGAATAAAAATAACAACAGACGGTGAAATAGCCATAACGAACTGGATATTAGTTAGTTAGTTGGTTCACAGACAATGGATAAGAAAACAACTCTATTGAGATGACTTACTTGTTGGAATGCCTTTTGGAAGCTACACAGATTGCACAATGGTCCTCGTCAGTCTTCCAAGTTTGACATTAACACAAAACAATAACCAAAGTAACACGACAGTTTGGCTAATTGGTCACATCAATGGATGCCAACATGACGATGGAGCTGAACTTTGTAAGCCCTTTCAGTTTCAGGAGCTTACATCCGAAAGTGTCATGTACACAGTAGATACGAATCTTTGTTTCCCGTCTCACATTAACCGAGCGAAACAATTTCCGTCATTGAGCCGTTAGTTGCTTACTAACATGGTATGAATAGGTCTGATCCACCGAAGAAAAAAAAAACTGGTAGCATGGACAGCACTTTTAACAGTTTCTCAAATCTTGGTCCCCCAGTAGATATGTACACAAGTGATGACAACTTGTTTTACACTCTTGCTAAGATCTCCCTAATTTAAGAAAGCACTTGACAGATGAACGGCAAAATGAGAACTGGGAGTTCATTTCTTTAGTTCAGCTGGTTGCTTGTTGGCTGTATTCTGCAATGAGCAAGGTTGTTTAACATGTGTCTCTGAGAGAATGTGTTTTCAACAACTGCATGCATTCCATATTCCCATAGTATGTTTCCGTCTAGTACTACGTAAGTACAAGCATAGTTAGCAGCACCACATAGTTTTCTAACTAGCTACAGCTTTATGTTGTTTGTGTCTGCAGTGTGCACTGCTGGCTTAGTACATGGGCAAGTTAAAGCTCGAATGGTGAACATAAGCAGTGGCAGTTCAACAAATTGTATGGTGAAGCTATGGACGGATGCTTGTACTACTACTATACTATATACTACTAACGTACCAGAGTGGTTGTTCTTAGGAAACTGCTACCAACTATTGTGAACTAGCTAGCTAACGAAAGACAGGTTCTTGTGAGATTGAATGCCGAAAAAGAAGTAAAAAGTTTGAAAACGGTATTATTGATAAAAACTTGCACGCAGCTACTATAGGGCGGAAACCTTAGCAGAAGTTAATTTTAAAGATTTTGGGAATTTTGTTTGATTCAAAGTCAATTTCAAGTTGGGACAGATTGCAGTATTGGAGGGATTGTACTATTTGGGGAGATGTTGAAATCGCCACCACCACCACCTCCAAACCGTAAATAAATTATTAAGAATTCCGTCTGCAAAAGAGCAGCATGTGAGACTGTGAGACCTGTGATTTAATTTAAACCGAGAACTGCGTCGCAAAAAGGCTCCCCCCGATATGAAGAAGCTCCGTCCACGCTTGAGAATTATTTATAATCTGGCCGAGGGAGGTGTGGGGGGAGTGGAGGAGGCTTTTCGAGCACAGGCCTGAGTGCAGAAGGGAGCTGGGAAGGCCTTGGGTTCGGTAATCGTCGAAGGCGATTTCCGGCGGGCCTCTCCAGGTTCCTTCAAACGAGGGGTTGTGTGAAGCAAAATTCTCTTCAGCGTCCCCCCACGATCCGTTTTACTGACTCTGTACTGAGAACGGGATTCTTAATAATTTTTTTACGGTTTGGAGGTGGTGGTGCTGGAGGCGGTGGTTCCGGTGGTGGTTGTGGCGATTTCAACATTTTCCCAGATAGTACAATTTGTCCGCAGTATTTGAGATGCTCAAAATTCTTTTTTTATGGACGGGATGGTTCAAATTTTTTTAAAGTTTTGAGGCGGTGGTGGGGGCGTCTTGAACACCTCCTCAAATACTGCAATACATCAAGTTCAGACACTTGAAAAACGTACATCACAGAAATTAATAAATGTTAAAACTAATTTTTCACCACCCGTACTTCCATAGCCGGTTACAATCTCTAACTTTGCTGCTCAAATTTTTGCAGGTAAATGCACACTTCAAACCTAATTTAAATTAAACTGGTACCCTTTGACGCATGCAATTATATTTTGGTGAGCTTGATCTATTCAGCTCACATTTTTGTCGCTTATTGGACTGGATATAAGTTTGTGTAACTGACGTTATCATGTGAATTTTTGTCAGACTTGTAAAAACGGTGTTTAGCCTGTAATTGAGCTTAATTGTCTTTAAAATGTATGAAGCCATTAACCGATGTTTATAAAAATCAATACACCTCTGAACACCATGCTCATCTACATGTGTGCAAAATTTGGTGGTCGTAGCTTCAAAATTGCGACCGAAAAGGTTAACCATCGGATTTCGGCACGATGCATATAGGGCGTAGCCATGGCTTTCCGCCATAAAAATGGATGTGAATCAACTTTAGAGAGAGATTAGAAATCATATGTGCAGAAGGGTTAAAGCAAAACGTGAGCTTGAGTGAGTGAATGAATGCCAACGAAAAATGTTGGCCTTTAGTTTCAATTGGTGACTTGTAGGTGGTGTGAATATGTTGGAAAAATTGCTTTAAAATCTTGAGATTTCAAATAGTTTAAAAATAGTATTTATACATCTGGTGCGAATAAGGATAGTTTTATGAATAAATAACAAACTTGGATTTTTAATCCCTGTTTTTTTAGCAAAAAATTTATGGTGCTAATTTCAGCATGCAAATTATGTATTTGTTGAAATGTAAGGTTTTTTTTAATTCAAAAACTACAATTAGTCGTATTATTTGATGGATAAAAATGGATTAAAATTGTACAAAGAAATAAGTGTACAACGTATAGTTTATGCACACTCAATTGAATTATACCGAATGACCCTGGAGAGATTCAATGTCTTACACAAATTATGTATAATTATGCATCACTTCTAGCCGAAAAAACATTTTCTTTTTCAAATATTTATCAAATAATACATTCTAGTCTCAATGCAAGCACATTTCCATGCATTTGAATAATAAATGTATTCCACAGCGATACATCCCAGCACATACACAAATGCCTTAGACTGCACCACAAGCAACCAAATTGAATTGAAAGCAGTAAAAGAAGCATATCAAACCTTAATTTGAAAACTACATGTACAATTGATGGCTGTAATCACACAATAAAGTGCACACGTAAGGAGCATTTCCACGAAAATTGACTGGTTTACCTACCTGCTCAATAAATATCAAGTTACCCGCATGCAGCCCTCAATATACACAGAAAAGTAGCCCCGTGAATGCACAGTTAAAAATAAAGGTTTAATTTGATACTCATGTTGCCGCCGAGAGTGCAGCACACTAGAGAAAGCATTAAAACATGAGAAACTCTACTTTTCTCTGTTCACCTGACTACCCTACATTACACTTATACGAACCATCCATACGTATGTACACACCTTATTTCTACTACTCCTGCATGATGCTGACTTTCACGGGACACAAAAAAGTACTACAGTATGCTCATGCAATGTAAACCTCACTGAAATCAAACTTGTCTACATATTCTGATATTGGCCAAAATGAGAACACGGCGGTTATATTTACAACCTCCCGTGTATGTAGCAAGTATGCACACAGGCTAACTATACATATATAAACGTACTATCACACTTTTGCTCACCAACTTTAACTACTGGCTATGAAAGCTGCTAGCAAACTACTACTACCACGTACTACAAGAAAGAACCTAGTGTGTACATAATCCTATACAATACTACTGACTGTGAGTGAGTGCCAGAGTGAAAGGAGAGATTGTAAAGGTGGGTAAATCGTCCCCCCTCCAAATTTCGCGAATTCATAGAAAGTATTATCATCTTCTTTTGCACATATCCACACTCTGTGCACACATGCACACTAACTACTACACACACATGGTCCGACCTATATATGTTACTACATAGTAGCATAGTACACTCCAGTCTACATGCATGCACACATAGGGCAACTAACTAACTAACTACTGGTGGCATTATTGTGCATATCATAAGGAACGCATGCATAGGAGCGAGTGGTGGATAGAGAGCGAGAGAAAGAGAAGGAGCAGGAGCCTTTCCATGTGTATGCCTTTCTCTCGGTCAGATCAGTAAGAAGGAGCGTATTGAATGACGCAAGTGCGCAGAACAGGAACGTTTTTTGGCCCAATCACCAATCGCCCTTCCGCAGTACAAATCTGAGCAGTACACAAACCCCCTTCTTGCTTAAATGACTGCAGACTGCAGACAATGCGCTTCGCTCACACAGCTACCTCAGTCAGTCAGATCAGTTTGAACCTGTGGCAAAGAAACATGGAGTTGCTTCCAGTTCTCTTAGGTTCTCCTTTACAACGTCAATGTAGGGCAGTAGTAGTTCTCTCTCTTGTGACATGATTTCCCAGGACGTGATACTTTCCACCACTCGTGCTCCTTCCTACTGTGTAGGCCCAAATTCTTGCTCGAGTTTAGAAAAATAAATTGCCCACTGAAAAGTAAAACTGGCTCTTGAGTGTGTTTCGTCGATTCTAAACAGCGAATGTCGTGTCAGTGTCTCCTTTCAACTGGTTTGGGCGGTGCATGCATGAGAATATTTTCACTCTAGGAGAAAGTTTAAATTTTGTAGATCAGGCTATGGAAGAAGAGACCAGAAGGGACAGAGTGGAACTGTTGTTGTGAGCAAGGTGTCAAGTACGTACACGGAGTCAGTTAGTTCGTTAGCCAGGTTCGTTTTGTCCTCTTTTGTGCCCACTGTTGTGCCACAACAAGCCCTGTCCATACATTAGGAAACTACTTCAATTGTTTCTTCCCCGTGGCATCAGCGACTCATCAAATACAGCATCCACAGAGTCAGTTATTATCAGCATGACTAAGAGAAGCAAACGGAGCCATTTAGCTACCCATTTCCCACAATCTCTACTATTTCATTTCCTGTCATGATGTTGACGAGACTTCAACCTCAACCTGCCAACTTTTGTGAAGGAAGAATGGTAGTGTTTCTCTACTTGACTTTCTCCTTCGTACTACTGCTCAAACTCACCTCGTTAGGAGTGTAAGTCAAAAGTCTTTATTTTAATCTGTCACATTGTCTTCATCCGCATTAAATGATATGAGTAGGACACTTGCCCACTATGGAAACTTATTGCAGTTGGTTAGTTACGATTTAAGAAAGTGTAAGGACCACATTGGACAAAAGTTGCCTACAATTTACAATTTTTGTAGTCTATCATAAACCAGCCAGCCACTCATTCACTTTATGTGTGTGAATTTTATTCTTTCCACTGATATTATCACCGCTATTGTTGAAGGCTAATCTTGTTGGAAAGAGGAGTCACTCATCCTCTTGAAACCCCTTTGGCGTAAGAGAGTGTTTTCCTTGTTCATTTTAGCTGGTGATAGGTTTGATGCTCCTTGAACATTCAAGTGAATATTCCCTACCTGAGCTTAAGCGATACTGATTACATCTCCATTGTGTACACACAAAAGGGCGAAAATATTGTGCTCACTCAAACAAAGCTCCTTTGATGGACTGCTCAAGTATGGCAATGATGATCACATGCATTATTCTACGGAGAAAACACTCGTGTGTAGCCTCCACCTTCTCTCTTTCAAATTAGAACATGTTTAATAAATTAGCTGTTTGGGGGATGACGCACTTTTTGGCAGAGCAATTGCTGTCAGGGAAGCAAGGAAATTGCACAACCTTTGTTTTGATTACAAGAACACAGAGAAGCCAGGTACAATAACAGAGTACCAGAAAGTTTCCAAAGGAGACAACTTTTCCCGTTCCCACAAAAATAGAAAGACAATTTCCAACCAAGTGTGCATATACATATTCATTCAAGGATCTATAGCTAGTTAGTCTACTACTCCTGTCATGATGACTGTACGCACGTATGGAGAGAAACATATAGATCATTTGACCACGAAAAAACACGCTTATGCGAAAAAATTAACAAGCTCTGCTAGCCCCTACCCATCTTCTTACTTTTACTTACTTACTTACTTACTTACTTTCTCTCATGGCACTATCAAAGGGGCAGTACTGGCATTACTGACTCTCTGATGCTACTACGACTACCACTCTGACTGCGCCTTATAGCTATAGACATGGATAGAACATAGAGTAGTTCGGATGGGAAAATCAATACGAGAGAAGCGAGAAAGTAGAGTGCGCAGTGTTTGCTCACGAATATGTTCCTTCACTGACTCCATGTGGCTTTCTCTTGCTTTCTCTTCTCACTTTCTCTCTCCCTCCGCTCGCTCACATGTATATTCAAGGGATTGAAATGAGCGTGTTTCTTTTGTGTTTCCATTAAAAATCAAACCGGGCTCACTCTCTATCTATCTATATATGCTCCGGATTTACATGGCATCTAGTGTTAATAGTTTTTCTTCCTCTCATTGAAATCCCATTCTCAAACCATCCATGAGACCATGCATATGTCTTTCTTATTGGATTGGGGATTTACTGGGAAAACTTGCTTCTCCTGTTGTACACACTTGTCGAAATATTGATCACACGTTAAACCCACAAGCATAGAGTACTGGCTCAGGGAAAGGGAAAGCACAGGAAAACCAAGAGAGAGAGAGAAAAGTAATGATGATGGAGATTTGGAGAAAGATGGAACCGTGTAGAAAATCAAGGGAAAGGAATGCATATATGTAGTACGTTTCTCGTGTACCACACTACTATGTTTCTTTGTGTGGGTATGTGTAGGTAAGTTCGTAGTGGGCTCCGCGGCTGCTAGCAACTTAGCGCACAAAAAAAAAACTTTACTCCTTTTAACTCTATTCACTCAGCCTCTTGACAATCAAGAGCCATCATGTTTCTTTTTGTGTGCCCAACAACAAAGGGCCATGTAAATATGTATGATAAACAAATTTTAATAGACTAAACATGAGGGGGGAAAATTTATTATGATATTTATTAATATGAGAAATGCACACACATGGAAATACTATGTGGTCTAGGCAAAGAAGAAGTGTATATACAAAAAATGAGGATTCTGCATGGACTCACATGTTTCTCGAGTAGGTGTCAGGTGGTAGACACACTAGCATATATATAATGCATATTATATGTACACACACGCATTCATAAGATGTATACATAAGTCTGTGACTGGCTGAGTGAGTGAGATGATGCTTCAAGTACTGTGTATTAAACTTTCACAAGGTAGTGTGGTTCCCATTGTATTGACTCTGAGGTGCCTGCATTCATTATTACCAGTGTGTTTGCAAATTTGCTCCCATTATGGTAGGCTTGTCTACGTCAGAGAAGCTATCATTCACTCTCCAAATCATTTTGCACTTGACTGCAGGAAAATAAAGGGAAGAGTATCAAAGTAGGACTGAAAAAAATGCTTTGTGTTCAATATTGAGCATCAGGTGGAAGGTGTTTTAGTTAGTCGTAGATTTTTTTTATTGTTATAGAACTTTCATCAATCTTTTCCAAGTAACACGCATTAATGTAGTCGATATTAATCGCTTTGGAACCAATGGTGCATGAAATTAAACCAGGCGTTCTCAACTTCATTTTTCCCACAGCCGTTGGTGGAGTAGACTAACGAATCCAATATATTTGATGTTTGCATGTTCCTAAAAACATAGATTCAAGAATGCATATGACCAACCTAACCATTATAGTTCTCTGAAATGAAAAATTACTGTCAAGTTTTACCCACTACTTTTCAAAGTGTGTTATAAAACTTCCTTTTAAACTATTTTCACCTTCATGATCATGAAAAATGGGTTTTTCTCAAAGTTATATACTCAAAGTTATGCCTCTTGTTTTATTACGGTTTGTCCGAAATCAAAGTGTGATTTCATAATATACTGAGTTTGCTACCCTGGTTCAATAGCCATTTGTTGACTTTTGATATGGCAAGGTAAAAGAAAAAACAATCAACACTAAATAACTTTTAAAACTAATTTAAAATAACTATTCATTTTCCAATCTCATCATTTTTTACCCTCTTTGAGCTCTCACGTTCATATATCTGGTTACGTTGTTTAGAGCACATGAAATGAAACGCACTAGAGAAAATATACATCTCTTGCGTTTGTGGGCACTGAACGCTTTTTTTTAACTTTTGCTGGCCTGTAGCCGACACTAATGCCGTATACCGATTATGTATACCATCATAAGTGAGCCATGGGCCTCTCTCTTTCTCCTTTCGGTTTTTTACTACTACTACTGCTATGTAACATGCTGTTGGAGTTAGGCCATAGCTTACTCTCTCTGCTCTCTCTCTCTCCTATGCACACAATGCTTTCATCTCACATTTTAGGCTGTACAACCCCTAGATATGCATTTTTGGTTTCTCCGGTGCGCCAACCCTATACTTGTTCCCATCTTCTTATCTCTGGATCTCTCACACTCTACCTCACGTCTCTGTCTTCACATGGCATTCATTTTGGGGATTACGGGACCGTGCCCTTTGATGCCTACCTTTTGTATCCAATCATGTTGTTCTTCTATTGTTGTACCTGTTTTCACTTTACGTTTACAGCCACTTGCTCATAAAGGTGTTGGATGAGAGTGGTGAACAGTAGTAAAGTAAGACTACGCAAATTGTGTACAGCTCTTTATTTGGTTGCATGCATGACGACATACTTTTTTATCGCTTTAATTTATGTGGGTTCCAGGGCAGATATTTTCAGTAGTTTTATGAGTGAAGGGCTTTGGTTATCAAAGTTTCACGTGCGGTTGCCATCTATTACCATTTATGTAAAGATATTATGTAGAGGATATGAACAAAAATTATGGTCTTTATGATCCTTTTATTTGGTGGATTTTAAAGACGGGATAAAAATCAGGATTACGATCTCATGAATTTGAACACTTGGTGTTTTTGTCGTTAATATAAAAGAAAAAGAGCGGAGAAGTTAAATATTTTAGATAGTATAGTACGTATTGTGTAAAAAAAACTTGCCTGGTTAGAGGCTACAATTTGAGTTCCAATGATGAGAAATCAAATGTCATGAAAAATAAAGGAGGAATCTTAAGACTCTGATTTACTTGAGGCTATAGATAATTTGTACCACAAATACGTGTGGGAATGAAGGAGTTATAGAATGTAAGAGGAAAGATTTCTGCTGGAAAGAGAGCCCAATTTAGCTTTTCAAAGTTCAACAGAGTTTTAGTGAATTCAATTATTATTACGCTCTGTGTCTGCATAAATATCCGACAGTTTCAGCACATTTAATTCTTTTGATTATTTGACCGTTTAGAAATATAATATTACCTTGGATACCAAACCTTGGATGGTCAATAGAATGAGTTGAATGCAAACGTTCCACCCGTATACCTCGAAATAAAAAACAGCGAAACAAAAAACAGCGAAAAAATCACCTCGACAACGAAAAACAGCGAAAGGAAATAATAGCGAAACTTCGTTCTAACTCAAAAACTTCCTGAGCAACTTGGCTGAGCCCAACCGGGCGTTATGAACGCAACGCGTCAACGAATTAAATAAGATCACGGACAGATTTCAGTATTGGGGAAAAGTTCAAATCGCCCCCGCCACCGTCACCTCATAACCGTAAAAAATTAAAAAGAATTCCGTCCT
>Ga0210040_10003681_pt1 | contig 20569 bp, 19 predicted proteins | sample CryGeyCG12114_NA_FD_185462 | JGI IMG/M metagenome (GOLD analysis project Ga0210040, IMG submission 185462) | Groundwater microbial communities from aquifer - Crystal Geyser CG19_WC_8/21/14_NA (SPAdes) (version 2) | ecosystem: Environmental > Aquatic > Deep subsurface > Groundwater | place: USA... | reverse complement strand
AACTATAAGGACTAGAAGGCTAGGTAAATAACCTTATCTTTCCTCTTCCTCCTCCCCCCTTAAACTTACCTAATCGAGTAAGTCGAGTACGGTATAGTATCATTAAGACCACGAGACCTCGCCTTATCATATAACTGTTTTAAGACAGGTATTGGTTTCGAATCTAGAGAACACTACTAGAAAACACTGGCTTGTTCCCGTTATGGCGAAGGGTCACGCTCGCGTTAAGAGCACAGAGCTCCAGGACATGGACACCAACCAGCATTTACAAGATTTCCACACAGCTGCAGCATGGCCAACTCAGCCAAAGCCATTAGCTCTTTCACGTCAAGAACAATTCATCCTAGCTGCATACGACATACTCCTCATTGTCATGCCTGTTCTTCTAATCATCAAAACTGGTATCGTGATTCTGGGCAGCGAATATTGACAGTGCGTACTACGGCACATATCTTGACAGGGCGAGCTCCCTGTCGAGGCACCTGGTATCGCTCAACAGTCAGCTAGTCACCCTTTTTACTATCGTTTTCGTAACGATCATTTCCACATTCGTCAAGCGATATGCTCTGTGGAAAGCACAACGAGGAGCGTACCTATCAGATCTCGAACAGCTCCAGGGCATTGTCAGTCTACCGACTGCATCCGGCATTGGTGCCGCCATCCCGTCTGTGGTGGAGCTGGCGTGCGAGGTGAGTAGATGTGCGAGCGCAACTCGGAGGGCTTGCAACAGACTATCGTGTCAATCGATGCACTGACCTACGAGATACCTTGATCGGGTCCTGCGAATCAGCGGCAGCCGCTTCGTCGCTGAGACTTGACTTTAGATTTGACTTTCACTAGCGCCGAAATCAATTATTCGATGGCGGGATATGCCGGTAGTCAAGCGCTTGGCTAACGTTAGCCTCCCCGCCCCGCTGCCGCGTTCACTCGACGGGCCGCGACCGGCTGGGACCTTCCCCAGGCAGAGCGGCTATAGCACCCTACTTCGGAAGCGTCAACCGCCTGCTGATCCACCCTGAGCCGCGTAATCCAGCCTATTGTCGATAAACTGGTGTATCCCCCGCACCGCAAATCCTGAGCGCATCCGCAAAGTCGCATGGACGTTGAACAAAAGTACATGCATAAGTTTCTTCAGCTTCTAGGGTCAGTGACACCTGCTGACGTTACTGCTGTAAGATTGTTGGAAGTGGCTCGCCTAGAGCTCACCCTAGGAGTTGGCACCTTCAATAGCTGCTGTGCTGATCAGTTATTTGTTAAGCTTCAGAAGCTACCTAAAATTTCATCCAGAAAGCTAAATGCCTGGTTCGAATAACGTCTTTGGTCGGGGTAGGACGAGAACTTGTCAGCGATTTCCTTCCAGCTTCTTCAATAATCCAAGATGTCACGAAACCGACTCAATGGTTCAGAATGGTCTATCGTGACACCAAATGTGACACATTTGAAAAGCTGAGCCTTTTGCGTCACAGTCGTCGGAAACGATAAAGCCACGGCTACCTCACTGATCAGCTTTCAGGTGACAGCTGGCGTCCAGATTACAATAACGTGGCGCCATAGCTCGGCTCGAGGCTAGGAGGTGGCATAGGGCAACTAATAAGCTAGACTTGGACGAATATATACACATGGGAGAAAGTACAATACCTGTCCCCATGATGCTGCAACCATTCCGACGTCCACGTGAGAGTGACTTGAACAACAAAGCCCCGGCAGTGTACGTGCCTTGTCCCCTGCACCTAGTTCTCAATCCAGCGTTTGTCTGACCGGTAGAACGAGTACCACATATCAAGCATTCAGTGACTGCCCAAGGATCAATCGATCGGCAACATAACCTGTGACAGCTGCAAAGACACCTTTGTGCAACAAATCCACAATCTGTTCGTTCACCGGCCAAGTCCTAAATCACAAGCACGTTAACACTTCACATTCACAATACCGCAAGGGGAGTACTCACCAAGGCAGAGCACCGACACCAGTCCAGTTCTCCAACGTTTGATCAATCAACAATCGGACGCCCATGAACATATAACTTCCGAAAGGTCCCACAAGCCCGTAATAGCTCATCAATCCTCGAATTCCAGCAGCTGCAATGCCTTGACCCCAGTGCATGGCCCAATTGACCCCAGTGGAGTGAGAGTTGTAGTAGGTTGATGAGAGACCGAGCATACTGGCTAGGGTTTTACCTGGGACATGCGAGTTGGGACGGTTGGTGAAGGCTTGTTCAACCTTCTCACCCAATGTCATGCTGAAGGTGATAATTAGACCAAGTTGTCCAAGAGTTGGAAGCAGACAGGGTACCTACGCTGCGACGCCCACGACTCCAGCCCCAAAACCTAGTGCTATGCATTCTATGGGTGAGAATTGCACCTTCGGTCGTGCTGGGTTGATGGCTGGTGGTGGCATTTTAGGTTCTGTATGTTGTTTGAGAAGATATGCCTGACATATAGTGTTCGCTGCGAATGCCCTTCCAAGGCTTAGGTTGTGATTTGATGCGTACGTTTGGACTTGGACCTCTTTAAGATCGAGGAGCTAGATGCTGGAATGACTGGTCTACCTGGTCGAAACAACTTGATACGGGTACTAATTTCAATTTGGGTTGTAGATGCAACCAAAGGCAAGCAAACTGGTTGATGACGTGGGCTGCATGACAAGAGTTCGCGATTGTCATTCCGATGGAAGAGATATCCGATGGCGTAACTCTATGGACGATATTCCGCGCTTGGCGCCAAACCTTCTCAATGCTGAGATGTGATAATAATGCACCGAGGTACATGACCATCATGTGAGTTGTGCTCAGTACCGCTGGATTTAGGACTACGGTCGAGTTCCTCATTTGGGTAAATACATGCTATTGTACGCGACCTATAAGCACAAGCGCAAACGAAAGTGTTGTTGATCATGTACTTGTTCCCTGAACGCAAGCCGTCTCGAGACGAGCACCATTCACCTCAGCAGCAGTGCAACTATCGTGCTCATCTGACTAACGTAGCACTCCACTACCTCAATCATTGTAGACACCCGAAGTCTGCATCCCAACGAGCTTCTCTCCGTTCTTCGGCATGAACCTTGGAGTCTTTCCGGCCGCCTCACCTCCCTCACTGGTCTTCACCACCTCCTCGAAAGCAAACTTCTGGCCGGCTCTGTTCTTCTGTGGTAGCAGCTCCCAGATTGCTTTGGCATATCCAGGGTCAATCAAGTATTGCTGAGCTAGATACTTGATCTGGATAATTGGCTCACTGACCTGGCCCAGCATCGCCGCGGTATTCTCGTGCAAGTGTTGCCGGGCCTCCTCGCTCATGACCCTCTTGTAAAGTTCTCGGGGTTGATCGTACTCAGACAACTTGCCCTCGTGGTAGTAGTGAGATTTGCGGGAAACGATGTTGTCGCCGACTCTGTAGGGCGCCTCAGCAACATCAGGACGGAATTTGTTCTTGAAGCTGTTGGGCGCATAGTCCGGGTTCTGACCGTTGTTGGCGTCCACACGCAACGTGCCGTCGAAGTTCAACGATGCGTATGACTTTGCCATGAACGGGCAGTTGACCGGTACTTGGTGGAGGTTAACGCCAATACGGTGGTACTGAGCGTCCCTGTAGAAGAACATTCTGAACTGCAACAACGGATCTGGCGAGTCTTCGATACCTGGCACCATGCTTCCAGGTGAGAAGGCAACCTGTTCGACATCACGGTGGAAGTTCTCTGGGTTCTTGTTTAAGACCAATTTACCGAACTCGTGCATTGGGAACTGACCCCGCGGCCAAACTTTGGTTACGTCGAAAGGATCGAAGCCGAGCAGTTCTGGGTCGGCCTCCTCTGGCTTCATGATTTGGACATGGGCGGTGTATGAGATAGGCTCATTGTTCTCAATAGCCTCCCAGAGGTCTTGCTTGGAGTAGTCTGGATTGATGCCTCCCATTTCGACTGCTTCTTGTCTACTGAATTGTTTCTGACCCTGGTCGCTGATGAAGTGGTACTTGATGTAAACAAATTCACCGTTTGAATTGACCCACTTGAAGGTGTGACAGCCATAGCCGTGATTGAAGCGCCAGCCTTTGGGGTGACCATGGTCGGAGAAGAACATCATACCGGCATGGTTGCCCTCCGGATTGTTCGCCAGGAGGTCGAAAGTGGCGTTGTAGTCGAGGAGGAAGTTGTCTGGTCGCCTACCTTGGGAGCGGATGACATCGGGACCTTGGATAGGGTCGCGGCAGAAAAATACTGGGAAATTAAGACCGACGATATCGTAATTGCCTTCGCCGGTGTAGAACTTGATAGCGAAACCCCGCGGGTTCCTAGCCGTATCTGGAAACTCTCGGCCAAGAGTGACGGTGGAAAAGCGGATGAAGATTGGTGTCTTGAGCCCGGAGGACTGCAGGAAGCTGGCTTTGGTGTAGCTGGACATGTCCTTGGTTGCTTCGAAATGACCAAAAGCACCGCTACCGCCTATGGATTGTTAGTCGCATATCGACCGTTGATGGATAATGCTCACAAGGGTGCACCATTCGCTCTAAGAGCTTGTGTCTGTTGAACGCCTGTTGTTTCTGGAAGAGAAAGACGTCTGAGGCCAAAGGAAGACCCCCGACGGTCTTACTATGAGCTGGATCTGGCCATGGAATACCCTCGTTGTTTGTAAAGTATGGTGCGTTGTCCTCTCTCATGCCGCCTTCCACAACTCCTCTACAGTATTTAGTGTCACCGCCTGGAGGTAAATGGTTTCAGTCTTACGTGATCTTTGCAGCGACGGTTGCCGGGCCTTCATTGGCACCTTGAAAGAGTGTAGCGCGCTGTGGGAGACGAGGATCTCCTCCAAGAGACCCGACGGCCTCTGCGGCGGCTTGAATAGGGTGAGCCATTCGTTGCATCAGAAGATCGCTAAGGGTAGGTCAACGGAAGGGAGCAACGAAAGATGTGTAGCCAGACGATAAGCAGGTTCGGAGGGTAGGAGCCTGATAGGAGTAGGTATAAGTCCTTCACCGAACTCTTCCAGTCGTCATCACCGATAGATGACCTCTTATGGTTTCATCATCATCCTCTGTGACATGCAGTAGAGGATGACTCCTTCCGCTCTTTCAGGCACGGAAGGCTTTGCCGGAGCCATGTACAACCGTGGTAAATCTGTAACCGAACAGCATGACTACCGCGCAAGCGAGCAACGTTGGCTCGTGGTCCTTGTTCACCGGGCTGGGGTCCTCTGGAAGATCTATCTTGAAAATCAGTAACGCAGTATAAGTGATTGGTTACAGGACTTCACATTCAAGACATTGATGCAGATTACGAAGGAGTAATTCTAGCATCACACCCAAGACGGAAGGTGGTGGGAAGTACTAGTAATGCTGCCATGGGCGTGCCAGTGGAGGTCTTGTGTAAGACGAATGTAGTACTTTTATCAATTTGGAGTCCTGAAACGTCAGGGTTAGATAGGAACTAACCCATGTGCGGAGAGCTACGCCGGACACATGTTCCGGGACGGCCAATAGCAGGTGAGAGTGGAAGGCATTACCAGCGGTAGTAGGTGCGATTGAGCCGCTAGCGACGCGGAGCCTAAATCCGTCCTCCAGCTAATGTTCTGCCATTGACAAGAAGATGACCAGGTAGACTAATGTGTTGCCCACGTAGAATCTGGTACTCCGATAGTACTAGCTAGCAGCACGCGATACAGTCCATCGTCAAGTAGCTTCTGAGAACGAGAGTGTAAATAGTGAAATGCTTGTCGAAAACGATCTTGTTGTCCTCCGCAAAACCGCGAATGGTAATTCCAGGCATGGTCAGAAGGACTTTTGAGCAAGCAGAGAAAATATTTTGAGAATCACTTCGTCGTCATCGAATCGATGCAAGCAGCGTTATATGAACTACACCAGTAGCACCATGTGTAACGCGTAAATCAATCTGATCGTTCATACATGCCATTGGCGCAGGCACTGAAAACGTTAAGGGCACTACTTGAGACCATAATAGACCGTTGACGTTGTTGAGCTGACGGCAAGATGTCCCGGACACAATGTTGGGATATCGGACACAAGCAAAGTGGTGTTTTCAACGCAAAGGGGAGTTCGCGCTGGCAAATACAACTCGTCGATGATATGCTTGCTATACTTTTTGCACCTTCATCATCCGCCGTAGTAGGTCTTTCAAGTCCCAGCCTTGCTTCCTGGCACTCAGAGCAGAGACCTCTCTTGTCAGCGCACTGTCCCTTTCCCCATCATGACTATGTGCATGGCCTTTTTCACTCTCCTGCTGCAGCATAGCACTCCGTTGAGCTCGTCTGCGTTCTTCCTTGTGCTTAATCCGTTCCATTTCCTCCATTTCTCCTATCTTCCAGCCTCGTAGCACCCACATCACAAGTCCACCTGCAATATATGAGACAGCACAAAATACTTGTGCATTGATATAGACAAAGTCTACTACTCCGACGCGTCTGATCTCTAGCGCTATTGCTTCCGCGCAGGTGACAGGAGGAACCATGATCAGCCAAGTCCAGCTGAGGGCACTTCCTAGGTCCTGTATCCCGACAACTTCGGCGGCGACAGGGGCGATCGTAGTCCAGAATGTGCCTGCAAGGGCACCTCCAACTACCGAAAAGAATGTGAGAAGGCCCATTTGAGATCCGACGACTTCCGCTGGTATCCAGAACACAAGACAGAAAACTCCGCACATTGCGGATAGAAGAGCTGCCAGGTTGATGCGTCCAAACCGATCCGACGCCAATCCTATGAATGGTCGGCCAAGCATCTGCCCAAGGTTGAATATAGCACCGATGATCGAGCCTTGCTGCGCAGTGAGTCCAATTTGACGAGCGTAAGACGGCAGGGAAAATAAAACCGTGACATAGCCGAACATAGACAGCCAAGACCATGCCTGTACCAGCAGGAATTCTGGTCGTTTCAGCAAGCTCCAATCGAACGACCTATTTCGTGCTCCAACCTGTGCGTTCCGGTCTCTGATAATGTTGCTGCAGATAAGATTGATTGTGAATGATAGCACGCCTAGGATACGGAAAGCCCATGGGAGTCCTAGATTGTCGATCATTGCCTGCGTCGAGAGAGACCAGATAAGACCGCCGCATCCGCTGCCGGCCGCAGCGACTGCATTTGCGACCGATTTTCTGGTGGTGAACCATTGTGGGATTATGCCAACGCTACCAACGAACAGGAAGCCCATGCCCCAGCCGAAACATACACCTTGCGCCAGAAGAAGTTGATACTTTTGTGTTGCGAAGGACGCTCCGATGAGGGACAGGGTCTCAAAGAAGACCCCAACGTGGAGCGTGACTTTCGTGCCAAATGTTGCTGTGCATTTGGTGGCGAGAGGCGCGACGAGCATGGCCATGGAGATCGACAGTCCACCAATGAAAGCATATGCGAGCGCGCTGGTGTTTGGGAAGTAGTCGTGCGAAAGGTAGTAGGCTAGGAAGACGGCGTACGTCGAATTGATGCCCCATGTAGATCCGTTGATCCAGAAACAACAGGCCACGCAGACCCACCCGTAACCGCCATTTGGTGGCTGATCTTCTTCAGACTTCGATGGTGGTGTTTCGATATCAACATTGCTGTTGCCTTGCGGCGGAGCGGAAACCGTAGGGCGTTCTTGTAGCTGCTCAGCCATGACCCAAGAGAGTGTTGAGTCACGGATGGCGTGGCTTTCGTGAATGCCTTTTGCCGAAACCCTTCGGATCTTGGCGCCCTATGTCACGGCTGACAAGCTCTGAGCAGGGGTGGGCTCTTGCGGAAAAAGCGCCTGTTGCAAAGCTCACGATTCACCTCTTGCTCAGCTGAATCTGCGCTCAAGCGGCCCGCGACTCGGAGTTGGTAGCGGTCGGTTTTAATGTTCGAGAATGGATGGTTTTGGTGGCAGCGCCTGCTCTAACGATTGTATAGAATCGTGTCCTGCGTTGGCACCCAAGAGCGTGAGGACAATAGTAGGTTGGGCTTGCATAATGCTGTAGGATTCTTTGGTTTCGCGTGGTCGTAAGGAGGATTGTTGGCCACCAAACGTGCAGGATCTTGCATAATGAAAAGGTCACATCCGAAGCACGAACCGAGGGAAACGGGCATCTCCATCGCAGAAAACGCGTCGCGGGCGTGTCTTATGCCAATAAGAAGGTAGCTGTGGGCAGTGATGAAAAGTCTGGCGAGATGTCCGATGCTAGCAGCGTTGGCGGCATAAGAGCTCACTTTCAGGCTGGCAAGCCCCAAAAGGCTGCCAAAGTTGCGTTGGAGTTGCAGGTCAAAGCTCCCGCTGATCCGCGCTGTCCGCTAACAAGATCATGGTTAGTAATCGGCACATCTTGTCCAAACCTTCTCGCATTCATGTTTCGGCTTTCATCTATGCAACACATGGTCGTCGACCAGCATTGAAAGTTTTCCGTCGACAGATATACATACATCATGCAGAAGGTACGAAACCAGAGGAAAATATTTGGAGATCTGGAGCTGAAAGTGAACGTGAAACCCTCGAGGGCATCCAGAAATCGGGCTCACGACTCCACCGATTTGTGGTTGGCCTGCCAACAAACAGCCCGGGCGAAGCAAGGTACACACCATGATGTCGCTAAAACAGCGTTCACTATCGTTACTCGAGGCGTTTGTTGGCCTTTCTGGTGTTCATTTGTTAGATTTGCCAGTTTTCTGCGACGTCGACTACCCTAATTACTGATTTATCCACAACTTCGTGCAATGTTTTCGCCGTACCAAAGTTGATATTACCAAGATAATCTTCACCAGTTGAGAACGAGATGTTACACAACCCGAGGAACAGCTTAGGAGGGAGAAAGGTATCCCCACCACAGCCAACATGTATGAGTCTTGATCAGAAAGGTATGTAATTCACGACCGTGCTCTAACAGCAAGAGATGGCACCTCGGAGTCCTCCATGGGAATCTACATACTCACATCTGGCATCAGCTTCATACCTTGCCGATCTACGAACGAATCGACCTCAACGACCAACAGGATCGCGTCCTCTTCCAGCCAGACCACTACCTACCCCCGATGAAGCTTTACCCCCGCGAGCAGGCTCCGCCCTTTCCATACGCTCTACCAATGCGCAGTCATTAGAAGACAAGGATGTATTCAGAGAACAAAAGCTATCACACCGTGCTTCATTGCCAGCTTCAAGCTCCTTTGGCTCTCTGGGCAGCCACAAAGGCAGACCATTGGTACCTAGCCCCAGCAATGCCATCATTGGCTCGACCCAACGACAGGTGTCACCTCCCACAGCGGCTATACTAGATACCGAGTACCACGAATCGGTAAGGAGAGTCAAGGAAAGGGAAGAGGCGCAGGCTCTACGAGATGCCCTGCAGAAGATCGACCTAAAGGACGACGAAAAGAGGCTACACGATGCAGCTAAATTAGAAGCGTCTGATCTAGTCTGGAAGCATCGGAATCCGCAGCTCGCTGAGGTGGAGAAAATTGCTGCATATCGCAACCCCGATCTAGACAAACAGAAATACGGTGAGCTAGGCCATGCCAAGAAGCCTTCAGAATCAGCAGCATCAACTCCGAAACAGGATTCTCGCTCAGCGTCTGGAGAGTCTACAGCTTCCACGGACAATAAGAGACCTCGTCTGCCGTGGTTGAGGAGGCGTCCCAAACCTGAGTCTGCTGTCCTAGCACCCACACCAATGCCAACAGCAACAGAACCCACAGCAGTGTTACCGACAGCAACAGTCTCGGAGGGGCCGATAGCTGTCCTGGAGCAGGAGGTGGCTCTGCCGAAAGGTGCACGCAAGACGAGCGGTAAACGCCACGTAAGCAGTGGCTCGAGTAAAGGTGTTTTTAGGAATCCGGAAGATGAGATATACGAGGAAAGTGAAGAGATGCCTACAATCACTGAGTACACACCTAAGCAGCAGCTCCCACTGAGAGCCCGCGAAAGCAATTCATTACCTCGGGGGTCGAGACCGTTGCCGGAAAAATCTTACACAGAGCCTTTACCAGGGAAGCTGAGGACGAACCGTTTCGAAATCTGGAAGAACCTGCCCACGCAGTCAAGGAATGCAGCATATACCGCCAGTCGTGCTTTATCGCAGACTCCGAGCAAGGACCCAGAAGCAGACGACAACGATAGTCCAAGCTACAAGGATGGAATTGAGATCAGAAGCGACGATATTAGGGCTGCTACGAGCATGAGGAAGAGCGATAGAAGTCCAAACCTTCCCACACCTACTGCGGTCAGTGATCGACCGGGACGCCCCATTGTGAGCTTTGATCCCAAATGGAGACCTGGCACAGAGTCACCCAGGCTGAGCCATGACAAGGAAAGAGCGCAAGAGCAGAGTAAAAACGATGGCAGCATGGCTTATCCAGTCAAGCCTTCTCCGCCCGTGCCAGAAATTACCATCATGGAGGACCCGCGGAGCCCGGCTCTCCAGAAAGAGGAGGAAGCTGAAGAGCAGCAGAAGGGACAGCCACGCTCATCTACTGTTGTTCCATCAATCAGCGTCTCCGGCGATTGGCCAGAAAAGTTGTCTCAAACAAGTCGACCTTTACCACAAATTAGTCTGCCAGGGGGTTCCAGTTCAAAACCATCGGTCCCAACGATCAATGTAGAGCCGGAGCCAAGATCTCAGCCGTTACGACCCTTGCCTCAAATCAGTCTACCTGGAGACGCACATTCCGCACCACCAATTCCTGCCATCAGTATCGAGGCAGAACATCCGAAGGGTCGACCACTGCCGACTATCAACGTGCCCAATGCAAAACCGCGACCGTTGCCTTTCCATACACAATCGTCACCATCGAAGCTCCCGCAATCAAGACCAACACAATCAGAAATGGCATCACGTGTGCCATGGCTATTAAGGACCCCGACTTCAGCTTCCACCTCAGCTGTGACATGCACAGCCTGCTCTCTGCCCATCTCCGGCCGCATTGTGACAGCATCAGGCGCTTCATCCTCGACCCAGAAAGCTCGCTTCCATCCCGAATGTTTCACCTGCCACCACTGCAGCACTGGCCTCGAATGTGTCTCGTTCTACCCAGAGCCAGAAAATGCTCGACTGGAACGGTTTCAGACCGCTCTGCCTCACCTAAGCCCCGACGATCCGCAAATAACAGCGATCGTCAAGAGCAACGATGACCTCCACTTCTTCTGTCACCTCGACTACCACGAACTTTTCAGTCCCAGATGCTACAACTGCAAGACTCCCGTCGAGGGAGCCGTCATATTAGCTCTAGGTCGCCATTACCACGCCGACCACTTCTTTTGCGCTGAGTGCGGTGATCCATTCACGAGTGAGTCTCCTTTCGTCGAGCATAACAATTACCCGTACTGCGTCTCATGTCATACGAAGCGCACGTCTGCACGATGCAGAGCGTGCAAATCACCTATTCTAAATGAGATGACGGTTGAAGCTCTGGGCGGCAAGTGGCATGACGCGTGCTTCGTGTGCTGCGATTGTGGAGGCGACTTTGGCGATGAGGGGCGCTTCTTTGTCCGTGAAATTCAGGTTGAATTGACGGAGAAGGAGAAGAGGAAGGGGTATGGGCCTAAGATCGAGGAGAAGGCCGCTTGTCAGGCTTGTGAGGAGAGGAGGGTGAAGAATGTGAACATTTTTCTGTGACGAAGGGATCTGAATGGAGGGGTTTTGCGGCGACGGAAGGCTCTGGGTCCAACGATAGTCAAGGTCGAGTTATGCCTTCTTGATCGTATTTGTCTCTAGCCGTTCACTGTTGGCCTCTAGCTTTGAGGCATGCCTGCTCTGGTCCATGTATTTTCCTCAAATCAGGGTAATCCGTGATAACCTCCGCTCACAACCATGTGCACATTCGTGTTGCTAGAGTGAACTGATGAGTCGTGCGTTAATATCAGGTCTGAAGGTTCTGTCAAATCGGTCGCTACAGCTGCTAGTAATGCAAATGACGAGTCAGCGTACGGTTGAGTTGACTTCTTGCACACTCCCTATCTGGACATGACGCCTGGTACAGGCTTTCCCACGCACGGATGGCGAACCATGTCCACCTGTTACTACGCCCAGGTGGTTGCACTGGGGCAGATTTAGCGAGGACGCTTACTTGTGCTGTACTATCCGTATCTCCGCCCAACGGTCACTCCCGCTCGGCCACGATTCAATTTCGTCGAAGGCGAATTGTTGAGCGAAAAGAAGCTACAGAAATGCGTCCCGCGGCCCGTGGCGACTTCAACTCCCCGACTATTCGACTGCCCTCAACCGTTCTGCCTAGGCTTCACCTCTCCCTCCTGCATGATGTAGTAAGTCACGGTACCATCCCCTCCAAAGCCGTTGTGTGCTAACATAGCCAGAATCAACCGCTTACTATCCTTCCACTCAAACTTCTTCGCAACGCCATCTTCGCATGGTTCACTGTCCACTTTCACAACATCTCGCTCAACCAGTCCATCAAACACCCAACAAAACTGCTTCAACGTCCATTTCTCACCGAGACTCAGCGGGAGCACCCACTCTCTCTGTACATCCATTTCTGATTCGTTGACATCGTTCTTGATCAGCCACTTCTGTAAGTCGGGGTGGATGTAGCTGTGTCTGGGTGGTAGACCGGATATCAGAAATACTGTGTTGCTTGCAGGTGATTTTGACCGCGCACGTGATCGAGATGGTGAAGTCGTAGGGGTTGATGTCTTCGATGGTGGCGATGAGACAGTGAAAAGCTTGAGGTCTGTCCAGCGGTGTTGATGCTGGAGGTTGTGGAGGACTTCGATTGCTAGAGCTTCGCGGGGTGACGTTGTAGTTGTGTTGGCGAGGAGGGTTGAGATGGCGCTAGGCTCGAGGCTGGACATAGTGGACTTCTTCTCTTGACGTCGCAGACTTGTATGAAATAAGTTAAGCAGCGCGTGTGAGTCTGGTAAGCTTTTCCGCGATAAGGTTTTAAAGTTGAGGCTCAGCGGGAGATCGACACTCGCTGTGGACCAACAATCTGTACTTGACCTTTTGGGTCTTAGTCAACCTTTGAAGACAGATCGCAGTCTCTCTCCGCCGACCACGCGTTCTACCGACCGTGCGTCACCGCTCACATTCCGGCCTCCGTCATTCCTTATATAGAGTTTTACCTCCCACAATGCCCCGTCGAAAACAAGTCGCACCGATGCAGCGCATAGACTCAGGAGAAGTCATGCAGTATCCAGCAGACAGCGCAGAGAAGCGCGCATTATACAGCAAGAGCAATGGCCATCTCAATGGAAGCGCGAAGCCGAATGGCAGGATATCGCCCTCCGGGAAAAAGACATACACACCACACAGGCCAGCACCATCCGCGCCTCAATCGCGGACCCAGCTGCAGTCCCAACCTCAAGGCAGCATACTCTCCCTGATCATCTGCGTCGGTGGTATCTACGCCTCCTTTCTGACCTGGGGACTCCTTCAAGAGCGAATAACAACAACCCCATACAACACCGAGCCATCAACTCTTATGAACAGACCCAGCACAGGCGAAGCAGTCGAGTACTTCCGCTACCCAATCTTTGTCAACAACATCCAAGCCCTCTTCGCCTTCATCAGCGGCAGTCTGTACCTCTACTCCTCAACAGGCCGCTACTCCCTCATCCCCTCGCCCGCCGCCCTCCCACCCCTAGCCCTAGTAAGCCTAACAACAACCCTCGCCTCCCCCTTCGGCTACGCCTCCCTTGCCCACGTCGACTACCTAACCTTCGTCCTCGCCAAGTCCTGCAAACTCCTCCCCGTCATGGCCCTCCACATCACCCTCTTCAACAAGCGCTACCCCCTCTCAAAGTACCTCATCGTCCTCGCCGTGACAGCAGGCGTCGCAGTCTTCACCCTCTACCACCCCCCCAAACCCGGCAAACCAAGCAAGACCAAAAGCGCCTCAACAAGCTCGTACTACGGCCTCAGCCTCCTAGGCGTAAACCTCCTCTTCGACGGCCTAACAAACACAATCCAAGACCACATCTTCAAATCCCCGCACCGCTACGGCCCCGTCGCGGGCCCCCAAATGATGGTCTCGACCAACCTCCTCGGCTTCCTCCTCCAGACATCCTGGCTCCTCCTCACCCCCCTCTTCAACGTCCCCGCAACCGCCACCGCCACATCCGACCTTAGCTCCGCCCTCGCATTCATCACCCGCCACCCCGCCGTCCTCCACCACATCCTCGGCTTCTGCGTCGCGGGCGCAATCGGCCAGCTCTTCATCTTCGCCACGCTGGAGCGCTTCAGCAGCCTGGTGCTCGTGACCGTCACCGTCACGCGCAAGATGCTCACGATGGTGTTGAGCGTGGTGTGGTACGGGAAGAGGCTGACGGGGATGCAGTGGGCGGGCGTGGCGCTGGTGTTTTCGGGCGTGGCGGCCGAGGCGTGGTTGAGTCACGCGGAGAAGAAGGCGAAAGCGGAGCTGCAGAGGGCGAGGGCGAAGACGAAGGCCGGGTGATTTTATTTGATGCGAGCGACGTGGTCTATTGATTGATTGCCGTGATGGTGCATTCGGCAGGCAGGGATGTTGGACGGACGTGGTGTGGTATATACGATATGATATGATACGATACGGTGCGGTACAGTCGGTAGATATGAGGAGAGAATAGACTAGAATAGGATACGATAGGATGCAATGCAATGGTCTTCTACTCGTGTAGCTGAGCTATCAAACCCACACTTGTTGCATTTGATCAATGTGTATAGCGTCCGCTGTGCGTCAGGTCCTCCTGAGGCTTCTTGCGCGTGCTTCTCCTCTTAGCGGCGCGACTCACGGTCTGGCTGCAGTGGGCCGCAACGGACGACTGCTGGCTTCTTGACTGGGATTGAATTGGTTAATGCGGCAGAGTCAGCCGTGCTGGGTAGGGACAATACAGCAATAATTGACCTGCTACCACGAACGACGGTGGATACGAGTGCATTTACGTTGGGAGATAAGAGTCTGGTGATCATGATCGTGTCCTGCTGTTCACGCAGGGCGACGCTGTTGCGCATGCCATATTCTAAGACCTATGCCGGTCGATGTTCGACTATCTCCACGAACGACCTGGCTCGATGTAGTTTCATGCCTAATCCTGGTCACATCTTGGCACGTCTTCTTCCCCTTAGGCAGCAGTCACCTAGCTTGACCCGCGTCCTGACATTTGTCGATCCACAATGTGTCGTCTCGGAGGCAGGAGGTAGACTGCTGCCGTCTTGTCAGTCGTCCTCTTCGTCGCTTTCTTCTGCCTCAGCCGCATCCTCGGTCAGGACCTCGGCTCGGCGCTTCTTTGCACCTTTACCGGTGCTTCTCAATCTCGTATTGCTCCTAGTGGCGCCAGCTTCATCATGAGTCGTGGTATCATGATAATCATTCCCGTTTCGATTGCCTTTGGTGCCCTTTTCAACTGTCGTCTTCCAGGAAGAAATAATTTCCTGCTAGCTTCTGCTGCTGGTCGTTCTGGGACTGGAACTTGTTAATTCGAGGACGGAACGTGTTAGGATCCCGTCTGAAGGTGATATCGAGATTCTGCAAGAACGAGTTGCAACCAGTCAATAGTGACTCTGGAGTTCTAGCTCGAGACTTGATGGATGGTTGACCATCGAAGACAATGACTCTGTCCGCTAGGTAAGTTGCCATGATGAAATCGTGTTCGACAATAAAGGCGGTCTTCTTGTTGTGCATGATGAAGCGCTTGATGACACGTGCAGCAATGATACGCTGTTCAGAGTCCAGGTAGGCGGATGGCTCGTCAATAAGGTAAATGTCGGCTGGTAGGCCAAGGGCCAAGACGATGGCGACTCGCTGAAGTTCACCACCCGACAGGTTCTGTACTTCCTGATCAATGAAGTCATCCAGCTTCAATGGCTTGTAGACGTCAGTCTGGAATTGTGGATTGAGGAAGGCAGCCTTGATTCGCTTGAAAAAGAGCTGTCTCACGGTGCCCTGGAACTTGGGTGTAATCTTCTGGGGTTTCATCGAGATATTCATCTGTGGCACCTTCTGATCGCCGTCGGGCTTCTCAACACCGGCAAGCATCTTACAGAATGTGGTCTTTCCGGTTCCGTTTTCACCCATCATGACGACGATTTCGGAGTCTGTGAAATTGCCGCTCTCGATGGTCAGGTTGAAGCCGCCCAGTGTCTTCTTCATAGCAGGGTATTGAAATCCGCGAGCTCTGTCGACCATGTATTCTTCACCGGCTTCCGCAATACGGAAGGTGAGACTTTCTTCTCGGAATCGCAAGTTTTCTGTGGGAATGTTGCCGTCGAGGAAAATATTGATACCTTCTCGTACGGAAGATGGCAGGGTAACGACACCGTAAACTGCGGGACGGCCATAAAGCACACATATGAAGTCAGAGAGATAGTCCAGGACTGACAAGTCGTGCTCGACCACGATGACGTAGTCGTCGGGACGCAGGAGCTCGCGAATGGTTCTCGCAGCAGTGAGACGCTGCTTGACATCGAGGTAGGAGGATGGCTCATCGAACATGTAGACATCTGCTTTCTGGAGGCAGACAAGGGCAATGGCGAATCGTTGCAGCTCACCACCAGACAGGACACCGATCTCACGGTCGCTAACGTGTCTCAACTCGAGGGTATCCATGATATGATCGAGGTTGTCCATTTCACTTCTTGCCTTGAGAAGGGGTTCCACAGTCTTGACATCTCCTTTGATAGCTCGTGGCAACTGGTCGACGTACTGAGGCTTGACGATGGCTTTGAGGTCATCTTCGAGGACCTTGGTGAAGTAGTCTGTAGCGCGTTAGCATTCCCTCCTGCACGAAGGATGAGTGAGGCTCACTTTGCAACTCGGAACCTCGGAAGTACTTCAGAATCTCCTCCCAATCAGGCGGACTTTCAAATCTTCCCAAGTTCGGCTTCAGCTTGCCACTGAGGATTTTCAGGGCAGTGCTCTTTCCAATACCGTTGGTTCCGACAAGACCAAGCACTTGACCCGGGCGAGGCATGGGCAGTCTATGCAGCTTGAAACTGTTGGCCGAGTATCGATGGGTCACCTGAGTCTCGAGGTTCGTGGGTAGGTTGATGATGTGGATGGCGCCGAAAGGGCATTTCTTTGGACAGATACCACATCCGATACACAGTCGTTCAGAGATATATGCGATCTTCGACTCGGGTGTGACTTCGATGCACAGTTTGCCCGTACGTACGACAGGGCAGGATTTCTTGCATTCTTGTCGACATTTCTGTCCGAGATCAGTCTCAGTCGCCAGTATGGGCAAAGAGTGCAGCACTCACCTTCGGCTTGCATTTGTCGCTGTTGACGATAGCAATTCTAGTCAACTTGTCCGACATGGTCGCGGTTCACAGTGGACAGTGGTACTTGCGAGCAGGTGGAATAGGATTCAAGATGAGGGCAAGTATGACTCGACCAGGCAGCCGGCACCAGAGTCCAGTCGAACGAGTCACCGCACTCAGAAAACAGAGTCACGGACAAGAGAAATGACAATTACCTACGCACAGAAATGGGTGTCGGGCATCCATCAATCACAAAACAATGGCAGTGCCCGCCCACCATCAAAATCATCCAACCCCTCATTGGTTGCACAGTTGGCATGCCTCAGGCAACAACCTCTAGGAAGGCCCGTCCTAGTAGCCTGGGTCGGCTGCACTCGCTTAGCGTTTGCGCGACTGAGTGAATGATTGACATGCAGTTGCGGCGCTGGTCGCTCTTGCTTGCTCTTGCTCCATCTTCCACCAATCCTCCATCCACCATCTGACGATCGAGGCACCTTCTCGACCTCCCACCTTCACCACCCCTTCGACAAATTCCTTGCTAGCACCCTGACTCTGTCGCTGTCGGGTGCTAGACCATCATGGAAGGTATGTACCATGCTGCAGCACTTCACCATTCTTGCATTGTTCCCACCCATGTAGCCGGATCTGCCCTACTCGATAGTCCATCATGGAGCCACCCTTCCACGGCACATGAGGCTCGACATACGGCATGTACTGATCAGGAAATCGATATTGAGCACCGGACTGTTCTCATAGTGTCAGCGGAAAAAAGCCGCATCCTATGGTATTTTCAGCGTCTCGTTCCGACACCCCGTTGCAAAAGCCGACACGCCATCAGCTATTCATCTCATCATGCTTCACTTCCATCGACATATATCAAGGAATCAGGACATCTCGCTCTCTGAAATGCGAGGACAGACCAGAGTCGCATTTTCTTGGTCGCGTTGGCTGGTTTGGTGCATGTGTCATATCTTCTCTTTGCGCACATTTCCCACAGCTTTACCATGCTGACGATACCTCATTAGCCTCACCAGCTGTCGATACAGCTCTTCCTCCTCCCCCACCCCCAACCGATGTACGAATGGAGTCTTCTGACGACGAGTCGCCAGTCGCTGTCCAGCCGCAGCCTGTCAATGGCACCATGGGGTACGAGAACGACAGCGACTCCTCCGATACCGCAGAGAACACTGCCGCCGCAGCCTCATCGGCACCAACCACCGACATGGTCACCCACCAGACCTCAATCGTGAAATCCGACAGCGAAGATGATGCCAAAGCGGAGAATGATGCTGATGCTGATGGAGACTACGAGATGGACATACCACACCCACAAGAAGCCATGAAAGACGAAGACGCCTCATCTTCGGACGAGTCAATCCGCCCAGCAAAGCGGAAGGTCCATCCTACAGATGACGAGGACTTCATGCGAACCAACCCTGACCTCTACGGTCTGCGTCGAAGTGGACGTGCTCGCCCAGCACGAACACTAGCCGAATCCTCGGACGAAGAAGACGATGACATAGTACCTCGTCCTCGAAAACGTCTCAGACAGACGTCCCAGCCATCATCCAAGCAACAGACGCCTAATATCGACAGCGCAACCGATGCTAGCCAGGACTCGGACGAGTATGGCGGCCGACACAAGAAGCTGACCAAGAAACAAAAGCGCCGATTCCTCGACTCTTCTGCCGGCCTCAGCCCCGCTCATGCCGAAGTTCGCTTCTCCACCCGACGTGCTAACAAGGTCTCAAACTACAACGAGGACGATGAAGACCCTTTCGCCGAGGAGGAGTCGGAGATGCTGACCCCAAACTACTGGGCCACTGCTCCAGAAGACAACACCCCGGCTATCGATACAGTGCTCAACCATCGACTGAAAGCTGATGTCACTACTCCCACACACGCCAAGGAAGAGTACGAATTCCTGATCAAGTGGCAGCAGCAAGCCTATTATCACGCTACCTGGGAAACAACTGAGAGTCTGGCTGGAGTTCGTTCCATTCGACGGCTCGAAAACTATATCAAAAAGACCCTGGCCGAGGACATTCGAATCACCACAGATCCAGACATCTCGCCCGAAGATAAGGAGAAGTGGGTCCTGGACAGAGAACAGATTCTTGACACCATTGATGACTACAAGAAGGTCGAAAGAGTCATCGGTAACCGTGAAACAGCCGATGGCACAGAGTACTATGTCAAGTGGAAGGGCTTGTACTATGATAATGCCACCTGGGAAGCAGCTAGCCTTGTGACAGAAATCGCCCAAGACAAGATAGACTCGTACCTCAACCACCAGTCGGAGAACTTTCGCTCTGACCCCTCAGAGCAAAACCCTGCTACACGATCCAAGTTTGTTCGTCTGACAGAACAACCGGATTATGTCAAGGGTGGTCAGCTCCGAGACTTTCAGCTCGTCGGTCTCAACTTTCTGGCCTTCAACTGGGCAAAGAACATGAACGTGGTGCTCGCCGATGAGATGGGGTTAGGGAAGACCGTGCAGACTGTCGCCTTTATCAACTGGCTTCGACATGATCGTGGTCAGAACGGCCCTTTCCTCGTCGCCGTTCCTCTTTCAACAATGCCGGCTTGGGCTGACACCTTTGATTTATGGGCGCCCGATATTCACTACGTCGTCTATAATGGCAACAACAATGCCCGTCAGGTCATCAAGGATTATGAGCTCATTCCTGATGGCAATGTTCGACATCCAAGATTCCATGTGCTGCTCACTACATATGAGTATGTTCTCACCGATGCCGCCTTCTTAAGTCAAATCAAATGGCAATTCATGGCTGTCGACGAAGCCCATCGCTTGAAAAACAGAGAATCACAACTCTACGATCGACTACGCGAGTTCAAAGCACCGGCTCGGTTGCTCATTACTGGTACCCCTGTACAAAACAACCTAGGAGAGCTGTCGGCGCTGTTCGATTTCATCAACCCGGGTATTGTCAACATTGATGAGAACATGGACCTGACCACCGAAGAAGCCAGTGCAAAGATCTCCCAGCTCACGGAGGAAATAAAGCCCTACATGCTCCGGAGGACCAAGAACAAGGTAGAAAAAGACTTGCCTCCAAAGACCGAGAAGATCATTCGTGTTGAGTTGTCTGACGTTCAGCTTGAATACTACAAGAACATTTTGACCAAGAACTATGCCGCTCTCAATCAAGGTGCTAAAGGTCAAAAGCAATCCCTGCTCAATGTCATGATGGAGCTGAAGAAAGCTAGCAATCATCCGTTCATGTTCCCGTCGTGCGAGGAGCGCATGGTTCCACAAGGTGCTCGCAAGGACGAAATTTTACGAGCACTAGTCACCAGCAGTGGTAAAATGATGTTGCTTGACCAGCTTTTGACTAAGCTGAAGCGTGATGGCCATCGAGTTTTGATCTTCAGCCAGATGGTCAGGATGCTGGATATTCTTGGTGACTACATGGA
>Ga0210040_10003680_pt1 | contig 20576 bp, 12 predicted proteins | sample CryGeyCG12114_NA_FD_185462 | JGI IMG/M metagenome (GOLD analysis project Ga0210040, IMG submission 185462) | Groundwater microbial communities from aquifer - Crystal Geyser CG19_WC_8/21/14_NA (SPAdes) (version 2) | ecosystem: Environmental > Aquatic > Deep subsurface > Groundwater | place: USA... | reverse complement strand
ACTCAGACCAGACAGCCGGATACGACCTCAGAATTTTGAAACTCCTGGTGAAGCATTACTGGCATCGCATTCTCGCCACGAGCCTCTGTTGGTTCTGCAGCGATTTTGCGTTCTACGGCATGCAAGTTTTCCGTAATCAACTCCTCCAGCTCGTCACAGGCACTGGACCAGAGGAGGTCGAAATTCTATGGCTGTACAACCTGATCAATATAGGAGTCCAATTGGTTGGTTACTACCTCGCCGCGTTGCTGATTGACTATAAAGCCTACGGTCGCAAGGTCATGCAGTTTGTCGGCTTCGGTATGATGTTTACTCTTTTCATCATTGCAGCTGGAGCATTCCCGACCTTGCACCAACCAGGTACAGGCGCGAAAGTCTTCCAAGGCATCTGGTTCTTCGCCAATTTCTGGGTTCAGTTCGGCCCAAATTCAACTACCTTTCTCGTCGCAGGCGAGGTCTTTCCTAAGAGCGTTCGTGCCAGCGCACACGGGTTTAGCGCGGCGATCGGCAAATGCGGCGCCCTAGCCGCCACCGTTTTATACAACTACATCGAGGACCGGACCAAGTTCTGGCTGGCTGCACTATTCACGTTGATCGGCTTCATCCTGACGATAGCTTTCGTGCCTGACACCACTGGACTCGATCTGCCGGAGCAGCAGCGGTATTGGTCCCACGTTGTCGAGGGTCGGCAAGATAAGTATCACGGTGTTGCGATTCACCCGGAGCACTTGTCATGGTACGAGAGGACGGTGCTCAGGCGAGCGAAGAACTACGATTCCGAGAAGGACCGCATGAGAAGAATAGCGGAGCTTAGAAAAGAGTATGCGAAAACTGGGAAAGGTGATGAGAATGGCGAGCAGGAACCCATGATTGGAACTGAGGTTGATCCCGACGGAAATGTGAGGAAGTACTTCGAGCTTGAGAGGGCTGGAGAAGCATCGCAAGAACCCTCAGGGGAGGAGTCTGACGATGTCCAGGCTGATCTGCCTCAAGCGCGTATTCGTGGTTAGCGTGTATCTTCGCGAGTGTGTTGATGGTCGCAGGAATAATCACCTTTTGATACGAAGCTGAATCAGGTCAAGCCAATCCTAAGGCTCTACCAGTAACACAAATGTCCTTGTTATTGTTGGTTGCATTCGGTAGCTTATATCGTCATGCGGATCTTTGGCGAGCTGTGGAATCGAACCATAATCGTCGTATCGGACTAGCAAGAAGTGAAGGTCTGGTGACGCCGCTTTCCTACCGAATAATGCAAGCCCTGCGCGTAGTATTACAGACGACTCTAGATCGAGTCAGGGTTTGGTCTGTTTGCCATCTGCTGAAGCCTTGAGGCCTGAGACTGGTGAGCTTACCATCATAGGTTAGTGCCAGGGCTCTCTGCACGTACTATTCGACGTCATACTTTCAGTCGCGTTCACCACGTTCATCGTTCTCCTGTTTTTTGGGAAGCCAACGGCGTAATTGATGTGTTCTCGTGGTGTTTGGCAGCAACAAATAGGAACTCCCTCGAGATGCTTATGCTGAGATTGAATAGGATGTTCCAGTAACAGCAAAGTTCCTGATCTCGAAACACCACGTACAGAATGCCACCGGCCAGACCTCGAGTTCTGGAGGATGCACGCTCAGAAACCTCGAACACCAACATAAGAGATCGTGTTGCATCGGGTACAGCTAACTCCAAATCGAAAAAGGCTGCAGTAAATGCTGCAGTTGCTGCGCTGAGTTCAGCAAAAGCGACAGTCAACAGTGCTAGTTCTGCTCCCACGGCGGTGACCTCAACAGGCGCAGCCAACGCTGAGCATGAGTCCCCTCATGTACGATGTCCAAACCTCGTCTCGCCGTGATCTGAACTGCTTCTCACCTCGACTATGCACGTACGAAACCCCTCACTAACATCATCCTAGGTTGATTGGTCTCATCTCCCTGTTCACGCTCTCCACAGCTACCGGTCAGCATACCGGTTACAGATACCCTCCTCATACACCCAACCACATGCTGAGCTTCTCTACAACTCATGTGATCTAGCCTTGCGCGCCCCGTCACAGGTCCTTGCAAGGAGGAAATCACATGACTTGAAGCTCTATCGAAGGAAACAAGTGCAACAGACCTCGAATGGTCGCGCCCGAGCGAACGGAGTATCGAAAGATACGAAGAGCGCGAGGACAAGGGAAAAACAGATCGGAGGCAAGAGGGCCAATAGCAAAGATAAGGATGCGGACAACGACACCGCCGACACGCCCATGGTATCGATAGAAGGACCCCTTTCCCCTACCTCGCACCCTTCGCAGCAAGACTTGAGCTCGAACCCAGCTGATATGGCCTCCCGGACCTCACGGCATACACCCACGGTCTCAACAGCAGACCACCAACCGCGACCGGAAGAAGATCCAGACATGATCCCCCTGAGCTTGAATCAGCAAGCTCCTGAGCACACAGTAGTTGGTTCCCTTTCGCCTAACAGTTTGGCAACCTCCTTAAGGACACACTTCAACGCTCAACAGGTGAACGAAGCAGAAACTATCGCGAAATTCACATATGTGGTTCGGCAGCAGGGCAGTACCACTGCGCCGAGGATACAACCACTCTCTCAACGGCTGGCCACCCTGCCGTTGCCACAGACCACGGCAGAGTCCATAGCGGCCGTCGCCTCGAATGCTGGCAGCACAGCGTTGAACAGCTTACCAGCCGTGTCGACTGTTGCTAATGGCAATGCACCTCTCAGCACAGCAGCGGACAAGGGCAAGGCAAATGCTCATACTGCGCATAGCCTGTCCGCGCCACGACTGCTAGGAGGCAATCACATCGAAGTCGAGGGCAGCTATGGTGATGGGCATGGCTGGATAATGGGTACGACGAGTCGCGGTCGGCAGATTCGAATAGAGGACGGTGGAGGCGGGGGTTCGGGGACTTTCAGGCTGCGCTTTAGACCACAATGATTAGGGTATACCAATCCTTGTAATTGTTCGGCCAAGCTTTGCTGTACCAATACGCGACCGCACCTCATCGCAGACGCGTGAAGCACGAACAGAATGCTGTGGAGTAATGATCAGCGGGCTACAGTACCTAATCATCTAGACCTGTTCCGCCAAGCCACTCTAGCGAATTTTCGCCAAAGCGACCTTCTACCTCAAACACAAGCTACCCTGCTCGCCGCCGTGGCATCGCAACTCTCACAACAATAGTGCCCATCACCTTGGTGACGCAAAAGTGGATGCAAAACTTATCCCGAGCAGAAAATTCTTGTTGTTTCTATCAGCAGCCCTTCGCAACCGGGTCGGAATTGTATGCCCGTGCCGCTGACTGCGTCGCCTGTCATCACGACCGCAATTGGGTCCTCGATCCCGACAGAGAGGGCACCAACTGGTATACCTATTAGGACGAGGATGTCAGGTATGCCGTGGAATGGGTTGAAGCTGTTGAGCATTGCGAAGTGGAACGATGATTGGTTGCGGCACGACGGATGCCGGTGACAGACGGACTGAGCGAGATACTCGAGGCAAAATGTTATGGAATTGTGCCTGTGATTACACCAGGGGCCATAGCGAACATCGGTGCTTATGCTCTGGGAACGTTCGGACGGCTTGAGTCTCAGTAGGCTGTACAAAGTGACACAAATAATGACATGTCGTCAAAGTGAAGGTGAAGCCTTAGCGAAGAGAACGACGGAACGCGTGTGGTTTATCGACGCAAAAGCACAAAAAGGTGAAAAGATGGCTAAAAAGAAGTCTCTTCAGCAGGGAATTGAACCCTGGTCGCCGGCGATATCTGTTAGTGAGCAAGGTCACTGTCAGGATGACAAGCCGGAATGATACCACTACACCACTGAAGAGTGAAAGACTGTGCGTTTATTTATGACAAGAAACATGGCAATCAGCGAACATATGTCACTTGTCGGTTGTTGGTCATCGCTTGGGAAGATGTTCCTGCCTGACACGGGGCAGGGACGATGACTCATTTATCTGTGGCTGCGTCTTTGGCAGGGGAATTTGGGTGAAATATCTACTTCCGACTTGGCCCTACCGGTCTTACCGACCTTTATACCACTTACAGCATACCATACCACCCACATCAGTACTAGCCTTTCATCGATTAGGCCTCCAATTCGTAGAATGCTATCCCATGCGCTTACATGATCAAGTCCGCGAAGGTCCCGTAATACGAGACTTCGTGGGTAGCGTAAGGATTGATCCCCCATGTCCAACGGCAACAAATACCTGCCAGTATTCGCACGTACTGTCGTTGGTTGGCAGCTTCCCTCAGGATTCGGAGCGCAGCTTGTTGACTTCTTTTCCATCTATTGAATAGAACAACTCTGGCCTGAGACCATATTCCAAGATGACGAATGGACGACGCATAGCTGAGCTCCAAGGGGAGTTGGCTGAGCATAGAAGAATGGTTGACATTGAGCGCTAATTAGCAGAACTGGAGATGCACCGACATCAACAATTCCAATCAGAAAGGCATGCCCACGATCAGCCTACCTCATACCTCGCGGGAACATGCATACTCCTACGAGAGTCGCCAGTCACAATTCAATGCTTTCGACCGCCCACGTTCATATGCAGACAATTCATCGCCGCATGCGGATTGGACTTCGTCAGTACCAGCTTATACGGCTTGTCCAGATAGCCAAAAGCTCTCACCATAATCATCGCTGGCCCGGTGGCATCAACTCAAAGCACTACCTTCACCAGAATGCCTTCTTACACAGGCAATCAATCCCAACGCCCCTCCTTCACACTAGGAACATCCAACCGAAACGCAACTTCGAACCGAATCACCGCCTGATCTCCAAGCGCCCCACCTCCTCACCCTATCTCGACAAATCAATCGCCATTCCCACCACTACTTCCGCCCTTGGCTCTCCTTTCCTAAGAGCATATCCACCGTCTCGGTTCGCATTGTAGGCTTCACGCGAGCTCTTCCTAAATTCATGGATGACCTGAACCGTGTCGCTGTGGCTTCTGCGTCTCTTCAAGTCCTCGATCTAGCTGGCACAGTCGTTGGCTTCGTTCCGCTACAGGCTACCCAGATGGTGGATGCGGCATTGAATGCTTCTGCTAAGTTGGGCACGGTTGCTGTGTCAAAAGGCCGTACGGAATTGTTCTTGCGCGACCCGAATCGAACGAACTTTGCGCCCAGAGGGCTCAAAGTGGAAATTGGGAAATTGGGAAATTGAATGCAGTGGCAATGATAGCGAAAATGCCAACCTTGAATGCAGAGGGGAAAATTGACAAGACTGCGTTGCTGTGGCCTCCAATTGAGGACGGAGAGGGCGAGCACGGCATGACGACCAGTGCCCAGCAAAGAAGGTTAAATGCACTGCAGCCTTGGATCGCAGCATTCGATCTGGAGTCATTATCGAGGTAGAGACATCTGGTAATGCGTGGTCTAAGCTGCACGCTGGTGCGTCTGAGCGTCAGAGGCGGAAAGGCGAAGAAAAGATGCTGGAACAATGCCGGAAACCTTTTGGGAAAGACAATGAGCATGGCCCGAAGGCAGCGAGAAATTTGGGAGAGGAGATGCAGATGCTTGATGGGAAAGAACGAGAGATCAGGTCCAGGGAGGATGTGAAAAATTGAGAAAGGAGCCGGGGAAGGTGATCGAAAGCCGAGAAGGATCATGAGAAGGAGACCCAGAAGGTGCAAAGGATACGTTAAAGGACGACAAGGAGCACAAGGAGATGAGGGGAGTCTTGTGGTTGACAATTAGAGATTTAGATGTTGGGGATGCAGTTAGACGTGAGGAGAATCCTGATATTGGCGCAGAAGAGGTAATCAGGTCACAAATGGTCCAGCAGAAGCTCGTGAGGAACACACTATTATTCTCGGTATCATTGTGGTGCTTGGTAAGTGTCGAAGTTATCTTGCATCGCACAACAAGGACATGGTACATTGAAACCGAACACCTGGCTGCAACTCACACTTCGGTTGACGGCATTGAGGGCCTCGGGTTTGACAGTGGCCAGACTGCCTGGCAGCAATCACCAGAAGCCTCCCTTCCTACAATGTCCACATCCGTCACTTGATATGCATGGTGCGGTTGGCGACCGACTCACGAATCCTCGCTCGTACGATTGTCACCGTTCGCAGTGCGTATGCTGCTTCGCCAGACATTTTTCGCTTGGTCGCCTCCTGAAAGCTGAAGTGGAAGCAACTTATCCATACAACACCAACGAGCAACCCATCACGACCAACGACAGGGACATGTGGAGCATAGTCCAGGCCGAAGATGACTACGATCCATTCCCGGAGTACCTCTACCTCGGCGACGATGTTTCGGACCGGTTGTTCGGATGGATTCAGATTGCGATCAACACGACTCAGGATATGAGTACCGATTCGTGCTATGCCGTTGCTGCTTACATTGATGCCGATGGAGTCCACGTTGAGACCGATAGCCTCATAGGCGGTGGCATGGGCGGTGGCAATGGAACAGCCCCAAACGGGACTGCGCCAACCAGCGATGGGCAGCAGTACTGCTCTACTGCAGTACTGCTAGAGGTTTTGGTCAGCAGTACTGCAGTACTACAGCACACTAGCTGCAGTACTGCTACGCTAGACCTCGCTGTCGGTGACCTCGTCGTCGTCGCTAACCTCATTGTCGCTGCTAGATATTTCTACGGGTGTACCGTCGTCTTGTCGCTGTAATATCACATCACCTCGCCACTAGGAATACGTCGACGTCGGTGAGTATCCTACGCCCAGATTGGCCTAGTTTGGCTTATAGCGGAGCGACAGCGACTCCACAACTGCAGTACTACTGCAGTACTGCACGAGATTCGGCCAGCAGTGCAGTACTGCAGTATACTGCAGTAAATGCAGTGCAGTACTGCTGCCCACCACTGGCGCCAGCCGCGCCATCATCAGCTGCGTGAGCCGTAAATTCTACGGTTGAGGCAGAAAGTTGCTCTGAATTCAGATGAGAGGAAAGGGTGTGTTCCTGTACAAAGTTCGGCTGGCTCGTCCCGGGTAAAGATCGTTGCGTCCTATGCTAGAGTTGCGACGTTCCGGGTCGGTAGATAATTTGGATAGACTCTTGTCATGAACGCTACTTCAAGCAAACAGATGTTGTTTGTGCACTCGTTCCTGAGTAGTGACCTATTCATCTCCTTCAGGTTTGAAGATACCAGCTCTTAGCGAGCCCTCCTGAGCCATGGGTTTGCTAGCATTCGATCTGGCACCAGGCATGAGAGCGCTTAGCGGGCCAATTGCTGCATCCTCCAAGGAAGAGAAATCTGATTATGGGACAAGGAAGCAAGTGCCGGGTTTGAATTGCAGACTTGTTCAGTGCCAAGCAGTAGTGTTGCGATGAGGGGTGAAGATACTCGACGGCGATTTTGTTAGGAGAGAGAGGTGACGTGGACAGCCTACGTATAGCAGCGCTACCTTAAGCATCTGGAGACAGCCGAAGACCAAACGCCTTGGCACGCTAGCGAGCCATCGTACTCCACACAAACTGCCACGTTTTCTGCGTGTGAGCGCGTAGTTTCGTACATGCTATACCTAGTACGCGGTGTACTACTAGACTCCTCAATTCCACTGATACAATCCAGCAAGTCTACGCGTTGAACTTTCCGAATCGGGACACAACTCCAGGCGAAGCCATCTCCTGCATGCAGAAGCAGGTGAAGTGTAGTGGACCTTCTTCGAACCCCGTGTGCAAGCCTTTTCCCCCTAAAGTATTGGACGCGATGCTAGAGTACGCGTCCATACTACGATTCTTGACCTCAGCACCCAGAGTCTTCAGCACCTTGCGGTCCGCACAGGAAATGCATGGCCACACACACTTACTGGGGCAGAGATCAACCTTCGCGCAACCCAGAACTAATTGAGGTCCAGTGAAACCCAGACGATGCCCCATGACGAACGCTAGGTCGCACGGGGGTATTCGGAAGCTCTTTCAGGCGCTTCTCAGGAAGCAGCCTTTCGTCAGAGGACCTGGAGATTCAAGAGACGTGACGCCCAAGCCCGGAAGCTGCACATCAGCAATGCCTGCACATGGTAAAGATGAGAGCACGAGAAGGCATTTGGATGGCCAACATATAACCATGTGGATCTATTATTACAAACTATGAAAGCAAACACATACGAACATTGACAATGGTAGAGCAAGCTCTAGTAAGTCACACCCCTTATCATCCTAACATCTCAGCGCGCACGCAAGGCCCATCAGTGCCGCTAGCGGCATTGACCGCTAGCCTGATTTACTTTGAGACGACCTCACCGCTCTCGGAGCACACGCCATATGAGACCATGCTCTCGAAGATAGGTGCGACGTTCGAATCATCCTTCTCCTGGTAGACCGCCTTTACGAACTCCGGCTTGCCCATGGTAGAGAAGCAGACAGCGCAAGTAGGGGCATCAGATCCGATCTTGCCGGCACAGGTGCTGTCGCTGAAGCAGTTGTCCGAAGTCTCGGCCATTGGCTTCATGCAAGAGTCACCCTGTTCGTGGGCTTGCTGTCCGCATGAGAGGATAAAGTCCCAGCTGCAGGTTGTTGATGGGGCGCTACCGAGCTTGACCTCGAGCTTAGCAGCTGGGGCGCTGAAGGCGGCTTTTCGCGATGCGGAAGTGGCAGATGCGGTTGGCTTCTCGACTTTGTTGGCTACCTTGTTGTGGGCGGCAGGGGTTGTCTGAGCCCACTGAGCCCAAGTGCTGCTGGTAGCTTTCTCCTGTTGCTTGTGGCCGTTGTTGTTGTTGTTCTCCTCGTGGTGGGCGGCGGCGGTGGTGGTGGTCATTGGCTTGCTACCTTTGTCGTTACCCTGACTGTGCTGCTCGCCTTGACCTTGGTGTGCGGCTGCGGTTGTGGTCATTGGCTTACCGCCCTTGTTGTCCTTGTTTTGGCCGTTGTTGTTCTCAACGTGGTGAGCAGCAGTTGTGGTGGTCACTGGCTTACCGCCCTTGTTGCCCTTGCCTTGCTCTTCGTGAGCGCTGGGGTAGTCTGAGCCCACTGGGCGCAGGTGCTGGTTGCCTGTTGTTTGCCTTCACCATGCTGCTGACCCTGACCCTGTTGTTGGTGGGCAGCTGCGGTGGTGGTCTATGGCTTCTCACCGTTGCTGTTACCGTTGTTGCCATGGCCTTCCTGGTGAGCGGCAGTTGTGGTCTGTGCTTTGCCACCGCTGTTGTTGCCCTGACCTTGCTCGTTGCCCTGGCCCTGACCCTGCTGTTGGTGGGCAGCTGTGGTGGTTTGTGCCTTGCCGCCGTTGTTGTCGTGGCCTTGTTGGTTGCCTTGGCCCTGCTCTTGGTGAGCAGCCGTGGCGGTAGTCATTGGCTGACCACCGTTGTTGCCTTGGCCCTGTTGCTGACCCTGACCCTGCTGTTGGTGAGCAGCCGCGGTGATAGTCATTGACTGACCACCGTTGTTGCCCTGACCTTGCTGGTTGCCCTGGCCTTGCTCTTGGTGAGCAGCGGTTGTGGTTGTCATTGGCCTTTCACTGTTGTTGTTGTTGCCGCCGTTGTTACCGTTGCCGTTGCCATTGCTATTGCCGTTGTTAGCAGCCGAGGTCTGGGCCGGCGCACGAGCGGTGGTAGTTGTCCACTGAGCCCAAGTCGTAGTGGCTTGGTTCTGCTGGTTGCCAGACCCTCCATTGTTGTTGTTGTTGTTACCGTTGTTGCCGTTGCCGTTGCCGTTGCTGTTGTTATTGTTACCAGCCGGGGTTGTCTGGGCTTGAGCACGAGCAGTGGTAGTGGTTGTCCACTGTTCCCAGTTATTGCTACCAGCTTGGTTCTGCTGGCTGCCAGTGTCGGCGTTGTTGCTGGGGGACTGGTTTGAACCACTGCTACCAGACTGTTGATTCCCGGAATCAGCCATTGGCAGAGCGATGGCTCCGCTCGCCACCATGGCGATCAAGGCGATAGAGAAACGCATGACTTCTGATTTGGAAATTAAGGTTTTGGTGTTAAAAAGAATGAATGTGCAAGAATAAAGAGTGTGTAAGTTGGAAGCGAGCGACTTGAGAAGACTGACGATTGTGAGAGAGTGCTTGTTGGGAGATCTCTTGTGCCACAGGGCAGTCGACCTGACTTATAGACATTGCGACAGGAGATTGTTAGGATAGGGGTACTGGTGTCGTCGTAATCGGGTCTCATGCACTTCCGGCTCAGGCAGCCTAAATGCAGCTGTTCGAGGAGGTCAGCTCCATCTCATCTCTTTTGAGATCGTCTTGGTGACCTTTCTGGGTACTTACCAAAAGGAGAACAATCCTGACGTGGCCTTCGTACATATGGTGACACGACTTTTCCTTCTCCATTTCTCTAGAGCAGAGAGCCTAACGCCACGATGACTGGTCGGCTTCGAAGTCTTGCCGCTTCGCACGATCTAGTGGCAATTCTCATACTACTAGTCTTTGAAAGCTACGAGTGGAAGTAGTGGAGATTGTGGCCCCCAGAGCCTACGTACATTCACCCTAAGCCTTTTCGAGCATTAGCGCCTCGCTTGCTTTGAGCGTCGTTGTACGAAAGGCCTTTCGACCTGACTCTTACCCGCCGAGTGGGTCAATTTACCAAGTCTAGATTGCCGTGTCGATGCTCCAGCTTCGATCATACCTGGTTTGGAGTCGCCTTGAGCTTCCCTAAAAGCACCTTTGACACCCTTTTCACACTATTTGGGGGGAAGACACAAACGTCACGCTCAAGCTCCTACGATTCCGTCGCATAATGATCCAGAATAGTGATGTATCTCACTGTCTAGCGCGTAAATCCATCACCCGAAACATCGGATTGCAGCTTATCATCTGCCTCCATACGTGAACTGCTGTCACTTGCAAACACTTTGCCGACTGAAGGTCTAGACGCCGAGTGCCCGTGCGGCACTTCCTCACTTTCACAAGTCTTCTCTAACACATTTGACCATTTTCCCACTCTTGGCGGCATGGCTGTGCTGTAAATGTTGCCGAAAATGGTCGGCTCGAAAGAACTTTTTGTCTACATAGCATTGGCCAAACTTGTGGACACGTATGAGGTGATCAGCTCGCTCGTTCCAGTCAATAGGCTGATTGGAAAATTCTTAACCACAGAACCCGCATGTGTCTGACGTGGTCTTGCTGGGATCCGAAAGAGCAGAAGGGTGGAATGCTAGGTGGCTTGTAGACAGTATTGCACAGGACCAGGACAGGCGGCGAATGTGGACTGAATTTTGGTGTCTCACCGCCTCGTTCTTGTTCTTGAACCGCTAGTTGCACTGTGTACACTGGTATCGTTTCTCGCCTTGAAGGTATCGCACTTGACCATTAAAGTCAATCGCCCCAGCCATCTTTTGACGATAATATGAAGCCCTCAGTTGACCCCTCGTTGCGGCTGCCGTTACCAGAGGTTTCCTTATATCTAAAACCAACAGCGACTCTCCGCGTGAGAGTCTCGAGGCATCCTTTGGTTTCATGACGGAGAGTGGCTCCTGCTGAGGCTGCGACTTAGTCATATATTGCGAGCGGAACCCCTTGGTCGGTGGGATCTTTGCATGCGATGATCCTGGTTCCGAACTGGAAGCTCTCGAAGAAAGATTTGCAGCGATAGGAGACATTTTTGAGCTGTCAGATATCTCTGCAAACAGCCCCTCAGAAGGCCCTGTTGAGCCAGAACTAGCATCTTGCAATTGGTGTTCTTGAAAGTGTTGTTCAGTCATACTGAGCAGCCAGGTGAGACACTGTGTTTCGGATGGTCGTTCGTAAGAGAAGAATGTGGACGAGCACAGAACTCTCCTCTTCCACAACCGTTCCGTTGCTACTCGAGACCTTCTTGTCATCTGATGGGCAACCCCGCCGGCTTTGGCCTCCGCAGAGACCTCATCAGCATCGCTGTAGCAATCAGAGCTGTCATCATCCGATTGCCACTGATCATCTAGCTGGGCTCGACAAATATCTGGTCTTTCCCTCCGCATATATTGCTGCCTTTCTGAGTCCGCTTGGTCCAGATACCGTGTGGAGGGCAATTCTTTGTGAGCTTCCACATGGTTCGCTCGCAACCTCAGTCGCTCATTGGAGAGCGAAGAGTCTGATTCATGCAGGCGTTGCAGCAGGTGTCTTTCGTAGCGGTAAACCGACCTTTCGTGATCTAGTCGTACGTGAAAGGCTATCGGGTCAGGTGTGACCGACATGCTTGTTTAGGTGTCGGTGTGAGAGCGGAAGGTCGTTCACTGAGCTCGAAAAAGACCAACCTCCCGCCGTTAAAGGACGAGGAGATCAATTCATGTGTCGTCCGTAACTACGTAATGACTGGCTGTCCGCCAAGCCACCCAAATTGTAGTGTCCATCAGATCTATCGAATTAGGCAAGAGTCCGCAGGCATTAAGGCATTCAACCTTCGCCCCTTTTTCGGTCTGGCTCATATTCAAAGCTAAGGCGCCCTGCAAGCCTCTCCAGAGTCAGCTGGAGGCGGCTGCACCACCTGCATCATCGGAACCGGCGTTGACGCGTACCTCACACCATTCATCCGAATTCGTATCGAAATCGGCAACTATTTCGCAGAAGGTGACGCGTCTAGATTGCGCATAAGCTGCGCTGCCAAGCGACTAGTATGCTTGTACGAGGTGGACCTGGCGGGTGGTTCCGCTCTATCGGTCTCATCACGAAAGTGGTACAAACTCTACTTAAACATCGTTCGGTTCTACATGCTATTTCAAAATCGTGTGCAATTTCTTATTCAACCTCGAAAAGTTATGACTAACGAATTCAGTGAGGTTAAATGCAAGGGGTTTTAGCGAGCTTCATGCGGCGTAATAGACGCAGTATTTCCAGTTATAAGGTATTACGGACCATGGCTATAGGATGGCTACGCTCTAGGATATAAGAAGGTCTACCGGGGAAGCTAATACGTAAGGACTAAGGGTTCTATTACGTAACTTCCTATTAAGGTAATATCTAGTAGGATAGTCGAATAGTACTAATAGTACTAAATAACTATTCTACTAAAAGGGACTTCCTATTCGGGACTATAAATATAAGTATATAGATACGACTCTTCTTTATATAGTTCTATAGTTCCGTAGTTAACCTAAGTTATACTAGAACCCTACCTATATATAATAGACCTTACCTCGACTTATCTATATACTATCTCGCCTAGCTTACTTAAGTAGAATAAGAGGTTCTACTCGTACTTTTACTAGTTACGTAGAGGACGACGCCTTATAATATTTTAACTACTATACTTACTAAGCTAGATCGTATATAAGTATAAGTATAGAAAAAGCTACGCTATCGACTCGACTTACTTTACTAACTAAACTTATAGAAAGCTTCTAGTTACTTAGTATCGATAGTAGAATATTTACTCTAGGGTTAAGTAGTAAGTTAAGTAACTCCTCTACTACTAATCTTACTCTTATAGGTATTACTAACGACGATACTTAACTTAAGATTAAGGACTTAGAGCTATTTAAGGGTAATCGATTTAAGTTTAAAGTATTCTTACTTTAACTATAGGTATACGTTAAATATAGGAAGATTACTAAACTCGAGGACTAAGTCGTATAGGCGAGCGCCCTCTTAAGGGATAAACTCGTCGAATAGTTCGAGGTATACTTAGAGGATTACTTTAAGAATAATACTAAAAAAGAACGAAAAGATCGAACTAATAAGATATTTAAGGGAGGTATTAATAAATTCGTACTAGAACTCTAGAAGCTTTACGAGTACGAAGATAAGACTTAAAAGACGTTAAAGGAATTACGTACTCTTAAGTAAATCGGTTCTATTACTAACTATACCGCCGAGTTCTAGCGACTTAGTAATAAGCTAGAACGAAATAATTAGACCTTATAGAACGATTACTATTTTAGACTTAAGGATTTTATTAAAGACGTAATTACCGAACGAGAAGAAAAAGATTTAAAAGGCCTATAAGAACTTATCGAGTACGTAGAAAACCTTAATAAGAGAGTATAGTAATAAAAGATAGAGAAGTCTAGAACGTACGAGTACGATAATAAAAGATTTAATAATCAAGGTCGATAAAATAAACGAACGACCAAACGAGACCTTAATATAATAGATTAGGAAGCGAACGCAGCTATTAAGCGTATACTTAGTTAATAAAAGCGTAATAATCGCCTAAAACGAGGAGCTAAGGCCGGAGGACGGCCTAATTAAGGTAAAGGCCGCAAGTTAACTACGATTAAAGAGCAGCTCTAACGCTCTAAGAACGGCGAATACTTTTAATATAGTAAGAAAGGATACTATACTAGGGAGTATTAAAGTACGGGAAAATAAGTAAATATAGCCGAGAAATAATCTAGTAAGAGCGAAGCCTCTACTACTAAAGAGGATACCTTACTTAATAAGTAAAACGAGGAACTCGATATAAGCGATACCCGATACCTAAAATACGAGTATATATTATAAACTACGTGCTATAATAATAACTACTACGTATATTAATTCGAGAAAGATAGATTAGGATAGTACTTAAAGAAACCTAAGAAGGCTAAGATAGCTATACGATAAGCTAATATATATTAGGTACAGACTTTTATAAAGAGGGACTTAGAAATTATCTAGTATAATTAAGAAGGAACTATTTATAAAATATAGTACTAGAAATAAGTATATACGGTAGACGAAGTCGCTACCTACAATATAACCCTTACTAGCTTAGTCTATTATCTAGAAGGGCTACGATAGCTTATACTAATATTACTATTCCTTAAATACGAAGGACTAGGGGACACTAAGCTAGCTCGACGATAGGCTAATATACACTAAGCGATCGCGCTTAAAAGTACGGATCTAAGGATTATTAGGTACGATACGAGTAAAGGATACCTAATTCTAGAGATACGATACTAGAAATAGGTTAAAAGTAAGTTTAAGGAAGAATAGTATAATACTAAGATCGAGTAGATTATTTACGACTCTACTAGGACTATAGCAACGAGAACTAATATAGGTAGTGCTAGATAATACCGTTAAAAATCTATAAATATATAAAGAACTGCTTAAACGAAAATATAGCCCTAGTATCGATTACGAGATTAAAAAGTAAGAGCTAGAGGAATACTCCTCTAGTAAGGACGAGATTAGTAAGATAATTAACGAATATACGGAATATATAGAGAAAATAGGGAAAGAGGTTAAAGAAAGCGCTAACTAGTTAAAGAAGCGAGACCCTTTATATACCTTAGAATATCTTAAGTTAGAATACTTAACCTTATCTAAAGATATAGATAATAACGCGTATGAAATCTTAGAGATATAAAAGGAATATATCTAAGGACTAACTAAGGATTTCGAGAGAAGGAGTACTTTCTTAATCGAGATAGCTATACTTATTTAGGATATAATAGGAATCACTATACGAACGCGCGAATAGAGCGCTCTAAAGGACGTCGCTAGTAATAAACGAGTTAAGGTATATACGCTAGGCGTTAAACCCTAAATAGCGTTTAATTATATTAAGCTAAATATTAAGGAAGAGTAAGCGATTTAAAACGAGAATAACCGGAAGCCCTTAGCGATATACCTACTCGCTTAGATTCGAGAATTACCTTATATAGGTAAAAAACTACGAACGGAAATAGAGGTAATAATAAACTCTAGGACCGAAGATTCGTCGATAGACTTTAACGAAGAAGAAAACGTTACTACCGCGATAGTAGGATAAAGTAAGAATAGAATAGTTCTTTAAACTAATTAATAGTTCTAAGACTAGTATAAGGATCTAATATATAAGTAAGAAGCTTAGTACCGATATAAATATTTTAACCCTAACGGCTTAGAGAAAGGGAAATACACTAAGAGTATATAGAGTATTTATTACTTTAAGGATTATAGAGTAAGCCCTAATCTATATATATACTAAAGATGTATAATACGAAATAAATAGACTTTACTATTATTATATTTTAAACGTCTACTACGCTAGGATACGCCTAAGGTAGAACGTTACGCTAAGGAATTAGACGTAATCGACGAGGTAATATCGGACTTTAAATTAAATAATACGTTAAAAAACGGTAAGGCCGTCGCTAGAAGAGATAACTAGCGACGAGGCTAGAGAAAGTTTATAATCGAATAACTAAGGATAAGAACCTTAAGTTAATAGAGGTTAACGCGCGTATAAATAGAAAGATCGTTTAAGTAATAATAGATATAGAAGTAAATATAAGCCTAGTATCTAAGGCTTTTATTACTCGATGCCTAAGGGGCTAAGAGAATAAGAAGTAAGATCCGTTTCTACTAAAAGAAATAAATTAGAAATATACTACGGTAACTAAAGAAATTCGAATAGTACGGATATAATATTAAAATAAGCACTACCTTATAGATATTAATATTATAGAAAACCTTAATAGAGAATATATTTTAGGATTAAACTAGTTAAACTAGACTTAATTTCTAATCGACCCTTTAAGAAGGTAATTAGTAAATCGACTATAGTTCGAGTTTAAATAATATGCGATAAAGGTTTAAGTACGATTTACTTATTAACTCGTAGTTACGAGGAGATAGGTAAATAGAATAGCTAAATTAGAAAACTAGAAAATAGAAATAGTAAGAGTACTAGAAGAACTAGAGATACCTTATAAATATTAAGATTATAAGGATCTATTCGTTAATAATAAAATACGAAATACTTTACTAAAATACTAACTATAGGATTACGAGATACTACTAGTTAAAGAGAAGTATTCTACGAAGGAACGTATCTATCCGCTATTTAGAGCGTAAGAGATAGAATTACGAAAGTATATTAACGAGAATATAAAAAAAGGATTTATATAGCCTTCGAAATTACTAGTTAAATATTTAATTCTCTTTATACTAAAGAAGGACGAATCTCTTCGACTATATATCGACTATCGAAAACTTAACGAGATTACGATTAAGAATAGCTACCTTTTACCGTTAATATTTAAGTTATAAGATCGACTTTAAGAAGCTAAATAGTTTACGGCTTTAGACCTTCGCGAAGTATATAATTTAATCCGTATAAAGGAAGGTAAAGAATAAAAGACCGCCTTTAGTACTTACTATAGACTCTACGAGTACTAAGTAATACTGTTCGGCCTTACTAACGTACTTACATTATATTAAGTACTTATTAATAAAGTATTATACGAAGAACTCAATATCTTCGTAATAGCTTACTTAAACGATATACTAGTATTCTTTAAGATAAGGGAAGAATATATTAAGTATATTAGATAGATTATAAAACGATTACGAGAATATAAATTAAAGCTAAAACTCGAAAAATACGAGTTCTTTAAATATAAAGTTCTATTTTTAGGATCTATTATTAGCGAATATAGTATTCGACTAGATCTAGTAAAAATATAATCTATACTAGACTAGCTAGAACCGACTAACCTTAAGGAACTATAGAGTTTCTTTAGGTTAGCTAACTATTACCGACGATTTATAAAAGGATACTTACGTATCGCCTTACCTCTAATAGTATTAACTAAAAAGGGACTATAATTCGCTATAAGGACTAAGGCGCTAGCCGCGTTTAAAAGACTTAAAGAGCTCTTTACTAAGGCGCTTATACTAGTCTACTTCGACCTAGAAAAGAAAATTATTATTAAAACTAACGTATTAGAATACGTAATCGCCGCGGTAATTAGCTAATCGAATAATAAAGGAAAGATATAACTAGTCGTATACTATTCTAGGAAAATATTACTAGTAGAAGTTAACTACGAGATTTACGATATAGAGCTACTCGTAATCGTAGAGGCTATACGTAAATAGAAAGTATATCTAGAAGGTTCTAAATACTCTATAGACGTATACTTAGATCACTTAAACCTAATATACTAGAATTGTTTAAAGAAGTTAAATAGAAGATAAATTAAATAGGCCGAAACGATAGTACTATATAAGTTTAAAATCTACTACGTTAAAGGAAAAGAAAACGCTAGAGTAGACGCTCTTAGTAGAAGACTAAACTATACTAAAGGTAAAGAAAAGACTATTAAGTACTAACTCTTTAAAAAGAAAGGAAACGTATTAGTATACGTATAACCGTAAATAAACTAAGTAGAAAAAGTACTACTTAATTAGCTAACTAAAGAAAAAATAATTCGATTATACTATAATAACCGAATAGCGAGATACTTTAAAGTAGAGAAGACCCTCGAACTTATATAGAGAAACTAGGAATAGCTAGGTATGCGTAAGGACGTTAAGGCGCTTATTAATAACTATAATATATGCGTAAGGACTAAAGTATCTAGGTATAAACTATATAGGAAGCTATAGATACTGTAGTTACTTATAGGAGTATAAGAAGAAGTTACGATAAACTTTATTAGGCTACTACTAATATCTAAAGACCCTGCTATAAAATAGAAGTTCGATATAATCTACGTAATTATAGATCGTCTTATAAAATACGCCTACTTTATACCGACGCTATTAACTATAAAAGTAGAAGAGCTAGTATACGTATTTATACGGAATATATTCGTAGTATACGAAATACTAGTTAAATTAATATCGAATAGAGATAAGCTCTTTAAATCTAAGTTTTAGTAATTACTAATAGATTAGCTAGAAAGTAAAAATAAAATATTAACTGTATTTTACCTCTAGACTAATAGATAAATAGAAAGGACGAACTAAATACTAGAATAATATTTAAGAGTATATATTAATTATAAGTAGGATAATTAGGTAGAACTATTGCTATTAGTATAGATTACCTATAATAATTCTAAAGTTACTACTAGGATCTTACTATTCTACGTAAACTACGGATTCTACCTAAATATCTAGCGAGAATCGCTTAATCTTCGATCGATTATATAATAGGTAACGATATAAGTCGATAAACTTAAAGAACTATATATATAGCTATTAGTAGAACTAGAGTTTCTCGTAGAACGAATAGCTAAATTCGTAAATAAAGGAAGATCTAAGAGACTAGACTTTAAAGAGAGAGGTATAGCCTACCTTTTACGACGTAATATTAAAACTAAGAGACTAAGCGATAAGTTAGACTTTAAGAAACTTAGACTATTTAAAATTAAAAAGAAATTAGAACTAGTTACGTATAGACTAATATTACCTAAAGATATACGGATATACCTAGTCTTCTATATAGTACTCTTAGAGAAAGCGCCTAAGGACGCTAAGATTTAAAAGTTAATGCTACTAGATTAAGAAACCGAAATATAGATCTATAAGGTAGAAAGTATACTCGGTATAAGATAGGAAAAAGGTAGAAAGCTATACCCTATTAAATAGAAAGACTACGAGGACGCTAATAATACCTAGGAACTAGAAGAATATCTAGACCTAGAGATATACTAGGAACTCTAATAGCTTTATCTAGAATAGGTTAATGCTGAGAAACCTATAAAACTAAGAAGACGAAAGGTTAAACACTAGGTCGATTATAATAAAAGAAAACCACCTAGCTAAGTTTAAACAGTTAAGCACGACGACTATGTAGGAATAGGGGATCGATGCCTTAAATATAACGCTTTTAAGGATATAAGATATTAGAAATACAAGGGCTACCTAATAAATAAAGAGATAAAGAATTCTCTTTAGAAACAAGGAATCACAACTAACCCTATTAGCCTAAATAGTAAATACCTACACTATAGAGGAGGAGAACGCATATATGCGAACCACTACAGTAATAATCTAAAATGCAGTTACTATACGCTACCCTTAATAAAAGGCGAGACATTGAAATAACGCCGAAAGATACCCTTATATCTTAGACCACACTTCGATCGACGATAAATAAATTCATGTGGCGGAAGCATCGAAGGGCTAGGGCTCTAAACTTGCAATATCGGCCTAAGATATCCCCTCCGTCACTTCGGAACCCTGCTACACGAACTCAGGCTCCGCCGGGGCCACCTAGCTGTCTGCGGGCAGTTCGTCCAGGACGCCTAAAGCCAACATCTCGCGACGAAGCATTCGGGAAGAACGGTCTTCTAATGCTGCGATCGTTTCGTCTAGTTTAAATGTCTCCATCTCCACAGCCGCCAGGGCCTGTTGGGCCCTAACTAACGCTTCGCGCAGCTCGGCTAGTTTACGGGCCTTCTCGCGACGCTGCTTTTTGACTCGTTCCTTCTCCTCGGCTACTAGCCGCAACTCTTAAAGGGAGAAGGTCCCGTCGCATTTCCGATTAGACTTCAGGCACTCGGCGTACCGCACCGATTGCTCCCGGTTATAATAACACACCAAGTCGTTGTTAATACAACTACTGCAGGCTACTATAGCGACGTTCTTCTCTAGAGAAATGGCTTCCGCAAGCTCTACGAACCGAAGATTCTTAGGACGTTCGGGTTTCGAAGATTTCCGTTTGTCGATACGAAAAGTACTACGCGGTATCGTTAGTCTATAAGGGATAAAGAAAGAAGAAGGAAACTACGGAGAACTTACTAGTTATATACTTACGCGGACGTAAGTAGGCTAGAGAGGGGAAAGTGTTACGGACTATAGCTATAGGATGGCTACGCTCTAAGATATAGAAAGGTCTACCGAGGAAGCCGATACGTAAGGACTAAGGGTCCTATTACGTGACTTTCTATTAAGGTAATATCTAGTAGGATAGTCGAATAGTGCTAATAGTACTAAATAACTATTCTACTAAAAGGGACTTCCTATTCGGGACTAT